>Ga0163212_1000316_pt1 | contig 20997 bp, 17 predicted proteins | sample Malawi_45m_30L_FD_113532 | JGI IMG/M metagenome (GOLD analysis project Ga0163212, IMG submission 113532) | Freshwater microbial communities from Lake Malawi, Central Region, Malawi to study Microbial Dark Matter (Phase II) - Malawi_45m_30L | ecosystem: Environmental > Aquatic > Freshwater > Lake...
TCAGGTGCCAGTGTTCGCAAGGACGTGGGGGTTCAAGTCCCCCCTCGCCCACTTTTTGCTTGCGTATTCCCACCCGGCGATCACGATGATCAATAGCGAGGTCGTGCCACCGAGGAGCGACGTATAGGTCGGAACCGGGCCGTTTGGGTCCTGTGCCCAGAATCTGACCGGAAATCCTTTGGGGGCGAACTGGATTGCCAGGAAAATGCAGATGACCCGAGCCTGCCATTTTGCGATGGTGAGTTCGCCACCGCCGAGGGCAATCAATGCTACGAAGAAGGTGGCGACTGCGTACCCTCCGACGAAGTCAACGACGGTTGTTGTCGTTGCTGCGCCAATGAGAACAGCAGTGGCTACGTCGATCGACTTTTGCAGCATCAGAAAGACGGCGACCAAACCAATGAGCAGCGCCACGGGCTGAAAGTGGTCGTAAAGCAGCCCTGCGAACCGATCAATATGGATTGGCGCATGCTCTTTGAGAGCCAGAAGAGTCCCCTTGAAGGAGTTGTTGTAGGCGAGCGATTCAACTGCGTACAACTCCTCGTTGCTTTTGACGTTACGCAATATTCGGTGGATATTTGCGGTGATACCACCGTCGTAAAACAGAAGTGGAATCACGGTTGCCACAGCCGCGACCATGGCGCCGTAGCAAGCCCCCACCCAGCTTTTCTTGCGAATCCAAAGGACGAGAAAGATGATCGGGTAGCCCTTGAGGGCAATCGCCAAGCCCAAGAAAACAGCCCCGATAATTGGTCGATCTCGGAACAAGAAGCGCAGTCCCAGCGCGACGAACCAAATTACATAAAGCTGGATGTTTCCACGGTCGAGCAGTGAGATGAACGGCGCTGTCAGGACTACCAGACTGAAAAGAAGCCCCGCACGGTCAGTCAACGTTTCGCTGTTGAACGATCGCGACAAAAGCGAGAACAAACCAATCAAAGGCAACAGCAGATAGACGACAAATGATCACCAATAGTCAAAATGGCTGAAAACCCAGAACATCGCCATTGTGAAGGGGAGATAGTCGTTGACCGGACCATTCGCTGGGTCATCGATGTACCAAGGACTGGCGAGACGACTTTGCCATCGAGGCAGCAGGTAGTCACCAAATAGATGGACTCCCCAACGTGTTGGTACCACCGAGTCTGCGTAGCCAGCGGGACCGTCGGATCCGTGGAAGCTGTAGAAGTATTGGATACTTCCTTTCGACAAGTAGGACGCCGTGATGAATGCGATTGCGGATCCAAGTATGAAAAATCCGCCGATGGCCAGCGCCAGTTCACGTCGGAAACGTTCGTTTGCGATCATTCTGATTTTCTTCCGACGGCGATCAGATTCTTGCCGGTCACCCGGCGCTTCGTCGCTCTCGACACGAATCGAGAAAGCGGAATGATCACCTGGTCATAAAGACGCACCGACCCTACTCCAAGCGACTTTCGTCTGAGAAGTGCGTACGAGATCCAATACGGAACGACGCCGACGGGATCAAAAGACCACAGTTGATTGTCAACAAAGCCCCCGCTTTGCAGAACCGCCGTCAGTTCATTCTTTCGATACCGGCGGTAATGCCCTGACACCTCATCCATCGTTCCGTACAGGGCCGGAAGAGCAGGAACGAAGATGACGATGTTGCCATCTGGTTTCAGGAATCGCCGCGCGACCTCCAACTCGGTGCGCTCATCTTCGATGTGCTCAAGAACGTTGATGTAAAGGATTGTGTCGAACGATTCGATGAGTTCGCCCTGGTATTGATTCAGGGACTCAAGGGTTCCCCGGAAGGCCCCGTCCTCTGACAGAGAACCGGAGCTTCGCGCTTTGTCAAAGAGATTGGCGTCCGGCTCGACTGCAAACACATCATGACCGCGCTGTTGTAGTTGGACATTGATGTGTCCAAGACCGGCACCAACTTCAAGAACTCGTTGACCCAAGTGGGGGGACAACTCATCGAGAATGATGGTCGTAGATTTCGGAGTGTTGGAAAGCAGTTCAAGTTCACGGCTGGCGTTGTAGGCATCGGGTCCGTCAGACCCATGGTCAGCCTCAAAAAAACCCACCCGGTGGCATTTGACCTGATGTCGAGTTGAACGAATCGACGGCAGATCCTGCACGGCACGAACGATCTGCTTGAGGCGAAGGTTTGAGTCACCCGACAAGCGAGGCCGGAAGTGAATCGGAGTCTCAATGACCTTCAGGCCGTGTGCATCTGCCAGCGAAATGGCGGCACCGAAGAAGGAGAAGCCATTGAATCCGGCGAGGTCTCGGCGGAGCGCCTCGGCTGCACGACGTCCATAGACACAAAAACTCGTGGTTGGATCCTTCACGTCACGAGGGACTCCTGCGAGGTGAAGGAATCCGGCGCTCACCCTCGACAAGATCTTCCTCGAAAAGGTCAATCCATAGCAGCGGCCCCTCTGGCCCATCTGGATCCAATGGTGAGATCTGCGCCGGCGGTCGTGTGCGCGCGGAGGAGGTCACCAAGTTGTCGCGCATCATGCTGTCCGTCGGCATCGAGATTGACGGTGAATTCAACCGATTCGTCCTCGAGGCTTCGCCCGAAGCCATGAAGTATCGCTGCGCCAAGCCCGGTGCGCGGCCCATCGATTGCTCGGGTCGCAACGTCGTAACGCCGACCGAGGCTTTCGCAAAGCTCGATGAATCGTTCGTCGCCACCGTCGTCGACGAACAGGATGTCCATTTCCCATCCAAATCTCGCCATGGCATGACAACTCTCAGCGATCTCTTGCATCACGGCATCAACCGTGCCGAATTCGCTCATTGTTGCGAGCAGGATCACGCCTTTTCGCATAGTAGAGCGACTTTACACCAGGGCACTCTCTTCCTCCGGAAGCAGCGGGTTTGCAAAGACGTATCCACCGTTGACCTCGAAGCATTCCGGGGCGACATCCGGTCTGCGACGGTCACGTGTATACACATCAAGAGTCGAGTAGTGGGTGACAAGCGATTTTCGTGTCAGCCCCGGCGTCTTCACAGCTGAACCTCCGTGGACCAAAGTTGCGTGCCACAAGAAGACGTCGCCCTTTTTCGCAAGCTCGTACTTAGGTTCGAGATCGACCCGGTCGACTTCATCCTTGAGATACACCGCGAAATGGTTCTCGTCAAAATCAGACTCCGGGGTCAGAAACATGCCGTTACCCCAGTCGAACATACGCACTTGGTGAGAGGCAGGGTAGAAAATCAATGGCCCGGCCTCGGGACGCACGTCTTCAAGAGCTATCCAACTGGCGGCAAGGTGGCTGGGGATTTCGGAAACGACGTAGGAATGGTCCTGGTGCAGCGGCTGCTCCGTTCCATGAATAAAGGTGAGCGTTTGCATTGCAACCACCTTCATACGAAAGACGTGTCCGAGGAACTCCACGATTGGACCATTCAATGAGAGTTCTTTGCCAGCCGCTGAAGTGTTGTGAAAGTCGCACAATCTGAGGTGAGGGTTCGACAGCACACTTGGATCATGGTCGCAAATTGGCTTGTAACCATGTCCTTCGATGTTCACGGCAAACCGGAACTTCTCAGGATTGGTCATCGCATGGCTCACATGATCGACGTATCGATCAATCGCGCCATGCGGAATCACTTGGCTCAGCCGGACGTAGCCAAACCTCATCCAATGAACCAGGGCCTCCCGGAGGTCGTAGGTCTTCGGTAGGTCGTCGAGCGAGTCGACGTAGGCGTCGATTTCGGCGTAGATACGGTCCAATCACGGCAGGCTCTCTGGATTAAACCTTTGAGAAGTCACAAGAGTCGGTATAAGAAAGCCAGGCAGACCGACGGATTAGCGTGCGGGAAGGTAAAAAGATGAGGATAAGGCAATGAAAGTGATGCTTCTGGCGGGTGGCCTTGGAACGCGCCTGCGCGAAGAAACCGAATATCGACCAAAGCCAATGGTTGAAGTTGGCGGCAAGCCCGTTCTTTGGCACATCATGAAAAATTTTGCGGCCCACGGCTTGAACGAATTCGTCATTTGCACCGGTTATCGGGGCGACGTCATCAAGGACTATTTCCTCAATTACGAGGCTCGTAACAACGATTTCACGGTCACGCTCGGCGAGAAGAGCTCAATTGAGTACCACGATCGCCATCTTGAAGGCTCATGGAAGGTCACCGTTGTCGACACGGGCGCAGAAACAATGACCGGTGGGCGAGTGAAGCGCGCGGGCAAGCACGCTGCCGGCAAGCGATTCATGGTGACGTACGGCGATGGATTGGCTGACGTTGACATGAAGAAGCTGCTCGCCTTCCACGAAAGCCACGGGAAACTGGCAACCGTGACGACGGTGAGGCCGCTGTCGCGCTTCGGTGTGATGGACTTAGGTGCAGATGGTTCTGTGCAGCAGTTTCGGGAAAAGCCCTTGACTGACGACTACGTCAACGCCGGGTTCTTTGTATTCGAACCGGAAGCGTTGAACTACCTCGATGAACATTGTGTGCTTGAGCAGGCTCCGCTCGAGGCACTCGCGCGCGACGGACAACTCAGTGCGTACAAGCACGAAGGGTTCTGGCAGCCGATGGATACATATCGGGAATTCACCATGTTGAACGAAATGTGGGCGTCGGGAGATGCGCCGTGGAAGGTGTGGCACTAGTGGCAACGTTGCCCAATCAGAAGTTCTGGTCAGACAAGCGAGTGCTAGTAACGGGTGCAACCGGCATGGTGGGTAGTTGGCTCACTCGGTGGCTTGTTGAAGCTGGGGCCTACACGGTTGCACTGGTCGCCGATATGGACCCGCAAAGCGAGTTGGTTCGCAGCGGTTTCATCAACCGAATCAATGTGATGAATGGCCGGCTCGAGAGCTACGACGAAGTCGAGCGGACCATTAACAATCATGAAGTTGACACGGTGTTTCATCTGGGCGCACAGCCCATTGTTGGCGCAGCCCACCGATCACCGCGCCACACATTTGAATCGAATATTCAGGGCACATGGAACGTTCTTGATGCATGTCGTGCGCTGGCCCCGCTCGTCAAGCGAGTGGTTGTTGCGTCCAGCGACAAGGCGTATGGCACGCAGCCGAATCTTCCTTACACCGAAGATATGTCCATGAATGGAGACCATCCATATGAGGTCTCGAAGAGCTGCACCGACCTCATCTCTGTGACGTATGCGCGCACGTACGGCCTGCCAGTGTCCATTGCTCGGTGCGGCAACATCTATGGCGGTGGCGACCTGAATTGGAATCGAATCGTTCCTGGAACGTTTCGGTCGCTGATTCGCGGTGAACAGCCCGTATTGCGCAGTGACGGAACCTTTGTGCGTGACTACCTGCACGTTGATGACATCGTTTCTGCTTATCTGCTTCTCGGCGAGCACACCGATCAAGCAGATTTCATCGGCCAGGGTTTCAATTTCAGCGATGAGTCACCGCTCACCGTGATGGATATTTACAAGGCGATTTGCATCGCTGCAGGCACGCCAGAAATCCAACCAAAGATCCTCAACTCGGCCGTCGGAGAGATCAAAGACCAATATCTCGACTCGACAAAAGCCCACGAACTTCTCGGTTGGCATGCCACTGTCTCGCTCGCGAACGGTCTCGTAAAGTCGTACGGCTGGTACTCAGATCTTCTCAGCGGGGTAAACTCATGACCACATCGGATCGTGCAGCCGAGCTACGCGCAGAGATTCTCAAACTCACACGCGAGTACCAAGCGGCAGCATTTCCTGACAAGCCGTTCCTTGGCGGTATCAGTACCGTTCCGGTGTCGGGGAAGGTTTTCGACGATGCTGAACTCGTCAATCTTGTCGATTCCTCGCTCGACTTCTGGTTGACCACGGGGCGTTACGCAGAAGTCTTCGAAAAGCGTTTTGCGAAAGTCATGGGAATGCGCCATGCAATGTTGTGCAACTCAGGCTCGTCAGCAAACCTTCTCGCGGTTACTGCGCTCACGAGTGAGCGCCTCGGAAAGCGTGCACTCAAAGAAGGTGACGAGATCATTACGGTTGCCGCAGGATTTCCGACAACCGTGAATCCCATCTTGCAAAACCGTCTCGTTCCCGTCTTCGTTGATGCACAACTCGGCACTTATGACGCATCAGCCAAGAGCATCGAAGCCGCAATTGGGCCCAAGACCAAGGCCATTGTCATGGCCCATACGCTCGGCAACCCATTCGACCTCGATGGTGTGATGGCATTGGCCGAAAAACACAATCTTTGGGTCGTCGAAGACACATGTGATGCCGTCGGTGCAACGTACAACGGCCAGCCGGTCGGCTCATTTGGCGATATCTCGACGGCAAGTTTCTATCCCGCTCACCACATCACGATGGGTGAGGGAGGTTGCGTCCTCGTCAAGAAGGGTTCGATGAAGAAGATCGTCGAGTCGTATCGGGACTGGGGTCGTGACTGCTGGTGCCCCCCGGGCAAAGATGACACCTGCGGTCGCAGATTCGACTGGCAATTGGGTGAATTACCCTACGGCTACGACCACAAGTACGTCTATTCGCACATCGGCTACAACCTGAAAATGACCGATATGCAGGCTGCCGTCGGCGTAGCACAGCTCGACAAACTTGACGATTTCATTGCAGCCCGCCGCCGAAACTTCAACGCCCTAAAGAAAGGCTTGAAGAAATACGAAGAATTCCTGATCCTGCCCAAAGCCACACCCAAGTCTGAACCCAGTTGGTTCGGTTTTCCGCTGACAGTCCGTCCGGGCGCACCGTTCACGCGGTTCGAACTGGTTCAGCACATCGAAAATCATCGAATCGGAACCCGCCAATTGTTCGGTGGAAACCTCTTGCGCCAGCCCGCCTACAAGAAATTCCCGCACCGCGTTGTTGGCCCACTTACCAATGCCGACGTAATCACCGAATCCACCTTCTGGATCGGGGTATACCCAGGTCTTACGGCAGAGATGACTCATTACATCATTGATACTATTTCTGAGTTCATAGAGCTCCGAACGTCAAAAAAGTGAGAAACAGATGATCAATCGTGACGTATTTGAAGAGCTGTTCATTTTGGAGATGGCGAATAACCACTGGGGCCGTCTCGCCCGTGGCAAGAAGATCGTCGATGACTTTGCTCATGTTGTGCGATACAACGGTGTCCGCGCATCGATCAAACTCCAGCTGCGCGATGTCGAAACCTTCATTCACAAGGACCATCGAATCCGCACAGATGTCCGTTACATCAAGAAGACGATGGACACTCAGATGTCGCGGGAAGAATTCGGTGATCTCGTCGAATACATTAGGAAATCTGGGTGTATTCCGACTGCAACACCTTTCGATGAAGCATCGGTCGAATTTGCTGAAGAGTTGGGACTTCCGATTCTGAAGATCGCAAGTTCTGATCTGAACGACTGGGTGCTCATCGAAAAGATCGCAGCAACTCGCAAACCAGTCATTGCTTCAACCGGTGGTAGCAGCCTGAAGGACATCGATGATCTTGTGACCTTCTTCGAAAATCGCAGAATTCCCCTAGCGATTAATCACTGCGTGTCGGTGTATCCGTCGGAAGACAATCAGCTCGAGATGAACCAGATTGATTTTCTGCGCAATAGGTATCCAGGTCTCACGATCGGATTTTCAACGCACGAGTACCATGATTGGTCCTCGTCGATCTTGATTGCCTATGCAAAAGGCGCGCGTACATTCGAACGGCACATCGACATTGATGCGGATGGCATTCCAGTTTCTCCCTACTGCACATTGCCGGAACAGTGCGATAACTGGTTCAAGTCATTCAAGAAGGCGAAGGAAATGTGCGGTTCTCCCGGAACCGACAAGCGAATTCCTTCAACCGGTGAAATCGAATATCTGGACGCTCTTGTCCGCGGTGTTTACGCAAAGCGCAATCTTCCTGCAGGCCATCGATTGACAGAAGACGACGTCTACTTGGCGGTGCCACTTCTTAAGGGCCAGCTGTCTTGTCGTGAACTCATTGCAGGCGAGGCGCTCTCCACCGAATTGGCTGCTGATTCGCCGGTCATGATTGATGCACTCGACAATCCGTATTCACGCACGTCTGCTTTGCGGGATCAGATTCTGTCGCGTGGTTTATAGTTGATGGAGTGAGTCCACTTCCGCCAACCAAGCATTCCGACCAGTTGATCGACTGGCTATGCGACTTGGGATACACGCACTGTTTCTTCGTTGCAGGTGGCAACATCATGCACCTTCTCGACAGTGCGAGAACACGATTGACGTGCATTCCTGTTGTTCATGAAGTTGCCGCCGGCATCGCAACGGAATACTTCAATCAAGTCTCCGAGGAGGGATGCGCTTTTTCTCTCGTGACTGCCGGTCCGGGCCTGACCAATATCGTGACGGCCGTCAGCGGAGCATGGCTCGAAAATCGAGATCTGCTTGTTATCGGCGGTCAGGTTAAGTCGGCCGACCTCATGTCTGCTGGTATGCGACAGCGAGGAATTCAAGAAATTGATGGGGTCTCGATCGTTTCTTCGATAACGAAACATGCGATCAGGGTCGAGCGCCCAATCGATGAGGCAAGTTTCAAGTCGGCGGTCTTCGATGGCTACCAGCCACGCATGGGTCCAGTTTTCATTGAAGTCTGTCTCGATGCACAAGGTGCGCCGCCGATAGAAGTGTCGGCGCCGAGTACAACGAAAGTCGTCGAGAGGTCCAACCCGAACCCGGTACTTATTGAGCAGATCCGTGGTTTGTTGGCGAAGTCTGAACGGCCAGCCTGGTTGCTCGGCGCTGGCGTGGCTCGGTCAACCGCATGGCAGCAACGCAACCGTCTCGAGCAACTTGGATTTCCCCTTCTGACGACTTGGCACGCTGCTGATCGTCTCTCCAGCGATGCGCCGAACTACTTCGGACGTCCTGAAACATGGGGTCAACGCCTCGGAAATCTCATTGTCAATCAGGCCGATCTCCTTATCGTCTTTGGAGCGCGCCTTGGGTTTCAGGAGACGGGCTTCAACTGGCAGGCTTACGCGAAAAACGCGCACGTTGTTCAAATTGAAATCGACGAAGCCGAACTCTTCAAAGGACATCCAAAGATCGACACGCCGGTTCTTGCCGATGCGAACGGCTTTCTCGACGTGCTTCTCGAGCGAGAGTTGCCTGCAAGGCCTGATTGGCTCAGGTACTGCGAACAACTTCGTTCTCTTCTGCCTCTCAATGAACCCTGGAACGAGACGCGTTCGGGGTACGTGTCGCCCTACGAGTTCTACGCAGATGCGTCTGCTGTGAGTGGTGATACGGACATTTGGGTTCCGGCATCGTCGGGTGGAGCTAACTCGGTTGCCATCCAAGCGCTGAATCAAAAAGGTCGCCAAAAAGTTGTTTGCGACAATGGTCTTGCGAGCATGGGCTATGGCCTCTCGGGTGCGATCGGCGCCAGCGTTGCCAGCCCCTCTAGTCGGGTGTGGCTGGTTGAAGGAGATGGCGGTTTCACTCAAAATCTTCAGGAACTCGCAACCGTCGCCGTCAGCAATCTGAACATCAAGATCTTCATCTTCTCCAATGAGGGATACGGTTCGATTCGAACAACTCAGAAGAACTACTTCAACGGCGAGTATCTCGGCTGTGACATCAACACAGGCCTCGGTTTTCCAAATTGGGAGAAACTCGCAAATGCCTACGGTATCAGTTACCAATTTTTTGGAGATGATAGATTCAACGATCCCGAACTCAAGAAACAACTAGAAGGTGACGGTCCGGTTCTTGTCGAAGTACCGATCGATCCTTTGCAGACATACTGGCCAAAAATCACGAGCCGCGTCACTGAGTGTGGAAGTATGGAATCGAACCCGCTCTACCTCATGTCCCCTGATCTTCCAGAAGAAACTTGGTACAAAGTGTCGAGGTATCTGTGACTGCTAAGAGACTTATTTCTGTAGCGATTCCCGCATACAACGAAGCCTCGAATCTCCCGGAATTGGCCGACCGCTTGATCAAAGTCTTTGATGACCTTTCAGATCGATACGAATTCGAGGTCGTCGTCTGTGAAAACGGATCACACGATGATTCCTACGCCGTCCTGAAGCAAATCCGCGAGCGTGATGCGCGTTTCCGGATCGTTCGTCTGACCCGCAATTTCAACATGGAAGGCGGCATGATGGCTGCCCTCTCATGTGTTCGTGGCGATGCATGCATCATCATGAGTGCAGATCTTCAGGATCCCCCCGAAATGATTCCCGAGTTCATCCAACATTGGGAATCCGGTTTTGAAAACGTCTACACCGTAATTACCAAGCGGCATGGCGAGAGCGCGGCCCGTCGGGCTGCTGCGCAAGCCTTTTACTGGCTCATCGACAAGACAAGCTCGCATCCGGTACCAAGAAACGCGAGCGACTTCCGCCTTGTCTCGAAGGCGGCGTATCGAGCCTTCAACCAGATGCCTGAACGTGTGCGTCTGATCCGAACTGTTTGGGCCTGGCTCGATTTCAAATCCATCGGCATTCCGTATGAGAGGCCACCTCGGAAAACTGGAAAATCAAGCTTCAATCCCTTCGTGACGGCTCCTTATGCAATCAGGGCCATCTTCGGCAGTTCCTACACGCCTCTACGAATGATTCCGGTCGTAGGGCTTCTGATTTCCCTTCTGTCATTCCTCGGAATCATTGCGATGGCGATTTTCTGGGGCGTCTTCGGCGTTCCCTTCCCGGGTTTTGGCAGCATCATCGCCTTAAACCTCCTCTTGTTCGGGTTTGTCTTCTTGTTCATGGGAATCGTGAGCGAATACGTCGGCATGATTTACGAAGAGGTGCGACGGCGTCCTTTGTATATCGTCGCCGATAAGATCGGATTCGAGGAGTAGATGTGTCGAGAATCGACATAGCGCTGGTGACGGGCGGCTCGCGCGGCATCGGCGCCGCAATTGTGGCGACTCTCTCCGGGCGCGGGGTCGATGTCATTGCTCCTACTCGAGATGAACTCGACCTCGCAGACCTCGCAGAAGTTGAGGCCTATGTTCAACAACTGGATCGTGTCCCCAACGTCCTAGTGGTGAATGCCGGAGAGAACCTTCCACGGGACCTCAACAGCGTGACAACGGATCATTGGTTGCAAACCATGGACGTCAACCTCAATAGCGCGTTCGTATTGATTCGCGATCTTGCGCCGAAAATGGCCGCAAACGGTGGTGGTTGGATTACGGCGGTATCAAGTTGCTACAGCTTGCGGTCTCGGAGGGGTCGTGCGCCATATTCCGCCTCAAAGGCGGCATTGAACTCTTTGATCAAGTCCGCGGCATTGGAATTTGCAGCCGCAAATGTTCTCGTCAATGGGGTGGCACCCGGTTTTGTGATGACCGACCTCACTCGCCAAAACAACGACGAGCAAGGGATCAAAGACCTAGAGGCAAGGGTTCCTTTGGGGCGGCTCGCCGAACCTGCGGAAATTGCCCAACTCGTGGGATATCTGAGCGGTCCAATGAACACCTACATCACCGGGCAACTCTTTGTGATTGACGGAGGATTTTTATGTCAGTGAGCAGCAGCCAAGGAATGACAATCAAGTCACTCCACTATGACTATTCAGTGACGTTTGATCAGGATCTTGCTTCTTTGCGGCCACACCTCGGCCGCTACAAAAACACGGTCGTGGTCGTTGACGGGCGAGTGAATGACCTCTATCGCGACGCGTTTTGTTCAGCGTTTGAGGGCCTGCCCGTATTCGAAGTTACCGCAAACGAGTCTACGAAGACCCTTGACGGCGTCCAGCAACTGATCGATTGGCTCTTGGAGAACAAGTGCAACCGCTCGACAACCATCCTCGGCGTTGGCGGTGGGATTGTCCAAGATCTGGTTACGTTCACGTCAAACGTCTTTTACCGCGGATCTTCCTTCGTCTTGGTTCCCACCACATTGCTCAGCATGTGTGACAGCTGCATCGGAGCCAAGTGCGGAATCAATTACGGAAACTTCAAGAATCAACTTGGCGTGATTCACGCCCCGCGTGGTGTCCATATCATCGCAGAGTTCCTCAATACTCTTGACGAGCGTGACGTGAAATCTGGCTATGGAGAGATTCTCAAGCTGGCTATCACCGGTTCGGAGCAAGCATTCGATCAGTTGGTGAGTCAGGTCGCAACGCACGGATTGGCGGGTACCCATCTGCTCGGCCTCATCCGTCAAAGCCTTGAGATCAAAAAGGTCGTCATTGAAGAAGACGAATATGAAGCTGATCTTCGCCGCATTTTGAACTACGGACACACGTTTGGTCACGCACTCGAAGCTCTGACCGATCATGCGATTCCACACGGCCTCGCGGTCGCGTGGGGGATCGACATCATCAACTTTCTTCAAAGTCGAAAAGAGCCATCGCTCGTGCCATTGTACGAGCGGGCACACCGCTTTATCGATACACACCTCTCCTTCAAGTTGGACCGCTTTCCCACTGCAGCCGAGTTGGTCGAGATGACTAAACGAGACAAGAAAATGGTCGGAACCACTCTGAATCTCGCGGTTCCGCGACGAGCCGGGCTGCTGGAGATTGAGGCAAAAGAGCTAAATCAGTCGCTCTTCAATTTGGTCGAAGAGTATCTCCAACGCGAAAACGTCTACGCCTAACACCAAGATGAGTTATGCGATTCTCATTGACGTTGGGGGCACCTTCCTCAAGGGAACCACGGTTGATCTTGCGTCTCAGCAGTTGAACTCGATCGTTCGTCGAGGGGGACCACCCCTCAGGCTTTCCACAGACGGTTCGGCCACTTTGGATGCGATTCACTTGCGCCAAGCGGTTCACGACCTTTGTCGGGAGCTGGTTGCGACGACCGGTGACTCACCCAAAGCAATATTCGTCTCTGGCCAGATGCACGGGGTGGTGCTTACTGACCAGGCCGGCAACCCCAAGTCCGACGTTGTTACCTGGCGTGACTCACTTTCGAGTCGAATCAATGAACGTGAGGTTTCACCGACATCGATAATTCGCGAACGATGTGGAGCCGCAGACCTCATGTCGTTCGGAAATGAACTTCGCGAGGGTCTGCCGTTGGCAACACTCACATCTCGCCGCACTCGGGGACTTCATGTTGCTGGTCTCATCCCACACTCATTGATTTCCTATTGCGCATCATCGCTGATCAACTTCAGCCAAGAGCCACTCATGCACTCCACTGACGCTGCTGCACACGGTTTCTATCGAGTTGCCACAAACTCATGGGGTGATGAAGTGCTTGAACAACTGGGCCTAGCGGGCCTTGTCTTGCCACGGGTTGTCAAGGATGTTGAGCCGTATGGAACCTCGCAAGAGTTCAATTGTTCCGTCTACATCGCAGTCGGTGACCAGCAGGCATCGCTGTACAGCATGAATCTCGAGCGCAACGAGGTCTCGCTCAACATCGCCACCGGATCACAAGTGACCAAATTGCTCGACTCCCCGAATTCTCCGGCGCAACTCAGGCCGTATTTTCACGGGAAGTTCATCTCAACTGTCACCCACGTGCCAGCGGGGCGTGCGCTCAATGTTCTCGTCAATTTGGTTGGAGAACTGTCTGGTCTGGAGTCAGACAAACTGTGGGAAGAGATCGCCATGAAGACCATCGCGGAGCGAACGTCCACTTTGAATGTCGACCTTGCATTCTTTCCGTCGGTCTCAGGCTCATCTGGAGAAGTTGCTGACATCACGGAAACTAACTTTACGGTCGGCAAACTCTTTCGGTCAGCTGTCCATGAAATGGCCATGCAGTATCGACGGTTTACCACTGAGCTTTTCCCACTGGACGACTTCAATGCAGTCGTGATTTCAGGCGGTTTGGCAACAAGATTCAGCCCGCTAATGGAAGAGATCAAAGCGATTTTCGGCGAGTGCTCCTATCGAATCTCAACTTCGGAAGACGCCACTCTCCGAGGCCTTGCAAGAATTAGTGGGCAGTTGCTTCGGTAGCAATTGCATCTCGAATCATCGAATCAATTGATTCCTCGAGAGACACTGTCTCTTCGACGCTAAGCCGTTCCCGAGTCTTCTTCGTGCTGGGCACATAGCGTGACACACCATCAAGCGGGGAGCGCTGCCCCAATATTTCGACTTCACACCCTGCGCCGGCTATCGCCTCATAACGACGTGCAACAAGAAAAGCCAAGTCCCTGATTGAGATCGGGCGCTCCGAGCCAACGTGATAAGGGAACCCAGGCTCTCCGTGGTTCAGAATCGCGAGTAACCACTCCGCCATGTCCTTCTCATCAAGGTATGAACGAACAGCACTACCGTCACTTCGTACCGTGATGCGCTGTTTCACGACGGCATCGCGAACGAAATTACCGATGGCGAAGTGTCGATCTCTTGGAAGGTGGGGACCTGCAAAGGCAAAGAGCCGCGTAACAATTCCCGTGATTCTGAAGGATGTGGCTGCTATTGAGGTCATCACCTCGCTCAAACGCTTAGCCTCCGCATAAGCCGCGTCCGGACGCATAGGGCTGACGGCGTTTGTCGAATTCTCGTCAAATCGGTCTTCACTTTCAGGCATCTCCCCATAGACGCCCCCAGAAGATACGAATATCAAACGAGGTGGTTGCTCATGCTTCAACACGAAGTCGAGCACGTTCCGCATCCCCTGATAGATGATGTCAATCATCTCCATTGGTCTCGCCGTGTTGAACTCTGCCGATGCAGGTGTGGCCGCGTGAATTACTGCGTCATAGACGGGCGCAAGTTCCGAAGATTTGGTTACGTCCCACGGTCGAACATCCAGCGAACCAAGACTTGGTAGAAGGAAAGTTCTTCTTCGACCGACGAAGTGAAACTGATCCGTCGTGCCATCTAGAGCCAGTTTCGCAGCAAGCGCTTGACCAACAAATCCTGTTCCGCCCGTAATTAAGACTTTCACAAAAACAGCCTATTACAACCCTAAGAAGCTAATTCCGCAGATAGCGATTTCTCACCGATGCTCTTCGCGAGGCCGTCAGCGATTGGAAGGAACAGTCTGAACGAAGTGGAGCAGGTACAGAAGTAGTACTCACACGCCATCTGCAGAAAATAGCGACACGAAACAGCGGTATGGCCCTTTAGTCGCTGAAGTGTGCCCTGAGGTTGACTCTGTATCTAGTTGAGATATCGCTGACTAATGGTGCTGCCCCGGGCTCTTGGTGATAGACGCCGAGCTCCAAAGGAAACTTTGCCCATCTGACATCTCGCCGGGAGTAGAGCCTTGAGAAGCATCACAGTCAGAAAAAGCAATGAAATTGCTGGTCCGAGCAACGAACTGTACGTGTAAGTGTTGGGATTGAAAGGAAGCCAACCGAAGCGAACCTGAGCAGGCATCATCGTGAGAGCACAAATAAAGACACAGAAGCGATTTGATTTCTGTCTTTCTTCTACGTGATCCGCAAGAATCAGAAAAACAGGAATGAGAAAAACGACGAGCGTGTACCCGCTGGAAATCGGCATCAGCCTGCTTGACAAAATGGCGCACACCACGAGCGACTGAGCGTCTGTCAACTTCTTGCTTACGATTATCCAGGAAAAAGAAACAACCAGTGCAGCAGCGACAAGTGAATAGTGACGAAAACAGAGCAACAAAAAGTCGTTAACAAAAGCCGTGTGCTGATGTAATACGCCTATCAGCGCCTTGAAGCTGTGATTAAAAGCTTTGGTATTCTCGAAATACGACCCAGATGAGTAGAGATTGTCCGTCAGATCATTCTTTTTGAACTGTTGGAGACCTACTACCGAGAGAAGGCTTCCGATACCTGATCGAACAAAAGCAGCGGGAAGTAACAGCGCAGCGACAAATCCGCAAAGTCCGGGAAGCAAGCGGTCCCTATGGTGCTTGCGAAGAAAAAAGAGCAGAAAAAAGGCGGGGACAAGCTTCATGGAGACGGCGACCCCCACGAATATTGCACCGAGCTGGCGCTCTCTCTTCGAAGACTCGGGACTTTGGAGGGAGAACCCTAAGATCATCATCGCAACCATCAACAAATGAATCTGACCGCGATCAAAGGCCAACAGAACAGGTTGTGTCACCAGAAAAAGCAAAGTTGTTCCGGCGAAGGCCTCAGCGCTTGAGAGCTCGCGAGACAAGCTTTTCACTGCGATCAGTACACAGACGACTGACAAAGCCAATGACACCAGCAGTCCAATTGCAGCCGGGAAATCTCGCACCACGTAAAAGAAAAATTGTGCACTACCGTAGTAACCACCGCGTCCAAGATCCTTCGTTGTACTCAACGGCCACTGGAAATCGCCGAAGTGGTGATCCCCCAGGATCGGGGCTGAAGTCGCGCCGAGCGCCAATGGGCTTGAATCAGCCGAACGAAAAAGATAAGCATCCGCGAAGGTCGCTCGTCCGAAGTAGTTCGAATAAACATACGCGACAGCCAGACCAATCAGCTGGAAACTGACGACGATGCCCGCAATTTGAGTTAGTCGACTTCGCAACTGGGACACGCCGTCATTTTGGCCTAGGGCCATGAAGGTCCGTTGCGACTTTGTGAACATAGGGATAGGCACGCCTACTCAGACTATCCTGACGCTTTCATGAAGTTCTTCCGATCTCCAATCGCCTGGGCTGTTGCTACGGCGATTGCATTCATTCCCGCGGCCTTTGAGCCCGTCAACAGTCTGCGCCAGAAACAGAGATTTGAGGTTGAGTCTGACGGCAAGGGCGTTTCTGTTGGTAGCCGTCCAGATGTGTGCGATGCGCTCTTGGACGAGTCATCGGTCGTAACTCTTGACTTCAAAGTAAGAGCACGAAAATTGGGTGGATACCAGAACTTCTTTCAAACCGATCGAGGGAACTTGGGTCTGCGGATCGAGGTAGCTGAAGATGGTCGTCTGGCAGTTGTCTTTCGTCCGGACGCGCCGGGCGCAGAACTGGCAGGAGTCACTGCGAACGGGAAATTACGTTCAGGCAAGAGTGCAAGGGTAAGAGTCGTTGTCGCAAAGTCAACCGAAGTTGCTATGTTTTTCAATGAACGTCCCACTGCTTCCTATAACGGGAAATTCCTGGCAGAGTGCTCTGACGTACAAGTGGGATCAGGATTCGATTCGACTCGCGTTTTTAACGGGGCAGTCCACGCAGTCATCCGTATTCAGCGCGAAGAGGTCGTCACTTACTTTGGTCTTCCATACCTGATCCGCGAGATCGGACAAGTGTTATTCGTCTGTCTCGGCTTTGTCACTCTTCTGATGTTCGCCTATGAGAGAGGTCGACGGTCAACAAAAGAGGAAAGGTTTTCTTGAGGTTAAGAAGACCTTGCCCCTCTAGTCGTCTTCCGGCTCTGGTGGCCTGCATGGCGACGACCAGCTTTATTGCATTCGGTTTGTCATCTGGCATTCCACGCAATTTCTACGGTGATGATCTCCTGCTGCTCCGTGCGTCCGAAGGCTCTGAAGTTGGAAATGGTTACGCATCTTCCATTTTGTTTGGCTTCAACGACATTGGCAGTGGTAAGTGGCGCCCGGCCTTCACAACCATTGTTCCGGCATTTCTTCACATATTTGGCGAGAACTACCTCGGCTACTTTCTGCTGAACTCAATCCTTTTTTTGGCTGTCGTCTACTTGACTGTGCGGATCTTGACACAAGTCTTTAGCGTGTCCTCACGGATATTGATCGTCGTTGGAATTGCGTTGGCACTAAACCAATTCATCTGGTATTCGGTTTGGTCACCATTTGGCTTGATGGAGCTTGGAGGAATGATCTTTCTGCTCTTAGCGCTTCGATCGTTTGCGGGGGCAATCAAAAGCCTCGGGGCGGCCGCAGGCTGGTTTAGTGCCATGTACGTGATGATTGCGACATGTTTTCATGAGCGATACCTGATCGCAATCCTGCCACTTGCCGCAGTTGCACTATGGGTCAGGGACCAAAAGAGCGCGAGTCGAGTCTTGGCGCCGTGGATAACTCTGCCATTCTTATACGTCGCAACCAAGATTGTTGTTCTGAAGATTGATCCCCTGACAGGCGGGGGTGAACAGGACTTTAGGCAGACCAGTGGTTACTGGATCATTGACCATTTCTGGTCGTCTCTTCGTTCAGTTCTCGGGCTCAGTGACGGTCGAATTGTCGAGTTTGCCACTGGCGATGGATCCAGAACACCTGTTGAAGGAACTCTTCAACAGGTGTTGTTTATCATCAATGTCCTCTTGATTCTCGGTATCTTGGCAGCACTCATGATTGGTTGGGTACACCCGGGCAGGTTGAGAGAACTTCCTGATTTAAGTTATGAATTGATTGCACGGTGGGTCAGGGTCGGCATTCTCGGAGTTGCGCTGGCACTTCTCATTCCTGCGAGCACGGTGGACTCTCGAATTGAAGGACGATGGCTTTTCGGATCTCATTGTCTGCTCATTGCATTTGTTGGATCGCTGACAGTTATTCGATTACGGCTTGTCCGAGATTTGTCGCCGGCGATCCTGGCGACATTGATTTTTTCTGGTGCCGCGGCAGTACAAAATAGATCCGCGTTCGAGAAGCCGATGCGGGATGCTGATCGGATGATTGAAATCGTGAAGGAGCGCCCGCAGGCTGCGTCTCCTTGGGCGCTGGTGATCCATGATCCCGAGAATGTTGGTCAATGGGAGTGGCGCTTGGGATACGGGGACGCCTTTACCAAGTTGGAGAATCCGCCTTCTGCGATCGTTACGAGTGGGTCTGCCTGCACCGTGAAGTGCATTCGTATTGACATAGGCGACGACAGATGGATCATTCGAGAGCAGTCAGGCGGACAACCTACGCCGATGCCCCTGCCCCTGGCTAACGACTTTTAGCTTCGGTCCATTTTGTTCGCGAAAAAGTTGATTATTGCTCCGAGAGACTCTCCACGCGCCGGCGCATTGCCGAGAGTGAGAGTTCAAGATCATTGATCAGTTTCTGTTGCCCGATCTTTTCTGTTTCGGACGATCCAAGTGCTCGTTTGACCGTGTCGAACTCGATCTGCAGGCTAAGTAAACGGTCCGTTGCTTCACCTAGAGAACGAGCCTTCTCCTCGAGATGTGACTTCAGTGATTCGATGTATCGGTTCATTTCCTTGATTTGCGAATCCTTTTCGTCGAGCAGATGTGTCCTGTAATTGTCCTGAATGGTTGCTGGATACCAAAGGTCAATGGTGTGGGCATCACGGAAAACTGACGTTGTGTCACAAGAGTAAAAACGATTTAGACCATCGAATAAGCGAAATGAATACCCCGCCTCTAAGAGGATGGGTTCCCACGAGTGGTGAGAAGGAATCACCGAATTTGGTTTTGTTGCTTCAACGACAACAATTTGCGCCGGAAGGTCTCGCCAATCTGCTGACGAAATCACTTCCTTTTCCATCCCCTCAACGTCAATTTTAATGAAGTCGATTGGCCGCAGCGCGTCTTCAAGCAATGAGGCAAGACTTCGAACTTGAACGTCGTAGATAATTGGGGGGGTGTCGCACTCAGTGAGGGTGGGTTTGATTAACGAGGAAGTACCCCGGCTGTCAGGTGGACCTACATAAATGGTGGCCTGACCCACTTCGCGGCCGATAGCACAGTTCAGGTTGATGTCGTTGGGCCTTTCGGTGCTGAGCAGGGCGAATTCGTCGGCAAGAGGCTCCACATTGACACCCGACCAACCAAAGTCGGAGAAGAGTCGCGTGACTGAATCAAACGTCGGATGGCCCGCACCGATATCGATCCAGTGACCTGGGCGGTTCCAGGGCTCAAGAATTCGGGCAAGAACAATGTCCTCGTGGTTCTGGGCGTAACTGACGAGAGTCTTTGGTCGTGTCACTCAACTTCTCCGAGGTACTCGCCTATCCGTTCGATACAAGAATCTAAAGAATGCGTCGTCTGAAGTAACTGAGAGAAGTGTCGCGCTTGGGCAACCGAGGCATCTCGGTTTTCAAAGACCCAGCGCATGAGATCCGCAGCATGATCCACATCTGGCTCGGCCCAAAGTGAAGTGGGCTTGTAGGGATAAGCCTCTTCACCTACGGCGACCTTGGTCCAAGACACCAAGAAAGGATAGTCAGCCGGCATGAAGTCCAAATTCCCTGAGTAACCCGTAGCGATGACCGGACGGTTTGCCACCATGGCGCGGGCGAGATTCAATCCATAGCCTTCGGATCGGTGCAGAGAGACAAAGCAGTCGCACAACTCGATCTGACCCTGGACTTCCCCCGCGGTGAGGTACCCGTCCAGTAACTGGATGTCGCCGCGGTCTTGAATCTGATATTTCAATAGCGCCATCTCGTTGAGATTGCGATGTCCATTGATCGATTTCAGTACGAGTTGCGCCCCGTCATTCGGGCCGAATGCCCGGCGGTATGCGTCGACCACGCCGAGGGGATTCTTTCGCTTCATTACGGAATTGAAATCAAATGTGAAAAGAAAGACGAACCCATCGGGCAACCCAAGGAGATCCCGCGAGTACGGAGTCGGCTCAATGGGAGCTTCGAGAGGTAGACGGATTCGTCGTATCGGACATGGAGGATTGGCTCGGACTAGAGATTGCTCAACAAATTCGGATGCGCACCACACCTCATCAAGCGCCGAGAATGCGGATTTCCATTGTTTTGGAAAGTCTTCGATCTCCCAAAACCAAAAGCCGATTCGTCGCCCACGTGGATGTTGTGTAATTGCAGAGAGTTCGAGAACGCGTTCTGTTTGATCGGCATTGACGGCCAAGATCGAATTTCGATATCTCGGCTGATCAAGGAGGTCGTGTTCGAAGTGATGGTTCTGCCGCGATGACTCAACAGAGGTTGCGACATAACCAACCGGCCTGCCACCCAGAGCGACCAGTCGACCCAATTGGCGTCCGGCTTCACCGACGCCAAGCTCGCCAGAGAAGTAGCCGACAACATTCCAACCGCCACTCTTGAGTGGTTCCCCGACTGGTTGCTTCTGGGAACCGATCCCAAAGGAACGGCGGATTTGTTGAACGTCCCTGTCTTCTCGCAGCCACTTGAGAAAGTGCGGTGAATGCTTGCAGTCGATGTCGGGGAAGTGATGTTGGAGATCGGGGCGGGTGCGCCAAATTTCACGCTCAAGCCGCGAGTGCCGGTAGCCAAACAGGCCGAGGGTCGGGCTTGTGAGCCAAGCTTCGAATTGGTCGGGCTGTGTGATGGGGTTGGGTGGTTTGGGGGCTGAAGACTGAGA
>Ga0163212_1000317_pt1 | contig 20989 bp, 22 predicted proteins | sample Malawi_45m_30L_FD_113532 | JGI IMG/M metagenome (GOLD analysis project Ga0163212, IMG submission 113532) | Freshwater microbial communities from Lake Malawi, Central Region, Malawi to study Microbial Dark Matter (Phase II) - Malawi_45m_30L | ecosystem: Environmental > Aquatic > Freshwater > Lake...
ACCTAAAAGCAATCCCATGGCTGCCGACACCTGAATGATTGGCGCTGCCAGGATGCCCGCGAATGCACCGAGCGCCGCCGCCGCGGAAAAAGACAGCAGCGCCATTCTGCGCACGTCGATTCCCATCAGGCCCGCAGCGACTGGCTTCTGCGCAATCGCACGCATGGCCCGCCCCGTCATCGTGGCGCGATAGAACCAGTCGAGCAGTACCAGAAGCGCAACGGCCACAACCGGCACCAGCAGTTCATGAGGGAAAATTCCCGCTCCGCCGATCGCGATCGGGGTCTTCATGAGTGGCGAGGGTAACGATCTGGGATCGGACCCGAACGTCACCGTGACGAGGGCCTCCAGCATCAGTCCGACGGCGATCGTGGACAGCATCCAGCCGATCGACGCAGGGCCATGATTCAAGGGGCGAACCGCGACGCGTTCGATGAAAACCCCAAACGCTGCGGTCGCGACAATCGCAAGCGGAATACCAGCTATAAGTGGCACGCCCGACCACATCAGGACAACGGCAAGGACCGAGCCCAGCATGAGCGTGTCGCCGTGCGCAAAATTTACAGCGCGCACGGCCGACCACATGATGTAAAAGCCCAGGGCCACGATCGCGTAAAGGCCTCCAATGACGAGGCCGGAAAGTGTGTATTGGATGAATGCGGTCATGTTGATCACGCAGACCGCACTGCTTTACCCGGTTCAAAACCCGGCCCAAGCAATACGGTCGGCTGAGCGTTACTTGCCGTACGGGGTCTGACCGAGCGGGAGAATCTTGCCGTCGTGCCATGCTGTCCAAACATAGTTTTCGGGCAGGATCGCGTTATGGCGCTCGAGCGTGAACGCAGGCGAATACTTCTGGACGATGCCTTCGTGGTTCACCTTGTACATCGCATCGCGAACTTTTTTACGATCAAAGCTACCCGCCAGTTTGATGGCCTCGGCCAGGATGTAAACGGCGTCGTATGCGTTGGCGGCGCCCGACCCATGCTTGATGTCCTCGGGCGACTTGAGCTTATAGCGGCTTACGATCGAATCAAGTACAACTTTCTGACGTGGCTTCAGATCGCCCATCCATGTGAACGTCTGAAGCACGATCATGCCGTTGGCAAGTGGGCCCGCAAGTTCTCCCAAGGTACCCGTATTGCCCCAAGCCGAGACAATCTTGGCCGAGTAATTGATTCGCTGCATCGAGCGCAGGATCTGATTGGCTTCCAGGTCACGCGAATACAGAATGATGGTGTCAACACCCGCGTCGCGAAGCCGAATGAGCTGAGCCGACATATCGCGGTCATCCCATTTGAAGACCTCATAGCCAACCACCTTGGCGCCTTCGGCGCTGGCGCTCGCCTTCAGGTCCGGTACCGCCCCCTGGCCCCAGCCGGTGTCTTCATACAAGACCCCGATGTTGCCGCTCTTCGTTACCTCTTTACTCTTTCGGACCAGCGCCAGCGCCTGCCAGCGATCGAACATGGACACGCGGAACATGTAGTTCGGCTTGCGGTCGTTCTCGGTAATCCGGGTTCCAGCCGAAATCACCGCAATGTAGGGAATCTGCGCATCGTGAACCGGCTCAACCACTGCGAGCGCGACGCCCGAGTGCCAGCCGCCAAACATCGCTATGCAATCATCCGATTCAGCGATGCGGCGCGCATTATCCACGCCGCGTGGCGGTTGGCCTGCGTCGTCATACGCAACCAGATTCAGGCGCTGGCCGAGAACGCCACCCTTGGCATTAATTTCCGCCATGGCCACTTCGACCCCCATGCGGATCGAATCAGCGGCCCAGGCCGTGGGACCGGTAATCGGGAGCGACGCCCCCACACAGGGTTTCGCAGCCTGTACGGGTGCAGCGCTGAGAGCGAGCGATAAACTGGCGGCGCCGATCAAGGCGCAAAGCAAATGACGTTTCATCCAAAGACTCCTGTCGGTAGGGCTGAACGAGGGCAACCTTTCCGCAATGTCCGTGCCACGCGCCGCAGCGGCTACGACGCGCACAACGCACCGCATTGATGCAGCGACACGCTGGAGGGCTTCTGGTTGGTGCGCTGGCGCGTCGCGACAGCGCTGAATGCTCTCCGGCGGTGCGGGGCCCCGATCGCTTACTGAGGGCTGATGGCCAGACCGCCGTCAGCCACGACAACCTGCCCAGTGATGTAGCCCGCCTGCTCGGAAGCCAGAAAGAGAATCACCTGCGCAATGTCATCGGGCTCGCCAACGCGTCCAAGCGGCACACGCCTGGCCGCTTCCTCAACACCAGCAGGGCCGAGCGAGTGCTCTTCGGACAGCAATTGCGCGGTTCTTACATAGCCCGGTGACACCGCGTTGACCCGGACTTTGTCCGATGCGACTTCAGCAGCAAGACCTCTCATGAGACCGATGACGCCAGACTTGGCTGCTGAATAATGAACGTGCTCGGTCCATCCCCATGCCACCCCCATGAGCGACGTGAGGCACACAATCGAGCCACGCCTGCGCGCCCGCATGTGCGGGAGGGCCGCCCGCGCCACGCGCAGCATCCCCTTCAAGTCAATATCAAGCGTGGTGTCCCACTTTTCGTCGGTCAACCGCTCAAGCGGTACCCGATGCGCGATACCTGCATTGAGAACCAACGTATCAATCGCCCCCCGCGCCTCGATCACCGTCCGCACCACCTCGTCGGCCTGTGCGGTGGAACGAACATCGAGAGCGTGGAAGCTTGCGCTGCCGCCCTCAGCGTTAATGGCAGCGACCACGGCCGCTCCTTCGGCTTCAAGCACGTCGGTCACAGCGACATGATGACCGATCCGGGCGAAAGCGAGCGCGGTAGCCCGACCGATACCGATCGCGCCACCGGTGACGAGCATTGTTTTTGCTTGGTTCATGGTGAAATTGCTTATGGGAATTCGATGATGGTCCGGTCTCGTGAGCAAGTTCCGAACCATAAGCCCTTGGACCCAAGACCCGCTATAGGAGAAGTATGTGTCGGCTGATTCACCGCTTGCGCCAGTGCGCCATCATTACCGATTTGATTACCAGCCCATTACGCAGCGCGCTGATTACGCCTGGCCCGGAGGCGCGCGCCTTGCGGCATACATCGGTTTCAATATCGAGCACTTCGCCTTCGGGGAAGGTCTTGGAGCACGGCTGGGCCCTGCTTCACCAGAGCCCGACGTACTCAATTTCAGCTGGCGCGAATACGGCAATCGGGTGGGTGCCTGGCGTTGTATCGAACTCTTCGATCAGCTGGCGCTCCCGTCCGGAACGCTCATCAACACCGCCCTCTATGACCATTGCCCAGAGTTGATTGCAGCCTGCGTGGCCCGAGGCGATGAACTGATCGGCCACGGCCACACCAATTCGGTCCGTCAGGGCGAAATGACCGCTGCCGCAGAGGCTGCGATGATTCACGGCTGCCGTGAGCGAATCGAATCGCAGAGCGGCGTCAAGCCCATGGGCTGGCTGTCACCGTGGATTTCGGAGAGCCCTCTTACCCCAGACCTGCTGGCTGAGGCTGGGTATCAATACACACTCAACTGGTGTCACGATGACCAGCCTTTACCGATGAAGACCCGGTCGGGCTCGCTGTGGGCAGTCCCCTATCCCCAGGAGCTTAACGACATACCGATGATCATCGCTCGACAGATGTCTGCGCCAGCGTTCGCCGACATGATCATCGACCAGTTCGACGAGATGCTGGTTCAGTCGCGCGCTCAACCGCTGGTCATGGGAATTGCGCTACACCCCTATATCGTTGGTCAACCGCACCGCCTCACGCATCTGCGGCGAGCCCTTGAGGTTCTCGCTCGGGCGCGCGATCTCGGACAGATCTGGTTCACCACCCCAGGGAAAATCGCTGAACATGCCGCCACGGTGGCGCACAACCGCTAGGGCCTCCAGATCAGCAGCCGTTTTTCGATCAGCGTGACGCACCAGTCAAGCAGCAGCGCAAAAATGGTCAGCACGATGATTCCTGCGAACACTGCGCTCACATCAAAGACCGCCTCGGCCTGAAGAATGAGATAACCCACGCCACGCGCTGACCCCAGGTATTCGCCCACGACCGCACCGACAAACGCCATGCCCACCGACGTATGCAGACTGGAGAACACCCAGCTGGTGGCGGATGGCAGGTAAACGGTTCGCAACAGTTGCCTTGAACTGGCTCCCAGCATGCGGGCGCTGGCAAGAATGTTCGGACTGACTTCCCGTACGCCCTGGAACACATTGAAAAACACAATGCAGAAAACCAGGGTGACCCCCAGCATCACTTTCGACCAGATACCCAGCCCGAACCACACCACGAAAATCGGGCCCAGAATGACCCGAGGCATTGCATTGAGCGCCTTGATGTAGGGATCGAGCAGCAACGCAGCGGTGTTGCTAAGCCCAAGCCACAACCCCACCACCACGCCCAGGGCGAGCCCAACAAAAAAGGCCAGAAGCGTTTCAAGCAGCGTGATGCCAAGATGAGGCCAGATCTCGCCGGTTGCGAACCAGTTGAACATATTGGCGAACACTTTGACGGGCTCGCCAAAGAAAAACTTAGGCAATACGCCCAGCTTCACGAGGAAATGCCAGAGGACGATCATCGCCACCAGCAGCAACACCTGATACAGGCGAATTCGGCCCATCATCGAACGCGACACAACAGGCTTGTTCATACGTTCATGGCGCCATGCGGTTAATCGAGTAAGCCTTCAATACCTCGTCGCGCATCGTGTTCCAGATTTGCTGATGCAGTTCGAGAAAGCGTTGCGTAAGACGAATTTCGGATACGTCACGCGGGCGTGGCAGATCGATGACAAAGTCACTGAGCGGGTGCGTGGCCGGGCCGGCAGACAGAACCACCACCCTGTCCGACAGTGAAATCGCTTCTTCCAGATCATGGGTGATGAACACCACCGATTTTCTATTGGCTAACCAAAGCTCCAACAGCTCGTTTTCCATCAGCTGCCGCGTTTGAATATCAAGCGCGCTGAAGGGCTCGTCCATCAGCAAAATCTTGGGATCAAGAATAAGCGTCTGGGCCAGTGCGGTGCGCTTTCGCATGCCGCCCGACAACTGATGCGGATAGCGGTGACCATGGCCACCAAGACCAACCCGCTCCAGCCACTCGTTGGCCCGTCGCTTTGATTCGGCCTCAGGTACCCCGTGATATTCGAGACCCGCCATGACGTTGCCCAGCGCTGTTCGCCACGGCATCAGCGCGTCGGCCTGAAACATGTAGCCCGCCCGCGCGTTCAGCCCCACCAGCGGCGCCCCGTGGACCTCCACACGGCCCGAGGTGGGCGCAAGTAAACCCGCTGCAATGTTCAGCAGCGTGGATTTTCCGCAGCCCGTGGGCCCCACCACCGACACGAACTCTCCATCAGCCACCGTAAGCGAGGTGTTGGCGACCGCAGTGTAATTTCCGAAGGTGCAGGTGATGTCGTAGAGCGCAAGCGCCGGCGCGGCGGAGGCGGTATGCTCACTCATTTGGTTGCGCGATACTTCTCAAGCGCCCGCCCTGGCGAATGCCGCATTTCCTGGGTCGCATCCCCAAATCACGCCTTTCGAGCGCGGCATACGAGTTGTGCGTACCGATTCAGTTGCGCTGAGCGCTCCCGCCTGCCCGGAAAACACCAGCCAAGCAGTCTTGCCGGCAGCTATCAAGCGGGTTGATATCCGAACAGGGAAACAACGCAGACCTTGATGGGACGCCGGCAAGCCTCAGACCTTAACGACTGGCACCCGCAGGTGCTGCGATCTGCACCCACTTGCCGCCCTTGACCTGGTCGATGGAAACCTGCTCCGGATTGAGATGGTTGCCCTGGAAGATCTGGCGGGCAAAGGTGGTGAAGTCCTGGTGCGCCACACCCTGCATGGCCTTGGCAAACGAATCGGCCGTCAGGTTGCGGCCAGCAGCCTGCAGGCCGGCAATGAACCAACTGGTGTAGGAGTAGGCATTGGCCGCATTTTCATCGGGCTCCTGGCCAAATCTCGCCTTGTAATTGGCAAAGAATTTCTGCGTGTCCGGGTCGGTGGAGTCGGCGTCGTTGAGCTTCCAGCCTCCCATCCCGTACAGGCCCTCGACCGCATCCTTGCCGAGGCGCGCGACGATGGAACTGCGACCCGGCACAGCGGTCAGTACCTTGACCTCGTTCCATTTGAGCTTCTTGACCTCGGCCATGACGCCCACGGTCTCACGCACCACGGTACCTGCCACGATCAGATCCACGTTGGCCGCCTTCATCTTGGCCACCTGCGAAGAAAAATCGATATCGCCGACCTTGTAAGCCGCCTCAGCCGCAACCGTCATGTTGGCTGCCTTCATGGCCGAGCCGACCCCGGCGCGAATCAGGTCGCCGAACGGTCCTTCCTGATAGATCACGCCCACGCGCTGCGGCTTCCAGGTGCGAATCGCCCAGCCCAGGCCCGTGGCGGTGGTCGTGTCGTAGTTGGGAACCGTGGTGAACATCAGAGGGCTGTTACCCGAGACTTTCTGGATGATGGCGGACGCCCCCCAGGGCGCAAACACCACCACGCCCGCGTCAGTCGCGGCCTTGGCGGTGGCGGCGTTCGGGCCGGAGCCGAACGCATTGAGGATGGCAAACACGCCGTCACTCTTGATCAGCTTCTGCGCGGCCCGCACTGCCATCTGCGGCTGGCTGCCGTTGTCCTCGACGATCAGCCGGATCTTGCGCCCGTGAATGCCAGCCGCGTTGGCTTCGTCGATACGCATCTGCATGGCATTGCGCAGCATGGGCATGGCGGCGGCCGTGGGACCGGAGAGGTCCAGGTGGCTTCCGATCACGATCTCGGTGTCGCTGACACCGGCCGCGTGAACCGCGCCTGCCCAGGCCAGGGCGGCGGCCGCCATCACAATGCGTCTTTGGATTTTCATGGGTGTCTCCTCTTGCGGTTGTGGTGAAATCGTCTGCGCTCAGGGCGTGTGTACATCTGCTCGATGAGGTGCGCGTACTTGCGGGCCACCACCTTGCGCTTGAGCTTCATGGTTGGGGTGAGCTCCTCGTCCTCGGGCGTGAGCAGCTGGTCGATCAGCCTGAAGTGTTTGATCTGCTCAACCCGGGCCAGTTGCGCATTCACCTGCTCGACCTCGGCCTGCATCAGCGCCAGCACCTCGGGCGCGCGCGTGAGGCTGGCAAAGTCGGTATAGGGAACCTGTTGGTCCTGAGCAAAGCGCGAGACATGTTCCTGGTCGATCATGATAAGGCAGCTCAGGTAATGGCGGCCGTCGCCGATGACCACTGCATCGGTGATGTAGGGACTGAATTTGAGCTGATTTTCGATGTGGCTGGGCGTGATGTTCTTGCCCGCAGACGTGATCAGAATGTCCTTGATACGGTCGCGTACCGCCAGATACCCGTGCTCGCCGATCTCGCCGCAATCGCCGGTGTGAAGCCAGCCCTGATCGTCGATCGCCTCTCGCGTTCGCTCCGGTTGTCCCCAGTAGCCACCAAAGACATTCGGGCCACGCACCAGGATTTCCTGCTCCGGCCCAATGCGCACCTCGGTGTGCGGCGCGGGCAGGCCAGCCCAGCCCAGGCGTACACCGCCCCAGGGAGTGGCAGTGCAAAACCCGCAGGTCTCGGTCATGCCGAAGGCCTCGCGCAATTGAATGCCGCAGTCCATGAACCAGCGCACCAGTTCGGGCGGCACAGGCGCGGCGCCCGTAAGCGCACTCTTGACGTTTTGCAGGCCCAAAAATTGGCGAATATGACCGAAGGCGAGCGCGCGCAGCAGGCGAAGGCCCAGCGGGGTCGACTGGCGGCGCCCTTCCAACTGCGCCTGGGTATGGGCCTGACTGTGCCAGCGTGCCAGAGCGTAGACCCAGCGCGCCGGCGCGATTGCATCGCGCATGAACAGATCAATCTGCGAATGCAGCTTTTCCCAAAAGCGCGGCGGCGCGAACAGCACATGCGGTGCGACTTCGCGCATGTCGTTGAACACCGTCCCCGAGTTCTCAGGAAAATGCACTACCAGCCCCATAGCCAGGGGATTGAACACCGAGGCCATGCGCTCGGCAATGTGGCACAGGGGCAGAAACGAAATCGAACGGTCACCCGGCTGAACGTCCAGATAGGCACCGGCCACGCTCATCTGAAAGACAACGTTGCGGTTAAGCACCATCGCACCCTTGGGCGCGCCAGTGGTGCCCGAGGTGTAAACCAGAAATGCCAGATCCTCCGTCTGGCCGGCGTCGATGGCCTGCTCAAAGCGCTGGGCCTGGGTCTGCGCCAGCGCCATGCCTCGCGCCAGGAATTCATCGAAGAATTCCACCTGGGCATCAGAAAAGCCGCGCAGGCCCTCGCGCTCCATCACCACGACGCGCCGCAACGCAGGGCAATGCGCGCGCACCGCCAGCACTTTTTCGAGTTGCTCCTGGTTCTCGACAAAGACCACCGCAGCGCCCGAGTCGACCAGTACATGCTGCACCTGTGGCGGCGAGGCCGTAGGGTAGATGCCATTGCCCGCGAAGCCCATGCACTGCGCCCCCAGGTCGGCGTAAAGCCATTCGGGGCGATTTTCAGCCAGGACGCAGACGATGCTTGCGCGCACCAGCCCCAGGTCCATCATGGCCAGACCCGCAGCGCGCACATGCGCGTAATAGTCCTGCCAGCTTTGGCTCTCCCACAGGCCCAGGCGCTTGCGACGCAAGGCTGGCTGCGCGGCCCAGTCGCGGCAGCGCTGGCGAAACACCTGCGCCGGCGTGATCAACTCAAGGAATCGCGGGGACGAGGAAGCGCTCATGCCAGCCTCATCGCCAGGTTTTACGCTGCTTCCAGCGCTGGGCGGTACCGCTCAAGCCAGTGGCCTGGCCGCCTCCCAGGTAGGACTGGCGCACATCGGCTTTTTGCGCCAGCACGTCGCAGGCGTCTGCGGCAACGATTCGACCCAGCTCCATGATGTATCCGTCGTCCGCATGCGCCAGCGCAACCGCTGCGTTCTGTTCGACCACCAGGATGGCGGTGCCGGTCTCATCGCGGATGCGGCCGATGATCTGAAAGATCTCCTTGGTGAGAATGGGCGACAGGCCCAGCGACGGTTCGTCCAGCATCAGCAGGCGCGGTCGGGCCATGAGCGCACGGCCAATCGCCAGCATCTGCTGTTCGCCGCCTGAGAGCAAGCCCGCCTGCTGCGACTGCCGCTCGCGCAGACGCGGAAACCACTGGTAGACGCGTTCCAGATCAGTCCGTATGCCCGCATCTCGCCGGGTGTACGCGCCCATACCCAGGTTGTCGCGCACGCTCAGGAACGGGAACACCTGCCGACCCTCTGGCGCGAGCACCAGGCCGCGGCGGCAGACTTCATCGGCATCCAGGCCCTGCACCGCCTGACCGTTGAAGAGCACCTGACCCTTGAACGGGTCAATCACGCCGGCCAGGGTGTTAAGCAACGTGGTCTTGCCCGCACCATTGGCGCCCAGCACAGTGACGATACGGCCGGCGCGCAGCTCCAGATTCACGCCCTGAATGGCCATGATGGGGCCGTACCAGGTTTCGAGATTGCGCACCTGCAGCAGCACGTCCATGGTTCAGGTTCCCAGGTAAGCCGCGATCACCAGCGGATCGGCCTGCACCTGCGCCGCCGTGCCCTGGGCCAGCACCCTACCCTGGGCCATGCAGATCACGCGATCGGCCACGGCACTGACCAGCGACATGTCGTGCTCGATCATGACGACCGTGATGCCCAACTCGCTGCGGATGTCGTCGATCCAGAAGGCCAGATCGCGCGTTTCTTCCGGGTTCAGGCCCGACGCTGGTTCGTCCAGGAACAAAAGCTCGGGCTCGCTGCATAGGGCCCGGCCAAGTTCAACCACCTTGCGCACGCCATAAGGTAACCCGGCAATTGTGGCATGCCGCCAGGGCGATAGTTCAAGAAAGTCGATCACGCGTTCGACACGCTCGCGCGCAGCCTCTTCGGCGCGGGTAAGCGCCGGCGTGCGCAGCAGCTGCTGCCACCAGGCACCGCCACCAAAACGGTGACGGCCCAACATCAGGTTGTCGAGCACCGTGGCGGCCTCAAACAGCTCAATATTCTGGAAAGTGCGCGCAAGCCCCAGGCCGGGTACGCGATGTCGCGGCAGGGCCAGCAGGTCCTGGCCCCTGAACCGCACCTGGCCGCGTGTGGCATCGAACACCCGGGTAACCACGTTCAGCAGCGACGTCTTACCCGCGCCATTGGGCCCAATCACCGCGAGCACCTCGCCGGCGTGAACCTGCAGGCTCAGCTCGGCAATGGCCTGCACGCCACCAAACTCGAGGGCCAGATCACTGACCTGCAAGAGCGGGACCGCGCTCATCGGTAGCGCTCCGATTTCATGTAGCGCTTGTTGCGTTTGAACGTATCGCGCCGATAAAGCGGAAAGCTCTGCAGCAGCGCGCGCAGCTTGAGCCAGCGCGCGTTCAGGCCACCCGGCTCGAACAGTACAAAAACCGCCAGCACCAGGCCGAAGACAAAGATCTCCAGCCCGAACTGATTGGCCAGACCCGGCGGCAGGAGCGGCTTGAGCCGTGAAATCGCTGTGGGCAGCAGGCTGATCAGCACCGCGCCCAGAATCGCGCCGCGCAGGCTGCCCAGGCCGCCGATCACCACCATCAGCACCAACTCGAGCGACAGCAGCAGGGTGAAACCGTCTGGCGTCAGGTACTTGAGGTGATGCGCCAGCAGCCCGCCGGCCAGGCCACAGACCCCGGCCGATACGCCAAAGGCCGCGATCTTGTAGCCCTGTACATGGATACCCAGCGCATAGGCTGCTGCCTCGGAATCGCGCACGCCGATCAGCGCGCGCCCGGTGGCTGAACGCAGCACATTGAGCAGGCCCAGCAGCACCGTCACCAGAACAAAGAGGCAGGTGTAATAAAAGCCCGCGGGGCCCGAGACCGACCATCCCAGGATCTTCGGATCTTCGACGGCCATGCCGGTGAAACCGCCAGTCACCGAACTCCACTGCCCGATGAGATGTTCGATGATGATGGAGAACGCCAACGTCACCATCGCGAGGTACAGGCCGGAGACTCGGATCGCCGGCACACCGATCAACACGCCCACTGTGGCCGTGAGCAGCGCCGCCAGCGGCAGCGATATCGGCCAGGGCAGCCCGCGCGCCAGAAACCAGGCGTGGGCGTAAGCGCCGATTGCCAGAAAGGCCGCATGGCCCAGCGAGACCTGACCGGTGTAACCGGTGAGGAACATCAGTCCGAGGCTGGCCACGCAAAGAATGAACACATAGCTCAGTTCGCCCAGAAAGAAGGGGCTGAGGAACGCGGGCATCACCAGCAGCAAGGCCATCAGCAAGCCGTAGCTGATGCGCTCCCCCGGGCGCTGCAACAGCGCAAAGCCCTGGCGGTAGCGGGTGTGGTAATCGAAGTGCATCTCAGACGCGGCGCCCGTGCGCCTCCCCCAACAGGCCGGTGGGCTTGATGACCAGCACCGCAATCAGCACCAGATAGGCTGCGACGTCCTTGCTGCCATCGGGCAAATAGACGCCGGCGTACTGCTCGATCAGGCCGATCAGGAGGCCACCGACGATGGCGCCGGGCACGCTGCCAAAGCCGCCCAGCACCAGCGCGGCCAGGGCCTTGAGCGTGACGAACCATAACGTCAGGTCCACCAGCGTGATGGGCGCGAGCAGCACGCCGGCCACTGCCGCGCAGGCGCCGGCGAGGGCCCAGACAAGGGAGTTGACGCGTTTGACGCGGATGCCGTTGAGGTAAGCCGCGAGCTGGTTCTGCGAGGCCGCCTGCATGGCCACGCCCAGGCGGGTATGCCGAAAGAACAGGAAAAAGCCCACGGTTACCGCCAGTGTGACGCCCAGGATCACCAGCTGCAGGTGGCCGATGGCCACGCCCGCCAACGAGGAATGCTGGCCAGTGAATGGCGTGGGGTAGTTGCGTGCCTCAGGCCCGGCCACCATGCTTACCAGACCGCGCAGCATGAAGGCCAGCGCAATCGTGAGCATCACGCCTGCGAACTGCGGCTGGCCCGCGATGCGGCGGATCACGCAGGCATCGAGCGCGTACGACAAGGCTGAGACCGCGACGATCACCAGCAGCACCGCCACCCAGAACGGCAGGCCCAGGACGGTGATCAGGCCCCAGGCCGAAAAGGCCGAGACCACCAGCAGGTCGCCATGGGCGAAGTTGAGAACCTCAGTGGCTTTGTAAATCAGCACCAGGCCGAGCGCCACCAGGGCGTAGATTGCGCCCACGGCAATCCCGTTGAGCGTGAGCTGGGCCAGCACCTGCATGCTGTTCATGCACTCACTGCGCCAGTGCGCTGGCACACTGCTCACGCCACACACGCTCGGTCATACCGATGCAGCCTCAACCACAAAGCTCACCACCGTGGCGCACGAGCCACCGATGTTAAGCGTCTGCATGCGCCGTGCATCCTCGATCTGACACGCGCCGGCCTTGCCGGTCACCTGGCGGGCCGCGTCCAGCAGCATGCGTACGCCAGTGGCGCCCACAGGATGGCCGGCGCCAATCAGACCGCCACTCATGTTCACCGGGCAGGCACCACCAGGCTCGATCAGGCCGGATTCCACCGCCTGCCAGCTCTGGCCGGGCGGGGTGAGACCGAAATGATCGATGGCCATGTATTCGGTGGTGGTGAAGCAGTCATGGGTCTCGATGCCGCTCAGATCCTGGCTGCCACCGATGCCTGCTCGGCGCCAGGCGTCTTCCAGGGTCTGGCGCACATGCGGAAACACATAGGGCTGGCCGCGACTGCGCTCGAGCTTGTCCTTGAGGCGCAAGCCCGCGTTGCGGTGGCCCCAGCCACTGATCTGAGGCAAGGCCCCGATACGGGCGCCGGTACGCGCCGCATGGGCGCGCGCAAACTTGTCCGAGGCCAGCAGCACGGCACATGCGCCGTCGGTAATCTGACCGCAATCCTGGCGGCGGATGCCAGGTTCGATGACCGGATTGAGCGTGTCGTCGTCGGTGAAGGCACCGGGCTCGAAGTTCCAGCGCCGGGTCTGCGCCAGCGGATTGCGCCGGGCGTTGGCATAGTTGAGTTCGGCGATGCGGTTGAGATGGCGACGGTCCAGCCCATAGCGGGCCTCGTACTCCTGCGCCAGCAGGCCAAACGCAGCTGGCCACATGAACGTGCAGTCGATGTCCTCGCGGCCCTGCCAGGCCGCGGCATTCTGGTTCTGCGAGGCCACATCACCGGAGGTGTTCTTGAACTCCTCGACGCCCAAGACCAGCACGCAGTCGTATCGTCCGGCCTCGATCTCCGCCATGGCACTCAGCACCGCTAGCGAAGAGGACGCGCATGCTCCTTCGTGCCGCATGGCTGGCACACCCCAGAGTTCAGGCACCACCTGCGCCACCATGGCCCCCAGATGCGCCTGCTGGCGCTGCAGTTCGGCAAAGGCGTTTCCCACATGGATGCTCTGCACCTGCTCGGGATTCACGCCGCTGGCCTCAAGCGTGCCCAGCGTGGCCTCGCGCACCATGTCGGAAATATCCTGACCATGGCGGGACCACGCCTTGGCAAAGTCGGTCTGGTAACCGCCGAGGATGTGGGTCGGTGTCCTCATGCAATCCCCTTAAAATTGGACGCGCGCAAGCGCTGCAGGCGCGTGCAGGCCGCATCAAAGTCACGGCAAAGGTCATCGACCACCTCAGCCACGGTCTGGATTGAATGAATGGTGCCCAGCCCCTGACCAGCGGCCCAGACGTCCATCCATTTTTTTCCTGCGAATGACTGGTTGGTGTCGTACTGGCGACCAGGCGCATCGGGCATCTGCGCGGGATCCAGGCCATTCGCCTGTAACGAGGGCTTGAGCCAGCTCGCCGGCGTTCCCGTGACCGCAGCGCTGATCAGCAGGTCATCCATTCCGCAGTCGACCACCATCTGCTGATAGGCCTGCGGCGCCAGGCTTTCCTTGACTGGGATGAAGCGCGTCCCCATGTAAACGAGGTCGGCGCCACTGGCGACCGCGCCGGCCACCCCGCAGCCGTCGCTGATGCCACCGCCCACCACCACCACGCCGTCGAAAAATTCGCGTACCGCGCTCACGAATGCGTAGGGTGAGAGAAAGCCGGTGTGGCCTCCAGCACCCGCGCAAACACAGGCAAGACCATCAACGCCCGCCGCCACGGCCTTGCGTGCCAGAGTCAGATTGATGACGTCACCGAGCACGATGCCGCCATACCCATGCACCACCTCGATGGCCGGCTTGGGACTGCCCAGGGCTGTGACCACCACCGGCGGCTTGTAGCGGGCGATCAGCTCCAGATCCTCGGCCAGCCGGGTATTGGACGAATGGGTGACCAGATTCGCGCACCACGGACCCAGGGTCGCAGCGGGCTGGCTGTCGCGCGCACGCGCCAGGCCTTCCGTGATCTGCCGCATCCATTCGTCCAGACGCTCGATCGGCCGCGCGTTCGGCGTAGGGAAAGCGCCGACGATGCCAGCCCGACAGGCGGCCAGCACCAGTTCCGGTCCGGAGATCAGGAACATGGGCGCAGCCACCACAGGCAGACGCAGGTCAAACGGAAGGTTCATGACAGGCGTTCGATTGAAGGGCCACGTGCACAGGGCTGCAGGCAGTCCGCATCGCACCGGTGGATCATGTCTGCAGAGTGATCAGTAACCGCGCCGGAGGCGCTCGGCACTCACCCAGGTGGCATGAAAGCCGTTGGGTACGCGAACCGGGATACGGATGCGCGCCACGGGTCCCTTGCTGATGTCGCGGGCGTCGAACACGGTGACGAATGACTGCCGAGCGAGTTCGTCCCACATGAAGCCAACCAGGTAGCCGTCGTCCTCATTCTTCCAGTTGTCGGCCGGCGCGAAGGGCGGCTCGCTGAACCACTTGTGTACGCCCTCGTGGTAGCTGGTGCAGGTGTCACGCTCGAGGTCGTAGCGCACGATGCCGCAAAAGCGCGGGTCCTCGGCTCGATTGCTGCGGCCCATCAGCAGGTTCCAGGAGTAGCGGGTCTTATAGCCCTGCATCCAGGAATTGATAACCGGAAACTCCTGATTGATGATGTCATCGATCACGCGCTCGCGGGTCTGGCCCGTGCGCAGATTGAACCGCCACTCGTAGAACATGAAGTCATTCTCGAGGTTGGCCAGCATTTTCGGAAAGCGCTCCACGTCCACAGCGCCGCGCCAGTCGCGCGGCAGCCGAAACGGCGTGCCCGTCATGACGATCTCGATGCCGCCGTGGCCATCGTCCTCTTCCCATGCGTTGGACACGTGGTACATGTAGGTGGGCGCGGCCTCGAACCAGCGGATCTGCTCGGGCTTGCCATGGCGCGGAATCACTCCGAAGCGCGAAGGCATCTCATGATAGAACTTGATCTTGTGGCGCCCCGCCTGGAAAGCCTCCATGTCGTAGAACAGCGGGAAGTCGTGCACCACCGAATAGTTCTGCGTAATCGCCATGTCATGCGGCAGGCGCGGGCCGGGAAGCTGCACCGGAATGAACGTCTTCAGCGCGCCGTGCCGGTCCATCACACCGTAGTGCATGTAGGGCGCGGTCTTACCGTAAGCAAAGAACAGAAACTCGCCCGTGCGCTCGTCCACGCGGGAATGCGCCGACACCGGCAGGCCCTGCAGACGCGGGTCCATATCGAGGGTGCCAGCCGTCCCAAGATCGCCGGGCTTGACGTTGTAAACCGTGCCGCCCAGGTACCACATGGACACGAGATGGCCGTTGTAAAACTTGACGTCGGTGTTCGACGTGTTTTTCAGCGGCGCATCGGGCCTGTCTTTACGCGGTGGATCCTTGATGCCCTGCCACAGCGCCTGCCCAGCAGCCAGCTCTTCCTGCAAACCCTGGGTCATGACCCAGCGATTGCGGTAGATGGCGCGGCCGCGGTCGAACTGCACGGCATGCAGCATGCCATCGCCATCGAACCAATGATAGCGACCGGGGGCTTCGAAGCGGCGGTTGGGGCCGTTGCGCACATACATGCCGTTGAGGTCTTTGGGGATTTCGCCCTGCACATCAGTGAGTTCGATCACGTGTTCCTGCGAGACCGGGGCGAACCCTCCCTGCAGGACGGGCACTTCATTCATTCCCATGGCGTAACTCCGGGACGTAGCTGGGGAAAAAGGGTTCGGGCAACAGGCCAGCGCGACTGCGCAGTACGGCCTAACCTGCCACCATCAAAGGTGTACAGAATCAGCGCGGTGGCGTGCTCGCCACAGGGAGCGTCCGACGCGCAGCGACCGCTACTGCGGACATGCCTGTACTCATGCGGCCAGGCCCCTGTCAGGAACCTGGTCAGGGCTGGACCGGTCATCGGCGCTGTCTCCTCGCCAGTCAGTCAAAGCGAAGCGATTAACTTGATTTCTTTGTTGAACTGACCTTAGTCGAAGGCTACGCGCGAAGAATTGCTTTGGCAAGGTGGCGCGTGGCCGATCATGCGCCCCTCACGCAAACCGCTCGAGCTTGCCGTCCAGCGACATGAGGCCCAGCTGCACACCCAGATAAGAATGCTTCCCTTTTAACTGCTTGCGGAACTCCATCAGGGCCGCCTGATGAGTGGCGGTTTCGGCCGCGGCGTTGGCAACCGTGGCATCGCCATAAGCGATCTTGGCGGCACCGCAGTCACGGTGGTTCACCACGATCACTTTCTTGATGTTGTGCAGCTGAACAGACGCGCCCAGGTTCTCCCAGAACGTCTTGTGCCATTCCTTGAAGGCCGGCGCCACAACACCGATGGACGCACCGGCGATAGTGAAGGCGCTTTACTTGCCGCTCAGACCATCGCGGGCCTGCTGCTTGTTAACCAGATCCTGAATCCGCGGATCGATGCACGACAGCACCATGGCCTTGTAGTCGCCGGATGCCGCCATGGCTTTGAAACGTTGCCTTTGGCTCGCCTGTCAACCCTTGACACACTGCCGGCGCAAAATTAGTATTTGTCGACATCTTGTCCGACAATTTATAGGCGTTTGCCATGTCAGCCCAACTCCCCGATGTGTCCGCCCGACACAGCTCCCTGCAGGTTCTTTCCCTCACCGAACATATTGGCGCTGAATTCCGTGGCGTAAACCTCTCCCAGCCCATTTCGGAGGCGGAGTTCCAGGTAATCAATGCGGCGCTCGTCAAGCACGGAGTGCTGGTGTTTCGTGACCAGGATCTGCCCCCCGCGATGCATGTTGATTTCTCTGCGCGGTTTGGTCCGCTGGTGGGTCACATCGTCAAGCGCTTCTCGGTGGAGAATTTTCCCGAAGTCACCTACATCTCCAATGTCCGTAACGACAAGGGCGAGATGATCGGTGCAGACCGGGCAGGCATGGTCTGGCACTCCGATATGTCCTACATGCGCCGCCCCATGCTTGGATCCATACTTTATGGCGTCGAGTGTCCGCCGGAGGGCGCTGACACCGAGTTCGCCACCATGTTTGCAGCCTATGACGCGCTCGATTCCGGCATGAAGAAGCGACTGAGTGCATTGAAAGGCGTGCATGACTACGCCTGGCACTATGAAACCTATCTGTCACACCGCAAGCCGCTCACCGAGGACGAAAAGGCGAAGGCACCGTCCGTCATGTACCCAGTGATCCGCACTCACCCCGTAAGCCACCGCAAGGCGCTTTATGTAAGCGAGGGCCTGACGCGCACCATAGACGGGATGAGCGAGGACGAGGGGCGACGCCTGATCTGTGAACTCACCGAATTCAGCACTCAGCCTCAGTTCATCTATCGCCACAAATGGCAGCCCCGCGATCTGGTGTTTTGGGACAATCGCTCCACCATGCACCGGGCCACCGAGTTCGATAACAAATATAGGCGCCTGATGCGGCGCACGACGGTTGAAGGCGATGAGCCGTTTTGAAAGGAGCGCCCGTATGCAACGCTTCGCAACTTTTGCTCGGACCTGCGTCGTGGCCGCCGCCACGCTGTGCGGGACCGCGGCAGGACTGATCTCCGAGGCCTTCGCCCAGTCAGACTTTCCCGCCAGGCGCGTCACCTTCGTGGTTCCCTTTACACCGGGTGGCGCGGGCGACCTGATCGCGCGCGCGATGGCCACCCGGTTGTCTGCCATCTGGGGGTAGCCCGTTGTCGTGGAAAACCGACCGGGCGCAGGGGGCAACACCGGCTCGCGGTCCGTAGCGCAAGCGGCCCCGGATGGCCACACCATCCTCATCGGATCGACAAGCTCGCACGCGATCAACCCGAGCCTGTATGGCGCCCGCATGCCCTACGATGTACAGCGTGACTTTGCTGCGATCGTGATGGTTGCCAACTCGCCGCACATCCTCATGACCAACCCGTCGGTGCCCGCCTAAAATCTCGCCGAGCTCATCGCCTATGCGCGCGCCAATCCTGGCAAGCTCAATTTCTCGTCGGGCGGCAATGGCACGAGCACACACCTTGCGGGCGAGCTCCTCAATTCGATGGCGGGCCTGCGCATCCAGCACATCCCCTACCGGGGTGCGCCGGAAGCAGTTGCGGGCGTGGTTGCTGGTGACACGCAGATGATGTTTGAGAATCTCTCGGGCGCGCTCGCCCAAATCCGGGTTGGCAGACTCAAAGGCATTGCAATCACGTCGCTCTCTCCCTCTCCAAAAGCGCCCGATCTGCCAACGGTCTCGCAACAACTGCCTGGTTTTGAGACAGGTGTGTGGTTTGGCATTTTCGCCCCTTCGGCGACACCAGCGCCGCTCGTCAAACGCCTTAACCAGGATCTCTCAGCGCTCATTGCAAGCGCCGAGCTGCGCGAACAATTTGATCGCCTCGGAATGGACCCAATGGGCGGCAGCCCCGCCGAGGCAACAGCCTTCATCGCAAGTGAGCTGGCCAAGTGGGGCAAGGTTGTAGCCTCATCCGGCGCTACCATCGATTGAGGCCTTCCACCCAGCGCATCGGCCTACGCTGATGCAGTCGTATTTTTTTGAGTGATCGACCATGTCACACAAGAAGCTCATTGCAGCAGCACTCACCGCGCTCACGCTGATTGCGCCGGTCGCCGCCCAAACCTGGCCCCAACAGCCTGTCAAGATGGTGGTGCCGTTTGCGCCCGGCGGGGCTACAGACCTCATCGCCCGCCTGCTCGCAGACCAGTTCTCCCGCAGGCTGGGGCAGTCGTTCGTGGTTGAAAATCGCGGCGGCGCTTCGGGGATCGTCGGCACGCAGGCAGTTCAGGCAGCGCGCGCCGATGGGTACACCTTGCTGGTGAGCGGCAACGGGCCTCACGCAACCAATGTGGCGCTGTTTCGAAAGCTCCCCTACGACCCCCTCAAAGACTTCGCTCAAATCAGCATTGTCGGACAACTGCCGCTGGTCCTCAATGTGAATCCGGGCGCCCGCGCGCACGCTCGACGAATTCATTGCCTGGGCACGCTCGCAACCGGGGCGCATCAGTTATGGCTCGCCCGGCAACGGATCGCCGCCCCATCTGTCAATGGAACTTCTCGCCCAGCAGCACGGGCTCTCGCTGGTGCATGTTCCCTACAAGGGCAGCGCGCCGGCCATCGCCGACCTGATTGCCGGGCATGTACCGGTCATGTTCGACAACCTCTTCGCATCCATCCAGAACATTCGCGCCGGAAAGATCCGCGCCATTGCGGTGGGTAGCGCTCGCGCCATGGATAGCCTGCCCTCAGTGCCGTCGTTTGCCGAATCCGGCATGAAAGGTTTTGAAGTCGCCACCTGGATCGTGCTGGTTGCGCCGGCGCGAACGCCTGAGCCGGTCATCACTCTGCTCGCTCGCGAAGCAGAAGCCATTTTCGCTCTGCCCGAAGTACGCCAGCGCCTGCTCGATCAGGGCGCCCTGCCCGTTACCATGACACCGCAGCAAACCGAACAGTTTGTGGCCAGCGAAATTCGCAAATGGACCGAAGTGGTTGAACGGGCGGGCGTGCAGCGTTTGGACTGAGCCGTGTTGCAGCGATCAGGGCTGGGGATTGAGCCCTGCGATCTGGCCCAACGCATACCGAAAAGTGTTGGTCACCAGGGTGCGGCCCCCCCGCTCGGCCGCTTTCGTATCGCGCTGCTCAAGCGCCTGTACCAACGCCCGCCAGGTTTCGAGCGATTCACGACGGCGCTCCCGTGATGAGAGCCCGAGCCGGGTATAGCGCGCGACCTGCGCCGACATCTGGGTGAGCATACGGCCGAGCCGCTCATTGCCTCCCCGACTGAGCGCACGCAAGACCATGTCGGTGGAGGCCTCAGCATGAATCGCAGCCGCCTTGGGATCCGGCTCACGCATCGCGCGCTTCATCCGATCAAGACGCCCCTTCATCCACTCCAGGTCCGAGTCCTCGCACTGATCGCAAAAGAGCGCCATCGCAAGCCCGAGTAGAACCGTTCGCACCTGAAAAATTTCGATCAACTCATCAGTGCTCAGCCGCGTCACCTGCGCGCCGCGCCGGGCCTCAATCCGAACTACGCCATCGCGCTCCAGGATTCGCAAGGCCTCGCGAATCGACCCCCGGCTTACGCCAAACTCGTTCGCCAAAGGAATCTCACGCAAGCGCGCGCCCGGGGCTATTTGGGAATCGAGCACGCGGCTTGCGATCAATGCCGCAATGCGATTGGCGGTGGTGGGATCCTTGGGGCTGTCAGCGGCCATGGCTCAGGGTGTCCGGGCAGAAGCGGTAGTCTACTAGCCCGACACATCTTTAGAGTTTTCCCCAGGGCCGATAAACCTAGACTTCAAACCGAGCAGCTCCGTTCATTGAAGAACCCATTAGAAGCCATGCCGCATCACCGAGGCGCCAGCAGCCTGTCAAGCGCAGCGCGACAGACGGCACCAGGGTGATCAGATCTCGTCGATGTCGACCTCGACGGCGGTGTCCTTGCGAGCGAGGCGCTTGCGCGCCAAGGCCACCAGATCGCGGTCGTCTGTTTCTTCGATGATCGCTTCGAAAAGGCGCGGGGTCAGCATGTAGAAAGCCGGGCGATTGTGATTCAGCACCGCAACGGGTTTCTCGCCAGCATTGCGCAACACCTCAGCTGGGTTCTTCTTGAACGAGGACATGCTGATGGAAAGGTCGGCGTAGATCACATCCGTGACAGGCTCCGAGGGCACGT
>Ga0163212_1000320_pt1 | contig 20921 bp, 9 predicted proteins | sample Malawi_45m_30L_FD_113532 | JGI IMG/M metagenome (GOLD analysis project Ga0163212, IMG submission 113532) | Freshwater microbial communities from Lake Malawi, Central Region, Malawi to study Microbial Dark Matter (Phase II) - Malawi_45m_30L | ecosystem: Environmental > Aquatic > Freshwater > Lake ...
GCAGTGCTCGCGGAACGCATGATTCTAGAGTTCGACTACCGGGAACGCCGCGAGGCCAACCGTACCGAAAAACGCGCCATCGCCGCCGCCGCCCGCCTCTGACAATTTCTTGGCATGAGCGTCTCCACTGCAACCTCCTCCCTTGAATGGGCCCGGGTCGACCTGGGCCGCGTGCCTCACGTGCCCGTGCCGCCGCCCGGACCGCTATCGCGCGAACAGCACGCTCGATGCACTAAGTTTTTCAAGGGACTCAGCAGCCAAGTAAAGCTGTTCCCGGTGGCGTTCGAGTCGGGCGCGGGCTGCGTGCTCCGCGATGTCGATGGCAATGAGTACATCGACTTCTCCTCCGGAATCTACGTTACGACGCTCGGGCACTGCCACCCGAAGATCACCGAGGCGGTGGCGAAAGCCGCCGGTCAGCTGATGAACGCCCATGACTTTACGACGCCGGTCAAGACGCAGCTCGTCGAGAAACTGGCCTCGATCTTGCCCGGCGACCTCAATGGCTTCCAATTCTACGACTCCGGAACCGTCGCGGTCGAGGCGGGCGTCCGCGTCCTCCGCGCTGCGACCGGCAAGCACGAGACCGTCTCGTGCTTCTACGATTACCACGGCAAGACCTACGGTGCGGTTTCGCTGGGTCATATCCGCTCGCACGTCTACGGCGCGGTGCGCGCGCCCGGCGCACACATGGTGCCGCGTCCCGACACGTATCGGCCGATGTGGAAGAAGGCGGACGGCACCATCGACACCGCTCAGTACCTCGCCTTTTATGATCAATATCTGGATAAGGCGACCGTCGGCGCGGTGGCCGGGTTCGTGCTAGAGCCGATTCAGGGCTGGGGCGGCTCGATTATGCCGCCCGACGATTTCTTCCCGAAGCTGCGGAAATTCTGCGACGAGCGGAGGCTGCTCCTGATGGTTGACGAAGTGCTGACAAGTTGGGGCCGCACTGGAAAGTGGCTCTGCATGGAGCATTGGGGCGTGGTGCCAGACGTGGTCACGATCGGTAAGGGCTTCGGCAACGGCTTCCCGGTAACATGTGTGGCGGTCCGCGAACCCTACAAGGAGAGCTTCGAAGCCGTCTCTGCCTCCAGCAGCTACGGCGGCAACCCGATGGCGTGCGCTGCGGCCCTCGCCTCCACTGAAGTGATCGAGGAGGAACAATTGTTGGAACATGCCACGCACCTCGGGGAAGTCGCCCTGCGCCGCATGGAGCGCATGAAGGCCGAACATCGTATCGTAGGCGATGTTCGGGCCAAGGGCTGCCTGATGGGCATCGAGCTTGTCAGGGACCGCGAGACCAAGGAGCCCTTTGACAAGGCTGGAACGCTGGTCTACCAGCGGGCCTTCAGGAAGGGCCTCGCGTGGATTCCCGCCGGACACATCCTCCGCATGAGCCCGCCGATTGTGATGGACGAGGCCACCCTCCTGAAGGGTCTTGACCTGATCGACGAGGCAATCGGTGAAACCGCGAAAGAACTCGGATACTGAGCCGGATGACCCTTGGAACACGCGAAAACATCGCGCACCTTGCGAGGAAGAATACTAAAGTTGACCCCGTGGATCGGGCTTCAAGCTCGTCGGCGGGACCTCCCGATCCGCTTTGGGGAGGATTGAGCCGCAAACCGATACGGGGCGACACGGGAAAGGGGTGTATCGCTCACTCGTAGCTGGGACCCTTGAGCTCAGGCATCTGACAGCAATCCGTCAAACGACGGTGGTTCCGAACGCTGCGGACTTGAACTGCGGAGCATTTGAAAACGCCTTCGAGCGTCGCCACTACTTTACCTGCCGGGATCACCGGACCCGAGCTACGAACCAATCGACCTTTTTGAATCGTGCATTGAGAAGGATTCGTGTTCTTTTGCGCATTTTTAGCGATCGCACTTTGCCGGCTTTCGCCGCCGCAGTGGGCGTCGAAATTTCGCTCCCGGCGGGGACCCTTTCCTCATCCGCACAATTTCCTCCTTCGCTTAGTCAACGCAGGAAAAGTCGGCAGTAAGCTCGCTGGTATCGGCCAGAGCCGCTGGAGCGCAGCTGCACAGGAATCGCATTTATCCTTGTCGGTTCTTGTCCATCCGTCGTTATTCCAGCGCTCTGTGGCGGGGAGGGTTGCGGCCCGAGCCGCCGGCCGTTGGATCGGCCTCTCCAGACCTAGATCGGGCCTATGTGCTCCAGCTCAATTCAACTTCGGTTTCTCGACCCCGCAACAAAGCCTATGGTCGGGAATTTGGCGAAGCCATTAGGAGACGTTTCATTGCCAAACCGTTGACCTTGCTGATCGGAGCTCGGTTAGAATGCAGCCGTGCCAGATCTTTCGCGAGCCAACCCTCCCCCTTCATGAAAACCATCCGCCTCGGCCTCATTGGCACCGGCCTAATGAGCCGCGAGATCGCCAGCGCGGTTGCGCGCTGGTGCCACCTTGAGGACACTGGCTTGCGCCCGGTCATCACGGCGCTGTGCGGCCGCACGCTGCCGCCCGCGCGGGTCGCGTGGTTTCGCGAGCACTTTCCGTCGATCCGGCTCATCACGTCCGACCACCGCGAGCTTGCCGCGAGCGCAGACGTGGACGCCGTTTACTGCGCGGTGCCGCATCAGTTCCACGCGCGGATATACACCGACGTGTTACGCGGAGGTAAACACCTGCTGGGCGAGAAACCTTTCGGCATCGATCAGGAGGCCAACGCCGAGATTCTCGCGGCGATCCGAGAACGCCCCGAGTTGCTCGCGCGCTGCTCGTCGGAATTCCCGTTCTTTCCTGCAGTCCAGCGCATCTTCGCACTCGCGGAGAGCGGCGCCCTGGGGCGCGTCATTGAGGTAAATACTGGTTTACTCCACTCAAGCGACCTCGACCCCGCCAAGCCGCTCAACTGGAAGCGCACCCGCGCCGCCAACGGTGACTACGGCGTGATGGGCGACCTAGGCATGCATGTGTGCCACGTGCCGTTCCGCCTCGGCTGGGAACCGCGCGACGTGCGGGCCGTGCTATCGAACATCGTGACCGAGCGTCCGGACGGCAAAGGCGGCCGTGCCCCCTGTGACACGTGGGACAACGCCACGCTGCTTTGCGATGCCGAGGACCGGGACAGCGTACGTTTCCCATGGACGCTGCGCACGCAGCGCATCGCGCCCGGGCAGAAAAACACCTGGTACGTCGAGATCGCGGGCACGCGGACATCTGTCCGTTTCTCGACTAAGAGTCCCAAGCGTCTCGAGCTGCTCACTTTCTCCGGCGGCGAGCAAGCGTGGCAGGAGATCGACGTCGGCTATGCGGGCGCCTTTAAGACGGTGTCGGGTGAGATTTTCGAATTCGGTTTTCCTGACGCTATGTTGCAGATGACGGCCGCCTTCCTGCATGAGCTCGCCCACGGGCGCCCCCTACGACCCTCCGCCGGCTGCGTGAAGCCCGAAGAAACCGCACTTAGCCACCGGCTGTTCACTGCGGCCCTGCGCTCGCACGAGCACGGGTCCACGGAGAAAGTCTAAACCAGCGTCCCGAGTCGGATCGTGAACAATTTCGACCTGCTCTGCCCCAGGGGGATATGTGAAGAGTGGCGGGGCTGAGAAAAGAGGTCCTGCCAATAAGAATCTTGCCAACGAAGCGCCCCCTTCCGGCATCAACCTTAGCCACCCCCATGTCTGCCGTGCTCATCCAAAACGTGCGTCTCGTCCGCCCGGGTCGCGACATCACCACGGGCGACGTTCTGGTACGCGGCGACCGGATCGTAGCGGTCGGAACCGTGCCGCGGCCGGAGGCGGCGACGGCCACCACTCGCATCGACGGCGGCGGGAGGCTGCTCAGTCCCGGGCTGATTGACGTGCACACGCATGGCGTGATGCGGAGCCTGTACGAGAACGACCCCGCGGGGCCGGATGGCCTGCGGAGCGCGGCGCGGGAGCTTGCCCAGTTCGGCGTCACGTCGGTGCTGCCCACCATCGTGCCGCGTCCGAGCCCCGGCTGGCTAGAACGGATCGCGGCCATCGCGGCAGCGATCCCCGCGGCGTCGGAGGTACATATCCCCGGCCTGCATCTTGAGGGACCGTTTATGGCGGTCGGGGGAGCGGCATGTCCGACGCTGCCCGGAGACCTTGGCGTCCTGGAGGAGATGCTAGCGGCGTGCGCGGGCCGCTTGGCGGTGATGTCGGTGAGTCCGGAGGCGCCGGGGATCATTCCCGTGATCCAGCGGCTGCGTGAAAAGGGCGTCATCGTTTTCCTGACGCATACCCGCGCGAGCGTCGAGGACACGGCGGCGGCACTCGACGCCGGAGCGCTTCACGCGACGCATTTCTACAATGTGTTCTATCCGCCCGTGGAGACCGATCCCGGCGTGAGACCCGTTGGCGCGGTGGAGGCGATCCTAGCGGACCCACGCGCGAGCGTGGACTTCATCGCGGACGGCGTGCACGTGCATCCGGCGGCCATCCGCGCCGCGGTCGCGGCCAAGACTTGGCACGGCGTACTATTGATCACCGACTCCAACATCGGGGCTGGACTCCCGGAAGGCACGTACGACACGCCGTGGGGCTATCCGGTCACGGTTTCAGCGGCGCGAGCGGCGCGCCACGCGACGGATGGGTTTCTGGCGGGCAGCGCTCTGACGATGGACCGCGGGATGGCAAATCTCCTCCGTTGGCTAGGCCTGCCACCGGAGCAGGTCTGGGCCATGGGGACGCTCAATCCGGCCCAGCTGCTCGGGCTCCCGCGGAAAGGCCGCTTGGAGCCTGGGGCCGATGCCGATCTAGTGCTTTGGGACGACGATCTGCGCGTGCAACGCACTTGGCTTGGCGGGTCGGAGGTTTTCGCGCGCGAGTGAGCTGTCCGCCGCGCGTACCATCGACGTCCTCCGACATTTTCATGAAATCACGCCGCCCCGCCCGCTTTACCTTCGCACCTGCGACCTTCGTGCCGTTCCGCGATCTACGCGCCGTCGCGGCGGCGCGCGCGATCCGGCACCAGGACATCACCCGCCACCGCAACCCAGACTTCCGGATCACGGTGATACCGGACGCCGAGTTAGAGCGCCGCTGGATCGCGGACATGTTTTCCCGCGTTTCCGAAGCGATGGCCGCGGGCCGGAGCTACGTGATGATTATGCCAAACCCGTGGCCGGGTTACGCTAAGCTCGCGACGATGCTGAACCGAGCGCGCGTCAACTGCCGCCGGCTGCACACGTTCAACATGGACGAGTACGCCGACGAGCATGGCCGGATTGCGCCGGAGACGTGGGAGTTCGGCTTCGGCCACGCCTTCAAGAAACACTTCTACGCGGAACTAGACCCCAAGCTGCGTCCGCCGGAGCGGCAGATTCGCGTCTTCACCGACCAGAATCTGAAGGATTATGGACGAATGCTGGCTGACCTTGGCGGGGCCGATATCTGCTATAGCGGCCCGGGCTGGACGGGACACCTTGCGTTCATCGAGCCCGATGCGCCGGAGTTTGCCGGAACGTTCGAGGAGTGGAAGCGGATGGGACCGCGCGTGTGCACGCTGAGCCCGTTCACAGTGGCGCAGAACTCGCTGCACGGCTGCTTTGGCATGAGCGGCGACCTGACCGCGGTCCCCCCCAAGGCAGCCACGATCGGTCCGGCGGAAGTCATCGGGGCGAAGCTCCGCATCCAGATGCATGGCATCACGGTGGACGGCTCGTTTGCGTCATGGCAGCGCCTCACCACGCGCCTCGTGCTGCACGGCCCGGTGACGAAACTCGTGCCAGAGTCGCTCCTGCAAACTCTACGAACGGACGTATGGGTGACGAAGTCGATCGCCGCTAACGTGGAGCCGCGCTGGGACAAAGGTTACTGACCGCATCCCCTTGCCTTTGACACCGCCGGCGCGACAAACCCCCTGCCAATCGACCGCGACCCTGCCCCAGGTGCAACTCCCAACCAAATGAAGGCCCTCGCTCCGTCTTTCACTCTTCTCGACTACGGCGTCTTCGGCGCGTATCTGCTACTCACCGCGGCGATCGGACTGCGCTTCGCGAAGGGACAGCGTAACCTCGACGAGTACTTCCTTGCAGGCCGGTCCATGGGCACTGTCGTGGTTGCGATGACGATCTTGGCGGCGTTGTTCTCCGGGATTTCCTTCATGGCGGGACCGAGTGAGTCCTACCTAAACGGCCCATTGTTTTATTTCGTCAACGTCGGGTTCTTCGTCGCAACCCCGCTGACGACGATCGTGTTCCTGCGACTCTACTACAATCCCCGCTTCTTCACCGCCTACCAGTACTTGGAGGAGCGTTTCTCCGGACCGCTGCGCACCTTGGCGGCGGTATCGTTCATCCTGCGCGTGCTGCTATGGCTGGCGGCTGCGACCTACGCCCCGGCACTCGCGCTCGAGCAGGTGACCGGGATGCCATTATGGTTCACCATCCTCTGCACGGGGTTAATCACCACGGTCTACACGACCTGCGGCGGCATGCGGGCGGTGATCTGGACAGATGTCATGCAACTGATCGTGCTCTTCGGCGGGATGCTCCTAATCATGGCATTTGCGATCGGCCGCGTTCCGGGCGGCTTGGCGCAAGTCGTCGAAATCTCGGGGCAAGGCGGGAGGATGAACCTGAGCCTGAGCTTTGATCCCACCGTGCGGATCACCCTCTGGGGCTTAGTGATCGGCTCCGTTTTTATGCATCTGGTACAGACGGCGACCGATCAGGTCTCCGTGCAGCGCTACCTTGCGGCGGCGAGCTTGAAGACGGCGCAGCGGGGACTTTGGCTAAAACTCTGGCTTCTGCTGCCTGTGACTGCGGTTTTCTTCGGCACCGGAGCCGTGCTGCATGCGTTCTACTCGGTACACGGCGACCCGCTTGCCGCTGGCATGATCACCAAGGCCGACCAGATCCTGCCCTACTTCGTGATTAACGAGCTGCCCCCCGGGCTGCCGGGGCTTTTCATCGCGGCGATCTACGCGGCGAGCATGTCGACGGTCTCCGCGGGCATCAATTCGCTGACTTCCTCAAGCCAGATCGACTTGCATAGACGGCTCTGGCCCGGAGCCGACCGCTCCGATCAGGCGCAGCTGCGCCTCGCTCGCGTGCTTACGGTTTCCTACGGCGTGATCGTGATTGCGCTGGCATTCTTAGTCGAGCGCCTCGGCACGCTGCTGGAGGCCACGAACAAGGTCGCCGGCCTAGTGGGTGGCCCGCTAATTGGTCTCTTCCTGCTCGGCATGATCACCGCCCGCGCCACGGCGCGCGGCGCGCTCATCGGCTGCGTTGCCGGCTTCTGCACCACGCTCTGGATCGCGTTCGACACCAAGGTCTCGTTTCTCTGGTGGGCCGCCGCTGGTACCTGCGCGACTTTCTCGGCCGGCTACCTCGCCAGCCTGCTCGAACCCAAGCCCTCGGACCACCAGCTGGACAAACTCACGTGGTCGAGACGGCCAACGCAGGAAGCTTCGGGTGCCCGCATGAAGCGTGATGCGGCGGATCACTAACATTATCGCGGTTGCGCTGACTGCTGCCGTTTGTGCGGCGATGGTATCAGCAGCCGGCTGGGGAAAGCGCGCGCAGCTGCCGGCAGCCAATGACGGCTTCTTCGCGGTCACGCTGCGGGGTCGCATCGTAATCGTTGGAGGCACCACTTGGGATTGCGACGTCAAGCGCTGGCTCGAGCTCGTTTGGAGCCATGATCCCGGGATCGACCAGGGGAGTGAAGCCGGTCGGCTGCCTGCTGCCTTTGCCTACCCCAGCAACACCCAGATCGGTGACGCCCTCTGGTGGGCTGGAGTTAGGCCCGGAGCGGGCGACACGTGTGGGAGGATATCGACCTAGCCCGTCCGCGCTTCAACGTCCCTGTGGCGAAGCGCAACACGCAGAGCAGGCGAACGGCCGAGATTCGTGCTGCGGCCGCCCAATGGCTGCTCTTGTGCGAGGGACGCACGGGTCCTGCCTGCGAATCCAGCACGCTGAAGGAGCGAGGAAGGCCTGAACCGCAAGCAACTCCGGACCTTGACGGAGGCACGCGTCGTCTTTGAAGACTTCCGCCCGGACTACAATACCGAGCGGCCGCACAGCTCGCTTAGCTATGAATCGTCGCGACGCTTCGCGGCAAAAACGCCTTACCAAACTCAGGCCCCGGGCCGGCGAACCAAGCCGGTCCGTCCCTCCGTCTGAGATTGCCAACGACTGCCAAACCTACCACTTCAACCCACGGCTCAGACTAACATCGAAGGTGGAACAGTTCCGGCGTCCCTCTCACCCTTCCCTCATAGCCGACCCGATGCGGGATCCTGAAAATTCAGTTTCCTTTCCGCGACGCTCCCAGATTAACCCGCTGACCCCATTATGCCCTGCCTGAGCCCCTCCCGCTTGGCTGCGTCGCTCGTCCTCGCCTTGCTCTTGCCCGCCACCCTGCCCGCCGCCGCCTACATCAACAACTTCAACTCGCTCAGCGCCGACACCCCAAACGGCGTGATCAACGCCACGATCAACCTCGGCGGCGGCACGATCAATGGAACGGCGGCGAATGTTACGCTGATTTCCAATCGCAAGGATGCTAACGGTACCGGCACGATCAACGTCGGCATCGTCAAGACGGGCGTCGGCGCCAGCAACGAAACCGCACTGCGTCTCGCCGACAAGGGCACCGGCGGCGCGACCACCGCCCTCGTGCTGCCCGTACTCGATCCTAATGCCAGCGTGACCGAGTTCACCGTCACGTTCCGGCTGCTCATGGATCGGCAGCCCAACGCTGTGCCGGCGGACGGGTTCAACATCAGCTTTGGCCCGGGACTGAGCGGCGTCGGCGGCGCCGCTGGGCACATCTCGGCCTTTGGGCTCGTCGTCAATTTCGACACCTACCAAAACGCCGCCAGCGACCCCCGGAGCATCGAGGTTTTCGCCGACGCGAGCAGCGTGGGCAATTACCTGGCCACCAACTTGCCTGGCGAAAATTTCACCTTCGATCAGACGTTCCGCACGGTCACGCTGCGCTGGAGTGCGACGACCGGCCTCGATCTGACCTATGACGGTATAGTCATTTTCACGCAGTTGCCGACACCAGGTTTCATCCCCACGGCCAACTCCAACTTCGCCTTCAATTCCTCCACTGGTGGACTTTCCCAGGACACGTTCATCGACGATCTGTCGATTACGACCGTCACGACTCCTATCGCGCCCGTTGCGACAAACAACGTCGTGATCGAGGAAATCCTCGCCGACAACGCCAACGGTCTTGAGGACGAGGATCGCGATCGCCCAGACTGGATCGATTTCTACAACGGCACCCCGTCGGAAGTGAGCATCGCCGGCTGGCGGATCGACTACACGGGCGCGCCTGGAAGTAACACCGCGCCCATACGCTACGCTCTGCCCAGCCTCACCATCCCGGCTTTCGGCCATCAGATCATCTTCGCCTCGGGCAAAAATCGTTTCACCAACGTCCGCCCGCACACCAACTTCACGCTGCAAAAGGAAGGTGGCACCCTCACGCTCTCGCGCGCGGACGGCACCGTGGTGCACACGCTCACCTATGCCGCGCAGCAGCAGGATGTTTCGTTCGGCGGCTTGGGCTCCGCGCAAACGACGGGATACTTCGAGACCCCCACTCCCGGTGTGACCAACAGCGGCCGCCAAGCTGCGGGCCGCCGCGCTGCCGCGCCCGTATTCTTCAAGCCCGGCGTCGTGCCGCAGGCCGACCAACCCAGCGCGGTGATCACGGCGTCGCTCTCGCTGGGAATCCAGTTGCCACCCGGATCGCCCCCCGGCGCTGAGATCCGCTACACGCTGAACACCGCTGAACCCACCGAGACCTCCCCGCTCTACACCGCCCCGCTCGTCATCACCGCTGGCACGGCGGTGAAAGCACGCGTTTTTGCGCCGGGCTTCTTGCCGTCGAAGACTGGAAACCGCGCCTTCATCTGGCTCGGCAGCGGCGCCGACACCAGCGCCACCACGCTGCTCAACGTTGCGACCAACTACAATTCCTCCGGCCAACCGTTCAGCAGCAACCTGCCGGTCATCGTCCTCGACAGCTACCTCCGTAACATCGACCTCCTCACCAGCCCCGCCGGCCTCCGCCCATTTCGCTTCTCGCAGATCGCAATTTATGATGTCAAGCCCGGCACCAACCGGGCCAGCTTCGCCAACGCGCCTGACCAAGTGCTGCGGGGTGCGGCGCATGTGCGGGGCGAGAGTAGCTCCGGCCTGGCCGAGCGCCCCTATGCGCTTGAGTTCTGGAAAGAGGACGAGGACGACGATCGCAACGAGCCATTGCTCGGCCTGCCGAGCAACAGCGACTGGATCCTGCAGTCCGTCTGGATAGACAAGTCGATGATGCGAAATTACCTCATGCAGCAGACGATGCTTGCCGCTAACGGCCCCGGAGCCGGAGTCCGCTGCCGCTTTGTCGAGGTATTTTTCAACCAAGGTAACACGACCCTTGATTACGCCGACTACCGCGGTGTCTACCTCCTGATGGAAAAACCCAACCGCGGGCGCGAGCGCGTGGACATCGCCAAGCTCAACGACAGCATGAGCGATCCCGCGCTGCTCGACGGCGGCTACATTTTAAAAAACGACAAGCAGCCCTACAAATACCGCATTAACGCCGCGTCCGTCGCCACCGTTCCCGGATCGAGCCGCAGCTACGACATCGCCGATCCCGAGCCGCCCACCACTGCACAGGCCGCCGCGCTCGTGGGCTGGCTCAACCGCATGACCGCCGCGCTCGGTTCGCCCGACTACGCGAATCCCGCGAACCCGAACTACTACGGCAACTGGCTCGACGAGCGCAGCTTTATCGATCGCACGCTTTGGCTCGAGCTCTGCAAGGAGACCGATGCCTACGTCTTTAGCTACTATTTTTCCAAGGACCGCGGCGGCCCGCTGAAGGCATTTCCTCTTTGGGACACCGACCGCAGCCTCGGCAATTCCAACTACGCCAACTCCAACGCACCCTTTGGCATGAAGTGGTGGAACGTGGGCTCTAACTACACGTACTACTCGCGTATCGACGACGACCCCGAATTCGTCGACCGCTACTGGAACCGCTGGACCGCGCTCCGCCGCAGCGTGTTTTCGCGCGAGGCGCTGTTCGAGCGTATCGAGGCGGTCTACGCGCTACTCACAGATGGCAGCCGTGCCGACATCGTTAGCACCACCAGCGCCGCGACGATGTCCATTCAGGTCCCCGCCGCGCGGCACTATCGCCGCTATCCCATCCTCGGTACCAATTCATTTAGCGAGGGCCAAGGCGGCCAGGCGCAACGCACCACCTGGCGCATGGAGGTCGATGCGCTCAAGTCGTGGATCGACCAGCGCCTCGATTGGATGGACGGCGCGCCAAACCCCATTAACCCCACCACCCTTGCTGAGCGCCTCAGGCCGACCGAGCTGGTCGATGCGGTCTCAGGCCGGCCACAGTACGGCGGCAACGTGCCCGTCGGTTTCCAGTTCCGCCTGCACAACCCGAACCCGGCCGGCGGCACCACCTACTACACCATCGACGGCCCCGACCCCCGGCAGGTCGGAGGCGCCCTCGACCCTACCGCGCTCACCGCGACGTCAGGCACCGTGACCGCAACGATCATCGTACCCGGCGGACAGGTTTGGAAATGGCTGCTGCCCCCTGCTGCTCCCGCTGCCGACGCCGCCGGACTCGCTTGGACCGCAACTGCGTACGCCGATGGCGCGTGGGCCACTGGCGCCGCGCCGCTCGGCTACGGAGAAAACACCGGTCTCGCCACCAACATCTCACCCGTCGCGCCCAACTACACCGCTGCCAATATCGAACCCGGCCCCGCGTACTTCCGCACGACGTTCACGGCCGCCGGCGTCACGGACTTCACCCAGGTTTTCTTCGAAATCATGGCCGACGACGGCGCGATCATTTACCTCAACGGCGTCGAGGCCGCGCGCATCAATTTCCCGCTCGCGCCCACGACCGCCACCTTCGCGCAGGAGGCTCTCGGTCCCATCGATCCTGGAAATAATTACACTGGGACTGAAACGATGTTTGTCGCCGTGCCCTTCGATCGCGCGCTGCTCCGCGAAGGCGTAAACACGATCGCGGTGGCGGTCCACCAGGCAATCTACGCGTTTCCGCCCAACGCGGCGAATGCCTATCCGCGCAACGATTTCTCCGACCTCCGTTTCGATCTGCGAGTCGTGGGGCAGACGGTGTCGGGGCCGGGCAGCATCATCGCGCTGCGCGGGCCAGGCGCGCGCACCGTCCGCACGCGCATTCTTAATGGTGCCACGTGGTCGCCGCTCACCGCGGCAACCTTCGTCCTCGACGCCACGCCGGCAAGCGAAGCCAATCTCGTCGTCAGCGAATTCCACTACCACCCGCCCAATCCCACGGCCGCCGAACTGGCCGCGGGCTTTAACGACGGCAACGACTTCGAGTTCATCGAGCTGATGAACATCTCCCGCACGCAGTCGGTCGACCTCAGCGGCGTGAAGCTCGAGGATGCGGTGCAGTTTGATTTCGCCAACGTGCCGCCAGCCCAGCGCATTTTGCCTCCGGGCGGCCGCATCGTGGTCGTCGAGAATCGCGGCGGCTTCGCGTCGCGCCTGCAGCCCGGCGCTCAGCCGGTTGTCGTCGGCGCCTACGGCGGTAATCTCTCCAACAGCAGCGAGAGGATCATCGTGCGCGCAGCGAGCGGCGCCGTCATCAAGCAATTCACGTACCGCGATTCGGCGCCGTGGCCGGCCGAGGCCGACGGCGAAGGTTCAAGCCTTGTGCTCAACCAACCACTCACGAATCCCGACCACAACCTCGCGAGCAGCTGGCACGCGAGCCCCCCTGTCGCGATCGCGCGCCCGGCCGCGGCGCCGCCGGCTCCGGTAGTCGCCACGCAGCCCAGCGGCCAACGACTAACCTACGGCGCCAACGTCACCCTCGCCGCCACGGCGCAAGGCTCCGGCTTCCTCTGGTACCAGTGGCTGCGGGATGGCACGCCGGTCGAGGGCGCGACGCGCGCCACGCTCAGCCTCACGGCACCCACCCCCGCCCAATCTGGCAGTTACGCGCTTGTCGTCTCCAACGCCGGGGGCTCGGCCACTAGTGCGCCCGCGCGGCTTGAGGTCGTCACGGGCAGCGCGCTCGTCAATCTATCCGTGCGCACAGCGATGGCGACCGGCCAGACCTTCTGGCTCGGCGCCGTCACACGCGACGGTCCAAAGAACGTGCTGATCCGCGCCGCCGGACCGGCCTTGTCCGCCTTCGGGCTTAACGGCGTGGCCGATCCGAGGCTGGAGCTTTTTGCCGCAGGCGGCACGGTGCCCATCGCAACCAACGACGACTGGCCGGGCTCGCTCGCTGGTGCGTTCGCGTCGGTCGGCGCATTTGCGTTCAGCGCTGGCTCCCGCGACGCCGCGTTGACTCAGATGCTCACCGGCGCCTTCACCGTGCGCGCCACGGGCACTGGTCCGGGCGTCATCCTAGTCGAGGCCTACGCTGTGGACGGCGGCACTTCCCCGCGTCTCGTCAACGTTTCCGCCCGCAACCGCGTTGGAACTGGCGAGGATATTCTTATCGCCGGATTTTCTGTCGTCGGCACCGGCAGCAAGCAGCTCCTGATTCGCGCCGTCGGCCCTACGCTCGCGACCTTCGGTGTGCCCAGCCCGCTCCCTGATCCCACGCTCGAAGTGATTGACAGCCGCGGTGCGACAGTTGCCGGCAATGACAACTGGACCGCGGGGCTCGCCGCGACCTTTGTGCGAGTCGGCGCCTTCCCGCTCCCCGGTGGCAGCCGCGACGCTGCGGTCCTCCTCACGATCCCCGCCGGCGGCACCTTTACCATCCAAGTCTCCGGCGTAAACAACGCCACCGGCGAAGCGCTTGTGGAAGTCTATGAAGTGTTCTGAACGCAAGGAAGAGACGGCTCACCGAGTTGTCCCTTCCTGATGCGAGCCTGAGTCACTGGTCTTGCGGCCGCTTTCTCGGGCTGCGGCCTACTCGTTCTCCACTCGCTTTTCCCCACCTTTTTTCCGCGGCGGCATCTACCGTAGCCCTATCATTTATGGTCGCGTTGACGCCTTGATCGCGGCGGGCCAAGCGACGAGTTGGCCAGTTCCTTTGAGAGCGATTTGGAACTGATCCACCTTTAGTGACAGACGGAGACGTTGGTCGAGGTGACGGGTTGGGAATTCGTTGGTGAACCCACACGGAAGGGCGAACCGGCTTGGTAGTCCGGGCCGCAGTCCAAGGTTACCGATCTCCGCACACTCGCTTTCCGGACTGATTTTTCTCGCTTCAACCCCGAAGTAATTTTGAACACTTTCGGACCGCAGTTGAATTCCTATTAAAAAACATGCCGGCGTTCTACCTCATTACCGGTTGGCTCGCGCTTCTGGCCGCATGCACCCCGGTCGCATTTGCCGCCAAAACCGCCGGCGCGCATATCGTCTCCGGGCGCGTGCTCAACAAGGCCACCGGCCAGTATCTGGAAGGCGCCCAAGTCCAGGCGGTCGGCTCCGATCGAGCAACGCTGACGACCCGGCTGGGTTATTTTGAGCTGGGTGGCCTGCCGGCCGGTCCGCAACAGCTCTCCATCTCCTACGCGGGACTCGATCCGCGGACGGTGGCCGCTGAAGTCGCGGGGCCACGCACGGACATCGGCGAAATCGGGCTCACCGCCCAAGTCTACAAGCTAGAAGCCTTTGTCGTGCCGGGTGAACGCGAAGGCAACGCACTCGCGATGACGAAGCAACGCTTTGCTCCCAACGTGAAGAACGTCATGTCGTCCGACGCGTTTGGCAATATCGCCGACGACAACATCGGCAACCTTCTGGTGCGAATGCCCGGCGTAAGCGGCCAGATCCTCGCAGGTAAGGTGACCTACATTCGAATCCGCGGCATCGACCCCAACATGAACGCGGTGACGGTGGACGGCACCCGTCCCGGGAGCGGTGGCACCCGAGCCGCGCTCGACCGCCGCTTTGAGATCGACTCGATCCCGGCGGACTTCGTCGACCAGATCGAGATCACCAAGGCCCCGACACCCGACATGGACGCGGACTCGATTGGCGGCAGCGTGAACCTGAAGACCAAGAGTGCGCTCAGCCAGAAGGGGCGCGTCGTCTCTTTCCGGACCGGTACGACCTACGGCACCTCGCGCAAGACTCTCAAACCGCAGGGCAGCTTTATGTACTCCGATCTGCTGGGGCGGGAGCGCAACCTCGGGGTGATGATCACGGGCACATTCAACGCGGCGAGCAATCCGCGGGACACGAACTTCGGAGCCTGGGAACCCACGCCCGAAATCACGCGGCCGGTTTACTTCACGCTCTCCTCCGCCGGTGAGGACTTTTTCGAGATCAAGCGGGGCGGCCTAGGCGCGCGCTTCGACTACCGGCTGAATGCCAACTCCACTGTGTATTTAAGCCTGATGTTCTCGGAAAGCCGTGACCGGTTCTATCGCCGCCGCATGCAATTCGGGGGCACGGCGGCAGTCAATATCGTGCCCGGATTCACCGAGTTCATCACCGAAACCCGCAATCAAACGTTCAGCCGGACCCAAGTCGAGCAGCGTCTCGTAGTCCGGACATACAATCTGCACGCCGGCGGCGAACAGAAGATTGGCGGCGGCGTGCTCGACTACAATTTCAACTACTCCCCATCTAAGGGGCTCGAGTTGCGCACCAACACTTCGCCCCAGGTGACCGGGGTGGGCTTTCGTTTTGACCGCGGAGCCCTGCTCGACGATCCCGCATTTGCGACCTTCGTCCAGATCAGCGGCCGGAGCATCACCGACCCGGCCAACCTGACCTTCCCCAGTCTGGGGTTCACCGACGATACGAAAAAGGAGCGGATTTTTGGTGGGCAGGCGAACTTCCGGAGGCCGCTGGCCTTCGCGACCGCGAGTTACCTGAAGGCTGGCTTCCGTTTCCGGCATCAGGCGCCCGAGGTGCTGGCCGGCCCGTCGACCTACAATTACGTCGGCCCCGGCGGAGCCCAGCTCGGGCGCTTTTTCGATCAATCCTACACGTATCAGCCCACCGCGCTGCGGGGGACGATGCCCAGTATGCGCTGGTTTCACATCCCGACTGTGGTCGACGAGTGGCAGACGCGTCCCGAGTACTTCCGAATCGACCCCGTCACCACGCTGCGGCAGCAGCTTGTCGCGGATCGGCGCGCCTCGGAATCCGTGTACGCGGCCTACGCCATGGCCGGCACCGAATTTGGACCGCTGGGGATTCTCGGCGGCTTGCGCTTTGAGGAGACCCGGGTCGAGGGAACCGGGACGTTCCAGTTTATCTCCGCCCAGGAACGGACCCGGCGGGCTGTCTGGGTCGGCACTGTCACCGAGGCGGAGAACCTGCGACGCACGCAGGCCGAGTATGGCAACCGGATCTCCAACGAGAGCAAATACCGCAACATTTTCCCCGGACTGCATTTTCGCTACGAAATCGCCCGGGGGCTGCAGGCGCGACTCAGCTACTCGGCAGGTATCGGTCGGCCCAACTTTGGCACGATCATTCCGAATGACTCGGCCAACGACCAGACCCAGGTTGTCACGACCAACAACACCGCGCTTGTGCCGCAGCGGGGCAAAAACTCCGACCTCTCGCTCGAGTACTATCTCCGGCCGGCCGGTCTCGTCTCGGTGGGTGTGTTCCAGAAGGATGTTAGTGACTTCATTTTTACCCGCGACCTCGGCACGATCGGCACCGGCGTCAACAACGGTTTCAACGGCGAGTACGTCGGCTATCTGCTGCGCAGTCAGGTCAACGGCGGTTCCGCCCGGATGCGCGGATTGGAAGTCAGCCTGCAGCATCAGTTCTCCAACCTTGCCGGACTCTGGCGTGGATTCGGCATGTATGCCAATATGACGTGGCTCAAGCCGTCGGGCGAGTACCTGTCGGTGGCAACGGGCTACTTCGGCAATGTCGGTCTATCGTACATCGACCACGGCTGGACGGTGCGCCTGCACCAGAATTTCGCTGGCCGCAGCATCGTGCGCCAGCCCGCCAATCCGGTGACCCAGCGGCAGGACTTCGGTGCCAAGAGGGTCGACCTGAACGTGAGCTACCGGATCACGAGCAACCTCTCGGTGTACGTCGATGGAATCAATATCCTGAGCGATCCACTTGACCGCCCCTCGTACATCTACGTCCCCGGCCGAAAACGCGGCACCGACACCTACAACCCGGAGATCAAGTCCGGCATTATTGGACGATTCTGAGCGGTGCTCTAAACGTCTCCAAGTGAAATTCTAGTCCACGGCGATGGATGAGTTGGGGATTTTGGCGGCGGCTGACCCTGCCAGGCCGCGGACCCGGCATGGCGGTTCGGGCGGGAGTCTGAGGTTGCCAGCGTCAACCCCCCCGCAACCGACGTTCCCGGCTGACATACGAGGTGGATCAGTTTCTGCGTCCATCTCATCTTGGGCCTGACGCCATCCCTGCGGTTCTAGAACGAGCTGCCGATGGACTGAAACTACCGCGGTCGCCAGCGCCGCGGCCTAATCGCGGCGGGCCGGAGTTTCGAGCCTAACCGCTACGATTGGGACCCAAAGCGTCTGTACGTCGACTTCGCGGGGAATATACGTTCTACCAGCAGTTCCGCGTCTTGGGTGGCCTGCGCAACGTCAAAAACACCGCGGAGGATCGAGCGCGCTGGACCGAGCACGCCCGCGTACGCCCAGTGCCGCCACTGCGAGGACTTCGGCTCGATCTAGACCTTCGAGGCAAAGGGCACGTTTTGACGGCAGGGCGCGAGAGAGACCGGCCGGTAATTGTTGCCCGCTAGCGAGCGGCTGCGCTTTGAGCCGGCCGAGGACTTACATTTAATGGCCTGCCCCCGACCTGCGGGGAGCGAACGACCGTCCATCGCCGCAGGCCAAGATCTTCTCGCGATCCGCAGGTCCTTCCGGATGAACTCGGAACACACCTCCCCCGAAACCCCACCGGCCCTCATGTCGCTCCTCCAGGCAGATCCCCCACTCACCGGCAGTGTCTCGGCCGCGGAGGAACGTTTCGATCGCTGGCGGCGAAGGCTCGGCTGGTATTTGGCCCCCACGGTCTTAGCGGTCCTCTGGCTGCAGCCCATACCGGGGCTCCCCGAGCCCGCTGGGCGCCTGTTGGCCATCGTCGGGATGACGCTGACGCTGTGGATCACGGAGGCGATTCCCTTAGCGGCAACCGCTTTACTCGCTCCAGCCCTCTGCGTGGCCGCTGGCCTCGGGTCGGCGCGGGACGTCTTTCGCCCCTTCTCCGATCCGGTCGTCTTCCTGTTCATCGGCAGCTTCCTGATGGGCGAAGCGATGCTGAAGCACAGACTAAACCGGCGCTTCGCCTTCGGCCTACTCACGCTCCCGTGGGTCACCGGCAGCCCGGGCTGCCTATACCTGGCTTTCGCGGGTATCACCGCGGTGATCTCGATGTGGGTCTCTAATGCGGCCGCCACGGCGATGATGCTGCCCATCGCCCTGTCGATTCTGGCCGAACTCGGGCTTCGCCAAGGCGCGCGGGACTTTCGCGCCACCCCCTACGCTGCGGGTTTGATCCTGATCACCGCCTTCGCCGCCTCGGTCGGCGGGTTGGCCACGCCCATCGGCACGCCCCCCAACCTCATCGGAATCGGGGCCGTCGAGCGCCTGCTCGGGTTCAAGATCACCTTCTTCGCATGGATGCAGCTCGGGCTGCCAATTGCTTTCGTGCTGACGCTCTTTCTGGTCTGGCGCTTTAGCCGCCGCTGCCCGTTTCCCGCCCTTTCGCTCGCTGACAACCGGCACCTGCTGCAGGGGGAACTCGCGAAGCTCGGTCCATGGACCCGCGGGCAAAAGAATGTGATCGGGGTCTTCATTGGAGCCGTCGCGCTCTGGATGCTTCCCGGGGTGATCGCAGTCTGCGCCGAAAAGGGGTCGGCCAGCCCGGCCTTTCTCTGGCTCAACGCCCGCGTGCCCGAAAGCATCGTGGGCCTGCTGGCCGCCTCCGTGCTGTTCATCCTGCCGGCGGATAAGAAACGGGATAGCTTCACGCTCGAGTGGCGGGACGCCGCGGGCATCGATTGGGGGACAATTTTGCTCTTCGCTGGCGGGATGAGCCTTGGGGAACTGATGTTCTCGACGGGCCTGGCCCACTGGATCGGCGCGAGCCTAGCTGGCGTCTTCCAGAGTCATTCGGTGATCGGGCTTACGCTGCTGTTCACCGCGATCGGGATCTTCGTAAGTGAAACCACCACGAACACCGCTTCGGCCACGATGGTGGTCCCGATCGCGATCGCGGTGGCGCAAGCGGCAGGCGTCGACCCGCTGAAGCCTGCCCTCGCGGCCTGCCTGGGCTGTTCGATGGGCTTTCTCCTGCCCGTTTCCACCGGACCGAACGCGATGGCCTATGGCACGCGCTGCGTGCCGCTGAAAGCAATGATGCGCCATGGCATCTGGCTGGATCTGGCGGGCTGGGTGGTGATCGTCGCCACGGTCTTGCTGCTCGGCCCCTCCTTGCCCACCAAGCTGTGAGGTCCGGCTGAAGGGCTCATACGAGGGAGTCAGGTCGTCAATTGTGACGAGCCTGCGACCGGCCGGCTCTCGCGCCGGCCGAAAACTAAAGATTCCCGGCCCGACCCCGTCCGGCGGGGGGCCGCCGCGCTCGCGGGGAGTACCTTACCGGCTGACTTTTTGTTCCCGGTACACCACTCGCCCGTCTGTATCGTGCAAGCGCAGTTCCAAGCTGGCGCCAGAGGCGGTGGGGGTGACGACGCCGGAAAGGAAACCACCGTGACCGGTGCGCAGGAAGCGGTGCTCAGGCCGCGGGGTTTTTTCGTCCCAGCCTCCAGCGTGAGCAGCGGTGGCCGGACCGACGCTCCATTCATTCACCGAGGTCGCGGGGTCCACCGAAACATACTGCCAGTGCCGATCCCCCGTAATGACCGTCAGGTTGCGATAGCGGGCCAGCAAGGCGCGGACCTTGTTCCCCTCGACCGCGAAGCCCGCGTTGGCGTAATTATCGTCCTTATTGCTCCGGTCCGGACCCACCACGGGGACCGTGGTGAGGATCACGCGGAAAGTAGCAGTCGACGCGGTCAGAGTCTCGCCGAGCCACTTGATTTGCGCGGGGCCCCAAAGGGTCGGCGCAGACCCCCGGTTAGCCTCTCGATCGGGGGAGCGATAATCCCGCCCCTCCATCAGCCAAACCTGCAAGTCGCGCCCCCAACGGACAGTCCGATTGGCGACCTCCGGGAGTCCGGTCTGCTCGCGAAAGATCCGGACGCCCTCAGCGTAGGTCAACTCCCCGCTCCGCGACGCGGGCCCACAGTCGTTCGCCAGGGTGTCGTGGTCATCCTTCATAAAGAAGCTGCTGTGATTCCGGTGGAAATCCCGCAGCGCGGGCAGAGCGAACATGCGCGCCCAATGGAAGCGCGCGAGCGCCGGCGTCAGGGCAATGACCGGACCGTGATCGAAATAGACCACGTCTCCCGTGTTCACGAAGAAGTCGGGCCGCAGCGCGCCCATCGCCGGGTAAATGGCCAGGCCGTCAGGACGGTCCTGCCGCTCGTACTTCTGGCAGGTCATCACACAGAAAACCACGCGCTCCGACTGGGTGGGCAGCGGCGCGGTCTTGAATTCGCCCGCCTGCTCATCCGGCCCGCCGTCGCTGGCATTCCGGCGCGCCTGCACCACGACCTCGTACCGCGCAGCTGGGAGTAGTCCCGGCAGGGCGTGCAAGACAATGCCATCCCGCTCCATGCCGGCGTCCCGCCAAGCGGTCTCAGCCCATTGGGCGGCCCCCTTGACGCGAAAACGCACGCGCGTCTGTCCGGCGGCGGCGGGCGCCGCCCCACCTGCCGCCCCGAGATCCAGCCCCGGGGGCATCTGCACCGTGATCCGGGCATCCGGGAACATCCGATTCTCCCGCAGCGGCACGGGCTGTCCGGTTTTTGCCTCGAAGACCTCGACCCGCGGTAACGGGCCATTCGCCGGATTGGCCGCCGCCCGCAAGGTAACCCGGGTCCACACCTCGGCTGAA
>Ga0163212_1000323_pt1 | contig 20841 bp, 18 predicted proteins | sample Malawi_45m_30L_FD_113532 | JGI IMG/M metagenome (GOLD analysis project Ga0163212, IMG submission 113532) | Freshwater microbial communities from Lake Malawi, Central Region, Malawi to study Microbial Dark Matter (Phase II) - Malawi_45m_30L | ecosystem: Environmental > Aquatic > Freshwater > Lake...
GCGTCCGCGCGAAGTGGAGAGCATGCTCGCGCAGATCCAGGAGCGGGTCGACACAGTGAAGCCGAAGGTTTCTTTCCAGGTCGGCGAGAAAGTCAAAGTGGCCGACGGTCCGTTCCAGAGCCAGACCGGCGTGGTCGAGGAAGTCGATCCGGACAAAGGCAAACTGCGCGTGTCGGTCACCATTTTCGGCCGCGAAACGCCGGTCGAGCTGGAATACTGGCAGGTCGACCGCGAGGAGTAGAATTTTATGGCAAAGGAAATTGTCGGAACCATCAAACTGCAGATCGCCGCGGGCCAAGCAAATCCCGCGCCGCCGGTCGGCCCCGCGCTGGGTCAAAAGGGCGTCAACATCATGGCCTTCTGCAAGGAGTTCAACGCCGCCACGCAAAAGCAGGCGGGCGACATCCTCCCGGTGGTCATCACCGTTTACAAAGACAAGTCCTTCACCTTCATCACCAAGTCTCCTCCGGCGTCCGTGCTGATCAAGAAAGCCGCCGGCATCGCCGCGGGTTCGAAGGAACCGAACAAAACGAAAGTCGGCAAGCTGACCAAAAAGCAGCTCCTCGACATCGCCAAGACCAAGATGAAAGACCTCAATGCCCGCGACGACGAGGCCGCGATGAACATCATCGCCGGCACCGCGCGCCAGATGGGCGTGGAGATCGAGGCATAAGAAAATTTCCAACGCACCGCGCGCGAGCGCGGCGCACAACCGCAGGAGAGCCTCCGGGTTCGTTCGCACTGCAAAAAACCATGGCAAAAAACAGAAGCAAACGTTACGAGGCGGCCAAAAAAGCCGTCGATTCCTCGCGGAAGTATCCGCTGGCCGAAGCCGTCAAGGTTCTCAAGGGCATGCCCCCGGCCAAATACGACATGACCGTCACCCTCTCCATGCACTTGGGGGTGGACCCGAAACAATCCGACCAGATGGTGCGCGGCACCACGCCGCTCCCGCACGGCAGCGGCAAAAGCGTGCGCGTGCTCGTCTTCGCCACCGGTGCGGCGGCCGAAGCGGCCAAGGCGGCCGGGGCCGAACATGTCGGGTTCGAAGACATGGTGAAGAAGTGCAACGAAGGCTTCGCCGATTTCGACGTGGCCATCGCCACTCCGGCCGCCATGGCCGAAGTCCGCAAGCTGGGCAAAGTGCTCGGACCTCGCGGCCTCATGCCGAATCCCAAGACCGGCACGGTCACCGACGACACGGCCAAAGCGGTCGGCGAGGTGAAGGCCGGACGCGTGGAGTTCAAACTCGACAAGAACGGCAACATCGCCGTCCCGGTCGGGAAATTTTCCTTCAGCGAGGACGCCCTTGTGCATAACGCGGACGTGGTCATCGAGGCGGTGGCCAAATCGCGTCCGCCCAGCGCCAAAGGTGTCTTCATCGAGAGCGTGACGCTCGCCGCCACGGTCACTCCCGGCATCCCGCTGGATATCGCCAACCTCAACAAGAACTGACCGCCATGCGCCCCGAAAAAGCCAACATCGTCAAGGATCTCAAAGACCAGCTGAACGCTTCGCCGTTTCTGCTCGTCGCCGATTACACCGGGCTCAAGGTCGACCAGTTCGCCGAGCTGCGCACGCGCCTCGTCGCCGTCGGCGCCGAATGCCACGTGGTGAAAAACACCATGCTGCGCATTGCGGCGACCGAACTCGGTCTGCCCGACATGTCCGCCTCGCTCTCCGGCCAGACGGCCATCGTCACCGGCGAGCAAGACATCTGCGCCACGGCCAAGGTGATCAAGGCTTTTGCCGCCGAATTCAAAAAGCCGAGCGTCAAAGTCGGCATTCTCGACAACGCGCTGCTCAACGCGGAGCAGGTGCAGGCCATGGCCGACCTTCCGCCGCTGCCGGTCCTGCAGGCCCAGTTGCTCGGTCTGCTCAATTCGCCGGCCAGCAAGTTGGTGCGCACGCTCAACGAGCCCGGCGCGAGCCTCGCCCGCGCGCTCAAAGCCAAGGTCGACGCCGGAGGAGGGGCGGCCTGAACAATTTTCCGCGCGGCCGCTGTGTGACCGTGCGGGAGAAACCAAACGAAACGGTTCCTTGTCGGTCGGACGGCTGTCCGCCTCAAATTCGCCGGGGCTCCGGCGGGCGACAACACCACAACCAAGGAAGCAGGCCGCGCAGGCGCCAGCCGGTGCGGCCGCTAGACAGATAGCATGGCTAACATCGAAACCATCGTGGACCAACTGAGCGGCCTGACCGTTCTGGAAGTGTCCGAACTCGTCAAAGCCCTCGAGGAAAAATGGGGAGTCAGCGCCGCCGCCCCGGTGGCCGCTGTCGCCGCGCCCGCCGCTGGCGGAGCCGCAACCGCCCCTGCGGAGGAGAAGACCTCCTTCGACGTGATCCTCGCCGACGGCGGCGGCAACAAGATTGCCGTCATCAAAGAGGTCCGCGCCGCGGTCCCCGGACTCGGCCTGGCCGACGCCAAGGCCCTGGTCGAGGGTGCCCCGAAGCCCCTCAAAGAGGGCGTGACCAAGGAAGAAGCCGAAGAGATCAAGAAAAAGGTCGAAGCGGCAGGCGCCAAGGTCGAAATCAAGTAATCTGCTGCCCGGGCGGGGAGGGGGTAAATTTTCCCTTGACCCCCGCTCGGGAGCTATTCATTATATTGGATCTTTCTCGGGAATCCCGTCGAACCATTGTCCGAAGCTTGACACCCTGCCCTGAGTCAGCGTGGCGCCATCGCGCCCGTTTGGCTGGAGCGGGGATGTTTTGTCTCACGGCCTTTTTCGCCGCGCCGGGGAAATAAAGACCAGCGCTCCGCGCAACAACCATCACCGCACCAAATGTCTGATCGTCTCTACTTCGGCAAACTCAAGGAAACCACGGAAGCGCCCAACCTCATCGAATTGCAGGTCGATTCGTACAAGGAATTTCTGCAGGAGGGCGTCACGCCTTCCAAGCGCAAGAACACCGGACTCGAAGCCGTGTTCCGCGAAGTGTTCCCGATTCCGAGCTATGACGAAAAGATGGTGCTCGAGTATGTCGGCTATGACATCGGCACGCCGAAGCTCAGTTCGCTCGAAGCGCAGCGCGAAGGCGAGACCTACAGCGCGCCGCTGCACGTGACCTTCCGCTTCAAGGACGAGAAGGGCACCAAGGAAGAAAAAGTTTACATGGGCGAGCTCCCGCTCATGACTCCGCAGGGCACATTCGTCATCAACGGAGCGGAGCGCGTCATCGTCAGCCAGCTCCACCGCTCGCCCGGCATCTGCTTCGAATCGACCGTCCACGCCAACGGCAAAATTCTCTACAGCTTCCGCATCATTCCGGACCGCGGTTCGTGGGTCGAAGTGCAGTTCGACACCAACGATCTTCTTTACGTCTACATGGACCGCCGCAAGCGCCGCCGCAAATTCCTCGCGACGACATTCCTGCGCGCCATGGGCTATCCGTCCGACAAGGACATCGTCGACCTTTTCTATACCACGCAGGACCTCAAACTGAGCGGTCGTCTCGACGAAGACGAACTCGCCAGCAAAGTGCTCGTCGAGGACATCAAGGATGGCGAAATCGTCCTGGCCAACGCTTTCGAACCGCTGAACAAGGCGACCATTTCGCGCCTGCTCGCCGCCGGCATCGCCAAGGTGACCGTGGTCGATGTCTCGGCCGACGACACCATCATGAAATCGCTGCGCAAAGATCCGGCCCGCAACGAGGAAGAGGCGCTCAAGGACATCTACCGCAAGCTGCGCCCCGGCGATCCTCCGACCGTGGCCAACGCCAAGAGCATGCTCAAGCGCATGTTCTTCGATCCGAAGAAATACGATCTCGGTCGCGTCGGACGCCACAAAATCAATCTCAAGCTCAACCTCAACGTCCCGGATGAAAACCGCGTGATGACCCGCGAGGATTTCATCGCTGCGGTCAGGCACCTGCTCGACCTCAAGCGCGAGGAAGGCCTCGTCGACGACATCGATCACCTCGGCAGCCGCCGCGTCCGCACGGTGGGCGAACTTCTCGCCAACCAGTGCCGCACCGGCCTGGCCCGCACCGAGCGCGTGGTCAAGGAGCGCATGACCTTGTTCGATTCCGCGCTCGAGCACATCACGCCTTCCAAACTGATCAACCCGAAGGCCCTCAGCGGCGTGGTTCGCGACTTCTTCGGACGCTCGCAGCTCAGCCAGTTCATGGATCAGACGAATCCGCTGTCCGAGCTGACCCACAAGCGCCGCCTTTCCGCCCTTGGACCCGGCGGTCTCAGTCGCGACCGCGCCGGATTCGAAGTCCGCGACGTGCATCCTTCGCACTACGGCCGCATCTGCCCGATTGAAACGCCGGAAGGTCCGAACATCGGTCTGATCAGCTCGCTCAGCACGTTCGCGCGCATCAACGATTTCGGTTTCATCGAAACGCCTTACCGCAAAGTCACCAATGGCCGCGTCACCGACCAGATCGACTACCTCGCCGCCGACAAGGAAGAGAGCTTCCTCGTCGCGCAGGCCAACTCGGTGGTCGACGGACACGGCAAACTCGTTGGCGACAAAGTTTCCGTCCGTTACCGCGGCGACTTCCTGGAAGTCGAGCCGGCCAAGGTCCACTACATGGACGTTTCGCCCAAGCAGCTCGTCTCCGTCGCAGCGGGATTGATTCCGTTCCTCGAGCACGACGACGCCAACCGCGCGTTGATGGGCTCGAACATGCAACGCCAGGGCGTTCCGCTCGTGCGCGCCGAGTCGCCGCTCGTCGGCACCGGTCTGGAGTCCCGCGTGGCCCGCGATTCGAAGGCGGTCATCATCGCCGAGGAATCCGGCAAGGTCGCTTCGGTCACCGCCGACCACATCATTGTCACCAAGGACGGCCACCTGCCCGAGGGCAAACGCAAGATCAAGACCGATCCGGAGAAACACGTTTTCGTCTACGAACTGCGCAAGTTCATGCGCTCGAACAGCAGCACCTGCATGAACCAGCGTCCGTTGGTCAAGAAGGGCCAGCACGTGAAGCGCGGCGAAGTGATCGCCGACGGTCCCTGCACCGAAGGCGGCGAACTCGCCCTCGGACGCAACGTGCTCGTCGCGTTCATGCCGTGGAGCGGTTACAACTTCGAAGACGCCATCCTCATCAGCGAGCGCGTGGTCAAAGAGGACATCTACACCTCGATCCACATCGACGAATTCGAAATCGGCGCCCGCGACACCAAGCTCGGACCCGAAGAAATCACCCGTGACATCCCGAACGTCGGCGAGGAAGCCCTGCGCAACCTCGGACCCGACGGCGTCGTGCGCATCGGTGCGGAAGTGAAGCCCGGCGACATCCTCGTCGGCAAAATCACTCCGAAAAGCGAAACCGAACTCGCCCCCGAAGAGCGCCTCCTGCGCGCCATCTTCGGCGAGAAAGCAGCCGACGTTAAGGACACCTCGCTCACCGTGCCCTCCGGCACCTACGGCATCGTCATGGACGTGAAAGTTTCGTCCAAGAAGGAGCTGGCCAAGACCAAGCTCTCGCCTTCCGAAGCGAAGAAGCACGCCAAGCAACTCGACGACGACTACAAGAAGCGCAGTGACGAGCTCCACGAGCAGCTGACCGAAGCGCTCTCCAACGTTCTGCTCGGCGAGAAGATCCCGCTCGATGTGGTCAACGGCGAAAGCGGCGAGATCATCATTCCGGCCAACCGCAAGATCACCAAAACGCTTCTGCGCAAGCTGGCCGGCGTTTACAACAAGGTCGAAATCGACCCGAGCCCGATCCGCAACAAAATCCTCGAGATCATCGGCCAATACCGCCACCGCTTCGACGACCTCCAGCACGAGCGTGAGGAAAACATGATGCGCGTGGAAAGCGGCGACGAAGTCGATCCCGGCATCGTCAAGCAGGTCAAAGTTTACATCGCCAGCAAGCGCAAGCTCAGCGTGGGCGACAAGATGGCCGGACGCCACGGCAACAAGGGCGTGGTCGCCAAGATCGTGCCCGAGGAAGACATGCCCTTCCTCGCCGACGGCACCCCGGTCGACATCGTGCTCAATCCGCTCGGCGTGCCGAGCCGCATGAACGTCGGCCAGGTTCTCGAAACGCACCTCGGCATCGCCGCCAAGGCGCTCGGGTTCAAGGTCGCCACGCCGGTCTTCGACGGAATCGCCGAACAAAAAATCTTCGACTACATGAAGCAGGCCAGCAAAGTGGACGGTTTCACTTGGGTCCAACCGAACGGCAAAGCCGTGGTCCATGACGGACGCACGGGCGATCGCTTCGAGCAGGAAGTCGTCGTCGGTTATATCTACATGCTCAAACTCGGCCACCTCGTGGCGGACAAAATCCACGCCCGCGCGGTCGGACCTTACTCGCTCGTCACCCAGCAACCGCTGGGCGGCAAAGCGCAATACGGCGGTCAGCGTTTCGGCGAAATGGAAGTCTGGGCGCTCCAAGCCTACGGCGCGGCTTACACGCTGCAGGAACTGCTCACCGTCAAATCCGACGACGTTCAGGGCCGCACACGCATCTACGAATCGATCGTCAAGGGCGACAACGCCCTCGAAGCCGGCACGCCGGAATCGTTCAACGTTCTCATCAAAGAAATGAAGAGCCTCGGCCTCGACGTGAAGGCCGGCAAACCGAGCCGCATGCCCGCGGACCTCGTGGCTTAACCATCAACGGGATCAAACTGAAATCATGAGCGACCAAATGCTACGCGACCTGTCGGGCGAGACCGCCCCGACATTCGACCAAGTCTCCATCACGGTGGCCTCCCCGGAGTCCATTCGTTCCTGGAGCCACGGCGAGGTGAAAAATCCCGAGACGATCAACTACCGCACGTTCAAGCCGGAGAAGGGCGGCCTTTTCTGCGAGCGCATCTTCGGTCCGACCCGCGACTGGGAATGCACCTGCGGAAAATACAAGCGCATCAAGCACAAGGGCGTGGTCTGCGACCGCTGCGGCGTCGAAGTCACCCTCGCGCGCGTGCGCCGCGAACGCATGGGCCACATCGAATTGGCCGTGCCTGTCTCGCACATCTGGTTCTACAAATGCACGCCGTCGCGCCTCGGACTCATGCTCGACCTCACGGCCAAGCAGCTCGAGCGCGTCATTTATTACGAGGATTACCTCGTCATCGACCCGGGCAACACCAGCCTCGAGGCTGGTCAACTGCTCAACGAAACCGAATTCCGCGAAGCCGAGGAACAATACGGCGAGGATTTCACCGCCGGCATGGGCGCCGAAGCGCTGCAAAAGCTTCTCGAGCGCATCGACCTCGGTGAACTGGTCAAAGATCTGCAGGAGCAGATGGAAAAAACCAAGAGCAAGACGACCAAGACCAAGTTGGCCAAGCGTCTCAAGCTCGCGCAGGGCTTCCTCCAGTCGCGCACGCGTCCGGAATGGATGATCCTCAACGTGCTGCCGGTCATTCCGCCGGACCTCCGTCCGCTCGTTCCGCTTGAAGGCGGGCGTTTCGCCACGTCCGACCTCAACGATCTTTACCGTCGCGTCATCAACCGCAACAACCGGTTGAAAAACCTCCTCCAGCTGAAAACGCCGGAAGTCATCATCCGCAACGAAAAGCGCATGCTGCAAGAAGCGGTCGACGCGCTCTTCGACAACGGCCGCCACGGCCGCGCGGTCACCGGCGCGAGCAACCGTCCGCTCAAGTCGCTCAGCGACATGCTCAAGGGCAAGCAGGGCCGTTTCCGTCAAAACCTTCTCGGCAAACGCGTCGACTACTCGGGCCGTTCGGTCATCGTCATCGGACCCGAACTCAAGCTTAACCAGTGCGGTCTGCCCAAGAAGATGGCGCTCGTTCTTTTCGAGCCCTTCATTATCCGCCGCCTCAAGGAGCTCGGCTACGTGCACACCGTGCGCAGCGCCAAGAAAATCATCGAGCGCCAGGAACCGATCGTTTGGGACATTCTTGAAGAGGTGACCAAGGGTCATCCAGTTCTTCTCAACCGCGCGCCCACGCTCCACCGTCTCTCGATCCAGGCTTTCGAGCCGCAGCTCATCGAGGGCGAAGCCATCCGCATCCATCCGCTCGTCTGCACCGCCTACAACGCGGACTTCGACGGTGACCAGATGGCTGTGCACGTGCCGCTCTCGGCCGAAGCGCAAATCGAAGCCCGCATGCTCATGCTGGCCACGAACAACATCTTCGCTCCGTCCAGCGGCAAGCCGATCACCACGCCGTCGCAGGACATCACCCTCGGCTGCTACTACCTCACGCAGAACCCGCGCATCACGGACAAAAACCGCGACGTGCGCCTGCCGCTCTTCGCCGACGCGTCGGAAGTCGAACTCGCCATCAGCGAGGGCGCCATCCAGACCCACACCCGCATCCTCTTCAAGAATCCCGACCTCGGCAAACAGACCGTCTACGGCGATCCTTCGAAGAAAGTGATCGAAACCACCGCGGGCCGCGTCCGTTTCAACGAGATCTGGCCCGAAGGCCTCGGCTTCATCAACAAGCCGGTCGGCAAGAAGCAGCTCAGCGAAATCATCTGGAACACCTACCAGGTGGGCGGACAGCAGGTGACCGTGCAGACGCTTGACCGTCTGAAGGACCTCGGCTTCCGCGAAGCGACGCGCGCCGGCATTTCCATCGGTATCGTCGACATGATCATCCCGAAGGAAAAGCAGCTCGAGATCGACCGCGCCCACAAGCAGATCGACGAAGTCGAGAAGCAGTATCGCAAAGGCATCATCACCGACGGCGAGCGCTACAACAAAATCATCGATATCTGGACCCACGCGGGCGAAGAAATCTCCAACGTCATGTTCCGCACCCTCGACCACAACGAGGGTCGCAAGGAAATGAACCCGGTCTTCCTCATGGTCGACTCCGGCGCCCGCGGCAACCGCCAGCAGGTCAAACAGCTCGCTGGCATGCGCGGCCTCATGGCCAAGCCGTCCGGCGAAATCATCGAGCGCCCGATCACCTCGAACTTCCGCGAGGGCCTCACCGTGCTCGAATACTTCATCTCGACCCACGGCGCCCGCAAGGGTCTGGCCGACACCGCGCTGAAGACAGCCGACTCCGGCTATCTGACCCGCAAACTGGTCGACGCCGCGCAGGACGTCATCATCACCGAAGAGGATTGCGGCACGGTCAAGGGCATCGTCGTCCAACCCATCTACGAGGGTGACGAGGAAGTCGTCGACCTCAAGACCCGCATCATCGGCCGCACCAGTTGCGAAAGCATCAAGGATCCGGTCACCGGCAAAACCATCCTCAAGGCAGGTCACATCGTCGACGAGGAGACCGCCAAAGCGCTCGAGCACATGGGCGTGGAGCAACTGCGTATCCGCTCGGTCCTGACCTGCGAATCCAAGCGCGGCTGCTGCGCCAAGTGCTACGGCCGCAACCTGGCCAACGGCAAGTTGATCCAAGTCGGCGAGGCGGTCGGCATCATCGCCGCGCAGTCCATCGGCGAACCCGGCACGCAGCTGACCATGCGCACGTTCCACATCGGCGGAACGGCCAGCCAGACCTTCAAGCAGCCGATCATCAAGGCCAAGCACGACGGCACGGTCCGTTATGTCGAACTCCGCACGGTGACCTCGACCGACGGCAACAACATCGTGCTGAACAAAAACGGCTTCATCGGCATCTACAACGACAAGGACGGACGCGAACTCGAGCGCCACAGCATCGTCATCGGTTCGGTCGTTTCCGTCATGGACGGCGGCAAGGTCAAGAAGGGTGACGTGTTCGTCCAATGGGACCCCTACAACCTCCCGATCCTGACCGAGAAGCCCGGCACCGTGGAATTCCGTGATATGATCCCGGGCCTCAGCGTGAAGCGCGAGGTCGACGAAGCCACCGGCATCACCGGTCTCGTCGTTATCGAGCACAAGGAAGACCTGCACCCACAAATCGTGGTGGTCGACGACGAGAAAAAAGTCATCGCCAACTACTCGATCCCGGCCGGTGCCCACATCGTGGTGGCCGACAACCGCAAGGTCGAAGCCGGACAACTCCTGGCCAAGACGCCCCGCAAAATCGCCAAGACGAAGGACATCACGGGCGGTTTGCCCCGCGTGGCCGAACTCTTCGAGGCCCGCAAGCCCAAGGATTCCGCGGAGATCGCCAAGATCGATGGCATCGTCAAGATCGAGGGCACAGCCCGCGGCAAACGCCGTCTCCTTGTCCTCGACCTCGAAACCAAGGAGGAGGAAGAGCACCTCATCCCGCTGAACAAGCACATCATCGTGGCCGACGGCGACCGTGTGAAGAAGGGCAACCAGTTGACCGAAGGCCCGGTGCTCCCGCACGAGATTCTCGCGGTCTGCGGACCCGCCGCGCTCCAGGAGCACCTGCTCAACGAAGTGCAGGAGGTCTACCGCCTGCAGGGCGTCGAGATCAACGACAAGCACATCGAGATCATCATCCGACAGATGCTGCGCAAGGTGAAAATCACCGACCCGGGTGACACCACGCTGCTCTGGGACGACAAGGTCGAACGCACCGAGTTCGACAGCGAGAACGAGCGCATCACCAAGCTCGGCGGCAAACCCGCCGAGGGCGAACCCGTGCTGCTCGGCATCACCCGCGCGTCGCTCAGCACGGAAAGCTTCATCTCCGCGGCGTCTTTCCAAGACACCACGCGCGTCCTCACCGACGCCGCCACGCTGGGCAAAACCGACCAGCTGCGCGGCTTCAAGGAAAACGTCATCATGGGCCACCTTATTCCGGCCGGCACCGGCTTCGAGGGCGCCCGCAACATCGAGCTCGAGGCGGCCGACCTCGGCGAGGAACTCGCCGCTGCGGCCGAGAGCGAGAAAGAAGCCGGCTAGAGCGAAAGCAAAGACAAGACCATGGCATCCATTGAATTGATCAACGAACTCCTCGAGTCCGGCGTCCACTACGGTCACCAGACCAAGCGCTGGAACCCGAAAATGCGCGAGTTTATCCTCGAAGAGAAAAACGACATCTACATCATCGACATCAGCCGCACGGTCGACCAACTCGAGCGCGCGACCAGCTTCCTCAAGAGCGTTGTCTCCGGCGGCGGCAAAGTCCTCTTTGTCGGTTGCAAAAAGCAGGCCCAGGAAGCGGTGAAAGAGTCGGCCGCGGCATGCGGACAGTTCTACGTCCACAACCGTTGGCTCGGCGGCACGCTGACCAACCTGACCACCATCCGCAAGAGCGTCGCCCGTCTCAAGGAGATCGAGAAAAAGCTGAAAAGCCCCGGCGCTTCCAAGATCGGCAAAAAGGAGCAAGCTTCCTTGCGCCGCGAGCACGCCCGGTTGATGAAGAATCTCGAGGGACTGCGCGAGATGGACAAACTTCCCGGCGCGGTTGTTGTCATCGACACCACCCGCGAGGATATCGCCGTCCGCGAGGCGAACCGTCTCGGTATCCCGGTCGTCGCTATCGTCGACACGAACAGCGATCCCGAGTTGGTCGACTATCCGATCGCCGGCAACGACGATGCCATCCGCTCGATCCGCGTCATCCTCAACAAGCTGGTTGATTCGATCAAAGGCGCTTCGAGCGTGCGGCAGAAGAAGTCCGAGCCCGAACTCTCCGGCGTCGCCGAGTAGAGTATTCGCAGCCCCGCTGCGGATCGGCTGAAAACTGAAAACCGAACACTCTTAACTTTTCCTATGTCCGACATCTCACCCCAACTCGTCCGTGAACTGCGCGAAAAGACCAACGCGGGAATGATGGATTGCAAACGCGCCCTGGCCGAAGCCGGTGGCGATATGGCCAAGGCCGAGGATCTCCTCCGTGCCAAGGGCATCGCTTCCGCGGGCAAGAAAGCCTCGCGCAGCGCCAAGGAAGGTATCGTCGCCTCCTACATCCACCTGCAAGGCAAGGTCGGCGTTTTGGTCGAAGTGAATTGCGAGACCGACTTCGTGGCCAAGAACGAGAACTTCCGCGAATTTGTCAAAGACATCACCCTGCACATCGCCGCAGCCAACCCGACCTGTGTCTCCCGCGAGCAGGTCAGCCCTGCCGAAATCGAGCGCGAGAAAGCCATCTACCGCCAGCAGGTCGAAGGCAAACCGGCCAACATCGTGGAGAAAATCGTCGACGGCAAAGTGGACAAATTTTACGGCACGATCTGCCTGATGGAGCAGCCCTTCATCAAGAATCCCGACCTGACCATCGCGGACCTGGTGAAAGCCAAGATCTCCGAGTTGGGCGAGAACATCGTCATTCGCCGCTTCACCCGCTACATGGTGGGCGAAGGCGTCGAAGACGCCCCGGCCGCAGAGTAGTTTTTCTGCACGTCTTTGTGTAGCGGCGGCCCGTGACCGCCGTTGCCCCCGAGCCTCCCCAACGACGGTCCGCGAGGACGCCGAGGAAGCTCAAAAAAGCTGCGTGCTATCGTCGCCGGGTGGATCGCGATGTCCCTATCGCGATTTCTTAAGTCCAATATCGCGCCGGGACGGCGCGATCCACCTCTCCGGCGGCAACTCCTTTGGGTCGGGTATCAGCTCCTGCCCCTGCCAAACCTGCGCCGTCTTGGCCCACGGAATGCCGGGCGTCCGTCCATCCGCGGTTCCGGCTTGGGCCGGCGCGCAGCGATCACTTCTTCGCCGTGCTTAGGCACATTGGCGCCCTCAAGCTTCAGGCGGTCGATCTTTTGTCCGATGAAGCGCTCGATGGTGGCGAGCTTCTTCATTTCGTCATGGGCCACGAGCGTGAAGGCGTCCCCGGTGCGCTGGGCGCGGCCGGTTCGTCCGATGCGGTGCACATAGTCTTCGGGATGCTGCGGGATGTCGTAGTTGATCACATGACTGACCCCGGCCACGTCGATGCCGCGCGCGGCGATATCCGTCGCCACCATGACGCCGTAGCGGCCCGATTTGAATCCCTCCAAGGCCTCGATGCGCTGGTTTTGCGAGCGGTTGGCGTGCAGCACGGCGACGGATAGGTTGTTCGCCCGCAGCCGCTTGGCGATGCGGTCGGCCCCGTGTTTGGTCCGCGAGAAAATGAGAACGCTGTTCGCATCCGTCGCGTTGAGCAGGGCGAGGAGTAGTCCGAATTTTCCGCCGTGGTCGGTGACGTAGACCCCGTGCTTCACTGTCGAGGTGACCGAACGCGAGGCCCCGATTTCGATGTGCACCGGATCGCGCAGAGCCCAATCGGCCAGTTGCGCGATCTCTGGCGGCAGGGTGGCGGAGAAAAAGAGCGTCTGCCGGTCCTTCGGACACTTGGCGACGATGCGTTTCATCGGCGGTAGGAAGCCCACGTCGAGCATGCGGTCCACTTCGTCGAGGACAAGCACCTCGATGTCGTTGAGTTTCAGCGTGCCCTGTTGCAAATGATCCTCGAGCCGCCCCGGTGTCGCCACGAGCACATCAAGTCCTTCGCGCAGGGCCGTGCGTTGCGCGCCGTAGCCGACGCCGCCAAAGACCGAGCCGATGCGCAGGTTGGTGAATCGCGCCAAATCGCGCATGGCCGTCTCGACCTGCATGGCCAACTCGCGTGTCGGTTCGAGCACCAGGCAACGCAGTTCCCCGTGCTGGCCGAGCCTTTGCAGGGCGGGCAGGGCGAATGCGGCGGTTTTGCCCGTCCCGGTTTGGGCGGAGGCAATGACATCATGGCCTTCAAGGGCCGGAGGGATCGCCCGAAGCTGGACCGGGGTGGGTTCCCCGTAGCCCATCGCTTGGACGCCTTCGAGAAGTGGCTTGGTCAGTCCAAGCTTAGTGAACGGCATGCGAGGAGCCGGACAGTCGGGCCGCAGCCTGCCTTTGTCAATGCACCTCCGTGCGAGGCGAGGGGATCAGTGTCGGATCCGGGCAAAGAAAAACGGCGTCGGATTGCTCCGACGCCGTTTTGTGAAGGTTTAGCTTTTCAGCAATTAGAACGCGTAGCGAAGACCGATACGCGAGATAACGCCGCCGCTGTTGGAGACCTGAGGCGAGTAGAACCAAACGGCGTCTCCGAAGAGGCCGACGTTCTCGGTGAAGCGCCACTCGAGGCCACCGCCGACGTCGCCGCCGCCGATGCTCGGGTTGCTGCCGTAGATCTTACCGATGCCAACCATGGCATAGGGCGACAGACCCCAGCAGAACGGATAGCGCAGGAAGAGGTGACCGAAGGTGCCCCAATCCGTGTTGCCACTGTTGCCGGCGACCGACTGAGACACTCCCAATCCGATGTAACGGAGAAAGAAGTAGTTCAGGCCGATACCGCCACCCCAGACGGGATTACCGGAACGGTAGAAACCGCCGAGGCCGTAGGCGTCGAGCTGGAGTTCATTGTCGCGATAGAGGCAAGGCTCTTCCATCGGGACAACGGTTTTCTTTGAAGAAACTTCGGTGCCGGCGGTCGCGGCGGAAGTCGCAGCAACAGCAGCCACCAAAGCGGTGATGATGTATTTTTTCATGATAGGTTTGTTGGTTTGTTTGCAGGCGGATTGCTCCGCTTGGGCTAAACACTATCGGGTTGAGGTTGAGAGGCAAGGCTTTTTGCCCAAAAAATTCACCAATATGAGAAACATATATCACACCTGCTTAAGCCTTCCGCTGACCCGCAGGTCGCGGCCGAGGCGGCGGTAGGCGACCGAGTCCAACCGCAGTGCCTTGGCCGCAGAATCTGCCCCCAAACCGCCCACCGCGGGGACGCCACTCCCCGAGAGAATCGGTGCCACATAAAAGACGACCTCCTGCACGAGCTTTTCATCGAACGCGCAGCCCAGGGTGTGCCCCCCACCTTCGATCAAGACTCGTTGGATTGCGCGCTTGGCCAGCTCCCGCAGCGCAGCGCGCAGATTTTTCTGACGCAGGACAACCGCATCGCCATTTTTTGCCGCGCGCATCATTTGGGATGTCCTTGGCGGGAGACCGCGCGGTGCCCAAATAACGCGCAGCGGTTGTTTTGCCCCGCGGATTCCGCGCACCGTGAGGGCTGGATCGTCCGCGCGGACCGTTCCAGCCCCGACCATGACCGCATCGACCGTTGCGCGCAATTTCATCGCGTCGCGCCGCGCGGTGGGAGAGGTGATCCATTGGCCTTCGCCGGGCGGACGAGTCAGACGCCCATCAAGCGACATACCGCACTTGGCGATGACCCAAGGCAGTCCGGTCCGCATCACGCGGTTGAATTCCGGATTCAGCGCGGCGCATTCCTCTCCCAGGACGCCGCTCTTCGTTTTGATCCCCGCCCTTTGCAGGAGTTTGATTCCGCGTCCGCGGTGTTTCGGATTCGGATCAATCGCGCCGATGACTACACGTGCAACACCCGCCTCGATCAACGCTTTGGTGCAGGGCGGAGTTCGCCCGTGCGTGCAGCAAGGCTCGAGCGTGACGTAGACCGTGGCGCCGCGCGCGGCCGAAATATTTTTCAGCGAGCGCAGTGCTGCCACTTCCGCATGCTGCGCCCCCGCGCGCCGATGCCAACCTCGGCCGATGACGCGTCCGTTTTTCACCATGACGCATCCGACGGCGGGATTGGGCCGCGTTTTCCCCTTGCCCTTGCGCGCGAGCATGATCGCCTCGCGCATGAATTTCTCGTCGGTGGTCATGTGGCCGGAGCTTTCGTATCGCACCGACTTGCCGACCTTCCAATTCTTTCCGGCGCCGCTATGGTTTGCGGGCCATGATCGGCAAGCCGCGAGTCCTCATACTTTGCACCGGAAATTCCTGCCGCAGTCACATGGCCGAGGGCATCCTTCGCGCCGTGGCGGGTGACATCCTCGAGGTGCACAGCGCGGGCTCCAATCCCGCCGGTCACGTGCATCCCAAGGCAATCGCCGCCTTGGCCGAAATCGGCATCGATTTTTCCGCGCATGCATCAAAACACATGAACGAATTTCTCGACCGCGATATCGAGACGGTAATCACGGTGTGCGGGAATGCGGACCAAGCCTGTCCGGTTTTTCCCGATCGGGTGAACCGCCGTCATTGGCCCTTCGACGATCCCGCCCACGCCACCGGCGGCGATGAGGAAGTAATGGAAGTGTTCCGCCGCGTGCGCGACGAGATCCGCTGCGTCTTCGGAGCTTATGCCGCCGGGCGGAGGTATGCGCGCAGGGCGGGCTAATTGAAGCGGAAAGGCTGGTAATCCGCAGGAGTGAACAGCGTGTCCGAGGTGAACTCGGTCCCTGCGAAGTCGATATCCGCGAGCGCCACCTTGCGGATATCGTAGTTATTCCAAGTGCGGAAATTATAGATGCGGTTCGCGAGGTCGCTGACGACCGAGTAGGACGTGAACTGCGGGCTGTCGTTCACCCAGCGCCAGTAGAGGATGCCTTGCGGGATATCGACCATGTTGACCATGGACCACGCACGGTTTACTGCGGTCATGTCGTCAGGAACCTTTGCTTGCGTGGCATTGATCGCCGCCATGCGGCAAAAACGGCCCTCGGGCGAGTAGTCGAAACCTTGAAAGCTGCTTTCGTCGAACTTTGCCGGATCGTAATTGGACCAATTAGCAAGTTGCTCGGTGTAATCAGGGCCGTCGGTCATAGCCCCAATTTTATTTTCATGCACCTGCATCTTGCCGTCGAGAAACTCGACCACGGCCTACCGCCCGCTCGGGTCCGAGATTGCGTAGTGCAGGGTAACGACCAAGCCGGGCTGGAGATCGGTGGTAACGCCGTAAAAGGGCTTTTCTTTGATTGCCGCGAGCGCTTCGTCGACAGTCTTGGCGTTGCCGAGCACGAGCGGGATGAGGTCGGTGATCGGGCGCGAGTCGGGCGTTTTCTCCGGGTATTTCGTCTCGCTGAGCCAGAGTCCGCTGACGGCCAGACCGTGCTCGTTCATCCCGTCGCTGAAAATCCCGTTGTGTGAGATGCCGACAAAACCTTGTTCCGCTTTGAAGGTCCCGAAATCGTGGTTGCGCGGCATCCGGGTCACCATGGCGTTGAGGTCGCCCGGCCATTCCATGGTCCGGCCGATGAACGCCTTCTTTTTGTCGTTTTCGAATCTGAACCAAGTGCAGGCGGTGGCCAATTGGGCGGAAACAAAAACGGCGCAAGCGACCCAGGCGGTGATGGGAGGAAGCTCCATTGTGGTATGTTGATGCTGCTGGCTCGGGCCGGGCAAGACCAACCGCCGGCGCACAGATCCGCGTTCGGTTGAGAGACGTCTCTTTGTCGTTTAGAGTTCGCGCATGCCTGCCCAGGAGGAACATCTCAACGCGCCGATTTTGTCCGTGGCCCGGAAGGATTTCACCACCTTGCGCGAGGATATCCGCGTGGAGGACGCCCTGACATTGATCCGCGGCCGCGGGGAAACGCTGGGCGAAAAGATTGTCTATTTTTATGTCGTCGACCGTGACGACCGCTTGGTCGGCGTGCTGCCCACGCGCCGTCTGCTCACGTCGTCGCCGCAAACGGAGTTGCGCGACGTGATGGTGCGTCGCGTGCTCTCGCTTCCTTCCACCGGGACCATCCTCGAAGGCTGCGAAGCTTTCGTCATGAACAAGCTGCTCGCCTTTCCGGTGGTCGACGATCAGAAGCGCATCCTCGGCGTGGTCGATGTCAGCCTGCTGGCGGAAGAAGCGCTCGATCTGGCCGAGAAGGAAGAAACCGAGGCGCTTTTCGAATCGATCGGTTTCCGCATCTCGCAGGTGCGCGATGCGTCGTTCCTCGGAGCGTTTCGTTACCGTTTTCCCTGGCTCATGGCCACCATCGCCAGCGGAACGATCTGCGCGGTGCTGGCCGGATTTTTCGAAGTCACTTTGGCCGAGAGTCTCATCCTTGCGTTCTTCCTGACGCTGGTGCTCGGGCTCGGCGAAAGCGTGAGCGTGCAGTCCGCCGCGGTGACCATCCAAACCCTGCGCGCCGTGCGCCCGACCCTGCTCTGGTATGGTAAAGCACTCCTGCGCGAAGCCGGCACGGCACTGCTCCTCGGAGTGTCATGCGGGCTGATCGTCGGACTCATCGCTTGGCTGTGGCGCGGAACCGGATTGGAAGGATTGGCCATCGGTTCGGCCATCTTTCTCTCGCTCTGCATGGCCTGTTTTCTCGGACTCACCGTGCCGACCATTCTGCATGCGTTGAAATTGGACCCGAAAGTCGCGGCGGGGCCGCTCACCCTCGCCATCACTGACATCTGCACGCTGCTCTTTTACTTCGGCGTGGCCACGCTGCTGCTGCGCTAAGGCGTCGGCGCATCCATCGCGCAACGGAAGCCGACATGGCTGCTGCCCGTGTCGGGCGGCGTGCCGCGGCGTGCCGATGGACGATAGCTTTCGCAATAATCCGGATGACAAAGGAACGAGCCGCCTTTGATCACACGGCGCTCGGCCCCTGCCACGGTCGGCGGCGAGGGATCGCCTGCCACTGGTCGTTCGCCTTCCATCGATTCCGGTCCGCGTGGATCGCAGCAGGCGTGTTGATCATTGGCGCGCGCGGCGAAAGTATCCGAGCGATACAAATCGCTGCACCAGTTCCACACGTTTCCGCCCATGTCGAAAAGTCCGTAGCCATTCGCAGCGAAAGAACGGACCGGCGACGTGCCGGCGAATCCGTCTTTGCTGTCATTGTCATGGGGAAATCCGCCCGTCCAACGATTGACCATTAATTGCCCGTCCGGGTTTTCTTCCTCGCCCCACGCGTAGCGCGCGCCCTCAAGTCCGCCGCGCGCGGCGAATTCCCACTCCGCCTCGGTCGGTAAACGCTTGCCGGCCCAATTCGCGTAGGCGTTGGCGTCCTCCCACGCGACCTGCACGACCGGATGATCCTCGCGTCCATCGATCGTGCTGCCGGGGCCCTCGGGATGACGCCACGACGCGCTGTGCGTCCATTGCCACCAGTTGGCCATATTGCGCAGATCGACCGGTCCGGCCGTGGCGCGGAAGACGAGCGAGCCCGGCTGCAACACTTCATCCGGCGGCTTCGGCGTTCCCGGCGGCACCTGCTTCTTCAGCTCCTCCCAAACGACCGGACGCTCGGCCACGGTGACATAACCGGTGTCTTCGACGAAACGGGCAAAGTCCGCGTTCGTCACCGGTTTGGCATCGAGAAAAAACGGCGCGACTTCGACGCGGTGCGCGGGCTTTTCGTTGCCGTAGGCGTATTCGGCATCCGACCCCATGAGAAATTTTCCACCCGGAATGAGCACCATGCCCGCGGGCGGACCGGACAACGGGCCCGCGGCCGGTTTGCATCCGGCCAGAACGAACAGCGCAATGATGGGCAAATATTTCATGATCCCGCGGCGAACTCCGGCCGTCCCGCGCGGATCCTGCCCGAAAAATCGCCGCTTTGGAAAGCCTTCCGCGGGACGGAGTTGATCAATGCCCTTTGCTTGAGCGCCGCGAACGGCAATCCCTCCGTGCGCAGGTATCCGCCCTCATAAAGCATCTCGTCGCCCTTGCCGTTGATGAGCAGCCGCCAATCGAGCGGCAACTTCGGTCCGTGGTTGTTCATCCCGCGGATCGCCGTGGTGCAATTGCTTGTCACCGCATTATACCAGCGCGGACGCGCGTCGAGCGCGTTGATCGTCTCGAGATAATCGAGCAACCGCGCCCGCGCACGCTCCGGCGTTGCCGTCGTCGCGTAGAGGTAAATGTCCTCGCCGCGATTGACCCGTCCGCCGAGGAAATCGCGCTCGTCGCCGGCCAGCACGATCAACTCGTATTGCCGGAAAAATCCGCCCAGCGCGGAATACGTTTCACCCTTCTCCCGCCGCGTTTCGATGGAAAAGGCCAGTGGCGGCGCGTTGCTGAAACGGAAAATGACGATCGGGTGGGCGAGCCACGGCGAGCCCCAGTAATTGACGGCGAGGTCCATCCCTTCGAGGTTCGCCAAATTGTAAGTGCGCGTTTCCCAACGCGCGACCGCATCGCCATTGGACGGTTCCTCGAAGTCGCGCAGATTGCTGATCGTCACCTTGTCGCCGTCGATCGCGGCGCGCGGCAGTTTCGCGTATTCGACCGCCCACTCGCGTTGGTGCGAAGGAGCGAGCGTCAGCCACCACGCCAGCACCATGGCGAAGCCGGCGAATGGCACGAGCCACGCGCGTCCCCTGCGGCGGAGCAGGACCATCGCCGCGATCACCGCGGCCAAAAATCCGCAGGCTGCCGCGGGCATGGCATCGAACCACAGCGCGCCGAAAGCCCACAAGGCGAGGACAACGCCGAACCCTCCGCGCAAAAGATTCCGGAGTATTTTCACCGTGCTTCCGGCTTGCTGCGTGAGGCCGCCGGCATGGCGTCAGGACGGATTGGCCGGGAATGCGCCGGCCAAAGACTTCACCGCCTCGAGGCCGCGTCCGTGCAAACGTCCGACGCCCTCGAGCTTTTCCCCGCGGCGGCACCACATTCCCGCGTGGGCTCCCGGATAATAAATCAGCGTGATGCCCGCTTCCGGTTCGGCGCGCAGAAAAGTGTCGGCCGCATGTTCCTCGACGAAATCATGGAACGGTTTGAACCAAGGGTGCGATTGGTTGCCGGTGAAGATTTCGTCGATGAAAGCGCGGACTTCGGCCGCGTCGACGCGGCGCAGGGTCTTCAGCGCCGCTTCGCGCCGTTCGGCGAGGACGGCATCCGGGTCGTAGGTTTCCATGGTGCTTTTCTCCCGCAAATTGTTCCGCATGGTCGTGGGCCGCGCTAGGGCTCCGCTCAGAATTTGAAGATCAATTCGGCGAACACACCCGGCATGTTCACGTTGTAGAGGAAGTTGTCCTTGTCGTAATCGATATACATGTAGCGGTAGCCGGCCTCGAAGGCGAAGGGCGCGTCGTGGCCGAGCCAGCCGGAGAGCGGCTGCGCGAAGCCATCCTGGTGGCGGCGCGCGACATGCAGGAAGGCCGGCGCGCCCGGCCCGCCATTGAGGAACTTGTAGCCGCAGCCGACCGCGAAATCGGCCTCGCAGCCGCCGAGGTCGACGGGCAGCGCGCCGGCGGAGTGCGCGAGGTCCCAGATCGCGAGCGCGCCCGCGCGATGCGCAGCGGCCGTCAGCGCGCGCATCTCGTGGCGCCGGCCGCTGCGGTAGTCGACCTCGGTCAGCATCACCA
>Ga0163212_1000324_pt1 | contig 20823 bp, 14 predicted proteins | sample Malawi_45m_30L_FD_113532 | JGI IMG/M metagenome (GOLD analysis project Ga0163212, IMG submission 113532) | Freshwater microbial communities from Lake Malawi, Central Region, Malawi to study Microbial Dark Matter (Phase II) - Malawi_45m_30L | ecosystem: Environmental > Aquatic > Freshwater > Lake...
ATTATGAACAGCAATTCATTGGCTGTTACCACTGTTTCAGCGACTTTTGTTGCAATGGAAGCCCAGAACAGTTCCGTGTTCACCCGAATCGGGATGAGTCTGTGTTTCGGTCGCTCTTTGACAATTGGATTTGCAATCTGCAGTTTTTTGTTCAATTCGTGTGTTGGCCACAAGCCAGCACCAGTAGAGAGTACGTCAGTTTTTAGTTACAACGAACCTGATGGTCTTCTCAGCTTAGATCCAGCTCAAGCCTCCTACAGAAGTGCATTATGGACATCTTCTCATCTCTATAATGGTTTGGTAGAGCTTGATTCCAACTTGGCCATTGCTCCATGCATTGCATCGCTCTGGACAGTTGATAAAGCTGGATTGGAATGGACATTCCGTCTTCGGACGGATGTTTGGTTCCATCCGGATTCATGTTTTGGACCACAGCGTATGCGAAAAGTTGTTGCACAGGACGTTAAGTACAGTCTTGAGCGCATACTCGACGCACGCACGAAGTCTACCGGTCTCTGGGCATTTCGCACCACGATAGTAGGCGCTGATGACTTTCATCAGGCTACGCGCCGTGGGATGCGACCATCGCTTCAGGGTATTCGTGTTATCAATGACTCCGTCGTTTCAATTCGTCTCACGAAACCATTTGCTCCTTTTCTGGCAGTTCTAACAATGCCATATGGCTCGATTATTCCGAGGGAAGCGATCGAACTGTATGGTGCCGATTATGGACGACATCCCGTTGGTACGGGCCCGTTCATGTTCGGTACCTGGATCCCAGATAGAGAGTTGACGTTGAGGCGGAACCCGAGATACTTTAAGTCTGATGCCCAAGGGCGTAGACTTCCGTATCTGTCACAGGTGCGCATAGCATTTGTGCGGGACCCCAAGAGCGAGTTCTTCGAATTCTCCAAAGGTGAGTTTGATGTGATAAGCTCGATCGACGAATCGTTTATACCGAGTGTTTTTGAACCAGATGGGCGCATAAAAGCCCGCTACGATCGATTTCGCGTGTTGCGCACATCAGCTAACACTGTGGAGTACTACGGTATCCTTATGGATACTACCCTTCCGGCAGGGCATCAATCGCCCCTAGCTCGTTCGAAGGCATTACGTCAGGCGTTAAACTACGCTATAGACCGCCACCGCATAGTTGCATACCTGCTCAACAGTCGAGCTATTCCTGCATACTACGGGGTATTACCCCCTACGATGCCGGGGTTTAACGATTCGATTGTGGGCTATCGGTACGACCAAGCGCGGGCACGGCGGTTACTTGCACAGGCAGGGTATCCCAATGGCAAGGGGCTTCCACCTCTTGTACTTCAGCTAGGCAACAGTGCACGCACTGCTGCAATAGCAGAAGCTATCCAAGAACAGTGGGAAGAGATAGGTGTTACGGTTGAGCTGCGACAGGTTGACTTTCCGCAGCATTTATCAATGGTTCGAGCTGGTGAGCTCGCTCTTTGGCGGACAAGTTGGATTGGGGACTATCCCGATCCTGAAAATTTCTTGGCGCTGTTTATTACATCAACAATTGCACCTAATGGTCCGAATACTACGCGTATCTCGCGTCTGGACCTTGATTCCTTATACGAAGCCATTTTAGATCCCACGCGTTCGGAAAGAGAGCGCCGCGACATTGCCTCTGCCATGGAACGCATCATCATTGAAGAAGCCCCCTGGGTTTTCCTCTATTATCATGTGGTTCTTCGGGTTGTGCACCCCGAGGTTAAGGGGCTTACCCTTGACGGATCGGACCGTCTAGTTCTCGAACGAGTCTCCAAGGGTCCGAAACTATAAGTTCAACATTATTCACAGGGAGGTACAGTTATGACAAAACTGCCAGGCATGTCTCTCCTTTGTGTCTTGATTGCTGCGATATTCGCTTTCACTTCGATTACACCTGTTGAGGTTACTGCTCGCGCCAAGCGGTCGGTGGTTAAACGGGCTTCAAGTAAGAAAAGCAAGCGTAGTCGCAAGCGTTCGCGTGGCTCTGTCTGCACACCTGCATCACGTGCAGCCGGCAGACAGCAAGCATACGCTCTCCTGAGTACACATAGTCCAGAGTTATGTAAGCTAACAGGCGTTCAATACGCTGCTAGCAACGATTCAATCGTAAATACTGCTCAATACCTTGCAGGCGATGGTGAAATCAATCTCGACCAGTTGCAGGATCAGCCAGAAGACGAAGGCGAAATCCTTTCTGAGCTTGAGCTCGAAGATGACATTACTCCTGACTTGGATGCGTTCCACTCACTTTGGCTTTCTATGGTGAACGAACGGGAGAAAGACGCAATCACAGGTGGTCTACCAAAAGAAAAACTTGCCGACATAGCAATGGACTGGCTTGGAACACGCTATCATTATGGTGGCACCTCACGGTCTGGAATCGATTGCTCAGCATACATGCAGGTGTTGTTTACTGGCGCATTCAATTACGAGTTACCACGCACGTCACTCGGGCAATCACAAATAGGCAAGCTCGTATCACGCAGGTCTGATCTGCAATTCGGAGATCTCGTGTTCTTCGCTACGCGATCAGGGCGCACGGTTTCGCACGTAGGGATGTATCTGGGCGACAATCTATTTACACATTCGTCATCACGATATGGTGTAACAATCTCGTCGCTGGAGTCAACCTACTACAGCAAGCGCCTGGTAGCAGCGCGCAGGCTCGATAGTGAAGAGCTTAATCGGTTTGCCTCAAGCGCCGCGGCTCTTCGCGCGAACTAAGCCATACTCAACAAATCCAATTGTGCACGAAAAAAACACCCTGCAGCGTTCTCGCTGCGGGGTGTTTTTGTTTAGTAACTCATGTACCTGGCACGTTATGATTCGCGTGTGCACCTTTCAGATTTGCGTGGCTTCTTGACTTCGCGCTCTACAAGTTCAATCGTTTGCTCTATTCCCATTTGATCCTTCGATAGGCGCAGGTCTATCTCTCGACGGTCGATGTTTGCCTTAACGATACGCACGCGAAGTTGTGTGCCATAACGGACAACGCGCTTCGTGTTTCGTCCGATGATGCGCATCCGGCGGTCGTCAAATATGTAATAGTCGTCTTCAAAATCACGCAAGTGCAATAGGCCTTCGATCATCAGGTCGTGCAGAGTAACAAACACTCCAAACTGTGTAACGCCTGTTACATATCCTACATGATCAGACCCAAGATGTTCATGAGCTAGAATCGTTTGTGCCAGCTTTGTAGATGCGCGTTCTGCTTCGACCGACTGACGCTCTGTTTGTGAGCAGTGGTCGCTTGCATAACTGGCAATACCGCGCAGTTGAACAATTCGGCGTTGGTCGGGCACTCCACGGCTATACTCCTTGAGCAATCTGTGGATTACTAAATCCGGGTATCGCCGTATTGGCGATGTAAAGTGGGAATAGTCTGCAAACCCTAACCCATAGTGTCCGATGTTGTATTCGGCATAGACTGCCTTGGCCATAGAGCGCAACAGCAGTGTGTTCACCACAGGCTTGTCTGGTCTGTTCGACGCCTGTTCCAGGATAGCATTGATTTGACGGGGCGAGAGCTGTCCACTAGGGACATCAAAACCCAATGCCCGTATCACATTCGTAGCATCCGAAATCTTATCGGCGCTTGGCTTGTCGTGCACGCGATAGACAAACGGCGGGGGATCTTTCAAGCCCCATTGCTTTTTCAGGGTCTGAAGATGTTCTGCAACTGCACGATTTGCGGCTAGCATGCATTCTTCTACCAGCGATGTAGCATCCGTGCGGGTTTTAACAACTGCGCGCGAGGGCATCTTCTCTTCATCAAGAATGAACTTAATTTCTTGAGTCTCGAAGTCTATTCCTCCAGACTTCATTCGACGTGTAAAGAGCTTGCGTGCAAGTGCATGGAGGTTGTAAATCAGATCACTATGATCACCGTCTGCCCCTTGAATAATCTGTTGTGCTTCGTCATATGTGTATCGACGGCAGCTCTGGATAAGCGTTTCTTCTATGCGATATCCGCGTCGAATTCCTGTTGTCGTAAACTCCATGAACACGGAGTAAGCGCAGCGAGGCTGATGTGGTACGAGGGAGCAAATGTCGTTACTCAATCGCTCCGGCAGCATTGGTACCACACAATCAACGAGGTAGGTGCTGTTGCCACGTTGCATAGCTTCACGATCAAGAGCCGAGCCTTCTGCTACGTAGTGGGACACATCGGCGATATGAACTCCGAGTTCGAGGTTCCCATTATTAAGCTGCGTAAGAGAAAGTGCATCGTCGAAGTCGCGGGCATCCTCTGGGTCGATGGTTACAACGCGAAGGTGCCGAATATCTGAACGCGACTCAAGTTGCGTTGAATCGGGATGAGAATGCTGATGGGCCTCGGTCTCGACCTCTACTGGGAATGCCTTTGGCAGGCGAAACTCCTTGAGAATAGCTGCAAACTCAACAGCGGCCTTACCTGATGTACCGATAACCTCTGCAATGGTTACTTCTGGAGATGACTGAGCATTACGCCACCTATGGAATCGAGCGCTAACCTTATCTCCGGGTCGTGCGCCATTCAAATGTTGTTCAGCAATCAAAAAGTCTATGTGGTACTTAACGTCATCAGGTATCAGGTAGAAAAATGTACCATCATGCTCGACTGTGCCGGTGATAACATGCGCCGCCCTTTGGACGATATCCAGCACTTCGCCTTTGGGTTTCTTACCTGGTGCTGTAGCGTGAATCTGCACAACAACTTTATCGCCCGAGAGCGCTGTATTCATGTCATGTCTACGAATAGAAATCACAGGCACAACAGTATCGCCAGTTGCAACAACAGCTGCATTGTGGTGATAGGTAAGGATCCCGTGTACGTCAGAGCTCGTTCGATGAGGTAATGTGTATCGTCTGCGGCTCATTCGTTGAACGATGCCCTCATCAACCATCAGCTCGAGTAGATCACGCATGTAGTCGTATTCATCGCTCCCAGCCTTGATACGCAGCCTCTTTGAAAGATCGAGAAGCTGCAACGGGCTAACCGATGTTCCAAGAGCCTCAAGAATTTCTTGTCGAAAATTCTGTAATTCTGTTAATCGCTTCATAGCGCAATATGCGCCATTGTTTGACGTTGTTAGTGGTGAAAGTTTGTCGTAGACTAGCAATATGTCAGTACCCAAAGTATACATGGTCGTCGCATTGTCTTGTGTCGTTATCATGCACGCACAAGAGGCCAGTGAGTGGTTTGGTAAGGGGCTCAATGCCTTTAACAAGGGTAACTACGGCGAAGCCGTAGTTAACTTTACTCGAGCAATTGAACAAGATAGTGGAGCATCTCCTGCGTGGTTTAACCGTGGTACGGCATATATGCGGATGCGAGTCTTCGACAAAGCCTACGCTGATCTTACACGATGCCTTCAATTGCGGACGTCGCAGATTACAATGAATGCTCGTATGCAACGCGCAGTTGTTGGCGCTGAGCTTGGTCTTCAGCAGGAATCACTGCACGACGTAAATATTGTGTTGGAGCAAGACAGCACATTTCCCAAAGCACGACTATTGCGTGGTCGACTACTGCTGCAGGCTGGAGACACCTCCCAGGCATGCGCTGATTTTGCAGGTGCGCTGCGCTCAGGAGACAGCTCTGTTGTGAAGTACATAAAGGTGCATTGTCAATGAGCGTTATTCAATGTGCCTTGGTATGCCTGATATGTCTATCAGCTAAGCTCTCTCTCATTTCACAATCTGCTCCACTGATCAACACGGAAAAGGCCGTTGCTGAGTTCATCAGCGACAATGCTCGTCCGTCGTTTGTGATAAAGAAAATAGCGGTCACTGGCAGAGTTGATACGATGAAAGCTGTTGTGAAGACATCTACCGTTCGAGCTAACAAGGGAGACTATACGCGATATAAGCCCGTTGTGGATTCGATTTGGTGGACATCAAAAGACTCACTCAATCACAACGTGTATGTGCTCCTTCACCTAGAGGGCCAGGGCATACCACTTTCTGCAAATGGTGTTCGAGGCACGGTGCGTATGACTGTTAGTGCAGCCTACTGGGCCAATAACGACTGGGTGGCTACTTCATCAGAGCCGTTCTCCGTCCCCGTTGCAAACGTAGACATGCCACGTCCAGTCATCTCAGAATCAAATCTTGAAGTTGCCGTAACGAAGGAAACGCCCAAGATAATTGCATTTGAGATAAAGGGGCTTCGCATCACCGCAAAGGGTAAGGATACTGTTGACTTCCTACCCGAGGTACGTGACTTTGCAATCTCCGATGTTTCTGTTGATTATGAAGAAGCATCGCTAGAAACATCCAACCCCACATTCGACTCATTACGAACGGTTGATGTGCAGATCATCAAAGAGGGTGGTGGTGAATACACAATTACGGGAACCATTCAGCATCCCACTCCAAAGGCGGGGAAGAAGATTCCGAAGATTACATCCGCTAAACTGTCACTGAATGTTCGCGCAAAAGCCTTGCATCGCAAGAGCAAGGGGCTTTCTCGGCTTCGAACAATCGAGATTGAGCTATACAAGTGAGAAGATATACCTCTGACTGGTAGTTCCTACCAACCGCCACCAAGTGCCTTGTAAAGCCGGACGTATGCCCTGTACTGATTTGCCTTTGCAGAGATATACGCACGTTGCGCATCTAGCAAGCTTCGTTGTGCGTCGAGAACCTGTAGGTATGTTGTTGCACCAAATCGATATCGTAACTGCGAAAGCCGCGCAACTTCCGTCACGGACACAAGGCCAAGTTTGGCGGCGGCAATCTGATTGCCACCGTTGGTGATTGCAGCAACGGCATCATTCACATCGCGCAGAGCTGCGAGGACTGCGTTCTTGTATGCCAGTTCAGCTTGCAGTGCCTGGGCGTTTGCACCATCAACACGAGCTGCGTTTCTTCCTGCATTAAAGATTGGTTGTGCTATGTTCCCAGCGAATTGATAGGCAAAGGAACCGGGATCAAAGAGATTGGCTGAAGAGATACTCTGCAATCCAATATCGCCCGAGAGTGCCACGCGTGGGAATTGCTGAGCAACTGCCACCCCTATATCAGATGTTGCTGCTTCAAGTTCATATTCGGCAAGTTGAACATCTGGTCTGCGCTCAAGCAGCTGACCCGGCAAACCTGTAGGCAAGGTTGTAGGTACGACAAGATCATCTACAGCTCGACCCCGCTCTACCGGCGCACCAGGCGGTCGTGCGAGCAGAACATTCAATGCATTTTCTGTTTGTTCAATTGCTGCTACAGTAGGTGCAAGGAGAACCTCAATACGATGTAACTCAGACTCTGCTTGTCGATAATCAAGTTCTGATGTCTTGCCCTTTTCGAACAATAGTTTAGCAAGTGTTAGGTATTCCTTGCGGTTTGCAATGTTGGAATCAAGTCTTTCCTTTATAGCATCTAACTCACGAATGGTGATATATGCTTCGGCTACTGATGCAATCAGACCCAGAGTTGCTGCTCGATTTCCTGCGTAGCTAGCCGAAAGGCGGGCACGTTGTGCATCGGTGCCCCTTGCGATGCGACCAAACACATCGATTTCCCAGTTCAAGAAGGCTGAAACCCCAAAAAAGCCCTGCAGATTTGAAAAGAATGATGCTGGCTGGTTCGGATATCTGTTCTCAGATGGCTTGGTTTCAGAAGCACCAAATGCAACGTCCGCATTGGGGTACCATTGTGATTCTTGAATTGTTACGATGGACTTGGCTTGATCAATACGCGCTAGAGTTGCTTGCAGATCATAGTTCTGGTCTATTGCCAGGGCAATATATCGGTTAAGTGCACTGTCTTCGAAAATCTCGTAGTACTTCATGTCGGCCAGTGACTTGTCCTGGGCCGTTATGCCGCGATACGTTGTTGGCATAGCGATTTCGGGACGTCGATAGTCTGGGCCAAGTTTACATGATGTCACAAGTAGGGCCGTTAGTACCGCTGCAACTATGGATGTGTAGAGGCTACGCATCTTTGCGCCCCTTTCCTCGCGATTCAACAAACGCAAACAATGCTGGTGCAAGCGTAACACCAATGAACGTTGCAACGAGCATTCCGTAAAAGACAGCCGTCCCAACGGACTTTCGTGCACCGGCACCCGAGCCGCTAGCTGTCATGAGCGGCACAACGCCAAGAATAAAAGCAAATGCCGTCATAAGAATTGGACGGAACCGAAGTCGTGCACTATCCATCGCTGCTTCATGCGGTGTTAAGCCTTGCTCTTGGCGCATCTTTGCAAACTCGACAATCAGGATTGCATTTTTTGCGGCAAGGCCAATAAGCAGTATCAAGCCGATCTGCACAAAGATGTTGTTCTCGAGACCCATGATCCATGTGCCTATAAATGCACCGAACGCGGCCACGGGCGTACCAAGCAGAACACTCCATGGAAGCTTCCATGAATTGTATTGGGCTGCAAGCAAGAGAAACACGAACACGATAGCCATCATGAACGTTGGTAGGGGGCTTGGAGCTCGCTTCTGTTCATAGGATAAGCCAGCGTATTCGATGGACATACCGTTAGGCAATGTCTCTGCGGCAACCTTCTCGAGCATGTCCATTGCCTGACCAGTACTGTAGCCCCTTCCTACTTGTGAAGATACTTCAACGGAGCGATAGAGATTGTATCTGTATGTGATCTCTGAACCATTTGTCTGTGATACATTCACAATTGTTGCAAGTGGAATCATAGCGCCTGTTGTTGCGCTTCGAACAAAGAATGCGCCAACGTCTGAGGGGTGTTGCCTATACTGACTCTCTGCCTGAAGAAAGACTCTGTAGAGTCTGCCAAACTTGTTGAAGTCATTTACATATGCGCCACCAAGCATCGCTTGAATAACCTGGAAGGCCTCGTCAACCGGCACTCCAAGCTTCTTCGCTTTTTCGCGATCAAGTTCGATCTTTATCTGAGGTACAGTTGCATCAAACTGCGTAAAGAATGCACCAAGTTCGGGATGCTTCGAACATGCATCAGAGAGTCGAGCTGTTTCTGCGGCAAGCTCTGAAACACTTCTTGTGCCGGTACGATCTTGCAGGTAAAATTTGATGCCACTGGCATTTCCGAAGCCCGGTATTGGCGGAGTTCCGAAAGAGAACACGATGCCCTCGGGAATCTGACTAAACGCAGCATTGAGAGAGCTGATAATTTTTGTGTCTACGAGGTCCTTGCGCTCCTTCCAATCTTTGAGTCGAACAAAGACAGACGCAACGTTTGATGTGGAGGCATCGGCAATGAACGATACTCCAACAACAGAAGTATAGGATTCAACTCCTGGCTGCTTCGAGAGTATGCTCTCAACCTTGCGCATCACCTCATCTGTGCGCTGTTGCGAGGCGGCATTGGGAAGAGCAACGTTAACCATGATGATGCCCAGATCCTCAGACGGAACAAAGCCACTTGGCAGCTGGCTAAGTGTTACTCCGGTAAGCGCTGTGAAAGCAGCGATGGCCACAAGAGAAAGTACTGATCGACGTACAAGCCTGCCTACAACTGCGAGATACCCATCGGTGAAGCGTCCAAACAGTCTATTAAACAGCCCATAAAACTTGGAAAGGGGGCTGGGTTTTTCAGGGTTTGGCTGCCGCAACAACATGACGCACAATGCTGGACTGAGTGTAAGAGCGCTAAAGGCAGAGAATAATGTTGATACAGCAACGGTGATAGCAAACTGTAAGTACATCCGGCCGATGATACCACCCATAAATCCCACTGGGACGAACACCGCAGCAAAAATCATTGCAATCGCAATAACAGGGCCCGCTACTTCACTCATCGCGGCTAGAGTCGCTTCTTTCGGAGACTTGCCATGCTCCATGTGATGCATGACTGCCTCTACAACTACGATAGCATCATCAACCACGATTCCAATGGCAAGAACAAGGCCAAACAACGACAGCGTGTTGATTGAGAATCCTAGCATTGGGAACAGAATAAATGTTCCAACAAGAGACACTGGCACCGTAAGCAGTGGTATCAGTGTAGCACGCCAGTTCTGGAGAAAGACAAACACAACAATGATCACCAGCACAACAGCCTCGAAGAGCGTTTGTGTAATCTCCTCTATGGATGCTTCAACAGCAGGTGTTGTATCAAAACCAACTTCAACCTTGATGTCATCCGGGAACGTCTTTCGCATCGACTCAAGTAACTTGTAAATGCCTTCTGCAGATTCGATTTGATTAGCCCCCGGCATAAGGTAGACAATCATTGCCGTTGATGGCTTGCCATTGAAGCGGGACTTCATACCATAGTATTCGCTGCCGAGTTCAGCACGTGCTACATCACCAACACGTACGATGCGTCCATCTTGCGTTTCTCTTACGATTACATTCTCGAATTCCTCTGGAGATGCAAGCTTACCTGGAGCAAGTACAGAATATGTCTGCTCTGCAGCGCCATTATTGGGTACATCTCCAACTTTTCCTGTTGGGGCTTGTATGTTTTGTTCTCGAAGCGCAGAGATAACGTCCGTTGGGGTGAGACCCAGACGTGCCATTCGATCTGGTTGTGCCCATAAGCGCATCGCATATTCAGCACCAATCAAATCAACGTTGGAAATACCAGGTACTCGCAGGAGTTGGTCGCGTACGTTGATCATGGCAAAGTTGTTCAGGAACAAGCCATCGTACTTGCCGCTCTCGGAGTAGATGGCAATCACCATCAGAATAGAGGGGTTGGTCTTGCTGATTGTTAACCCCTGGGCATTCACTTCTTGTGGCAGGCGCGATGTAGCGCGAGATGCTCTGCTCTGAACGAGCATATTTGCCACGTTGATGTCGTTACCTGGCTCAAAGGCAACATCAAGTTTCAAATTCCCATCGCTGGTATTCTTTGAGAGCATGGAAAGCTGATTGTCGAGGCCATTGATTTTCTGTTCAAGGGGCGTAGCAACTGACTGCTCAACAACCTCTGCGCTGGCTCCCGGATACGAACCTTGAATACGCACTACTGGCGGAGCTAGCGCAGGAAACTTCTCGATAGGAAGGCGTAGTAAGGAAACGCTGCCAACCATCACGATAACTATCGAAATGACGATGGCAACGATAGGACGTCTGACAAAGAAGGCTGAGAACATATATCAGGCCCCTTTTCAGTTCGTTTTGAGTAATGAGTCGAGAGTTACCTTGCTTGGGGTTGCTCTCACAGGCAAGCCTTCTTGAATCTTCTGTAGGCCATCAACGATGATCTGCTCGCCAGCTACGAGGCCTGCAGTTACAACGATTGCACCGTTAATACGGTCTCCAGTCTCGATATTCCGATATCCAACGATGTTGTTCTTCACCACGGCAACCCGAGTTTGACCTTGCAGCTCAGAAATGGCGCGCGCCGGAATCACTATGGCGTTGGGTCGTTTCTCAATCATGACGCGTACGCGGCCAAAGAGACCTGGACGCAAGAATCCCCCGGGGTTTGAAAACTCAGCTTCAACACGCAGTGTGCCTGTTAATGGGTCGATTGCGTTGTCGGCAACTACCAGCTTGCCAATATGCGGCCATGTGCTGCCGTCGGCTAGGCGAAGCTCTACGGGCATGGATGATGCCGATCCATTAGCAGCAGAGCGCAAATAGTCAAGGAACTCTTTTTCAGACAAGTTAAACGTCACACGAATGGGGTCTAGCTTAGATACCTTTGCAAGTAGTGTGGCATCGCCTCGTCCAACAAAGCTTCCAGCGCCAAACTTTGCAATACTTGCAAGTCCCGAGATTGGGGATGTCACATTACAGTAGCTCAGATCAAGCTGAGTTTTTTGCAGAGCAGCATTGGCTGCTGCCACGGAAGCGGTTGTTGCATTATCTAGCGCTACTGCAGCCTCGTATTCTTGGGCAGAAATTGCGTTCTCTTGCACCAATGCCTGATAACGCACGACATCTTTGAGAGACCGTGCTTGAGCAGCCTGCGCTTCTGCAAGTCTTGCACGCGCCTGATTCACATAGGCAACATATGCGGAAGGATCAATTCTAAACAGGGTTTGTCCGGCAACAACTTCTGAGCCCTCTTTATACGTTATTGCTTGAACGAAGCCTTCAACGCGCGCTCGTATGTCTACGTTAAACGAACCATTTGTCTGCCCAACCCATTCGCGGTAGATAGGGACTTCCGCAGCGTTTGCTGTATATATCGTAACAGCCGGCGGGTCCATGGTAACTTCTTCTTCTTTGCCACACCCGACCACAAAGACGGTAAGCGCAACTATGAGTGCAGTAATGCACTTGGTCGGTACATCCATAAAACTACTCCGTGATTTCACACTGCAAAGATGCCTATCAGTACATGAATTGTGGCAACCCGAGGTGCTGGTGCTTAAGCAGCCATGCGTTCAGCATTTTGTATGCGCTGAAGCCGCATGGACCTTGTTCTAAACTTGGGGACAAACGCTCCAAGAATGTACGTCCGGATGAGATACCAGCAAATGCTACGTTCAAGGAGAGATCGATCAATTGTATGCGCTATAGCAGCATGGTTCTTTGGTGCTAGACTCCAGTGGGTACCTGCCTTGTCGTGATGAACCGTATGGAATCCATTGTTAAACAGCATGAGATTGAGAATGCCAGTAAAATTTCTGGAGTGATTCACAGGCGACTCTTCATCGGCATGAACATGTTGCACGAAGTTGAATACCAGGACTGCAAACAGTCCAACTTGCTGAGGAATGATGACATACAACAGGGCCTTGCGCCAATCTATAAGCAGCGCGGCACCGATCCATACACCTAGGGCAACATACTGCATCGCGCAAAGCCAGAACTTTCTGCGGTCGAACTCATATAGCTCTTTGAGATAGTCCCTGATAGGCTTTTGCTGATGGTAGGAGCTTACCATTGGATAGATCAACAACATCAATAGATGATTCTGCTCCGTGAGCCGATACGTGATGGTATAGTCACCCTCACGATTGTTCAGTGCATGGTGGTTCTTGTTGTGCGTTGGTATCCAGCCAAATGCAGGAAAGCCATAGAAGACGGTCAACCAATAATCGGTCAGGTAGTTCAGTGTACTATTCCGAAAAATCGGAAGGTGATTGTGGTTATGAGCGATCACCGTTACGGCTATTGACAAAAACAGGTAGACTGGATACAGCCACCAATTCAGAGCCGGCATAGACCACATGTAGAAGAATAGAGTAGTTGTAACGAGCATGTAACCGATTGTTCGGCGATCTGCCTTGTAACGTAGCATTGTGGCGACTTCTTCTTGTGTAAAACATCTACCCGTTCAAGATACGGCAATTCACTATGTTGAATCACGACATTTCTTCATAATTTGAGCCAGTCATGAAAAGCAACGTTTCCATTTGGATTGCTCTCGTAGTGTTGTTCTTGACTGCTTTCTCGCCGCGTAAATTGTATGGCGACAATGCGGTCGGAATCCAGCTTGGTGAGCCGGGCACCGCTGGGGTATCGCTGCGGTTTGACAACATCGCAATTGGTGCTGCATGGAATATCGACAACGGATATCTGCATGTAAATCTTGACTATTGGGCAGATCGCGGAACATTGGCCAAGCCGATTGATTGGTTCTACGGATACGGGGCTGATGTTGGCTTGGGCGACGAGTACAGGGTCGCTGCACGCATCCCCGTTGGCATGATATGGGAGCCAAACAAGCAGTTTGAAGTTTTTGGTCAGGTAGCACCCGGACTTAAGGTCCTGCCCAACACGGACTTCTACTTTGGCGCTGCTGTTGGAGTGCGATACCGCTTCTGATTGATGCTACCTACTCAATTTTTCGATTTTTTTGCTGCGCTTTGTGATCACAACAGCAAGGAATGGTTCGACGAGCATCGTTCTGAGTACGAGCGGTTTGTGAAGAAGCCGTTTGCATCTCTCGTGCAGCAGCTCATCGATAAGATTCGCCGCATCGATCCATATGTTCTGCCGACGGCTTCGGATGCGATCTTTCGGATCAATCGCGACATTCGCTTTTCGAAGGACAAAACACCCTACAAGACCTCCACGGGCGCATTCATAAGTCGCTATGGGAAGAAGGCGCATGGGATGCCGGGATTGTATGTCGAGGTGTCATACGATAGAGCAGGGATTGCAGGGGGCACATATATGCCTGACAAGGGTCAGCTCGAGCGTATTCGCGATCTTCTCATGCATGAAGGCGCAGCTTTTCGTGCGGCCACGAAAAGCAAGAAATTTATCAAGGCCTTCAGTAGTGTTCAGGGCGAACGCTCCAAGATTCTGCCGAATGAATTCAAGGAGGCGGCCAAGAAGGAGCCCCTTATCTACCACAAGCAACTGTTCTGGTGGAAGGAACTTTCGCCGGAGGTGTTTCTTGCAAGCGACTGTTGTGACGTACTCTTTGAGTACTACATGGCGCAACGAGATGCGCAGATTCTGCTTGAGTCTGCGTTATACGATAGTTAACAGAACGTGACACTGCAATTGTTGAACTCATAGCATCAGCTCATGTTACAACCGATTACTCTGGACATGCTCACAGAAGAGCTACGATTACAGGCAGAGAAGTACCTCGAGCCATTTGAAGTCCGTGAACATGAGTATCTCTACAAGGCTGGAGATCAGGCAGATAGAGGATATCTCGTAGACCAGGGCGAGCTGCGACTCGAGGTCGACACCGAAGAGCTGGATGCAGAGCGGGTTCTGGAAATCGTGCCCGAAGGTGTATTCATCGGCGAGGGTGGCCTCTTGGGAATAGAACATCATGACGTCAATGCCATCGCCGGAACAGATGTACGCGGACGCAGTCTCTCCCGCGAGGCTATGCTGCGCATGGAGTCCGAAAACCCAGTACTTGCATCACGCGTGTATCAAGGATTGGGGAAGGCTGCTACGGCCAAACTCATGGCTGCCGTTTCGCACATCACCGAAAATCGCTTCGCTCGTTACGGACATACCGCCGAGATAGACGCCATGGTTATCCGCGCGCGCCAGGCACAACAGGCTTTTGTTGGGTGGACCGAGAAACGCGTAGACGATCTGCTCTTTGCACTCTGCGAACCCGTCATCGCCAATGCAGTTATGCTCGCAGAAGAGGCTGTTGCCGAGACGCACATGGGTAATGTACGTGACAAAACCCTGAAGCACATCAACAGCGCTCTTGGTGTATACGAGTATATCGTCGGCAAACCCGGCTCGGGTGCCATGCCGAAGAAGTCGTCGTCCGACGTGATCGAGGTGGCAGATGCTATGGGGGTTCTATTCGGTCTGATACCGGCAACGAATCCTGTATCGACAACCTGCTTCAAATCGCTGATCTCTGTAAAGTCGCGCAACGCGATCATCCTGAGTCCAAATCGCATAGGTAGCAAGGTTGTTGTCAAGACCGTAGACATGATGCGCGAGGTACTCCGCGCGCACGGCGCCCCGGAAGATTTGATTCAAGTAGTGCGAGAGCGACAGAGCAGACAGACAACAGCCATGTTCATGCATCACAAGGGCGTGGACCTCGTTCTTGCAACGGGTGGATCGTCGATGGTGCGAGCGGCATACAGCTCAGGGACACCGGCGATAGGGGTAGGACCAGGCAATGCACCGTGTGTTATCGCATCTGATGCAGATGTCGACCATGCTGCTGATTCGATAGTAAAGAGCAAATCATTCGATAATGGTGTGATCTGTGGTGCCGAGCACAACCTCGTATGTGTGGCGAGGAATTATGACGCGCTCGTAGCATCATTAGAGCGACATGGAGCAGCCGTTCTTTCGCCGGATGAAACACTTCTCTTTATGGCAAAAGGGGCTTCTACAGGCGTGCTTGGACGTCGTATTGTGGCGCAAGATCCCGAGGCAATCGCAGAGTATGTTGGTATCAGTCGGCCGTACATGATTCGCCTTATTGTTGTGCCCTCAGCGGAGATCAACGAGCACGATCCTATGTCACGTGAAAAGACAGCCCCAGTGCTCAGTCTCTTCCGTGCATCTGATGATGAACAGGCCATTGCAATGAGTGAGCAGATTCTTGCGATTGACGGCACTGGGCATACAGCGATGATCCACACAAAGAGTAAAACGCTAGCTCGAACATTTGCTGCCCGCATGCATGCCAGTAGGATATTGGTAAACTCACCTGGCACGCAGGGAATCATGGGAGCATGCACGGGGCTCACACCCTCCTTTACGCTTGGCTGCGGCACCTATGGTGGAACATCGACAACCGATAATGTATCGTTCCAGCATCTGGTGAACATCAAACGTATCGCGTGGTATCTGCCTCACAAGAAGACGGCAGAAATCGTAATGCGTCTGCAGTCATCAGCATCTTACCTCTTGCGCGGCGTGCGTTTCATCGGCGCATGGCGCAGGTTTGTCGCAGGGGTAAAGTAATGAAGACAAACGATGCACCTGTTCGCGTTGTTGCGCTTGGTGGTGGATACGCATCGATCAATGTTCTCAAGTCTCTGAAGGGGCATATCTCTTCTGGACGCGTCCATCTGACCGTGATCGACAAGAATAACTACCACGTGTTTCATGGATTGGTCGCCGAGATGCTTACCGGCAAGATTCAGCCAGGTAATATCACGTCCCCGGCCCGAATGGTGTTCCGTGGTGCAGACTTTCATAACGCGGAAGTGCTGCATGTTGATTTTCAACATAAGCGCGTAACAACTCGACGCTACCTCGATGGACATGAGCACACTGTTGAGTACGACCATCTGGTGATTGGACTTGGCTCGCGTGACAATCTCTCTCGCTACACGGGTGTTGCTCAGAATACTTTTCGACTCAAATCATACTGGGATGTGTTTGAGCTGAAGAATCACATTACTGGCATTCTTGAGCTTGCAGAGATCGAAACCGACCCAGCTGAGCGTGAGCGACTACTCACGTTTGTGATCGCTGGTGGAAACTTTGCTGGTGTGGAAGTTGCCACAGAGCTTGATGAGTTTCTCGAGTATCTCACTAAGCATTACTACCCTCGACTGCGCTACGAGGAGATGCGCATCATCCTTCTCAGCGGTGATAAGACCATCCTACCGGAGCTTGCTAAGCGTCAGCCGCGACTCGTGCGTTATGCTTCACGATTTATCGCAGAAAAGACGCGTATTTCGGTGCACCTCGAAACCTATATTTCTGCTGCAACACCGATGAGTGCCACAACGAGCACTGGATTAGAGTTTCAAGCACGAACGATCATCTCGTGCACAGGCAATGCTCAACCGGAGATCTTTGATCAGTGGTCGTTTGAACGCGATACTGTGGGCAGACTTGTCACAGATGCAACATTACGTCTCGTTGGTCAAGAGCATGTATGGTCGGGCGGCGATTGCGCTGCTGTGCCGAATCCACAAGGAGGGTATTGTCCGGGTCTTGCACTATACGCTATCAAGGCTGGGGAGCATATCGGACGCAACATCGCAAGGATGATTGATGGTGAGCCCCTTACTCCATTCTCATTTAAGGGGCTTGGAGATGCATGCTCATTAGGCAGACGTAATGCTGTTGGACATCTCTATGGTATCAGGTTTACCGGCTTTCTTGCGTTTGTTACATGGCGAATTTTCATGCTCAAATATCTCCCGGTGTGGAATAGACGGATACGCATAATGTCGAACTGGCTGATGTGGCCACTTATCGGTCGTGACATCACAAGCATTCGATTCAACGATGCCATACAGGTGAGAGAGCGTTTGTTCCAACCCGGACAAACGATCTATCAAGAGGGAGAAACGGGTAACTGCATGTACCTCATACGCGAAGGTAGCGTTGATGCCTATCAAGACGGCTCCTTACTGCAGACGTTGGGTCCGGAAAGCTACTTTGGCGAGTTAGCAATCTTCAACGAAACCACGAGGTCTCGCACCATCGTCGCAACCTCAGAAGTGCGTGTGCTCGAGATTCAGCGTGAAATGGCAAAGCTGTTGCGTCGACACTTTGAGCCCAATTCTACGCACCGCGCCAATGTTTCGTGAGTTGAGCTACGCCAACATAGAACACGAGAATGACGCAAAGGTAGAGCCAGTAGGCCGCCGGCAGTTGAACGAATCCAAACGATGTGCCCAGTGGGGCAGCCACTATCACAATGCCCGTCAGCAGAATCATCGTTGTCGTGAGTGTGAGCACGGTGCTGGCCCTGCTCTGCAACCACGGAATCTTGTTCGTTCGTAAGACATGGATTACGAGTATCTGGGAGAACAGCGACTCGATGAACCACCCCGTGCGAAACAAGTCTTGTTGCGCTGCACCGTGGAAGGCAAGGAGCAAGACTCCAAATGTGATGTAGTCGAACAGCGAGCTAAGCGGACCAAACACAGCGATGTCTCGCATGATGCCCTGCATGTTCCATGCTCGTGGCTCGCGCAGCCACTCATCATCAACGTGGTCGGTTGGGATCGCTGTCTGTGAGATGTCGTACAACAAGTTGTTCAGAAGAATTTGTACCGGCAGCATCGGCAAGAATGGCAGCAGGATGCTTGCCCCAACAACGCTCAGCATGTTACCAACATTGGAGCTCGCGGCCATGCGCAGGTACTTCACAACATTGCCAAAGACGCGGCGTCCGCCGATAATCCCTGCATGAATCACAGACAGATCTTGCAGCAACAAGATGATGTCCGATGCATCTCGGGCAATGTCTACTGCAGTATCCACGCTGATGCCTACATCGCTAACACGCAGCGCAGGTGCATCATTGATGCCATCGCCGAGATAGCCTACAACATTGCCTTTGGCACGCATCACGCTTATGACCCGCTCTTTGTGAGAGGGGGCTAGCTTGGCGCACACCTTGGTTGTTGTCAGCCTGCTTGCTAGATCATCATCAGAGAGGTTGTCGATGTCGGAACCAAGCAGCACTGATGTTACATCTATGCCTACTTCCTTGCACACATGACGCGCAACAAGCTCGTTGTCGCCTGTGAGAATGATAACGTCTACCTTGGATGTTGCAAGAGACTTCAAAGCCTCTGCCGCAGAGTCCTTGGGTGGATCCAGAAATGCTAAAAATCCAATAAGCGTTAACTCGCGCTCATCCTCTTTGCGAAGCGTAGATGTAGACAAGGGCATGATCTTCGTTGCAACCGCTACAACGCGGAACCCCTCGCGGTTTATACTCTGTGCAACATGCATAGCGTCCTGGGGCACGCCAATGCATTGCGCGAGTACTTCCTCTACAGCCCCTTTGCAGATAAGCAATGGGGCATCCCCGCCATGTTGCACAAGAACGCTAAGCCGACGTCGAACAAAGTCGAATGGGTTCTCATCAATCTTTGTCCATGCATCAAACGAAGCATCCGATGCATTGGCATGGTCGAGAATTGCCTCGTCCATGATGTTCTTCAGTCCCGACTGATAGCGACTATTGAGAGCGCCCATCGATAGCACGCTGTCCGAGGTATCGCCATGCGGATCAACATGCCTCACCAGAATGATGCGCCCTTGGGTAAGCGTTCCTGTCTTGTCGGTACACAGCACATTCATTGCACCAAGGTTCTGAATAGCATCCATCCGCTTAACGATTACCTGGTTCTTCGCAAGAGCTATCGCCCCCTTCGACAAGTTTACCGTTACGATCATCGGCAGCATCTCTGGCGTTACCCCCACAGCAACGGCTGTGGCAAAGAAGAACGCCTCTACCCAATTGCCATGCGACAGACCATTGATGACAAAGACCAGTGGTGCAAGCACCACGATGATCTTGATCATCAGCCACGTAAATCGCTGCACACCTATATCGAATACGGTAGGGGGTGCACCATGCTGCAATGACGTGCTGATGCCTCCAAGAAACGTGTTCTTAACTGTTGCAACAACAACGGCCGTGCAATATCCGGTGTGGACGGATGACCCCTGAAAGAGTAGTGAGGGGTGCTCGAACGGATCGTCGTATGACGTAGTAATGCCGGCCTGCTTCTCTACGGGAAACGTCTCACCCGTAAGCGCTTGTTGTCCGACGGTTAGGTCGTCTGATGCTATGATGATGGCATCGGCAGGAATGATATCTCCCGCAGACAGCTGGATTGCATCACCCCGCACAAGATCATGTGTGGGCAGCGTCGTGGTGCGCCCATCGCGCAACACACAAACGGTAAACTGTATGAGTTACGACAACTTCTTGGCTGCCGCTAGCGATCTGTCTTCCTGTATGTAGCGCAACACCACGCCAAGAAGAAGCATCCCGGCAATCATCAGCGCCGCACGCATGTCGCCTGTGGCAAAGGTGATCGTGCCAAGGACGGCAAGGAGCTCCACAAGTGGGTTTGTAACAACGTCGCGCGCCCTTCGAAACCACGCAGGCCCCTGCTCGTCGCGCACCGTGTTGGGTCCGTCGGAGGCAAGACGCTTCGCAGCCTGCTCCTGCGTTAGCCCCTTTTCAGAAGTTCCCAGCTGCTCGAGCAGTACTTCTCTGCTCAGCGCAAATAGGGAGGATGTGGGATGGGAAGGGGGCATAACAGATGACGGATGACGGATGACAGATGACAGATGACAGATGACAGATGACAGATGACAGATGACAGATGACGAGCTATGTTCTGAGATGTTACAATTGCTTTGATGTACGAACTGCATGTCCGACTAGGAGATCTCCCAGGATCTCGTATCGGACAAGTTCGCTGTCGGTAAATGCGCCCGGAAGCTCCGCGAGTTGCTGACGATATTCTCTTTGGGCCGCGTTTGTAGGGGGCTGATTACGGTCGAATATTTTGACCAGTTGTATGTCACTTAAACAGGGGGAAGATCAGTTCGGCAACTTGTATCAGTGTGGAATATTCTCTTCCTGACAGAAACCGTTCCCCGCAGTGTCAGTGATACTGACTTAACACGTAAGCCAAACCGTAAGCCAAAAACTATTAAGCCCCTGTAACTGCATGAGCTACAAGGGCTTAATGTTTTTATATATGTAGCGGGGGCAGGACTTGAACCTACAACCTTCGGGTTATGAGCCCGACGAGCTACCAA
>Ga0163212_1000327_pt1 | contig 20728 bp, 15 predicted proteins | sample Malawi_45m_30L_FD_113532 | JGI IMG/M metagenome (GOLD analysis project Ga0163212, IMG submission 113532) | Freshwater microbial communities from Lake Malawi, Central Region, Malawi to study Microbial Dark Matter (Phase II) - Malawi_45m_30L | ecosystem: Environmental > Aquatic > Freshwater > Lake...
CCATCGACTACATCACGCCTCAGAACGAGCCCCGTCACAACGATGACCGCTACCCCAGTATGCGGATGGAGCCATCAGATCAGGCCCGCTTTATCGGCAAATACCTCGGCCCCGCGCTACGGAAGGCAAATATCAGAACCAAGATTCTCTGTTGGGATCATAATTGGGACATGATGGACTTCCCGATGGGTGTGCTCGCAGACGCGGATGCCCGCAAGTACACCGCGGGGGCTGCCTTTCATGCGTATGCGGGAGAACCATCCGCGCAAGCCCAGGTGCAGAAAGCCTATCCTGAGCAGGAAATCCACTTTACGGAGAGCTCCGGGGGGTTTTGGGCGACGGACTTCGGCGGGAATATCCGCTGGGATCTCACGAATCCGATTCTCGGTTCAATTCGCTACGGAGCGCGGACAAGCCTGAAATGGAATCTGATACTGGATGAAAATCAGGGACCACAAAACGGCGGCTGCGATAACTGCCGAGGCATCGTGACCTACAACCGTAAAACGGGAGCGGTTACCCGAAACGAGGAATTTTACGCGTTCGGGCATGTTGGAGCGTTCGTGCGTCAAGGCGCACACGTCGTCGCATCCTCTCCAATCGATGGCATCCCAAGCGCAGTCTTCTTCAACCAGGATGGCGGCCGTGTCCCCGTGACATGCTCGGAAAAAGAGCGGCGCATTCAGGTTATCGATGGAAAGCGGGCCGCTCAGGTTAATATTCCAGCGGGCTCGGCGATGACGCTCACTTGGCGATGAGAATAGACGCTCTGTCCGTATCGCCTCAACTCTTCGGGATGATGGCAAATTCGGAATCTACGACGTCACTCTTCGCATCGGAACGCCGCCGCGTGGAGCAAGCGTGATGTTTCGGCGTTCAAGGCGTGGCAGCGCGGTGTCGATGAGGCTAAATGTTCCCGCGCGCAGCCACTCTGCGAGCACCAGTTTTGCCTCATAGTGCGCGAATGCGGCGCCGATACATCGCCTGGCTCCCCCACCAAATGGCGCGTATTCAAAAGGTGACAGCGTCTTTCCGAGAAACCTGTCTGGATGGAACTCGGTTGGATTAGGATAAATGTCTGGATCCTGATGAAGAAGCATCACGGAGACACCGATCGCGCTACCTTTCGGCAGCAACCAGCCGGCGAGCTCGAAATCCTGTTCCAGGATGCGCGGAACCAACGGAACAACCGGATGAATCCGCAGCGTTTCATCCACCAATGCTGACAAAAACGGCAGCTTTGCGATTTCATCCGTGGATGCCGATGATCCTGTGGTAGCCAGCTCGGCCTGTAGCCTTTCTAGCAGCTCAGGCTTAGCGTGCAGCCAGTACATCGCCCAGGCGAGGGTGATCGCTGTCGTTTCGTGGCCAGCGAACAGCAGCGTGATGAGCTCATCCACGATGTCGTCATCGGGCATCGGAGAGCCATCCTCGTGACGTGCATCTAGCAGGAGGCTCAGGATATCCGCCCCCCGGGTTTCAGAAAGTCGTTTTGCAGCTATCGTCCGGTGCAAAAGACGTCTTGCATTGACATCGGATTTAAGAAAGTGATCCCAGGGACCAATCCCGAGCATCGGGCGTCTGAGGGCTGGAAAAAACATCAGCCAAGTCGTGGATGCATCCAGTTTTGTCGTAATCGCATCCCGCACTTCTGCAACTTCTTGAGCGTTCTCGACACCAAACACAGCGCGGATAATGATGTCAAGCGTCACATCCTGCGCCAGTGTAAGGGCAGTGAAGGCTGCTCCACTTGGGATTTGGCTCAAATGTGTGCGTGCGGCATCCTGGATAATAGCGCCATAGATTCGCATCCGGTCTCCGTGAAGGGGCGGCATCAGGAGGCGGCGTTCTTCTTTATGACGGTCACCCGAAAGGACGATTAGAGATGCATCTCCAAGAAATGGAGACAGAACATCATGACCAAACGCGCTAAAGGTCTTTGGATTTGCGCTGAAGATGGCGCGTGCGCCGGCGGGTGTTCCGGTCAGGGTGATGCTTTGTCCGGGGCTCCAGACAGTGAAGGGATCGCCGACCCGGTCGCGGGTTTCGGAGAGAAGTAGCCCAGGGTTGTTGAAGAGTTTATCGAGCTCGAGTGGGTTGAACTTCCATCCAGCGGGGGTACCGCGGCGCAGCGTTTCCATACGGGGATGCTATCAGAATGGAATGCTTGCTGGAACTCGAGAAAAATCTGTCAAAATTCTCTATTGCAAGCACGGCCTTTGTCCATAGCAGGCACCAAAATTGGTTCAACTTCAACGAATTACATCGCAGTCACCATTCACCATTGACTAATGTGAAACCCACACAGTTCACCCTCACGCAGCTCCCACTACGAACCGACCATCGACATTAATGGATATCGAATCTGGAAAACAGAAAAGAAACCGCAACGTTTCACAAAGGGTGAACATCACCCACTTTTGCCAAACCCACACAATTCACCCTCGCGCCTCTGCCTGCACAAACCGATAATCAGCACCAGCGGACAGCGAATCTGGAAAACAGAAAAGAAACCGCAACATTTCACAAAGGGTGAACATCACATTCTGTGGTACGTATACGTACTAGTTTTTGGAGGACATTGGTTGATGAAGTCAAATCGCACCATCATGCTGGCAACAGCACTCGTTAGCCTGCTCGGTACTGCAGCTGTGGCAAAGCCACCATTTGCAGAGAAGGAAGGCGTCAGCTGCAAGTACTGCCATACGCAACCCCCTCAGCGCAACTACCGTGGCAACTTCTATCATGACAACAACTTCAGCTTTGCCGGTTTCGATGATGCCGCTGAAGCAAAGAAGGCCGGAGTAGAAATCGGACCTGAAGCATCCAGCAAGCCAAAGTCCTGGACCGCTCCTGAGAAGCCAGCCGAACCAGCCAAGCCTACAGCTCCAGCAAAGCCAGCCCCAGCAAAGCCGGGTAAGAAGGCTCCTGCTAAGCCAAGCAAAAAGGGCGGCAAGGGCTAATCCGAGTCCCATCTCTGTTTAGTCTTACCGGCCGGTTTCGTTTTTGGGAAGCCGGTCGGTTTGCATTTGAGACACTGGCCACTCTAACAAAATCCGTAAAACATCAGAAACATTAAAACGTAACGCTATGTGACATTACGATTTGAGCAGTTCTGGATCATGAAAAACAAACTCAGCCTCTACAGCAGCATCGCCGCAGTACTCGTTGGGGCTCACCTTGCCGGCATCCGCCAGACCACCCTTTGCAGAAAAGGAAGGCGTCGCATGTACCTACTGCCATAAACAAGCCCCTCTGCGAAACTACCGCGGTGACTACTACAAATCGCAACATCTCCCGTTTGCTGGTTTTGTGGATGCAGCAGAAGCCAAGAAAGCCGGTGTTGCTGTCGCTCAAAGTGCTGCGTCTAAGCCAACATCCCTGACAACAACGAAGCCATCTCCACGCATCGCAATCCTCATGAAGAAGGCTCTTGCTGCGGAAGCGGCAGTGCGAAGAGCCCCACGCGATGCGAAGCTGCGAATCGCATTTGCAGCTGCACTGACCAAACTTGGGGATGCCCAACTGGCTGATACATCCGTGCCAGTGGCAGCACGCATCGAAACTGCAAGCCAAACCTACACAAAATCGGGGCATATCGATGGAAAAAACACCGCAGCAAAAGTAGGTCTCGAGAAAATCAAAGTGCTTCAGGCAAAGCTTGATAAGGCGAAGAGCGGTGGCAGATACATCGAACAAGATGACGACGACGACCGCAGGCAAGGTGGCGATGACGATTAGTTTATAGCCCTAATGGAATGCAAGAAACCCTAACCGCTTTCTGCATTCCAACATTTCAACTTACCGCCAGGGCTTGCCCGGACCAATGGGCCGTGTCCGTGGCTTGCAAACACCACAGGTCCCACGGCCTGCGGAGCAATGCAGGCAATGCTCACACGTCTTACAAGCTCGGCAGTCAGCTCTTCCGTAACATGTAGCGCTGTGCAAGTTAGGGCGCTCCGTTGGAATCACCAATGGACTCCCCGGGTATGTAAACGTCATCACCAGTTCGACTTCATCGAAGTCAACCACTAGCTTTACATCAGCATTTTGAACACCGTGTGCAGCAAGTGCCTCAAATGTCTCCGCGCAAGCAATGGATGCCCGCTCTATAACATCGCGGCGGGCTCCCCTATCCTTACCGATACGATCCATGAAAGGGGCGATTTTCTCAAAGTGATGTCCATCCGGATGAACCGGAAGCTCTGCCCGCTGGCGGATGCCGATTCTAAAGACCATGTTCAGTAATATTGCACTGATGGCGGTGATTGCGAGTGTGGACTCACAAACATTTGCCAGCAGCACAGGGAGGTGAGCATATACGCCGGGGAGTATCACCGTGCTAAGGCCAATCAGCACCGACAGGCCAACCGTAAAGATTCGCCGTTCACTAAGGAGACGGGACAGTATCAGTTCCATCCCCGCGACCATCATGAACGCTGCCGTATAAGCGAGCAGTGCACCAATCACTGGTTGTGGAATGCTCGACAAACCGGCGACCAGCTTTGGCGTAAATATCGAAAAAATCAACAGAATGCCGGTAACCGCACCAACCCGCCGCGCGGCGGCCCCACTTGCCATCACCAAGCCGATATGAGCGGATGAGATTCCACCAGGGACCCCGCCGAGTAATCCTCCGACTACATTTCCGATGCCATTGACTTGGATTCCCGTGCTGGCCTGATCTGTGTCGAGCTTTTTCCAGTCCTCATCATTGATTCGCTGGATGCTGATAAACGACCCAAGTGTATCTACACACTGGATAACAGCCATGATCATCACCAGTGGAATCAATGTCAAATCAAATTTGGGTATGCCAAGGTTTAGCGATGGAACACCCAGCCATGGACTCACCATCATGTTGCTGATGTCTGATGCCGAGAATGCACCAACCCAGTTGGATGCTACCAAGCCAACGGCCAGCCCGAACCCAAGGGAGAAAAGCTTGACAAAACCCTTGCCAAACACGGCGCAGGCAATGATGGTGATGAGAGTGAGTGTCGAAACAGTGATGTAGTCGGTGTTGACACCCGTAACGACACCGGCCGCCATCGTGGCGCCTGTGAAATTCCGAACCGCAGACTCGGCGAGTGATACTCCGAGCATCGTCACGACAACGCCAGACACCTCTGGAGGAAAGTATGCGCGCAGGTGTTTGATGATGCGTGAAACGGCAAGCTCTGTTGCTCCGAACACCACTGTCATACCGGATAGCAGCGGTAGCCCCCCGATGCCCATCGCCTGCATCATCGCTGGTACGGCTATTGGAGTCGGCGTCTGCACGGTGAGATTGCCGTTACCGATAGGTGGCTTGAAGTGGTGTAAAAACGTTGTGATTGCGGTTGCGATGATGGTGGCTGACAAGAGACCAGCCTTTTCCGGAGCAGACATCCCGGATTTCTGCGCTATCGCAGCCGGGTATATGGCAAACACCAACGCCAGACAAAAATGCTGAATCCCGAGAAGCATGAGGTCACGCTTAGCAGGGATATCATCTGCACCGTAGCGAAGGCGTTCAGGCTTTTTAACAAACTCAGCAAGCGTCCTTGTTCACGAACTACGCCTCGCGTAACGTCAGCACTTCTGCAAGACCTGTAATGCGTACGATCTCAGATACGGCTGCCGGAAGCGAGTGAAGCTCGAATGGAATACTTTTGACCTGTGCAGCTCGCCCGACCATCAGTAAAACGCGTATCCCTGCAGTGCTCAAATGCGTCACCCCTGACAGGTCAAGTGTGATGCAGGAAACACCTTTATCGACAATGGACATCAGTTCCTGTTGATGGTTTGCTGCGGTCTGACTATCGAAGCGACCCGACACCTTGTAATCAACTACATCATCTGCAACATGCTCGTCCACTCTAACATTCGAGCAGGTCGGGCGTGCCGTTCCGGCATCATGTGGCGCCTTCCACTTGGCAATCATGCAATAACACCGTGAATCACATTGGCATCCACCACTCCGGTAAGTCGCTCATTCAGACCACCATGAAAGTACGTCAGTGCCCTGTGATCCAAACCCATCAGGTGAAGAATTGTTGCATGGAGGTCTCGAAGGTGGTGGCGGTTTTCTACAGCAGCCTCGCCAAGTTCATCTGTTGCTCCATAGGATGTCCCGGCCTTCACTCCGGCCCCGGCCAGCCAATAGGTAAAGCCCTTGGGGTTATGATCACGACCTCCGGGTTTGCCTCCCGTGTTGAACGTCTCGCTCACAGGCATCCTGCCAAACTCACCGCCCCATACCACCAATGTCTCATCCAATAACCCACGGTGCTCAAGGTCTGTTAGTAGCGCGGCAATTGGTTGATCGACTTCTGGACAATGAAGGCGCAGGTTTTCTTCGATGCCGTGATGCCCATCCCATGTATTCTGACCGCCTGCCCCACCGCCGCCGGAGTAACACTGAACGAAACGTACGCCACGTTCAACAAGCCGCCTGGCTGTTAGCAGCTGCTTTCCGTATGGACTTGGACCAAGTGCAAGCGAATGCCAGTCTGGCTTGGGATGACCGATCCCGTACATTTCCAAAGTTTTTAGGTCTTCTTTGCGAAGGTCAAGTGCTTCGGGCGCTGTTGATTGAAGTTGGAAGGCAAGCTCATAGCCTGAAATTCTCGCCGCAAGCTCCGAATACCCCTTATGGGTATTTTCATGCAGATGGTTGAGAGCATTCAGCGTGTCAATTTCTGCCCGCTGCGCCTGTTTTGTCATCCCGGGAGGTAGCATGAGATTGAGAATAGGATTGCCCTCTCCACGCAGTACCGTCCCTTGATACTTTGCAGGCATGTAACCGCTCGACCAATTTGGGGCGCCGGTTGTGGGACCACCACGTGGATCAAGCATCACAACGTAATCTGGCAGATTCTTGTTCAGTGTGCCGAGTCCATACGACAACCAAGCTCCTAGACTTGGATGTCCTTGGAGAATCCGCCCGCTGTTCATTTGAAGCAATGCACTGCCATGTGCGAACGAATCGGAGTACAGCGAATGCACCATCGCCAGCTTGTCCATGTGCTTTGAAAGGTGTGGAAGGGCATCGGAGCACCACAGCCCACTCTTACCATGCTGTGCAAACGACCTTCTGCTTGCCTGCAGCACGGCTTTGGTCTTGGTAGCGCGACGAAACTCGTTGTCGATGGACTGGCCATCCCGGCGCTGGAGCTCAGGTTTGTAATCAAACAAATCAACCTGACTCGGGCCGCCGAACATGAACAGAAAGATGCACGATTTAGCCTTTTTCCGGATGGATTTTGTATCCGTAGGCGTCGCAGCATGCACTGCGTGTTGTCCTAAAAAACCATCCCCGGAGAGCAAATCTACAAGCGCCAGAGCAGGGAACCCCGCGCCCATCTGCCAGAGGAACTCCCTCCTTGACTTGTGACTTTCGTGGTGGCTAATCGACATAAATGACCTCATTCAGGTTCAAAACAATTCGTGCGCAGCGAACAAGATCAGCGAAATCTCGTGATGGTTTGCCAAGGATTGCCCGCTCACCTAGAGTGGGTTTTCGTTGCAATGCACGCTCAAAAAGTCCTCCCAGTGGATCCGCCGGGCTCTCAGTTAGCACCCGCGTTGCTAGAGCGGCTGCCCTCTCATGAAGAAATGTGTCATTTAAGAACATGAGTGCCTGCGGAGCGGTCGTCGTCACGGGGCGTATTCCAGCAGGGCTTGTGCTGTTGGCAAAATCAAAGGCTTCCAAAAACGGTACCTTCAGCGCACGCTTGACAACCAAGTAAACACTGCGACGCAACTGCTCATTAGGTGGTGAATCTACCCAACCCGCATTGGCAGGATTTCCATTGTCACGAACATCCGGAGGTAGCGTCGGATATACAGACGGACCATACATCTTAAGATTGAGCTCTCCGCTGATTGCGAGGATGGAATCACGTACCGCCTCCGCTTCCAGACGCCGTAAGCTTTGCCGCCACAGCAAATGGTTGTCAGGATCCAGTCGCATCCCAAGCGGTTGCTGTTGTGCACTCGTCTGTTGGTATGTCCGGCTGGTCATGATTTCCCGAATAAGGGGCTTGAGCCGCCATCCACCAGCCACCAAGCGGCTGGCCAGGTAATCGAGGAGCTGTGGGTTGGATGGTCGGACACCTGTTGCACCAAAGTCATCCGGTGTCGGAACAATGCCCATTCCGAACAAATGTTGCCAAACACGGTTTGCCATGACACGGGATGTCAGAGGATTGGCAGGGTTTGTAACCCACTGAGCAAAGGATGTGCGCAGGCCACTTGACTTGCCACCAGCGATTGGTGTTGCCGTCATCGTGACATTGCCCTGATCACGGAAGAGCTCTGGCACGCTTGCACTTACCTTTTCCGCGGGAGTTTGCGCATTTCCCCGTGTCAGAACAAATGTATCTCTTGGCGTTGGACCATTCTCGGTAACACAGAGAGCCTGCGCATTTGGGGAACTACTGAGCGGTTTGAGTATTTTCCCCGTGCCGCGTCCGCCGCCGCCGGTCTTTTGCTGACCATAAGGATCGATACCCCGAAAGAAGGCAAGGAGTGAATAGTAATCGCGCTGTGAAATTGGATCGTATTTATGGTCATGACAGCGCGCACATCCAATGGTCAACCCTAGAAACGCAGCGCCTGTGGTGACCATGATGTCATCAAAATCATCATATTCCGCGGTCAGGGTACTGTCCGGCTCATCATCCCAGACGTGAAGACGGTAAAAACCCGTCGCGATCAAGCCGGGATCACCACCTTCCGGGAGCTCATCCCCTGCGAGCTGCTCCGTAACAAATCGGTTGTAGGGTTTGTCATCGTTTATACTTTGGATGACCCAGTCCCGATAGCGCCACGCATTTGGTTTTGGTGAATCACGCTCGTAGCCGTTTGTCTCAGCGAAGCGGACGATATCAAGCCAATGACGCCCCCACCGTTCTCCGAAGCGAGGGCTGTCAAGGAGACGATTAATGATATCCACCCAAGCATCCGACGATGGATTTTTCTCAAAAGTCCTGACTTCGGCTGGCGAAGGCGGGATGCCCCAGAGGTCGAAGTATGCGCGGCGGATTCGCTCCCGCGGTGTTGCGACCGCACTTAACTGGAGACCGCTCTTTATCAGGCGCTGTAAAACAAGGCTATCGATAGAGGTGCCTGGCTTCGGTGGATGAACGGTTTGAAAAGCCCACCACGTGCGGTCTGTCGGCATCAGTCTAAATGGTCGTCCACGTAACTGCGGGCCAGACTTCATCGAGGTTTGCTTGTTTGTTTCCCGCGGATCGAATGCACCACGTGTGATCCAGTCATCTATCGCCTGTATCTCAGAGCTGAACAGGTGACCCGCGGGTGGCATTTGGTTCGTAGCCGCCTTAATGCGTTGCATGACGAGGCTGGCATTCGGATTACCAGCGACAACGAATCCGGGCGTTGCATACCCCTTGCGCGTATCCAGCCGCAAACCTGCTTTTGCAACAGACGGTCCATGGCAGGGAATACAGTGTTTCTCCAGTAGCGGCCGCACCTTCGACTCAAACTGATTAAGCGCCGCAACCCTGTCGCCACTACTGACACGCTTTGGAACCTGCCGGCTATCCGACGATGTAGCGATGGCAACGATTGAACAAACAAAGACTGGTAGGAGTACGCCAACCGCCCGCAGTGGCAACATCGCCTTTGATATCGACATACAGCATTCTATTCATCCTTCCGTGAAATGTACATAGCGCAGTCTTTACCGAATAGTTGCTACGAATTGCAGACACGCATCCATACGGCAATAATAACCGGGCAGTCTTGCACCGCCCGGGAGTGGGTGAACGCACGTATGAGTATCCTGACGGTGTCCAATCTGGCTAAGAGTTATGGCGCTGACCAGCTCTTTTCCGACATCACATTCACCATCGCCGCCGGGCAGAAAATTGGACTCATCGGACGCAATGGAGGCGGCAAAACTACGCTGCTCAAAATCATCCTCGGCAAAGAAAACGCCGATCCAAACAGCTCTGCACCGCCGAAAGTAACTTTGGCTGCAGGACGCCGGATGGGCTATCTCCGCCAGGAAGCTCCCGTTCACCCGGAACGCACCATCGCCGAAGAGATTGAAGTCGCACTCGAACCCTACCGCGCCGTACAGGTACGAATCACTGCAGCAGAACACGCGATGAGCGCTGCGACATCCGATGATGCTCTCGCAGCAGCACTGGAAGACTACACCGATGCACTGGATGAGTTTGAATCGCGCGGTGGCTGGGAAATCGAAGCCGAGAAGGACAGCACACTAATGCGGTTAGGCTTCGGCCCGGATGTCCTTGAAAAGCAGGTAGGTGCATGTTCCGGCGGTGAACAAACCCGCCTCGCACTCGCAAAGCTTGTGCTGACGCGTCCGGATCTTCTCATCCTCGATGAGCCAACAAACCACCTGGATATCAACGCAACGGAATGGCTGGAAGGCTTTCTCAAAGAGTACGCCGGTGCCGTGATTCTCGTCAGCCACGACCGCTACTTTCTGGATGCCGTTGTGGACAGTATTGCTGAGTTGGAATTCGAAAAACTGACCATTTATAAAGGTAACTATTCCCACTTCCGCCGGCAAAAGGAGGAGCGTCTTGAGCGCCAACAAGAGCTCTACGAGAATCAACAAAAGGAAATCGAACGCCTGAAAGACCTTGTCAAGCGGAACATGGGTGCAGATGCCACCCAGTCCAACATCAGGCATAAGACGCTTGGACGCATCGAGCGCATGGAAAAAGTCGAAGCCGTTCGCTACGACCACAGCCGTGTCAAAGCTCGCATCGATGACAAAAACGCCGGACGTATTGGCCGAGAAGTTCTAAACATCAATGGCCTGACAAAGGTTTTTGGCGAGCGCACACTCTTCTCAAACCTTGATGCCATTATTGAGCGCGGCGACCGTGTTGGTTTTGTTGGACCAAATGGTGCTGGAAAGACCACGCTGGTCCGGATGCTGCTCGGTGAAGAGGAGCCTACCGCCGGCACGATGCAGTGGGGACATAATGTCAAGCGGGCTTACTTTAGTCAGCATGCAACCGATGCACTGGATGTCTCGAAGACCGTTATCGATACGCTTCGGGATGAAATGCCAGGCTGGACAGAGCCGCAGCTGCGGGGATATCTCGCCCGGTTTTTGTTCACCGGAGATGATGTCTTTAAGAAAGTCGAAATGCTCTCGGGAGGCGAGAAGAACAAGCTTGCTCTCGGTTGTATGCTTCTTCGCCCAACAAACCTGCTCATACTGGATGAACCAACAAACCACCTCGATATCGAGTCGTGTGAGACGCTTAGCCAAATGCTGACGGACTACAGCGGAACGCTATTCCTCGTCAGTCACGACCGCTATCTGCTGAATGCGGTTACAACCAAGACGCTCGGGCTATCCGGCAAGGGTACCGCTGAGCTGATCGAGGGTAACTACGCCGTCTGGCGCGCTGAATATCAAGATAAGCCTGTCGCGGCGCCGAAAAAGGTGCAAACGACAACGACCAGCCAGCCGCAAGCCACATCACAAAACAGCCGTGAACAACAAAAACAACGCGGCAAAATTGAGGCTGCGATGGCCCGTGCTGAAGCGCAGATTACCGAGCTTGAGGCAGAACTTGCGGGTATTGAGGTCAAGCTTGCTAGCCCCGGCGGTCAGGATGTCGTTGCGCTTGCGGTAGAGTACGCGCGTGTTCAGGATGCGCTCACAGCAGCGATGGCGACTTGGGAGGCACTCGCAGCAGAGCTTGGCTAGATTAGGCTAGTCAAGTGGTGCGCGCACCAGGCATCCAAATTCGTACGCAAAGTTCACGGACACCCGAGCGTGAACTGCACCCTGCTCATCATGAAAGCGCATACAGCCGAACTTGGCGAAGACGCCTTCATGCCAAATGTTTGGGTGGATGTAGAGACCTTTGCTACCATCGAATGCGAAACAGACAAACTGCTGTGGCGTGATGTCATCCGTTGGGAGCGCGAGCGGCACATAAAACGGCTCGCTCTGCAGCGGAAAGAACAATTGGCCACCATCCGGGTGATAGTTTGCGTGCCAGAGCAACATTTGCGTTGGCAGATTCGTGTGCTCAGTGGATGCAAGCTCAGGCAGAGTGTTATAAGCAAGAATGTAGTTGCCGCCAACGGCTGCATTACGCCCAAACAGAAAGTCGCCTTTCCACTCGCTATCGAAAATCCCGACCTTTGTACCCGCCTCATCTCCGGTACCATCATCTACGGGGCGCCACCCAGCAGCTGGCCACCTCACAATTTCGATTGCAAAATCCTTGGGGTCATCTACCAGAGATCCATACCCCTTTAGGGTATCTTCAGTGGCCGTCACAACTGGCATCGTAACGATGCCCAAGCCATGAGGCAGATCGGGGTTCATGTAATCAATAGGGGTTGACATGGAGGTTTCGAGTTCTTTCGGAGCGGATTAGCGATGGAAGACTGGGCAGATTGTAGTGTCATCGATGTAAGTGGCAAGACCGGACCGCCTGTCACCCACCGGACGGGAACGGTTAGTCCGCATATGAATGGCAAAGGAGCGTCTTGGAATGCCGGATGTGTTCGCGGCTGAGCCATGAAACGTCAGGCAATGGTGGAAACTGATACCTCCGGGAGGCAGGGTTCCAGCAACTTCATCCCATGATGCGCCAGCGGGGAGGTTGATCCCAGCCTTGAGTTCATCCAGATTTTGACCAAAGAAGTCTCCCTGGTTCAGAAATCCCCACTTGTGCGAGCCTTGGAGAAAGACCATCGGGCCGGCATCGGCAGTGACATCTGTGAGCGACACCCACGCCGTAAACAGCTCACTCCCATCTTCCCAGTCCGACCAGTAATAGCGGTCCTGGTGCCAGCCAACATTAGATGAAAGTGAACTACCGCTAGGTTTGACGAGAAGCTGAACCCACCAAGGCTGAACCCACTCGGCTCCGGTGATAGCGAGGGCCCATTCCCCAAGCGCAGGGTGCGAAATGAGCTCACGAATAGCCTGACTAGCGAGCTGCGGCTGCTCAATTTTGACCAATGCATCCGTGCGCTGCGGGTCGCCATAAGCCCCCGCGTGCTCACATCCCGTGTCATTGCCGCCGGAACGCAGCAGCTCCTGGGCATCAATGGCCCGCTGAATCAACGCACTGGGGATAACCGGCTCACGCACCAGTGCAAAGCCATTCGTGTCGTAGAAATGTTTGGTATTCATCCTAAAACTACCAATACCCCACCTGATGAAATGCGGCAAACTTTTCGAAATAACACCATTCGACTAGCCTTCGCTTGATAGAATTTCCGGATGCCATTGTCAAAGTATCTGGATACCTATCCCGTCGTCGGCGCGGATGTCTATATTCACCCAAGCGCTCAAGTCATTGGGGATGTCATTATCGGGGATGACTGCTCGATTTGGCCAAATGCGGTGATTCGCGGCGATATCAACGCAATCCGGATCGGCAACGGAAGCAATATTCAGGACCTTGTGATGTGTCATGTCACCCACAAGAGCGCTCAACTCCCGGATGGCTATGCACTCACGATTGGCGACCACGTCACCATTGGTCACTCTGCGATTCTGCATGGCTGCACTATCGGCAATGATGTCCTGATTGGCATGGGATCAATCGTTTTGGACGATGTCGTGATTGAAGACAACGTGATGGTTGGTGCCGGAAGCCTTATCACAAGTGGCAAGCGCCTCGAAAGTGGCTATCTGTATATCGGAAGCCCTGCCAAACAGGCGAGAGCACTCACTCCGGATGAAATTGCAGGGCTGCGTTATTCCGCTGAGCATTACATGCGCGTCAAGAACAACTTTCTCACCACGGATGCCAGCGATGCCGCTGCTACAGCATCCTAAGTCGAACACCACACCAAGATCGGAATCCTAAACATGCCTCTCTTCCGTCAGCAGACCGCAGCCGTCCGCAGCGAGACGATTACGCCTATACGCAACGCATCGTTCAACAAAGCTGGCAGCGCCCGCAACCGCAAGCAAGGTGGAACTCCAGTTCAAGGTCCTGCAAATGTGCAGATTTTTGAAGGCTCTACGGATGGTAACCGTCAGGTAGATCCGCAAATCGCCGTCGGAGGTGGCCACATCCTACATGGCACCAACAATGGCTTTGTGATTTACGACAAGCGTGGCACATACCGTATGGGGGTACCACAATATGAGTTCAATCAGGGTATCGACCCGAAAATGGTCTTTCATCTAAAGAGCAAGACCTATGTCTTTGATCTGTGGAATCCATGGGATGACGCCAAGAAAAAGCCAGTGAATGTATCGGTTTCTGAGACATCGGATCCGACGGGTGCATGGAATACATATCCCGTGCCTGCTCCCGGCGGCGTGGATGGCGGTGCGATTGGAGCATCCAGTAAGTGGATTGGTTATTCCTTCCCGGGCGGTCCTGAGCAGACATTTGTGATGTCTCTTGCCGATGCGCGCGCAGGGAAGCCGGTTCAGGTTTACCACTTTGCTGGAAACCTTGGGCATCCAGTGAACCATCAGGATGACACAGATGACATGTTATTCTTTCAATTTGGACGCGGCGGCGAGCTTGTCATCACAACCGTTGGAGCCGGGCCGGATGGCGCTCCAGTCATCAAGTCTGTTGTGCGTAAGCCACATGGCATCGAGTTCATGCAGTTCCCTCCACAATCACCGCAAAAGGGCACGGATAAGCGAACCGCGAGTGGCGACCGTAATCCTAAAAACGTGGTGCTTCAGAGCAAACACCTATGGTTTGCGCAGACCGTGAATGTGGATGGACGTGCGGCGGTGCAATGGCATCAGCTTCGCCTGGATGGCACCTTCGTACAATCCGGGCGTATCTCGCATCCAGTGAACAGCTACATTGAGGCGAGTATCGGTGTAAACAAAGATAACGATGTCCTCGTGGGCTTTCAAGAGACAGGGCCGGACATGTTTATCTCGCCGCGGTGCGCATTCCGTGCAGCTGGGGATGCACCGGGGACGACGCGTGGACTGATTTCCCTTGGAGAGGGCCTTGCGGCAACCGAAGGCGGTGCGTGGGGCGACTATTCCTGTACGACGGTGGATGGCGATAATGGCATCGACATCTGGACCGTACAGAGCATGGCCAATGCAAAGGGGCGCGGGGATTGCCGCATCGCAAAAATCGATGTCAAGGCGATGCGAAGGAAGTAGACTCTGGATGTTTAAGGAGGCATTGCGATGAAGCAGCCACTTGGAAAGCAGACACCGGTTATTTTTGATACGGACATGGGCAACGATGTCGATGATGCGCTGGCGCTTGCCGTATTGCACGCGCTTGAGAGTCGGGGTCAGTGCAAGCTTCTCGCGTGTACGATGACGCGCAATGACCCTAAGTCTGCTCTGTACACGGATGCTGTCAACCATTTTTACGGCCGTCCTCGGATTCCGATTGGCGTGATTCGCCATACAAAGCCTGCTGATCCGAGTCCGTTTGTTGGTGCACATGCGCAGTTCAAGACGGCAATCAATCCAGATACGGCACCGGAAGCCATCGATTTGATTCGTAAGACACTAAAGTCGCAACCAGATGGCTCCGTAGTCTTGATTCAGGTTGGTTTTTTCAGCAACTTTGCCCGGATGGCGACAAACCCCGAAGACCGTGCGCTGATTTCGCGCAAGGTGAAGTTTCTGTCGGTGATGGCGGGCGCGTTTACGAGCATCGATGGCAATGCGCACTTCACGGAGTACAACGTCACGCAGGATGTACCAAGTGCGCAAACGCTAACGGAGCTGTGGCCGACTCCGATTGTGTGGGGCGGCTTTGAAATCGGCTGGGCGCTGCGGTATCCGCTGACATCCATTGCGCAGGACTTCGGCTATGTCGAAAAGCATCCGATTCCGATTGCCTACAAGCTGTACTGCCAGCCGAAAGAAGAGCGTCCGTGCTGGGATTTGGCGAGCTGTCTGTATGCTGTCCTTCCAGACCGCCCAGAGTACTTTTCGCTGTCCGAACACGGACAAGTGGTGGTCGAAAAGGATGGCTTCACCAAATTCATCCCAAAGCCAAATGGCCGCGACCGCTATCTAAAAATGGACATCAAGCAGACAGCGCGCACGCTTGAGGCACTAGTGGGGTTAACGAGCCAGCCACCAAAATAAACATGGTTAGTCTAGTAAATTTTCACATACCTTTGCCACCATAAAAATTCACTCCGCCAAACCATACTTGTCCCACATGATGAGCACCGGGCCAAATGCGTTTCCAATCATCAGGCTGTTCGATTCGCGCACGGTATAGTGGACGCTCTTCAATGGTAATTCGTCCATAGTCAGTAAATACCTGTATAGCACAACCAATCATCCACCCTGAATTCGGATCAAATAGGTAGTTACCCGGTGTTGAAAACCAATAAGCTATCTTCCCAACGGTAGAATCTAATGTCCCCACAACTTGCCCGCATGCCCGGTGAGCGGACGTATGGATTTCGTACCGTCCATCTGGAAGCCGGTCACCAAGATGTAACCCTTGAATAATATTCTTCATCCATCTGGTCGTCCATTCGGCATCACCCATAAGACGTTCACGTCTTCCATCTGCATACACAATGTAGTTGTTGATGGAATCTGATAAAAGTTCACTCTCTATTTTGAACGATGGCCCGTCCGGCTCCTTGTCTGCAGATTTGTATTGTTTTGTTGTTCCTGATTTTAGGTCGTGAACAAACTGTATATTCACAGCACCGATATCTGGACCTTTGTCAAACGTTCGGTCGTACCTAAACCGATGCCCATCAATCCACTCTAGTCCTGATGCTGTTTTCGAAGAAAACAAGACATTCCCTGTCTTGATATGAATGATCTGCAGCTCTGCAGCACACACCATGGTGGCCGCGAACTCACCGTTAGGAGATGGCATCACTGGCCCGGAGCCGCACGCGAGAAAGCGTGGTTTCCCACCAGGCTTGTCCAAGACTTCAATAACACCCTCGCTTTGTCCGCGTCTTACGCTTGAGTAATTCAATCGCTTTCCCGTCTGATCCCAGGTAAATAGAAGTGCATCCACCAATGGATCTGTCCAGCGCTCCAAAATCTTCCCGGATGCGACATCGAAGCGGATCACACGCCAATGCGAAAGGCGGCGGTCAACGGGTGGGTAGTAGAACCGGACGGATGCAAATGCGGTTGTAGATGCCATACGTATGCCTTATCCCTGATAAACAAAAGGGCTCCACGGATTCCGTGAAGCCCTTGGTGGATGCGAACTACCCTTACAGCTCGGCTGGAAGCTCATACCCCTGCCGGTATGGGCGATCCAGCATCGCGGATGCTTCACTGTCACCGAGAATCCGCTCATTCTTCGGATCCCAGCGTAGCTCATCGCGCTTGAGACGCATCGCGATATTGCCAAGGTGACAAATCGTGATCGAGCGATGCGCAACCTCACAGGGAGCAACACACTCCTTACGGGTTAACACGCCATCGATAAAGTTGCGGAAATGGTTGTCACTCTTGTACAAGTGCAGCTCATTGTCAGCAATCACGCTGTTCTTAATCTCTGCCGAGCTCGCATCGTGGACGCCGCGGTTTGCCCAAACCCAGCCTTGCGTGCCCTCGAATGTAACGCCGCCCTTAACCTTGCTGGACACAATCATCCGGACGCCATTTTCATAGATGGCCTCGAACTCGTAGTCACTCGCCGTGTCATAAATCGGGTGCGTTGGAAAATTCCCCTTTGCGTTGACGATCTTGACCGGACCTGTGTATTCCGTGCCCATTCCCCATTGCGCACAGTCAGGGTGGTGTCCGCCCCAGTCGGTCAGCTGCCCTCCGGAGTAATCCAGTATCCAGCGGAAGTTTACATGGGTGCGCCCTGCGCAGTAAGGCTTCCAAGGTGCCGGACCCAGCCAGCGATCGTACTCAAAGCCATCCGGCCATACACCCGGCGAGACCTTGTCAGCCGTCCGTCCATAGTCAGGGCGCCCCGCAGGCAGCCCGACCTTTACCGTTTGTAGCTTACCGATACGCCCATTTCGCACCAGCTCAGCCGCGCGCCGAAAGTTGCTGTCAGACTTTTGTTGTGATCCGGTCTGAAAAATCACCTTATGCTTTTTGACCGCATCGGACATTAAGCGTCCCTGTTTCACTGTCAGCGCAAGCGGCTTTTGGCAGTAAATGTCTTTCTTCGCAGCGGCGGCGTGCAGTACACAGAGTGCATGCCAGTGGTCCGGGGTTGCGATTTCAACAGCATCGATATCTGAGCGCTGCAGCACATCATGGTAGTCGACATATGCTTTACAACCCGGTCCGGTTGCGCCGCGCTCTTCGTAAAATTCATCCACCGTGCGGCGTGCTGGCTCGCGTCCCGCTGTCCCACCATTCCAATAACCACCGCTTTGGAAGTTGACATCGCAGACAGCAACCACCTGAACACGACTGTCCTGGAGAAAGCCTCCCATATCGCCCGTGCCCTGATTTCCAACGCCAATAAAGGCCATCGTCACGCGGTTACTTGGAGCCACATGGCCATCGCGGCCAAGGGCCCGTGCGGGAACGATGTTCGGCAATGCAACTGCCCCTACGGCACCAACTCCAGCTTTCAATAATCCTCTGCGCGTGATTGTTTGCTCTGTCATTTTCATCACCTACTCCTTTGTAACAAGCTCATCTGTGTTCAAAATGATGCTGGCGGTCAGCATCCATGCGGCGAGATCCGCTGTCGCAATGCCATCCGGGCGCTTGGCTGCTCCGACGGCAACCAGCTTGTTGGCATCCGCAGGATACTGCTGATATTCCAGCCGCCGAAGCGCTGTGCCTTCGAGAAGGACATCCCGCTCTGCCTGCGTCGCAACGCGGCCGAGTGCCCGCCGGAACATCGCGTTCAGTATCGCAACATCCGACCCTTTGCCTTCAACAATCGCTTTTTGCGCCAGCACGCGGGCGGCTTCAACAAATGTCGGGTCATTCAAAAGCACCAATGCCTGCAGTGGCGTATTAGTACGGCTGCGACGGACACGGCATGCCTCGCGTCCAGGCACATCGAAGATTGCCATTTGCGGTGGACCCGCTGTCCGCTTCCAAATCGTGTAGATGGAGCGGCGGTAAAGACCATCCCCATTATCGGCTTTGTAGTTGCGGAGGTTTCCGTAAACGCTCAGCTCATCCCAGAAACCCGCTGGCTGATAGGGGCGGACGCTGGGACCGCCTACCTTATCAACTAGGAGGTCACAAATGGCGAGAGCCTGATCCCGGATGGCTTCGCCAGAAAGACGGAAGCGCGGACCGCGGGCAAGGAGGCGATTTTCCGGGTCACGCTTCATTGCATCCGGTGTGATCACACTGCTCTGTCGATAGGTGCTTGAAAGCACCAGCGTTTTGTGCAGCTTCTTCAAATCCCAACCAGATTCCATGAACTCCACTGCCATCCAGTCAAGCAGCTCGGGATGACTTGGCGGGGCGCAGCGGACGCCAAAGTCTTCGGTTGTCTCAACGAGACCCCGCCCGAACAGGCGCTCCCAGGCTCGGTTTACGGCAACGCGGGCGGTTAGTGGGTTTTCCCGACTAGCAACCCACCGTGCAAATGTGAGGCGGTTCTTCGGTTGATCAGCCGGCAATGTACCGAGTGAGCTAGGGATGTCAGCAGTCACGACATCCCCGGGTTTGTCATACGCCCCACGCACCAGCACCCGGCAGACACGTGGCTTCTCAAGCTCACCCATCACCATTGTGGTTGGAACCGCGGCCAAAATGCGCTTACGTTCATCGGTTAGCTGTGCGAGCTTTCGGTCAGCATCCCGCGCCGGATGGTTGGTGTTTGCCCGGATGTACGCATGCAAAGCTGCGACCTGCGCCGGTGTGCGCTTTTCAGCCGGAACCTGGAGGACGGCGAGACCGGCATCTGATGATGCTCCAGCCAGTGGATCGCCGGTTGTCAGCGAGATGCGGAAGTTTTGCAGCGCATGATTTTCGTAAATGGATCCAAAGTCGAGCGTGATGGTCAGCTTGCCGTTGACGGGAGAAACAGGCTGCTTGAATGCAAATCGTGCATCGTGTGCCTCGCGCGACTTTGGATAAATCGCCCAGCCAGGTGTGTTCGGGTTGCCATCGATGCTACCGGCAACATCATGGCCATCCTGCTGGAAGGATGCAACGGCCTTGCTAAAAGGTGCATCTTTCCCACCGGTCGATGCGCTAATCCCTGTCAGCACAAAGTTGCCATTAAAGTGACGTCCGACGTAGCCATTTGCCCCAGGCATCACTTCGATGCGGACTCCCGTGATGTCCTTTTCAGGTGCATCCAGTGTCAGCGTGTACGATTCATTCTCTGGGTTGGTGCCTGTAACGACAATGGCAGCGGTGTCATTGACGGTCAGTTTTGCACCGCTTGCGGATGTCGCTGCCGCGACACCAGCGGGCAGCCAGGATGGCTTGACGCTGGAGGAATCCCTGGATGCTTCCCAGAGTGACGCCCATTTTTGGAAATCGGGCTCGGCTGCCTTTACACTGCGCTCCGCCGCAGCGATTTGCTTGTCCAGCAGGGCGAGTGTGTTCGCCTGTTCACGTGTTGGACTCTTGATGAGCGGCGGGTGGTTTTCCGGCGCTTCGACACCTGTTCCAGACTCTGCGATGTTATTGAAGAACGCAAAGACGGAGTAGAAGTCTTTTTGGCTCACGGGGTCATATTTGTGGTCGTGGCAGCGTGCGCAGCCGAATGTCATCCCGAGCCAGACAGCGCTGGTTGTTTCGACGCGGTCGACAACGGTTTCGATCCGCCATTCTTCTGGGATAACACCACCTTCGGTGTTTACACGGTGGTTACGG
>Ga0163212_1000331_pt1 | contig 20541 bp, 11 predicted proteins | sample Malawi_45m_30L_FD_113532 | JGI IMG/M metagenome (GOLD analysis project Ga0163212, IMG submission 113532) | Freshwater microbial communities from Lake Malawi, Central Region, Malawi to study Microbial Dark Matter (Phase II) - Malawi_45m_30L | ecosystem: Environmental > Aquatic > Freshwater > Lake...
CGCGCACGTCGTTCGAGCTCGCCGCGGTGCGTCTCAGTGCGGATGTGGTCAACATCACGGCGACGACCTCGAGCCTGTCCAAGGGCGAAAGCCTGAAGGACACGGCGAAAAATCTCGAGGCCTTGGCCGCGGATCTCATCGTTCTGCGCCATTCCGCGGCCGGAGCGCCGCAATTTCTGGCCGAGCGTTTGCAGGCGGGGGTGATCAATGCCGGGGACGGCTCGCACGAGCATCCCACGCAGGGATTGCTCGATGTTTTCACCATGCGCGAGCGCCTCGGCCGCGTCGAAGGTCTCAAGGTCGGCATTGTCGGCGACATCCGCTTCAGCCGCGTGGCGCGCTCGAACATCTGGGCGCTGACCAAGCTCGGGGCCGAAGTGATCCTGATCGGTCCGCCCACTTTGGTGCCGCGCGAATTCGAGCGGATCGGTGCGCGCATTTGCCATCGCTTGGACGAAGTTCTGCCCGAGTTGGATGTGGTCAATTTGCTGCGCATCCAGCACGAGCGGCAAAAGGCGGGATATTTTCCGGGCACGGGCGAGTATGCTTCGCTCTTCGGACTCAATGCGGCGCGCGCGGCGCGGCTCAAGGCAGGCGCCTTGGTCATGCATCCCGGACCGATTCATCGCGGTGTCGAGTTGGACGGCTCCGTGGCCGATGGCCCGCACAGCGTCATCCTCGACCAAGTGACCAACGGATTGGCCGTGCGCATGGCGGTGCTTTATCTCTGCGGTTCGGTCGCGCTGAAGGAGGAAGCATGAGTCATTCGGTCAACATCCGCGGAGGACGCATCGTCGATCCGTCTTCGGGCCGCGACGAAACCGGCGATGTCTTCATTGCCGACGGAAAGTTCGCCGCTTCTCCCGCGCCCGGCGCGGTGGAGATCGATGTACGCGGGTTGGTCGTGTGTCCGGGCTTTATCGACATGCATGTGCATCTGCGCGAGCCGGGGCACGGGGCGAAGGAGACCATCGAGACGGGAACCAAAGCGGCGGCGGCCGGGGGATTCACCTCGGTGGTGGCCATGCCGAACACCAATCCGGTGGCGGATCATCCGGGCATCATCGCGTGGATGGAAGAGCGCGCCGCGCAGTTCGGTGCGGTCAATGTTTTCACCACCGGCGCGATCACCGTCGGTTCGCAGGGCGAGCAACTTGCTCCGATTGGTGCGATGGCCAACGCGGGGATTGTCGCGGTGACCGATGATGGACGTTGCGTGCAGAACCACGAAGTGATGCGCCGGGCCGCGGAATACTGCGGACTTTTCGGTCTGCCCATCCTCGACCATTGCCAGGATGCGTCCACGGCGGGAGCCGAGGCCATGATGCACGAGGGCTATTGGAGCACGGTGCTCGGTCTGCCGGGATGGCCGCGTATGGCGGAAGAAATCATCGTGGCGCGCGATGCTTTGCTTTCCGAGGCCACCGGCACGGCGATCCATTGCCAGCATCTTTCCGCCGCGGGGAGCGTGCGTATCCTGCGCGAAGCGCAGTCGCGCGGGGTCAGACTGAGCGGCGAAGTTTGTCCGCACCACATTGCCCTGACCGACGAGTCGCTCGCCGGCTACGACACGAGTTTCAAAATGAATCCGCCGCTGCGCGAACAGTCGGACATCGACGCGCTTCTCGAGGGAATCGCCGACCGGACGATCGGCATTCTCGCCACCGATCACGCGCCGCATGCGGTTTACGAAAAAGAAGTGGAATTCGCCGCCGCGCCGTTCGGCATTGTCGGACTGGAAACCGCGGTCGGCATTTTCTGCGAGATACTTTTGCACCGCTGCAGGGTGATCGATCTGCCGCGGCTGGTCGCCATGCTGACCATCAATCCCGCGCGTTTGCTCAACCTCGACCGCGGCACATTGGCCGCGGGTGCGCCGGGCGATGTGACCATCCTCGACCCGCAACGCGAGTGGACAGTGGAGAGAGAAACATTCGCCTCGAAAGGAAGGAACACGCCGTTCCACGGATGGAAATTGCGCGGGCGCGCGGTGCGCACCATCGTCGGCGGGCGGACCGCTTGGCATCTCGAGGCGTGAGCGGTCATTTCGAAGTTCTGGCCACGGACGGCGCATCGTCCGCACGACGCGGACGTTTGCGCACAAGGCGCGGCGTGATCGAAACACCGATCTTCATGCCGGTCGGCACGCAGGGCACGGTCAAGGCGGTCAGTCCGCGCGAATTGCGCGAACTCGAGGCGCAGATCATCCTCGGGAACACCTACCACTTGTTTGTCCGTCCGGGGCTGGAAGTCATCCGCAAGATGGGCGGACTGCACAAATTCATGGGTTGGGATGGTCCGATCCTCACCGACAGCGGCGGGTTCCAGGTTTTCTCCTTGGCCAAGTTGCGCCGCATCACCGAGGAGGGCGCGCATTTCCAGAATCACCTCGACGGAACGCCGTGCTTTATCGGTCCGGAGACCTCGATGGAAATCCAGCACACGCTCGGATCGGATATCGTCATGGCTTTCGACGAATGTCCGCCGCATCCGTGCACGCACGAGCAGGCGGCGAAGAGTCTCGATCTCACCTTGCGTTGGGAGCGCCGCTCGATCGATTGGTGGGCCGGACGGAATGATCCCGGCGAACGCCCGCTCCTTTTCGGCATCGTGCAGGGATCGTCCTATGCGGACCTGCGCGAGAAGTCGGCGCGCGAATTGGTCGCCATGGGTTGGGACGGATATGCGGTGGGCGGAGTGAGCGTGGGCGAACCCGAACCGGAAATGATGGTTGCGGTGGAATTTGCCGTGCCGCACCTGCCGCAGGACCGTCCGCGCTACGCGATGGGCCTGGGCACGCCGCCGCAGATGGTCGAGATGGTGGCGCGTGGCATCGACATGTTCGATTGCGTGTTGCCCACGCGGATCGCGCGCAATGGGACGGCCTTCACCGAAACGGGCACGATCAATTTGAAGAATGCCTGCTTCACCATGGACGAAGCGCCGATCGAGGAAGGCTGCGGGTGTTATGCTTGCGCCAATTTTTCACGCGCTTATTTGCGCCACTTGGTCAAAGCGGAGGAAATTCTCGGACTGCGCCTCATCACGCTGCACAACCTGCAGTTTTATCTCGGCTTGATGCGGCGTGTGCGCGCGGCGCTTGAGGCGGGGACCTTCGCCGATTTCCGGCGGGAATTTGTCGGCGGCTACAAGCCGCACGCGGAGTGACGAATCAGGGATCTTCCTGATCGTTGCGCACGTAGGGGTAGCGCGTCTCGAACATGAGTTCCGGCGGGAACTCGGAGTACCCGCGCCAGATCCACTGCACGTTGCTCTTGTAGGGCGGAGCGTAGGTGCCTTTGTAGGTCGGAATGGGGAAGAGCAAGGTGTCGTAGAGTCCGTAGCCCAAGCGGGCGAAGGTGCGAGCAAGACCGCGGACGATGCCGTAGCTGAAAGCCGCGCTGTTGCCCTCGAAGTAATTCACCGAGGCCATCGAAGTGGGAAGTTCGGTGATGCCAAAGCAAATGTTGCCCAGACCGCGGCCGAGTTTGCGGGTCGGACCCCATTCGGAGGAGGGAGGCTGCTGGATGTCGGCGCTGGCCAAGGCAGCGGTAAGAACAAGGGCGAGGGGGAGGAGGACCGCTTTCATTTCTTCCAGTAAAGCCCGCCCGGATGGCGCGGGCAAGCCCGATCAATCCCCCAGTTCCACATTCCAGCAGCCCACGTCGACAAAATGTCGCCAGGTGTCGTGCACCGGGGCCGAGTAGGTGAGGTGGATGAAGGGGCGCCATCTGGGGCGTTTCGGCTCTTTGAGGAGCTGCATCTTGGCTTCGTGGGGCAGGCGGTTGCCTTTGCGTGTGTTGCAGGGAATGCAGGAGCAAACGACATTTTCCCACGTGGTCTGGCCCCCGCGCTGACGCGGCATAACGTGGTCGAGATTCAATTCCTGCCGGTCCAATTTGCGCGCGCAGTATTGGCAAGTGTGATTGTCGCGTTCGTAAATGTTTTGCCGCGTGAACTTGACCTCCTTGCTTGGCAGGCGGTCGAACGCAAGGAGCACGATGATGGTCGGAACGCGGATGTTGAAGCGCACAGCATGGACCATGTGGTCGGGATCCGGCGATTTCTGCGAAAAGTCGTGCCAGCTCTGGAAGTCGTGGGTGAGGTAATTGTTTTGCTCGTCGCGCCAGACGACTTGGGCATGTTCCTGATAAAGGAGGGTAAAGGCGCGCCGGGCGCTGCAGACGTTGACCGCCTGCCACAGCCGGTTGAGCACCAGCACATGCCTGTCGAGCAGGGACTCCATGGAGTGTGGGCCGCTGGGGAGCGGCCGAGGTCCGACAACCTAGCCAGAGCCCCGTCCTCTGTCAAACAGGGGACCGCGGCCATGTGAGCAGTTTGTGGACAACATTGATTTGCGGCGCCTGCCCGCCTATTGTCACCGACCCCATGAAATCCGTGCGGTTCCCAATGCTGCCGCTTCTGGTTGGTCTCTTCTTTGCGGGCAACCTGCTCGCCCAAGGAGACCCGGCCGGGGAGTTCTTCGCCGCTTACCAGGAATTCCAACGCGCGGAGAGACTCGAGAGAGAAGGGCGCACCAAGGACGCGGCCGCCAAATTCCGCTACGTCGCGTCGCAGTTGGGGCAGATCAAATCGCAAAACCCCGAGTGGCAGCCGATGGTGGTCGATTTCCGTCTGAAGAAAACGCAGGAGGCGTTGCTCCGCCTCGAGGGTGCCGCGGCTCCGGCCACCATGGGACCTCCACCCGATCTTGCCGAATTGCCCGGCGAGGAAGATTTGCCTCCGGTTCAGCCCGCGCGCGTGGGTGCACCTCCCGGACCCACTATTTCCATTTCCCCCGATGCCGGTCCGGCCGAAACGCCGGCCAGTATTCCGGATGTTCCGCCGACTTCCGCGCCTGTCGCGGACGACCCATCGGCCGAAAGCTCCTCGCTGCGCAGCCAGTTGGCCGAGGAGCAAAACCGCACCGCCGAGCTCGAACAAAAACTTTCCGACGGCCAGGCTGAAATCGCGCGCATTGCTGCCGAGTTGGACCAAGCCAAGGCCACCGTCACGCGCCTCGAGGAAGAGGGCAGCAAAAAGTCCGACGACAAAGCCGAGCCCGAGAGCGCCGCGGAAATCCAACGCCTGGGCAAAGCCGCGAAAGAACTCGAGGAAACCCTCGCCGCCGCCACGGCCGAGAAAGAAAAGTTGTCCGCCGCCGCCGCCGAGAGCGCCAAACAGATCGAAGACCTCAACGCGCAGCTGACCGCAGCCAAGCAGGAATCCGACACCGCAAAGTCCGAGGTGGAAACGGCCAAGACGGAAGCGGAAACAGCCAAGAAGCGCACCGGAGAACTGGAGGCGGAACGCGAAACGCTCGTCGCCGAACGCGATGGCGCTCGGCAGGAAGTCGAGAAGGTCAAAGGGGAAGTGACCGCGCTGTCCACGCGCGTCACCGAACTCGAGAACGAGCGCACGGAACTGGTCGCCGCGCGCGACACCGCCCAGAAAGAAGCGGCCGAGGCGAAGACCGCGCTGGAAAAAAACGCCGAGCTGATCGAAGCGAACAAGCAACTCGAGCAAAAACTGGCCGATGCCGCGCAAAAGATCAGCGGCATGGAGACAGACGCCGCGGCCAAGGCGGAATTGGTCGAAGGTCTGCAGAAGGACCTCGACAAAGTTCGCAGCGAACTTGCCACGGCTCAGACCCAACTCAAGGATGATCGCGAGCGCTTCGACAAACTCCAGGCGGTCAACGATCAACTCCTCAAGGAATACGACCGCGTGACCGGCGCGCTCGCCGCGGTGCAACTCGGCGAGGTGTCGGCGGCCGAGGCCAAGCTTCTCCAGCAGGAGAACGAAGTGTTGCGCGGAATCATCATGCGCCAGATCGACGAGCAGGCCCGTCGCGAGCAGGCCTACCGTTTGGCGCAGGAGGAAATGCAGCGCCTCGAGATCAAGTCCGACACGCTCAACGACAAACTCAACGAGCTGGCCAAGCCGACGCTCGAACTGAGCGAGGCCGAACAGGAAATGCTCAAGCGCCCGGTGGTCACCTTGCTCGATGCGGACGCGGCCAAAATGAGCGCGCAGGTTGCCGTGCTCAAACCGGCAGACAACGCACCGCCGGCCGAGGGACAGAGCACCGAAGCGCAACCGTCGCCTTCGCCTTCCGAGTCGCCCGCCGAGTCTGCTGCCGCCGGCGAAGAGGCGACTCCCGCCACGGAAGCCGCGGCTGCGGCCGAGTCGCTCAATACCGAGATTTCCTCCGAGTTGATGGCGTTGGTCAACGATGCGCGCGAGCAATTCGTCAAGGGCAACTTCGGCAAGGCCGAGGAGCTTTACGTGAAGTTCCTCGAGATCCAGCCGGACAATGTCATCGCGCTGGCCAACCTCGGTGTCGCGCAGTTCCGTCAGGTCAAGCTCACCGCCGCGCAGCTCGCGCTGGAGAAAGCGGTCAAGGTCGATCCCAATGATGCATTTAGTCTGACCACGCTGGGCGCGGTGATGATCGAGCAAAACCGCATTCAGGACGCGGTCGGTTATCTCGAGCGCGCCAACACTTCATCGCCGGACGATCCGATCACACTCAACTATCTCGGCGTCGCTTCCAGCCAGCTCGGCGAATTCGGCAAAGCCGAGCAATCGCTGCGCCGCGCCATCACGGTGAAACCCGAATACGCCGAAGCGCATTTCAATCTCGCGGTCATCTACGCCACGGCCAAACCGCCGTCCATCGCGCTGGCCAAACGCCACTACGAGAAAGCGCTCGAGCTCGGCTCCAGCCCGGACAAACGCCTCGCCACCATGCTGCAGGGGGAGCCGGGAAGTTGACCCTTTGCGAGCGCCAAAGCGTCCGCGTTGGTCGTTCCTCAGTCGTAAGACAGATCGAACCGTATGAACATGGTGCTGGCGGCGGGCGCCTCCCAAGTGCGGCGACGGTGACCCGGGGAAACGCCCTGCTGATCGGTTTCGACGATCTCCACTATTCCCGAGGCGCTCCAATCCGAGCCAAGGTTGGTCGTGCCTTTCGCAACGATCGAGAGTTCGATGTCGTCGCGCACGATCGCGCTGACTCGCGGTTTTCCGTCGACGAACCGGATGGCGGGTGGGGATGGAAAGTCAGCGGGTGATGTCGGGTCGGTGCCGCGCGCGTATTCGAGAAGATTGGCCGCGCCGTCGCTATCGTTATCGGCAGTCAAGCCGGCCATGGCGCCACTCAACCCGAATCGCGTGGCGAGCACATGGGCTGCACCAGAGCGGACGATTACTTCGCGCGTGATTGGTGTCGCGGTGTTGCCGGCGGCATCGGTGGCTGCGTAGGTCAGAATGTAGGTTCCGCGCACGGCGGTATCGACCGAACCGCTGGTTTGCACGGCAACGGGGCCGTCGATGGCATCCAAAGCGCTGACACCCGGCTCGACGAAAGTGGCGCCGACGGGGAGGTAGAGCGGATTGTCCCCGGTCACGGTGATGACCGGCGTAACGGTATCGACGACCGCAGCCGTGTTGGCTGCGATCTGGACATTGTCCAACCGGTTGTTGCCGCTGCTGGATGTTGCTCCGGTCACGGTCATGCGCAGGAAAACATCCGAGGCACCGTCGACGTTGGTGATGACCGGCAGATTGATCGCCGTGAAGTTGGTATTGTTCCGCCCGGTCTGCACGCTCATCTCGGTCCAATTACTGGCATTGGTGCTGTAGAACCACGTGTGCGAGGTGAAGCCGCTCGCAGAGCCGCGGGTGGCGTAGCTGACAGCAAGGTCCTTGCGATTCGCCATGCTGAATCGGAAGACGATGGATTGGCCGTTGGCCGAGTTCGAAGTTGCGGAGACGAGGGCCAGCGCAGAGGGACCGAAGTTGTTGGTGCTGAAACCCGGTCCCGCGTTCAAGGAAGTGCCCGAAAAGGCAGTGACTTGGTTGCTGCCACCGGTAGTGGGCAAAGCAATCCAACTGCTCGCTCCATTCGTGCCGTCGAGGTGCAGGGTTCCGGATCCAAAGTTCGCGACATAGACACGGGGTGCATTGTTGGAGGCCGCTGCCGTGCCGCCGTTGGTCGTTGTTTCGAAATCCCATCCGGCGATCAGCGCGGGGGCCTCGGTCACGGACAGCGTGCGAGCCACGGGCGTTGCGGCATTGAAATTGTTGTTGCCATCCTGCGAGGCCGTGATCGTCGTGGTTCCCGGACCGACAATGGTAACCACGTTCCCGGCCACGATGGCCACGGCGGGATTCGAGGAAGAGTAGGCAACGGCGAGTGCCGACGTGCTTGTCGCCGTGAGGGAGAAGGGCAGGGTCGAAGTTGTGGCGGACGGCAATTCGGCGAAGGCGATGGTCTGGTTCGCCTTGGTGATCGTGCCGGTCAGCGACGGTTGCACCAGCGAGTAGTTGACCGCGTCCGCGCCACCGAGAAAGAGATTCGGGGTGACGAGCTTGTTCTCGCCTGCGCTCGAGTTGTTGAAAGTTCCCTCTCCCGAAATCGTGACGACCTCTCCGGGCAGAACTCCGACGAGCGTTGCGCCGGTGATCGTTGCCGTCGTGTTGCCGTCAAAAGGCTTGGTCGTCACCGTTGCGCCGGTGACGGTCAACTGCCTCGCCGTGATGCTCGCCGCGAGCGTCGGTTGGATCGGGACGGTGTAGTTGGCGCTTGGCGCCGCGTAGTCCCCACTGCGAGTCAAGGTCTTGCCGCCGCCGACCGACTTGTCGGGGAAAGCCCAATTCACATTGCCGCTCACCGCGGAGCTCTCGTTGTTGGCCAGTCCTTGGTAAACGGGCGTGCCGCTCACCATGACCTCGGCCGTTCCGTTGTAGGTTTTGTCCATCGCGGCCAGTCCGCCAATGGTCAGCGGCTTTGGCGCCACCGCGTTTCCGCTCGATGCGGTCGCGAGGGTAACCGTCGCCGCACCGCCGCCGCTCACCGTGATGGACTGCGCGTTGTAGGACCCGCCGACCGGAGCCGTGGCGGCGAGGCGAAGGAAAATCGTGGTGTTGGCCAGGCTCCCCCCGGCGGGGCTGAGACTGAGGAGGTTTCCGAAGCTGCTGCCATCGGCGGAAATCTCGAATCCCGCGGGTGGCGCGATTTCCACTGTGCTGGTCAGATAAACGCCGGACACCGTGAAGGTCGCCGTGGTCGAAGCGCTGCCGTAAACCGTGGTCAAAGACGCCGGCGTTCCCGCAACAAACAGCTCGGGGTTGGTCAAAACACCGGCCGAGAAAGACGGCGCACCGCCGATCTTGTAGTCGATGACCGCACCGCTGTTGTTGAAGGCAAAAATGCGGAAGGTGTAAGTCTGCCCCGCCGCAAAGCCGGTGAAGCCGCTGTAGCTGAAAATGCCGCTACCGAGATTGATCGCACCCGAACCGTCGCTCACATCGGTGTCATTCGGAATAACCGTGCCGTCGGTCGGCGTGTTTTGCGCGCCGGAACTGACCACAAGAAGATATCCGTCGGCGTCCGCTGTCGTCCAAGTGGCGGCTATGTTCGCGGACGTCACTGTCCCGGTAGCGAAAGCTCCGGGGTGGTTCATCGGTTCGGCTTTCAATGTCGTGAAAGTCAGCGCGTTTCCGTAAGTGATGCCCGCGGCGTTGGACGCGTAGGCGCGGAAATAGTGCGGCGTTCCCGGAGCCAATGCGGTCGCCTCCGCGTTGAAACTTCCGATGCCAGAGCCGGCGGCAACCTCAGTGACGCCCGGTTCGCCGATTTCCGGCGTGGCGTCGAGTGTGCTGTAGACAAAACCGCGCGCGGTCACGGCGGAAGAGCCGGCGCTCTGCACATTGCCGTTCAGCGTTGTCGTGGTCACGGCGATCGAAGTGGCAGACGAGGACTCGACGGTCGGAGGCGTGCTGGCCGCGGGGAGGACATTGACTGTTCTTGTTGCTGTGCCGATGTTTCCCTTGCTGTCCGTCGCGGTGTAGGTGAGCGGGTAAGAACCGGCTACCGAGCTATCGACCGAGCCGGTGCGATTGACGGTGCGCGAGGTATTGTCGCCCGTGTCGAAAGCGGAGAAGCCGGGATCGGTGAAGTTTTCCCCGAGTTCGATGTTCAGCGGATTTGCGCCGCTCAAGGTGATGACCGGGCCGTTCTGGTCGAGCGCCCGCAGGCTGTCGATAAACGTGGTGTTGTCTGCGCTGTTCCCCTCGCCGAAAGTTTCCGATGAATTCACATCGGCTTCCTCGGGATCGTAAAAGTCGTCGAGACGGCGGTTGCTGTTGTCGATGAAGCAGAAGAATCCCCGTCGCGAGGATAGCTCGCGCGTTGCGCGGGTCTTGCGTCCGCTAAAGGCATTGAATTGCGTTCCGGCCGTGCCTGCGCCCAGAGCGTGCATGCCGCCGGCCACTCCGTCGGGTTGCATGCCGGCAGGTTTGACCATGAGCATCTCGATGTTGCCGATGTCGAAGCCGCCGCTTTCCTCCGTGAAATAAGTTAGGTTCGCCAGATTGACCTCGAGGACGAAATCGGATGCGTCGAGATCCTCGGTCAGCGTGTTGCCCGCAGATAGAACGATCAGCGTGCCTGCCTTGACCCGCGACCAGAAGGGGTGGTCGGCAAAAACGTATTTGCCGCCGCTGTCGGTGGCCGTGTTGCTGTTGAAATCCTTGATCACCATCCCGCGCAAATCCACCGGCGGTCCGTTGACCGCGTCGCCGGTGACGAGCAACTCGACGCGATCGGTTGTCGCGTTGTGGTATTTGTTGACCACCACCGTCGGAGTGGTCGGTTGCTGGGCCGTGTTGATCACACGAAGGGTGTAGGGTTTGCTCGATGTGCCTTGAGACCCGGTGGCCCTGAGCGTGACATTGTAAGTTCCGGCAACGGTCGGTGTTCCGCTGATCACGCCGCTGGAACTGTTGACCGAGAGGCCGGCGGGCAGACCAGTGGCGCCGAAGGACGTGACCGTCTGCGAGCCGTCGGTCTGGATGGTGTAACTGTAGCTCGCGCTGACATACGCCGATCCGCCGGAGGTGGCGACGATGACCGGCCCGCTCGGGGACGCCACGGTTCCGGAAACCGCCACATTTTGCGAAGGTGCGCCTCCGCCCGTGTGGGTGACATTGCCCGCGTAGACGCCCGCCGCGTTGTCCGCGTGCAGGCGCACGTAGATCGCGGTAGGAACAAGACCGCCGTTGACGGGACTCAGAACAACCGAGCGCCCGAAATTTTCCGGGTCCGGGCCGACCTCGAAGTTCTCCGGCGCGGTGATGGTGACCGGTCCGTTCAGGCTGGCTCCGCTCACATCGTAGCGCTGGCTGTCGGACGGCGCCCCGACCGTGGCGGAAAAAGCGGACAGACTGGTCGCGGAAACGGTCAAGACAGCAGTCGAGGTGGAGACCGTCCCCGTCACCTCGATGTATCGCGGCGTAGCTCCGCTGCCGATGTGGCTGATCGGGCCGGTAGCGATGCCCGGTGGTGCAGTGTCGGCCAGGCGCACGGAGATGTTTTGCGAGAGGGTTCCGTTGCCAGCAGGGGTCAGGATGACCTCGGCACCGAAGCCGCCGCCCGCGCTTACTTCGAAATACTGCGGCGCGCGAACCGTTATGCTGCCGGTCAGTTGAGAACCCGTGAGGAGATACGACTGCGTGTTGCTGACAAATCCGGCGTTTGCCGTGAAGGGCGCGAGGCCGGCCGGACTCACCGTGAGGACGGGTTCGAGCACCGTGACCTGCAAGGTCTTCGAGTCGCTGCCGAAGCTGTTCAATGCGGTCATGACCACGCTGAAGACGCCGCCGACGGTCGGCGTCCCGCTCATCACTCCGGTGGCAGGGTTCAAAGCCAGGCCAGCGGGAAGATTGGCCGCGGTGTAGGTCGCGGGATTGTTTGACGCGGTAATTTGGTAAGTAAAAGGCGTGTTGATTTGACCTTCGGCAATGAGGTTGCTCGTGATCAAGGGCGCGTTGGCATTGGGAGCCACTGTCAGCGTCAGGGTTCCGGTGCCGTCGCCGTTCGCGTTCGAGGCGGTGAGGCCGATGGTGTAAGTGCCCGGAGTGGTCGGCGTTCCGCTGATCTCGCCGTTTGAAGCATTGATCGACAGACCGTCCGGCAGACCCGTGGCCGCATAGCCGGTGGGGGCGTTGTCGGCGACGATTTGATAGCTGAAAAAAGCGAACGCTTCGGCTGATTCCGGCCCGACCACCGTGATGACCGGCGCGGGTTGCTGCGTGGATGCGGCAGATACAGTTGTCTTGAGATCGTCGATGCGCCAGTTGGCGGTATTGGCGCCGGGGGATCCCGTGCCGTTGTATCCGTAAAGTCGGAACGTGGCGGCAGAAGAGAAAATCCGAGCGATGCCGGTATGTGCCTTGAGCGTCCACGCCGAATTGTTCGAGATAGAACCCGTGGCAATATCCGAGGCATAGTTATCCGCTGAGCTTCGCAGCGAGTAAGCCTGCGGACCGGTGCTCGTGCTGCGCGTCCCGAAAGAAATTCCGTTTAGAGTGAAAGTGGTGCCCGCCATGGGAGTCACCGTGAACTCGAAATAAGCGCTCCCGCCAGCCGCGGTGTTCAGTGCGCCGATCCGGGCCGCAGTTCCGGCGTTGTTCGCTCCGCTCGACCCGCTGTAGCCGCTGGACGGCGAGTTTGTGGTGAGCAGCGAGGTCGCGCCGTTGTTGTTGCCGTGGGTCAGAACGCCGACAGTCAGCACCGCGGGAATCCCCGAGGTTGGCGAATTGGTTTGGAAGTTCCAGTAGATGTCGGAAGACGAGCCTCCGGAGGCCACTACCGTTCCGGAAAGGTCGAGCATTTGTTCGGGCGCGCTTCCGCCCGCGTGGAGGATCTGTCCGGTGCTCGGTCCGACGGGCGCGGTCGACGTCAGTCGGACATACACAGCAGTCGCAGTGATTGTTCCGGCAATGGGGTCGATGGTCAGCGTTCCGGAAAAAGTGCTGTTGTTCAGGCTGATCTCGTAGCCATCGGGCGCGGTCAACGTGATGGGGCCGGTCAGGTTTCCGCCCGCAACCGAGTAGCTTTTGCTGCTGCCCGCCGTGCCTTGCACTGCGGCAAAACCGCCGAGGCTTGTTCCCGAGAGTGTGATGTTCGGCTGACTGGTGCCGACCGTGCCAGCAACGGAGACGTTCCGCGAGGCAGCTCCCGTGCTGGAGTGGCTGATGTTGCCCGCTACCGACCCGAGCGGTGCATTGCCGGCGATGCGCACGTGCAACTGCGCCGCGAGCGAACCGTCGAACGCCGGCAGCAAAGTCGCGACGGGCCCGAAGACTGTTCCGTCTGTGCTGATTTCGAAATTGGCCGGTGCGGTGATTGTCACTACCCCCGAGAGGTTGCTCCCGGTCAGCGCGTAAACTTGCGCTGCCCCCGCATTGCCTTCGATCGCGCTTAAACCGCTCAGGCTGGTCGGTGTGACATTGAGGATCGGCAATGTGGCTCCCGTTGTGACGCTGAAATCCGCGTAACTCGTGTCCGTCCCCCCCGTTCCGCTGACCGTGAGCGGACCCGTGGTGGCGTCCGCGGGAACAAAGGCTGTCAGCTGCGTCGGACTGACGTAGCTCACGCCAGCTGCCACGCCGTTGAATTGGACCGTGGAGGAAGGATTGAAATTGAAACCGGAGATGGTGACCTGGCTGCCGACCGGACCGAAGGTCGGATTGAAGCCCGTGACCACGGTTGGGTTGTTCGGGCCGGCTCCGGTGTCGACCACATTCTTCAAGTAAACCGCGGTCGAGGCATCGAGCGCCGTGAAGAAATCGAACCCGGTGACCTCTTCAATTTGCTCGACCGAGGTGATGTAGCTCTGCCAAGTCCCGAGTCCGGAGCTGACGTTCGGGGTAAGCAGCGCGATGACGCGCGTGGCCGTGGTCACGCGCTGGGCGATCGGCAACGTGCTCGTTGCATCATTCAGGACAACCGCGATTTTCCAGACCGAGCCCGGAACGGACATGCTGTTGGGAATCCGATTGCCGGTGAACTGCGATGGACCTGAGATGATGAGCACCTCCTTGCCACCGGTGGCGAGGCTGCGGCAGTAGGTTTCGAAGGTGGCCCACAATGTTTGGTTGTTCACCGAGGCCTGCGGGATGATGTTGCTCATGCGGAACGTCGCCGCGTTGTCGGTGAAGTTCAGCGTGCGGTCGGCTGAAGGGGTATTGTGCCCGCGATCCCAACTGATGCCGAAGCTCGTGCCGAAGGTCGATGTGCCAATGCGCAGGTAGCCGGACGGTAGCAATTCCTCCACGGCCCACGCTTCGGTGCGGCCCTGCGAGCCGCTATCCGCACTGGAGTAACTCCAGCTCACCCAGTTCGCCTGATGCGTGTCGTCGTTGTAGGACAGATGAAACTGGTCGCGCTGGATGAGGTATTTGGTGCGACTGGCCGGATCGGCCAACGCGGCATCCGGGTTGCCCAAGGGGGACTGCAGGGTCAGACCAATGCGCGCCTCGGCCGGGCCGGCCAGAATCAGCCAAGCGAGCGCGCCGCAAAGGGTTGCGGCCAACATTCGGGAGGTTGGTTGCACGGGTGATGCTCCGTTACGTGGCAGCGCCGAAAAAAGGCGTCCCAATTTGGAATATAACAACTTCCGCTGGCTAAACAAGTTAGGCAGAAAAAACTCCCCGGAAGAAAAACCGGCAAAAGTGGCCCAAACCGGGCCCGGTCAGGCTGTTTTGCGTCGGCCGAACCAAGCGATCATCAAAGCCCCGCTGAAGAACATGAAGAGGCAGTAAACGACCGAGGGCATGGCGATGTGCGGGCTGTCGAGCAGCCCGAGCGTGATACCAAGGGCGAGCGTGCCGTTCTGGATCCCCGCTTCGATCGAAACGGTGATTTTTTGCGCCTGCGACAATCCGGCCAGCCATCCAACGGCGAAAGCCAGGGTCATGGTCACGATATTGAGCGTGATGGCGGCCGGTCCGGCCACGGCGAATTGGTGCGCGAGGTTGTCTTCGCGCGCCACCGCCGCGGCGATGATGAGCGCGAGGAAAGCGAGCGAGAAAATGGCGGCCGGACGTTCCATGCGTTGGGCCAAGGCAGGTCGCGCGCGGCGCACGGCCATTCCGCAAAGGATCGGCACGATGGTGACGAGCGTGAGCTGTCCGAGCGTTTTCCAAAACGGCAGCGCCACGGCTGCGCCGCTTCCCATGAACCAGTTCATCGACCATCCGACGATCCACGGAATGGTGAAGACGCAAATCATGCTGGAGATCGCGGTGAGGGTGACCGACAGCGCGGTGTCGCCCTTGGCCAAGTGCGTGATGACATTCGATGTCGCGCCGCCCGGACACGCGGCGAGAACCATCAATCCGACAGCCAGTTCGCCCGGCAGACGGAAGGCCAGCGCAAGGGCAAAAGCGACCGCGGGCAGCATGAGCAACTGGCAACAAAGCCCGACAATTTTCGCCTTCGGCTTGAGGACGACACGGCGGAAATCCTCCGGGACAAGGCTCAGCCCCATGCCGAAAAGCACGGCGAAAAGCGCGACGGGCAGGGCCAGTTGTTTGAGAAGTTCGCCGGACACGCGGGAAACTTGAACGACAACGGTCGGCGCGTCGATAGCGCAGCCGCGCCTTGGCATCAAAGCTGCTCCGCAGCGCCACCCATGAAGCGCAGAAAAATCAAAAAAATCGGCGTGTTGACCAGCGGCGGGGATTGTCCGGGGCTCAACGCGGTCATCCGCGGCGTGGTGCGCGCGGCGCACGAGCAGGGTTGGGAAACCTACGGGTTTTCCGACGGTTACGAGGGACTGCTTTCGCCCGTGCGCTACCGCAAACTGGATCCGAACGGGGTGGACAGCATCATGCCGATGGGAGGGACGATTCTCGGCACGGTGAATCGGGGGCGTTTCGCGGCAAAAGTCGGCGCGGGCAAAAAAGCGGAGATCCCCAAAGCGATTTTGAGCGAGGCGCGCGAAACTTTCGAGGGGCTCGGAGTCGGCGCGCTGGTTTGCATCGGCGGGGACGGATCATTGAGCACCGCGCTGCAGTTGCAAAAAGCCGGCGTGCCGGTGGTCGGCGTTCCCAAGACGATCGACAACGACTTGTCCGCCACCAACATGACTTTCGGTTTCGATTCCGCGGTCGAAGTGGTGGTCGACGCGCTCGACCGCCTGCACACCACAGCGCGCAGCCACAAACGCATCATGGTGGTCGAAGTGATGGGGCGCCACGCGGGATGGATCGCTTTGCACGGCGGACTGGGCGGCGGGGCGGACGTCATCCTCATCCCGGAAATTCCTTACCGCAAAAAAGTCCTCGTTGATTTATTGCGTCAGCGCCGATCGGACGGCTTCGGCAGCGCGATGATCGTGGTGGCCGAAGGGGCGAAGGAGCACGGCAAGGACCTTGTAACCAAAGAAGCCAAGCTACGCGGCAAAGGGGAGGTGCGTCTCGGCGGGATCGGGGAACAGTTGGCCGAGAATCTCGAAGCGGCGACGGGACAAGAGGCGCGTTACGTCACGCTCGGGCATTTGCAGCGCGGTGGCACGCCGAGCGCGCTCGACCGCATTCTGGCCACCCGCTTCGGTGTCGGCGCGGTTCGGCTCATTGCCGAGGGAAAATTCGGGCACATGGTCACGTATCTCGATTACCATGTGGGAGGAGTGGCCATCGCCAAGGCGGTGCGCACGTTGCGCACGGTGCAACCCGATTCGGAGACCGTGGCTTCAGCACGGTCGGTCGGGATCAGTTTCGGGGATCGTTAAGATCCTGCGACGCGAAGGTGGATCGCGCCGTTCCGGCGCGATTTCTCAACCATCAAATCGCGGTAGGGACACCGCGATCCACCGCTTTGGATCAGCAATCCGCGCTTTCCAGCGCAGCATCGACACGATCAGCGGCAGCCTCGAGTTGCTCCCTCAAATCGTTGAGGGCGGACCAAGATTGCGCGATATCCGGCCCCCATTCGCCCTCGAGACCCTCGAGCTTGGCATTGGGTGAGGGGTGACAGGCCAGATTTTCCTCGATCAGGCACGCAACGGTCCGCAGCGCGGGACCGTGGTAGGGGAGGTGCAGTTCGAGACGGTGCGAAACCTTCGTCGTCTTCGTCATATCGGAGGAATGTTTCACCGATCCGGGCCCCGCGCAAGCGGTCCGGTCAACTTTTTTGCGTCCGGGTCAGCGCCCCAAGCCGATCGGGCGTCACCTCGGACATGCCGGACACCGCCGCATCGGCCGGTGTAAGGGATTCCATCGGATTGGTCGTGGCCACGGCAAGCACGGGCATGCCGGCGCGCTTGGCCGCCTCGATGCCGACCAGCGCATCCTCGATGACCACGCAGTCGGCCGGCGGCGAACCGAGTCGTTCGGCGGCGAGCAGAAAGACAGCGGGGTCGGGTTTGCCATGGACGACTTCCTCGCCCGAGACGATCACGGTGAAAAATTCCCGCAATCCCATCAAATCAAGGGGCAGGTCGAGATTGGCGCGTTCGGTCGATGACGCGATGGCGCAGGGAATCTTTTTTGCGCGCAGCGCGGCGAGCAATGCGCGCACGCCGGGCTGTGGTTCGATGCCTTTCTCGCGAACCAACGAGCGATAAATTTCCTCTTTCTCGTGGGCCAGCGCATCGACCTCCGACGGTTCCTTGGCCCAGCCGAGATCGGGAATGATCACATTGTTCTTTTTGCCGAAGCCGCGCTTGAAGTGGTCCGCGGGCAGGGGAAGTCCGCGCTGGGCCGCGAGAACTTCCCAGCTGCGCTCGTGGTGCACCGACGAATCGACGACCACGCCGTCCCAATCGAAAATGACCGCGCGCAGGGGCATCAAGAAAAGGTGGAAGCGGCGTCCCCGCCGCTTAACCCCGAACGACAAGCGGCGGGGACGCCGCTTCTACTTTTTGCCGCCGGTGGCATCTTACAGCCCCGCGTCGGTCACCGCACCGGTCGACGCGCTGGTGGCTAGAGCGCCGAACTTGGCCAGCACGCCGCGACGATAACGCGGGGCCGGTTTTTTCCATTTCGCCTTGCGGCGTTTCAATTCGGCCGCGGGCACTATGATGGTCAGGCGGTGTTTCACCGCATCGATTTCGACGGTGTCGCCGTTTTTGACCAACGCGAGCGGACCGCCATCGAACGCCTCGGGCGTGATGTGACCGACAACGAACCCGTGCGTGCCGCCGGAGAAACGTCCGTCGGTGATCAACGCGACTTCCTTGCCGAGACCCTTGCCCATGACAGCCGAGGTGGGTCCGAGCATTTCGCGCATGCCGGGGCCGCCGCGCGGTCCCTCGTAACGAATAACAATCACATCGCCCTTTTTCACGCCGCCTTTGAGGATCGAGGCGAGCGCCAATTCCTCGGAGTCGAAGACGCGGGCCTTGCCGCGGAATTTTTCGCCCTCTTTGCCGGTGATTTTGGCCACCGCTCCGCCCGGCGCGAGGTTGCCGTGGAGAATAACGAGATGGCTGTCCTTTTTGACCGGGTTGCTCAGCGGACGGATGATCTGCTGGTCTTTGGGGTAGGGTTTGAAAGGCGCGAGGTTTTGTTTGAGCGTCTTGCCCGACACCGTCATGCAGTCGCCGTGAAGCAATCCGGCGGAGAGAAGTTCCTTCATCATCGGCACGATGCCGCCAATGCCGACCAACTCGGACATGAGGTATTTGCCGCTTGGCTTGAGGTCGGCGAGGACGGGCACGCGGCGACCGATCTTGGTGAAATCGTTGATGTTGAGCTTCACGTTGGCCGCGTGAGCCATGGCCAGCATGTGCAGCACGGCATTGGTCGATCCGCCCAGCGCAATGATCACGGTAATGGCGTTCTCGAAAGATTCCCGCGTGATGATGTCCGAGGGAAGAATGCCGCGCTTGAGCAGATTGACCACCGCCGCGCCGGCATCGCGCGCATCGGTCTTTTTGTGCGCGGAAACGGCCGCTTGCGCCGAGCTGTTGGGCAGACTCATGCCCATGGCTTCGATGGCCGAGGCCATGGTGTTGGCCGTATACATCCCGCCGCAGGAACCGGCGCCGGGGATGGCGCAGGACTCGATTTTCTGGAGCGCCTTGTTGTCAATTTTCTTCGCGGCGTGCTGTCCGACCGCTTCGAAAACGGAAACCACATCGAGATTCCGTCCATTGAGACAGCCCGGAAGGATGGTGCCGCCGTAAACGAAGACCGCCGGGCGGTTTAGACGCGAAATGGCCAGCATGCAACCGGGCATATTTTTGTCACATCCGCCGATGGCGACGAATCCATCGAACCCTTCGCAGCCCACCACGGTCTCGATCGATTCGGCGATGACTTCGCGCGAGACAAGAGAGTATTTCATTCCCTCGGTGCCCATGGAGATGCCGTCGGAAATGGTGATCGTGTTGAAAATGACCGCTTTGCCGCCCGCTGCATTCGCGCCTCCCGCCGCTTCCCGGGCCAGCACGTCGATGTGCATGTTGCACGGGGTGACCATGCTCCAGGTCGAGGCCACGCCTATTTGCGGTTTGCCGAAATCCTTCTCTTGGAATCCGACCGCGTAGAGCATGGCGCGGCTCGGGGCGCGCTCGGGTCCGTCGAGGACCTGCGAGGAATACTTGCGGAGGATGTTGCGTTTCGGGAGGACGGATTTTTTGCTCACGCTGCGAGCGTAGACGCACGCGCGCCGCGGGTTAAGCGCAAAAGTAATCAGTTGCGCTCGGCCGACTCGCGCACGCGCGAGATTTCTTCCTGCAACTCCGCGCGTTGCTGGTCGGTCAACCCCGGCGCGTCCGCGGCCTTTTGCAGGAAGCGCAGCGCGGGTCGGGCGAGTCCCTGCTTGGCATAGGACTGCCCGAGATAGAGTTCGTAAAAACTGGCGTCGCCACCGCGGCCCTTAGTGAGCGCGATCAGACGTTCGAGAATTTCCGCTTCGCTTTGGAGTGCACGGGCGGCATTGGCCGTGCGGGCAGCGAGCCACAGCGCACCTTCGTCGCCGGGGGCCAGGTCTGCCGCGCGTTGACCCGCAGCATAGGCGTCATCGATACTTCCGGCATGGAGCAAGGTTTCGGCGCGCGCTTGCCATGCACCCGCCGAGTCCGGCGTGAGCGCTACAGCCCGCTCGCTCTGCTCCAAGGCCGGACCGATTTTACCGATCGAGATGAGCACCAAGGCCCGCGCCGCGGCAACGTGCGCAGACATGTCCGATCGTCTAACCGCGGACCGGGAAAGTTCATCCGCCTCGGGCAAAGCCTGGGCTGCGAGGGAGGCGAGTGCTGCATCGGCAAGGAAACGCGAGCGGTTGGCTGCGCCGATCAAGCCGCGCGACAATTGCTGCGCCGGCTCGGTGGGAAATTCACGCTCTCGCGGCGCGCGCACGAAAAGCAGTCCGGTCGCATCGACCGCGGCAAGTCGCCAATCAGGAGATTCTCCGAGATGCCGCGCCAACGGCGCGTAGTCGGATTTCTCCCCCAGCAACCAGACCGCGCGGTAGCGCGCCTTGCGATCCTGCGCGCGCCACAGCTTCGCTTCGCGGGCCAAGCGCAAGTCTTCACCTTCCGGGCTGCGTGAGGGAAGCGCCCCTCCGAACCGCGCTAGGGCAAGGCCCTGCGGATTGATGTAAACGGGTCCCTCCTGCGGAACCGCATCGCGAGTCAGGGTGGATTGCGCCGTTTCGCGAACCATGGCGAGGTCATACCAGTCGTTGACTCGCTGCGATCCGCTCCAGATGGCGAGCGATGCGGCGAAGACGATTAACGC
>Ga0163212_1000332_pt1 | contig 20535 bp, 18 predicted proteins | sample Malawi_45m_30L_FD_113532 | JGI IMG/M metagenome (GOLD analysis project Ga0163212, IMG submission 113532) | Freshwater microbial communities from Lake Malawi, Central Region, Malawi to study Microbial Dark Matter (Phase II) - Malawi_45m_30L | ecosystem: Environmental > Aquatic > Freshwater > Lake...
CCTTTGCAGGAGCGATCTCCAATGGCCAGACCAGTCCTAACTCATCATGCGACTGTTCTGCGACTGCAGCAACTGCACGGGATACGCCGATTCCGTAAGAGCCCATGGTCACTACTCGCGATTTTCCTTCGCTATCAAGGACGGTGAGGTCAAGCGACTCGGCGTACTTCCTGCCTAGTTGGAAGATATGGCCGATCTCAATCGCACGATCGATGATCACCGGCCTTGAGCACTCTGGACACCCATCTCCGGCTCTCACTTCAGCCGCTTCCACGAACGCATCAATAGTGAAGTCCCTGCCATGCATCACAAATCTTGCATGGCGATTAAGTTTGTTTGCACCGGTAATCCAATGCGATCCCACGACTATTCGAGGATCGGCATAGAGTTTTAATCCAAAGCGCTTTGCATCTTGCGGTCCGACATAGCCTTTGACTAGTTCTTTCCGTTTGACGAAATCTGCATCTTCAAAGAGTCGAAGTTCTTTAACTCCTGGCAGATTTGCCTCAAGCCGCTTGAGATCGACTTCGCGATCACCTGGTACGAGCACTGAAATAGCTTCGCCATCTGCAATCAACAAGACATTCTTGAGCGTGTCACTCGCCTTGTATCCACCACCAAATTTCTCGTTCATCACTGATACAAGCGAATCGATCGTGGGTGTGTTTGGCGTATCCAACTCTTCGATGGGGCCAGTGGTTTCGCCTTTGAATGGCTCGACATGGGTCCTCATCGCTTCGACATTTGCCGCATAGCCACAGGAGTTACAGAGAACGTAGGTATCTTCACCCGTTGGTGCAGGAGCGAGGAATTCTTCCGATCTCGAGCCACCCATCGCGCCAGACATCGCCGAGACGATGTTGAACTTCAAACCAAGTCGGTTAAAGGTCTTGATGTAGGCGTCTCGATGACGGTCGTACGAGTGAGCAAGTCCTTCATCATCAAGGTCGAAGGAGTAGGAATCTTTCATCACGAATTCCCGACCGCGAATGATTCCGCTTCGTGGTCGTGGTTCATCTCGATACTTAGTTTGGATCTGATAGATGATCAGCGGGAGATCCTTATACGAGGAGTACTCGCCCTTGACCATGAGAGTGAACATCTCTTCATGGGTAGGGCCTAGGAGGTAATCACCCTCTTTTCTATCTTTGAGTCGAAAGAGGTCTTTTCCGTACTCTTCCCAACGATTCGTTGCTTCATATGGTTCCTTTGGCAAGAGTGCAGGAAAGTGAACCTCTTGAAATCCAGCCGCATCCATCTCTTCGCGGATGATTCGCTCGATATTTCGATAAGTGATGTAGCCAAGCGGCAACCAGGAATAGATACCCGCTGCGATCCGACGAATGTATCCCGCGCGAACTAGGAGTCTATGGCTTGCAACCTCTGCATCTGCAGGGTCATCTCGTAGAGTGCGAAGAAAGAGCGTCGACATTCGTAGCATCAAAGGCCCCTTACTTCACCGAAACTGAAGGTTCGCCCGAAGCTACTCCAGCGGCCTCCATTTCATCAGCAAGGCGCATTGCCTCTTCAATCAATGTTTCGACGATCTGCGCTTCGGGAACAGTCTTGATCACTTGGCCTTTGACGAAAATCTGGCCTTTGCCATTTCCAGATGCAACGCCAAGATCGGCTTCACGCGCTTCTCCAGGTCCATTGACTACGCAACCCATCACGGCAACGCGAAGTGGCACTGTCATTCCCTCAAGGCCCGCCTGCACTTTCTCGGCCAAGGTGTAGACATCGACTTGGGCGCGGCCACATGATGGACAGGAGACGATCTCCAACTTTCGTTGACGAAGGTTGAGCGATTCGAGTATTGCGATTCCGACCTTGACCTCTTCTACTGGAGGTGCTGAGAGGGAGACTCGAATTGTGTCGCCGATTCCTTCGGATAAGAGAATGCCAAATGCAGTCGCAGATTTGATTGTTCCTTGGAAGAGTGGCCCAGCCTCAGTCACACCGAGGTGAAGTGGATAAGGACATTGCGCCGCCAAAAGCCGATAGGCCTTCACCATCGTGACTGGGTCATGGTGTTTTACCGAAAGCTTGATATCAGTGAAGCCATGCTCTTCGAAGAGGCTTATCTCCCAGAGCGCTGACTCGGCAAGAGCTTCAGGAGTTGCCTTTCCATATTTTGCAAGAAGTCGTGGATCTAGGGAGCCTGCGTTTACTCCAATACGAATCGGTATTCCCGCATCTCCTGCCGCCTTTGCCACTTCTTTGACTTTGTCATCGAACTGTTTGATGTTTCCAGGGTTAACTCGGACTGCTGCGCACCCCGCATCAATCGCGGCAAAGATGTACTTAGGTTGAAAGTGGATATCTGCAATCACCGGAATCTGCGATTTCTTCGCTATCTGAGCAAGCGCATCAGCATCATCTTGACTCGGAACTGCCACCCGAACGATCTGACATCCCGAAGCCGTGAGCTCTGCAATCTGTTGCAAAGTTGCGTTGACATCAGCAGTAAGTGTGGTGGTCATCGACTGGACCGATACCGGTGCGTCGCCCCCGACAAGGACACTTCCTACTTTGAGTTGCTTTGATTTTCTCCGCGGAGCAAGGGTAGGTAGTGGAGCCTGAGGCATCCCGAGACTTACGCCACCCTGGTTCGACATGACCGTATTCTCTACGATTGTCGCGACGAGTGGAAATCTAACTCGCTAGCGTCGCAAAAATCGCTATAAACCGAGCCTCACTGGGTTGATGATATCTGCGAGCAGTAGCAGAACGGTGAGCGCGATCATCAGCACGACAACAACAAGAGTGATCGGAGTCAGCTTCTCAACATCAACCGGTGGTGGTGCAGGCCTGCCTTTTCTTTTAGCGTTGCCACGACGAACTCCATCTGCGATTGCCACAGCCATATGACCACCATCAAGTGGAAGTATCGGAAGGAGATTGAACATTCCGACAAAGATATTGAGGCCAGCAACAATCAACAGGAAGAAGACCACCTTTCCATGAAAATCAAGGCGCTCACTCGATGAGATCTCGCCCGTGGTTCGAGCCACTCCAACGACGCCAACAAGACCTTCGGGGTCACGCTCTTCATCACCAAATGTCTGATTGATCAAATCTGGGATCATCACCGGCAAGCGAATAAGGGCGGTCGCACTTCCTTTTACGATATCGCCAACGAATTTTGTGCTCTCGATCGCTCCTTCGATGGGGCCTAATCGAACGATTCCGTAACTTGAGATGATGCCGATTACCCCGCGAGTTTCGCCAGCGACTGTCCTAGATCCTAGAGTGAGATCCACTTCAAATCTTTCCGGACCGCGTTGAACGGTGAGAATCACTGCCTCACTCGGCGAAGAGCGAATCACCTCAAGAACATCTGCCCATTTCATATCCCCTGTGACTACTGGCTCATCGGATTTTCTGATTGCGACAATCTCATCACCTGCTTGAAGCCCCGCTAGCGAGGCTGGTGACTTCGCCGAGGTAGGTAGGCATTCTCCATCACTTGTTGTGATGATGCATGGGACAACTTCATCGACTCTATTGAGAGCTTGGTTGATTCCGACTCCTACAAAGAGGGTGAAGATCAAGAGAAAACCAAGAACGAAGTGAAGGAAAGAGCCCGCCCCGAGAACGATGAGGCGCTCTCTTATGGTCCCACTTAAGAAAGTTCGATCCTTATCCGCTTCGGCAATCTCATCATGTGGGGTCATTCCGATGATCTTGCAGTAGCCACCAGCAGGAATCGCTTTGATGCCGAACTCAGTTTCACCGCGCTTTGTCGACCAGATGCGTGCGCCGAACCCAAGGAAGAACTCGGTAACTTTCATGCCATAGCGCTTTGCGGCGAAGTAATGACCTGCCTCATGAATCATCACGGAAGCCAGAAGTGCGATGATGAAAGCCAGTACGCCGACAATCCCCAGTAACTCCATCTTTATGCTCCCATCAACTCTCGCGCCAGTATGCGAGCATCCTTCTCTATCGCACTGACATCCTCGAGACTTCGCAGTTGCGAGACTGCTCCGCCTCCGAGTTTCTGGACCACTTTCTCCAAGAGATCAACTATCCCTAAAAATCCAATCTTTCCTGCGATGAATGCTGCGACAGCCTCTTCATTTGCTGCGTTATACATCGCAGTGACCGCAGTCCCGAGTTCGCCACATCGCTTCGCTAATTCCACCGCAGGGAATCTCTCGTTATCGAGCGGCTCGAAATCCCATGACGAGCTCTCTGACCAATCAATTGCTGGCATTACCGAACTCAACCTCTCACCTTCAGAGATTGCATAAGCAATCGGCCCCTTCATATTAGGTGGGCTTGCTTGAGCGATTGTCGATCCATCCCTGAACTCAACCATCGAGTGAACGACCGACTGAGGGTGGATCACGGTTTCTATTGATTTGTAAGGCGTCCCAAAGAGATGGTGCGCTTCGATGACTTCAAGACCCTTATTGACCATCGTCGCCGAATTGATTGTCACCACTCTTCCCATATTCCATGTTGGGTGGGCGAGCGCATCCTCCAGCGTCACATCACTGAGATCTTTGCGCTTTCGAAATGGTCCACCACTTGCAGTGAGAATCACCTTCTTTATCTCACCGGCTGCGCCAGAGCGCATTGCTTGAGCGAGAGCAGAATGTTCGGAGTCAACTGGAATGATTCGATCCCGCCCGTAATCGGTCACCAGTTCACCACCGGCGACAAGAGATTCCTTGTTGGCGAGCGCAACCTTATTGCCACTTGAAAGTGCAGAAAGCGTTGGGCCAAGACCAATCGAGCCAGTTATTGCATTGAGAACGATGTCGCAAGGAATTGCTGCAACTTGTGCTGCACTCTGAGGCCCGTCGATGACTTCACCCTGGAAGAGAGCAGTGAGTTGAGCCCGCTCCCCCGAAGTAGCAATGACGGGAACATTGAACTCTCGGGCTTGCTCAGCCAAAACCGGATAGTTCGAAGATCCGGCCGAGAGGGCAAGAACCCGAAACTTATCGGGGTGGTTGCGGACGATTTCGAGAGCTTGTACCCCGATTGAGCCCGTTGAACCGAGAATCACAAGGTCACGCATGGAAGAATCTTCTCACCTCTCAATACACTCCTGCCTATGTATCAGACCACCCATGGGCCACACCTTCCGCAAGAGCGACGACTCGTTACTGAAATTCCAGGACCAAAATCGCAAGAGTTGATCAAGCGACGAAACGAGGCAGTCTCTGCCGCCCTTGGAATGTCGATGCCAGTTATTGTTGAGCGAGCAGGTGGTGGAGTAATCATTGATATTGATGGAAACTCCATTATCGATATGGGCGCTGGGATCGCGGTAGTCAATGTCGGCAATAGCGCCGATCGCGTAGTTGCCAATGTCAAGGCGCAAGTCGAAGCATTTACCCATACATGTTTCATGGTTGTCCCCTATCAGGGATATATCGAAGTCTGCGAAGCGCTCAATGAACTGACTCCAGGTAAATCAAAGAAGAAGTCAGCGCTCTTTAACTCAGGTGCCGAGGCGCTAGAGAACGCAGTGAAGATTGCGCGACGTTTCACTAAGCGCCAAGCAATCGTCGTCTTCGAACATGGTTATCACGGACGTACAAATCTCACCATGGCTATGACTGCGAAGAACATGCCGTACAAGGATGGATTTGGACCTTTTGCTCCTGAGATCTATCGAATGCCGATGGCCTATCCCTATCGATGGCCTGGTGGCGCCGAAGCGTGTGAGCGAGAGGCACTTGATGAAGTCCTTCACAAGATAGAGAAGGAAATTGGTGGCGAGAATCTTGCTGGCATTGTTATCGAACCGATTCAAGGTGAAGGCGGTTTCGTCGTGCCACCACGAGGATTCCTCCCAGGACTTGCCGATTACTGCAAGAAAGTCGGCGCGCTCTTCATCGCTGATGAGGTACAGACTGGATTTGGTCGAACCGGTCAGATGTTTGCCTGTGAAGATGAAGGGATTGAACCTGACCTGATCACCACTGCAAAAGGAATTGCTGGTGGCCTTCCACTCGCTGCAGTGACGGGACGCGCAGACGTCATGGATTCAATCCATGGTGGTGGACTCGGAGGAACTTATGGTGGATCGCCAATTGCTTGTGCCGCCGCGCTCGGTGCGATTGAGACGATCAAGGAAGAGAAGTTGGTAGAACGTTCAGCGAAGATCGGTCAGATGATGCGCTCTGCTCTCGAATCTATGCAAGCGAAATACCCGATCATTGGTGATGTTCGAGGACGTGGCTCGATGCAGGCGATGGAACTCGTCAAAGCTGGGAGCACGGAGCCTAATACTGAGGCGCTTGGCAAGATCGTCAAGTATTGCCAATCTAAAGGCGTTCTCATCCTCACAGCTGGAACTTATGGAAATGTGATCCGCCTTTTGCCGCCACTTGTCATGCCAGAGCATTTGTTGCAAGAAGCGCTCACAATTCTTGACGAAGCAGTCGCCTCAGCGATCTAAGAGATTTCGAGTTGGGGAGTATGTGATCCCCTTCTTGCGTGCAGCAATCGCACTGAGCGCTTCAAGCACTACGCGATTAGCAAGAATCGAAGTGATATCTGCGCTATCGAAAGGTGGCGCAACTTCAACCACATCTATTCCCACAATCGGCAGCTCAAGACAAATCCTTCGAACAGCTTCCAGTAGTTCTCGACTGGTCATCCCACCTGGTTCAGGTGTACCCGTGCCAGGCGCCATACCGGGATCAACGACATCGATATCAACCGAGAGGAAGACTCCGTCGCAATCCTTTGTCAATGTAGCAAAAGATTCATCAAGGACTGCCTTCATTCCTCGATGATGAATCTCGGTCATTTCATAGGAGCGCATTCCTTGATCGCGCATCCAGGCCAAGGTTTCATCCCCGGGCCAATAACCACGAAGGCCAAGTTGAAGGAAACGATCGCCTCTGACGGCACCTGAATCAATCAACCTGCGCATCGGAGTCCCGTGTCCGATAAGTGCGCCAAATTGAAGGTCTCCGGTATCTGCATGTGCATCGAAGTGAATCATCGAGACTCTTCCAAAACCTCGGTGATCTGCGATTCCTGCAACATCGGCGGATGCAATCGAATGATCGCCACCCAGCACTACTACAATCGCACCGGCGCGCGAGATTTTCTCGGTTGCGGCGCGCAAAACTTTGAGCGACTCTTCAAGATTGCCAGGTGGCATCAAGAGATCTCCCGCATCAAATACTTTGAGCTCCTTCAATCCGTCGATGCGAAGCGCTAGATGTGGTCGCTCGCCATCGTGGGGCAGATAGTCGCCCATTCGAATCGCCTGAGGGCCGAATTTTGCCCCTGTACGATGTGAAGTTCCAGAATCAATCGGAGCACCGACGATGATGACATCAGCGCCTTTGTAGGTTGACGCATCTTCCAGGTCGCACTTCGGAACACCGAGAAATAAGAAATTCGGTCCATACATATTGCCGATGTTGGCCATTACTTGCGCGCCTTTCGCTTACCGAGAACTTGGCCAGCAAAAACGGCCGCTAACGCGACGATGAACATCACTGTTCCGATCACATTAGCCTGGGGTGGTACGCCTCGTAGCGAGGCAGTCCAAACATATTCCGGGAAAGTATTGACGGTGCCTGAATTGAAGTTAGTGATGATGAAGTCATCAAAGGAGAGTGAGAATGAAAGGAGCGCTGCCGCTGCAATTCCCGGTGCAACCAATGGCAAAGTCACCCGGCGGAATGTCTCCCATTCATTGGCGTAGAGATCGCGCGCCGCTTCTTCCAATTTCGGGTCGAGGCTTGCTACACGAGCTTTGACTGTGACCACGACAAATGAGATACAGAACATAATGTGAGCGATGATCACAGTCATCAATCCAGCACCTGCACCAATATTGATGAACATAGAAAGTAGTGAGGCGCCGAGCACCACCTCTGGCGTTGCCATCGGAAGAAAGATCAGAAGATTTGTGGTGCTTCGCCCTTTGAAGTTATAGCGACCCAGTGCGAAGGCAATCATCGTGCCAAGGATCGTGGCAAAGAACGTTGCGGTGAGGCCGACTTTGAATGAGTTTCCTAGCGCTTCACAGATTCCTATTGGCTCGCAGGGGTTGAGCCAAGCATCCATCGTGAATCCACGCCAGACGATGTTGCGCTTATCTGCATCATTGAATGAGAAGGCGATCGTGTAGAAGATTGGTAACAAGATGTAGAAGATCGCGAGGCCGGCATAGATACGGATGAGATTCTTCGAAAGCCAGCGGATCATACCAACTCATCCGTTCCGGCTCGACGTATATAGATGAGAACAACGACCAAAATTGAGGCCATCAAGAGGAACGAGAGCGAAGCGGCGGTTGGATAATCAACAACGCGAAAGAAGCGTGAATTAATAACGTTACCGATCATGTAGTTATCGGGGTTACCGAGTAACTGAGCATTGATGTAATCCCCCGATGCCGGAATGAAGGTGAGCAACGTTCCTGCCACCACACCTGGCATTGAGAGTGGAAGCGTCACTTTTCGAAAGGTAGTCGCGCCATTGGAATAAAGATCCCCCGATGCCTCAAGGAGGCGATAGTCGATTCGATCGAGTGAGGCATAAATCGGAAGAGTCATAAAAGGTAGAAAGTTGTAGGTCAATCCCATAATGACCGAGAACGCGGTGGCTGTGATCGTCCCATCGGGAGCCATCAGACCAATGAACTGAAGTGTCGAGACTACGGGCCCCTCGGCACCAAGAATCTGTTTCCACGCAAGAGTTCTTAAGAGGAATGATGTGAAGAATGGCGCGATCACCATGATCAGTAGGAAGTTCTTCCATGCTCCTGCTCGAAAGGCCATCGCATAGGCCAATGGATATGCGATGGCAAGAGCTAAGAGAGTCGCAAGGAGGGCGTAGATAAATGACCGGTAGAACTGTTCTTGGTTATCCACGAAGGCATCCAAGAAATTCATGAACCTAAAGGTCTGAACGAATTCCCCAGTTTCAAACGATGGCGCGGGAGTCTTCGTCGAAGTCTCCGCGAGATTGATTAGTGGAAAGGCAAAGAAGATGAGAAGCCAGAGAAGACCCGGCGCTAGAAGAAGGTAGGCAAATTTCTTTGACTTCTTCTCAGGGGCTTTAGGTGCATCGCTTGCACCAACATGAGCGATTGCCATCAATCTCGCCTATCGCTCAATCACGGCGCTACTTGGAAGCACCATCGAGTGCAAAAGTGAACTGAGGTTCCCATGAGAGTGTGACCGGGTCTCCCTTAACAAGGTCTGGGGCGCCACCATCATTCTGCTCAAAGACGACTAACTCTTGCTTCCATGGCATCTCCACCAGGTATTGAGTGCTCACTCCGGTAAATGAGATATCAGTGATCTTGCCACCTATGAGTACGTTGCCGTGAGTACTGTCTCCGGGATCATGAAGTCGGAATTTCTCTGGGCGAATGCCTACCTTGATTGCGGACCCAGAGGCGTTGTTTCGAGATTTCGGAAATGTAATTCGAGTTCCTTGGATATTTGCAACAACATTAGAGCCATCACTTGACTCCACTACCCCATCGATGAAATTAGATTGGCCAAGGAAGTTCGCTACGAAAACTGTCTTTGGATTCTCGTAAAGATCGGCGGGAGATCCCAATTGCTCGATTTTGCCGTTATTCATCACAGCCACGGTATCTGCCATGGTCATCGCCTCTTCTTGATCATGAGTCACATGCACGAAAGTGATGCCCACTTTAGTTTGAATCCACTTCAATTCAATCTGCATCTGACGTCGCAACTTCAAATCAAGCGCGCCTAAAGGTTCGTCAAGAAGTAAGAGCGCGGGGCGATTTACCACCGCCCTTGCTAGGGCAATTCGCTGTTGTTGGCCACCAGAGAGTTGACCAGGCTTTCGATTCTTCAAGTGGGATAGTTCGACGAGTCCGAGGACTTTCTCGACCGCTTCATCGACATCTTTGATGCCACGGCGACGAAGTCCGAATGCGACATTCTCGAAGATAGTTAGGTGAGGAAAAAGAGCGTAACTCTGAAATACGGTGTTGACCGGACGGTGGTAAGGTTTGGTATAGGTAATGTCAGTATCACCAATCGATATCTTCCCCGATGTTGGCTCTTCAAGTCCTGCGATCATGCGAAGCGTTGTTGTCTTGCCACAACCGGAGGGACCAAGAAGTGCGAAGAATGAACCCTTAGGGATGGTCAATGAGAGGTCATCAACCGCGGTGAAATCAGCGAAGCTCTTTCTGACGTGTGAGAGAACTAAGTCGCCTTGAACCTTCTTGGGTTCGCTCACTAGTGACTACTTATCGTCGCTTCGTCTCGGATATCTCGTACTACGCGCCGATTGCTTCTTGGAACGCCGCTGAGAAGTCAAACTCTTCCTTGGCATCAAGACCACGGAAGACCTTCACCTTGGCGAGGGTCGCATCATCCGGGAAGATGAATGGGCTTGAAGCCAACTCTGGATCGATCTTCTCCATCTCGGCCTGAGCACCCTTGACCGGACAGATGTAGTTGACATATGCGGCTACTTCAGCAGCAATCATCGGATCGTAAAAATGGTCAATCAACTTCTCCGAGTTTGACTTATTGGCCGAGGTCGAAGCAATCAAGCAGTTATCACTCCAAAGGGTTCCGCCTGACTCAGGGATGGCAAAGCCATAGTTCTGGCCGGAGAGATTCTCCGAGAACATATCTCCGCTCCACCCAATAGCAGCGACCGCATCCCCATTTGCCATATCTTCCAGGTAGTCATTTCCCTTGACTTGGCGGATGAAGCCATCAGCGATCAACTGCTTGAAGTAATCGATTCCGTTCATAAATTGATCTTCGGTGAACGGTTGAGAGATATCGACACCTTGGTATTGCAGAATGATTCCCATCGTATCTCTCATCTCTGAGAGCACAACGACACGTCCTTTGTTCTCAGCACTGAAGATCTGTTCGATTGAGACGACATCCTCCTTGATGACATCCTTATTCCAGCAAAAACCTGCAAAACCAGATTGCCAAGTCATCGAGTGCTTGCGGCCAGGGTCATAGCTGACGTTAGCGAGGGTGTCGAGGATATTTCCCTTATTCGGCATATTCGCCTCATCAAATTCGCGGGCGTAACCGAGGCGGATCCAACGCGCTGCCATCCAATCGGTTGGAGTGACGATGTCGTAGCCGATGTCATTTCCTGCCTTGAGATTCTCTTGAACTTTGCCGTAGAACTCATCGTTATCGTTGTATTCGACCAAGTAATCAACTTCAATACCGGTTCGTTCAATGAACTGATTGAGCGATGGGTAGGTTCGCTTTCCATCTACCTTCTTCTGGTCAAGGTATGCGGTCCAATTTGCCCAACGGACCGTTCCGCCGACATCTTCAGGGAAAGTTTTGGTTGCGGCCTCTTCACCTGCACCACATGAAGCAAGGAGCGCTACGCCAGCGACGCCACCGGTTGCCGCAAGAAATCCACGTCGTGACATCTGAGCACGAATGAGTGCCCTCGTTGCAGGATCTTTTGGCAGTGAACGTTCTCTTTTGGCGTCCATCACTCTCGACTCTCTATCCGTGGGCGGTCTTGCCCGTGCTTTCCATTTCGCGCAACTTTAGTCGCCGCGCCCTTCTGAATGGGGAATTCCCGCTCAGAAATTTATGCGTTGAGGTTGGTCATCACGTGCTTGATACGGGTGTACTCCTCGAATGCATATCCGGAGAGGTCCTTGCCGTATCCAGAGTGCTTGAAGCCGCCATGAGGCATCTCAGCGACCATCGGAATATGAGTATTGATCCAGACACAGCCGAAGTCGAAAGCCTTCGCCATCCGCATCGCTCGTCCATGATCTTTGGTCCAGACACTTGAGGCGAGGCCGTACTTGACGCCGTTTGCCATCCGAACTGCTTCAGCTTCATCGGTGAACTTCTGGATCGTGATAACGGGAGCGAAGATCTCAGTCTGAATCATCTCATCGCTCTGCTTGAGATCCGCGACAACAGTCGGTGTCCAGAAATATCCAGGGCGATCGACCTTTGTACCACCGGCAGTAACCCGAGCGTGTGCGGGTACTCGATCCAAGAACCCTTGTACCCGAGCGAGTTGGTTTGCATTATTTACAGGTCCAACAAGAACGTCATCATTGGGCATACCTACCTTGATGTTGTTCTTTGCCTGTTCACTTAGCAAAGTGACGACATCCTCGTAGGCACTTGCCTCAACAATGACGCGAGTTGCGGCGGTGCAATCCTGTCCTGCATTGAAGTATCCCGCGACTGCAATCCACTCGCATGCTGCTTCAAGGTTCGCGTCATCGAAGATCACAACGGGTGCCTTGCCACCCAATTCAAGATGAAGTTTCTTGAGATCCTTTGACGCACTCTGCGCTACCTCCATACCTGCACGTACCGAACCAGTAATGGAGACGAACTGTGGAATCTCGTGATCGATCAAATGGCGACCAGTATCTCGACCGCCAACAACGACATTGACGACGCCTTCCGGCAAGAACTCTTGCATCAACTCTGCCATCCAAACGGTGGAAACTGGAGTGGTATCACTTGGCTTCAAGACGACTGTGTTTCCTGCAGCAATCGCCGGCGCCCACTTCCAGACGGCCATCATCATCGGGTAATTCCACGGCGTTACCTGCGCGCAGACTCCGATTGGTTCGCGACGGATAAAAGAGGTGTGTCCCTTGAAGTACTCAGCGGCTGAACGTCCTTCGAGGTTTCTCGCAGCACCGGCAAAGAATCGGATCTGATCAAGCATCGGGCCCATCTCTTCGGCTCGAGTTACAGCGAGAGGCTTGCCCGTGTTCTCTGATTCGATGGCGATCAGCTCTTCACTTCTCGCTTCGATTGCGTCGGCAATCTTGTTGATCGCTTTCTGTCGCTCACCTGGCGTCGAATCACGCCAACCTTCAAAGGCATTAGCAGCGGCTTTCATCGCACTATCTACATCTGCCGCATTGGAGTTTGGCGCTTTCATAAATGTCTCGCCGGTTGCGGGATTGATTAGGTCATAGGTGCTATCAGCAGATGATGCGACGGACTCGCCGTTGATGAAGTTATTGAGCGTGTTCATACAGGGAGATTACCCTTTCCCTTATGACAAGCAACCCCTCTGCCAAACGATCCAGCGCCATCAAACGCTCTCCCCATAAGGGCAGTGGGGATCCCGCCCATCTTGAAGAAATCCTGAGACGTTCCTTCGTCGCCCATGTCGCCATTGACGATGGTGGCCCAGTCATCATCCCGGTTGCATGCGCTCCCTCGAGAGATCGAAGTGAGCTCTTGCTCCACGGATCGACCGCATCGCGCCTCTTCAATAGCCTCGAAGAAGGGGTCGATGCCTGCGTGGAGATGACCTTGCTTGAAGGATTGGTTCTCGCCCGGTCCTCATATGAGTCATCAATGCATTACAAATCCCTGGTCGCATTCGGTCGAGCTCGCGCCCTTGAAGGTCAGGAGAAGTTGGCGGCACTTGATGCCCTCGTCGAGCACCTTCTTCCGCATCGCCTTCCTGAACTTCGAGCAAGTTATGAACAAGAATTGAAAGCAACAGCAATCGTTGCTTTTCCACTTGATGACTACACAATTAAAGTCTCAGGCTCGGATCCAAAGGATAAGCCGGAAGATATATCAGCGCCTATCTGGGCCGGGATTGTTCCGATAGTCGAGAGCTTTGGTGAACCGATTCCGGCTAAGAATCTCAATCCTGGTATCCCGATTCCTGGATATATAAAAAGTTGGAAGCGGAGTTAAGACTCGCTCTTCACCGCTGCCGCCAACTGGCCACAGGCACCATCGATTTCACGCCCTCGGGTATCTCGTACCGTGACGGGAACTCCATAATCCTCAAGTATCTTCACGAAGCGTCGCTCGTCCTCCGGCTTTGATGCTGTCCACTTCGAACCAGGTGTTGGATTGAGTGGGATGAGATTGACATGAGCATGACGACTCTTCAATAACTTTCCTAAGAGTTCAGCACGGGAAGCTTGATCGTTGATATTGCGAATCAGTGCATATTCGATCGAGTATCTTCGACCGGTCTTATCTGCATATTTGTCAGCAGCGGCAAGGACCTCTCCCACTTTCCAACGTGAATTAATCGGCACTAGTGAGTCGCGCAATTCATCATCAGGGGTGTGAAGAGAAACAGCAAGGCGCACTTGTAATCCCTCAGCCAGCAATTTCTCTATACCTGGCACCAATCCAACAGTTGAGATCGTTATAGAACGCGCCCCTATGCCAAGGCCATCTGGTTGTGGCGTTACGAGATTTCGCACCGATCTCATCACCGCGTTGTAGTTAGCGAGCGGCTCGCCCATCCCCATGAAGACCACATTAGAAAGGCGTGTCGGCCCACTCGGTAAATCGCCTTGAGCCGCAGATTTTGCCGCTGCTACAAGTTGGGCAGTGATCTCACCTGCAGTGAGATTGCGGGTCAATCCGGCTTGTCCGGTTGCGCAGAACGGACAGTTCATTCCGCAACCTGCTTGAGATGAGATACAGACTGTGGTCCGTTCTGGATATCTCATCAGAACGCTCTCGACCAGGACGCCATCATGTAATCGCCAGAGATCCTTGCGAGTCATTCCCTCGTCACAAGAGACTGAACGAACCAGTGTGATTAACTCAGGGAGAAATTCCTTTCGAACCACCTCGCGAAGATCTTTCGGGAAATCACTCCAGGTTTCAGGATTATCGTTGTAATGGGTGAAGTAATGAGTTGAGATCTGATTGACTCGAAAAGCGGGGATGCCAAGTTCCTTTGCTTGTGCCTTTCGCTCTTCAGGTGAGAGATCTGCAAGATGTAACGGCGCCTTGGTACGTGGCTTTGGCGCATCGAAGACGAGCTTTAGCTCAGTCAATCTCTATGCCTCTCGTCATCCTATTAGTAGTCATGCCACTAGTAGTCATTTCACTAGACCAAGGTTCGCGTTACTTCAAGGAAGATCCAGAGTGCAGGTGCAGTCACGGTCGCCGAATCGAGTCGATCAAGCATTCCGCCATGGCCGGGCAAGAATGAACTCATATCTTTGATTCCGAAATCTCGCTTCAACGCTGATTCGATGAGATCGCCAAAGGTCGCGGCAAGTACCCCAACTACTCCCATCAATGCGCCAATCCACCAGGATCGCTCTAATAAATAATGAAATGCAGCGGCCGATGCGACTACTGTCGCGATAAGACCGCCAAAGAAGCCTTCCCAGCTCTTCTTGGGCGATAGAAGTGGCGCCATCTTGTGTCTTCCAAGGAGGACGCCTGCGATATATGCGAAAGTGTCATTGACGCCTACAAGAATGACAAGAACTGAGATCAATGCGAAGCCATCGCTATCTCGCGCCAAGAGGAATATAAATGAAGGCAGTAACCCAAGATAAAGCAGGGTAAGAAGGGATGAGCTAGCTCTAGAGGCATACTCACCTGGTCCCTTTTTCAAGAGCCAAATCAAGTTGATGATCGCTACAACCGGAAGAGCGGTGAGAACTCCTTCACTCCCCCACCTCCATGCCGCGGCATAGAGCGAAAGCCCCGAGATGATGAGTAAGGGCCCCGTTGGATAGATGCCAGATCCTCGGTACGCACCCACCAATTCATGGATTGATATAGCGAATGCGAGCGCCACTACAAGAGCGAAGGTGACTGGCAGTAGCGCCATAGAAGTGAAGATGATGGCGAGGAGCACTAGCGCGATGAAGAGCGATGTGAAGAGCTTTCGACCAGCGCGCTTATTGATTGCCTCATTAATCGCATGTAGGTCAGACATCTTTCAGGCTTCAATCAAACTTCGAGAAGTTCGGCTTCTTTATGTTTCAGAATCTCATCAATCTTTGCCACATGATCCGAAGTCGCCTTCTCCATATCTTTCTCGGCGCGGGCAAGATCATCCTTTCCGATCAAACCGTCCTTCTCCATTTTCTCCATCGCCTCTTTGGCATTGCGGCGAATGTTTCGAAGTGAGACACGGGACTCTTCGGCCTTGTTACGAGCAACTTTGATAAACTCCTTACGTCGCTCTTCGGTCAACTGAGGGAAATTCACTCGAATGACGCCACCATCATTGCCGGGATTGACGCCCAGATCCGATTCACGAATCGCCTTCTCGATATTTGCCATAGCGCCTTTATCAAAGGGCGTCACTAACGCAGTCCTTGCCTCTGGTACTTGGACCGATGCAAGTTGAGCGAGCGGTGTGAGAGACCCGTAGTAATCGACCATGATTTTGGCAAACATTCCAGGATGCGCCCGGCCGGTGCGAATCGATGCGAAATCTTCCTTTGCGACATCCACCGCTTTATTCATTTTGGTGGTCATGTCGGCTAGGACTGACTTGAGATCTGACATCTTCTCGCTCCTTTGGCTTTCCGAAAACTCTACTTACCTGTGATCCTAGGAAATCCCTAGTTGACCAATGTTCCAATCTTCTCGCCGCGCACCGCTTTGGCGATATTTCCCTTTTGCATCAAATCGAAGACAATGATGGGGAGTTTGTTCTCCCGGCAGAGGCTAAATGCCGCAGCATCGGCGACAGCAAGAGATTTTGAAAGCACCTCGTCGTAGGAGATGGTTTCGAACTTCGTCGCACTCTTATCTTTACGTGGATCTGCGGTATAGACACCATCTACTCCGCTCTTAGCGAGCAGTAAGGCATCGACCCCGATCTCTAGCGCGCGCTGCGCTGCGACGGTATCGGTCGTGAAGAACGGCATTCCAGCTCCAGCACCAAAGATCACAACTCGCCCCTTTTCCAGGTGACGAATCGATCGTCGTGGAATGTAAGGCTCGGCTACCTGTCCCATAGTGATCGCAGTCTGGACCCGGGTATCAATACCCTTCTTCTCAAGGAAGTCTTGGAGCGCTAGACAGTTCATCACAGTTCCGAGCATTCCCATGTAATCAGCTCTGGCTCTTTCCATACCGCGCTGTTGTAGTTCGGCGCCACGGAAATAATTTCCGCCACCAACGACGATTGCGATTTCAACGCCACTTTGTACGACATCTGCGATCTGTTCTGCCACATCAGCGACGACATCTGGATCGACACCAATTCCTTTTTCGCCACCGAAAACTTCGCCAGAAAGCTTAAGGAGCACTCGTCGATAGCCCTTACTTCGTTCTGCCATCTGGGAGTGCTCCCTTCTATTTCAATCTACCGCTAGTTCGTTCCAGATTCCTCTGAGAATCGAAACTTTGTTACCGCTTTAGGTTACTGCCCCACCCTGAAGCGATAGAAGGCCGACACAGCCACTCCCGCCTCTTTCACCACTGCTTCGACCGATTTCTTCTGATCCTTGGCGAATGGTTGTTCAAGTAGGACTACTTCTTTCATATAGCCAGTGACTCGCCCCTCGATGATCTTCGGCAAAGCCGCATCTGGCTTTCCTTCGTTGCGAGCGGTCTCTTCGGCAAGGCGTCGTTCATTCTCGACGACATCTGAAGGGACTTCACTCCGTGTAAGGAACTGCGGCGCGAATGCTGCGATGTGTTGTGCCACATCACGGCCAATCTCACCTGGGTCCTTATCGAATTGCACAACGACTCCCACCTGCGGTGGAAGATCTGGGCTGGTCTGGTGGAGATAGAGCGACGTTGCCCCCTCTGCGACAGCGATCTTTCGAAGTTCGATCTTCTCTCCTAGCGTTGCATTGGCTTCATCAATGAATGCCTGAACGCCCGCGCCACTTGGAAGTGAACTCGCCAAGAAAGCAGCAAGATCGCCGCTCTTGGTCTTATGGAGATGATCGATGAGCTCTTTCGCTACCTGCTGGAAGCGATCGCCTTTTGCGACGAAATCAGTCTCGCAGTTGAGTTCGAGCATTGCGGTAACGTCACCCTCACTCTTTGCCGCAACCAAACCATTGGAGGTAGTTCGACCTTCTCGCTTTGTCACGCCCTTCAAACCTTTGACACGAATAATCTCGACGGCCTTATCAAAATCGCCGCCTGATTCATCGAGCGCCTTCTTGCAATCGACCATGCCGGCTGCTGTGAGCTCTCGAAGTCGCTTCACATCCTCTGCGGTGTAAGAGGCCACGAACTACTCACCCGCCTTCTCGGTCGAAGCTTCTGCTGCAGCATTGCTTGCCAGCAGTTCCTTCTCCCAATCAGCAAGTGGCTCACCTGCTGCAACGCTCTCTTCGCCTGCCTTCGCTGCAGCTGCGGCTTCCTTGGCGACATTTGCAGATCTTGCTTGTAGGCCTGCGGCAACTGCATCAGCAATGACGCGAGTCAAAAGTGCAACTGATCGAATCGCATCGTCATTGCCAGGGATCTTGAAATCTACGACATCAGGATCGCAATTCGAATCAAGGATCGCAACGACAGGGATACCAAGCTTCTTCGCTTCAGCAACAGCCAGGTGTTCTTTCTGAGTATCAACTACCCAGATCGCTGCTGGAGTCTTGGTCATATTACGAATTCCATCGAGGTTCTTATTGAGCTTCTCACGCTCACGACGAAGAAGGAGGTACTCCTTCTTGGTGAACATCGCATCGTTCTGTGCTTCGAGTGCCTCAAGTTCCTTCAAACGTTGGATTCGCTTGTAGACAGTCGGAAAGTTAGTGAGCAGTCCACCCAGCCATCGCTCGGTGACATAAGGCATTCCAACTCGTGTTGCCTGCTGTTGGATCGGCTCTTGCGCCTGCTTCTTGGTTCCTACGAAGAGGATGTTGCCGCCCTTGGCCACGGTGTCCTTGACGAACTCGTATGCCTTATCGATCAATGAGAGCGACTGTTGGATATCGATGATGTAGATGCCATTGCGCTCAGTGAAAATGAAGCGCTTCATCTTGGGGTTCCATCGACGAGTCTGATGTCCGAAGTGGACACCGCTGTCGAGGAGTTCACGCATTGTTACGACCGCCATGGCGGACACTCCTTTAAACCCAGCACTGGGCCGGGCACTCGGTTGATGAACTGACGGTTGTCAGTTCCCTGGCACCCGACACCGACCAGTCTTACGACCGGACCGAGGTGGTTCTCTTTATGACCTTGAAGAGATCAAATAGAGCGGGCACGCGAAGTCACATCCGAAGATGTGTTGGGGCGGAGTCTAATGACTTCTTGCGTTTCAATCTAATTCGGCTATTTCAAAGGCATAGCAGCTTCACGGTGAAGAATTCTGAGCTCGAATCAAGAGATTTCTGGCAGTGTGTTCATCGGGGACGAACTCCACTACCTCAACTTCATAGCCTGCCTCGCGAAGCCGTTCAGCACGACGTCCATCGGTAATGAGGTCAGCAAAGCGCTCGTAAAGGATTCCATCTTTCGCAAGGATCGGCGCTGCCGATAACGAATCCTTCACGTCCTTAGGTCGGCTCTGGTGGCAACAAGGGACGATTAACGCAGCAGTGGATTCTGATTCGATCACAAATGTGATTGCGTCATCAGTGGCGGAATCGCAAGCGTGAAGTGCAAGAACCAAATCAAATTTCTCTCGAGTCGCGCTCTCAATTGATTGATTTAGAAATTCAATACCTTTGAGAGATTCACTGGCCACTTTCTTAGTGTCTTTGGAAACCAGCTCTTGATCACGCTCTATCCCAAGGGTTTCGACAGTAAAGCGTTTTGAAAGATAGGTATGTACTGCAAATGTCAGTGCGGCACTTCCGCAGGCAAGGTCAATAATGCGAAGATGCTCACCGGGTGGGGTGGATTCCACTATCGGTTCCACAAGACGCAAAAGTTGATCGATCTGAATGTACTTATCGCGATGCGCTGGCTTTATTCGCCCCGTGGCGTCAGCCATCCCGAGTAAAGAGAAGATTGGATCAGATTCAGGAAGGAGTCGCTCTTTTGTTCGATCATGCGTGAGAGTTCGCTCGAGCCGGGTCTTGCTTGTTCCTACGATCGCCTCTTCCTTCTTGGTGATCTGAACTTGATAACTCTCATCGGTGGAATCAACGATGATGTTGGCAAATCCTGAATCTAATAGCTCCTCTACTTCCCTTGAATCTAGATCAATATTGCTCGTGAAATCCCTCTTGCCATCATGAGAGACAACCTGAAGCACTACCTTGCCCTTGATTTCGACGGGTCGGATATCTATGCGAGAAAATTTAGGTGAAGTTGAACGACGCTTTCCCGTAAGAATGCCACGAACAAAATCGTTACCTCTGATTCTTCTTGCTGCTTCAACTAGCGCCTTATCAATACTTACTTTCATGCTCGTGGATGTGCTTGTTCGTAGACTTGTTTCAAGCGCTCCTTCGAAACATGCGTATATATCTGAGTCGTTGAAAGAGATGCGTGGCCAAGTAGCTCCTGAACCGTGCGAATATCCGCCCCACCTTCAATGAGGTGGGTCGCAGCGCTATGGCGGAGCGCATGTGGCCCGAGTCGAAGCGATGGGTCTATTGATTCGGTGGCCCGATAGACGACTTCACGCACAGTACGAGGGTCAATTCTCTTGCCACGTTTTCCAAGAAAGAGAGCTGCTTCGCTATCGGAGGCAAATTCCGAGCGATTGTGAATCCATGCTTCAAGTGCTTCTCTGGCCGGGATCCCAAATGGAGCCACTCGCTCTCTACTTCCTTTGCCCATCACCTTCACGGTATTTCTTTCAAAGTCAACATCACCCAAATCCAGTCCGGCAAGCTCAGAGACGCGGATCCCTGATGCATAG
>Ga0163212_1000336_pt1 | contig 20427 bp, 21 predicted proteins | sample Malawi_45m_30L_FD_113532 | JGI IMG/M metagenome (GOLD analysis project Ga0163212, IMG submission 113532) | Freshwater microbial communities from Lake Malawi, Central Region, Malawi to study Microbial Dark Matter (Phase II) - Malawi_45m_30L | ecosystem: Environmental > Aquatic > Freshwater > Lake...
CCGAAGCACACTGGCAAATGAAATCGGTAGTCCGGTTTCTCAAATCCGTTCTAAGTCGCTCATTGACAGTCAGATAAAATTTTTGCTCGGGTGGCGGAACTGGCAGACGCGCCAGACTTAGGATCTGGTTCCGTAAGGAGTAAGGGTTCGACTCCCTTCCCGAGCACTTTTTTTCAGCGCAGACGTTCGAAGATCGGGGCCAGAGCGGAGGCCGGACTGAAAACGGTATCGGCCAACGCGCGCGCGCCGGCGCTTTGTGCGTCCAAATTTTTCTCCGCTTCGGCGATCTGCTTCGCTGCGCCGCCGACATCGTCGAAAGGCAACAGCCCCGGACGCGGCGGCACCACTTCGGGCCAACCGGTGTCCTGCAAAACGACGGGGCATCCGAGCGCGAGATAGATCACACTGCGGTCGCTGATCCATCCCCCGCGCGAAACGACATACCCGCCCTTGGCCACGCCAATCTCGCCGCACGAACCGGCGATGAAGCGCAAATAGGAATCCACATCGCGGCAGACGTCCGCGGAGGAAACCAGATTCCATCCACCATTGATGTAAGCATCGTAGTCTTCCCATCCCGGCTGCAAATCGCTGGCGATGCAAAACGGGGCACCGCTTCTGCGCGGAAGATCGGCGAGCGCATGCAAGCTGTCGCGCTTACCGCCGTAGATTTTCCCCTCCCAGACGAGGTCATTGTAGCCATACCAGTGCGAAACGGTGGTCCACGCTTTGCGGTCATCGGCACCACCCGCCGCGGCAAGGCGCGCGCGGTAATATTCGCCCGGCACAGGCGGCACGAGCGGGATCCAATCCTGTCCGGTGCGCGGAAGGCGCAGATTCGGCGAACGGAAATTCGAGCCGACGGTGAAAAACAAATCGTGCCCGGCGAAGTTCATGTCTGTTCCGCACGTCTCGACCCACAACTGGGTGAAGCCCGGATCGACATCGAGATAGCCCTTGGTAATCCGGTCACCGAGCAGATCGAGCATTTTGAATTGGCCCGAGTAGTTCAAAAACAAATCGGCGCCCGCGCAAAAATCTTGGAACGCGTCGAGGTCCGGACTTTTGCCGTCGACGATCAGACATTGCCGCTCGGACAACCCAAACTCGGCGGCGGTTTCGTGCCAGAATTCTTCCTGCGGACTGCGTTCGCGCCCCGGCTCGGGCGCTTCAAGTTCGTCCGAGGTCAGATGCTCGGTGATCCAGACTTCCCAACCGAGCGACTCGAGGCCTTTGACCCAATTCATCACCGCGCAGGTGTGACCGGCGGAGGCCCGCGGACAACGTGCCAGAACCGCGCCGATGACAGCTTTCATGGATGCGGAGGGCGATTGGGTCGTGGGCGGCGGAGAAAGAGGACAGCGGGCAGAGGGAATCGAACCCTCATAGCCAGCTTGGAAGGCTGGAGTTTTACCACTAAACTATGCCCGCAAAGACCGATTACTGATCCTCTGCCGCGGCTTCCCCGTCAAGGCGGAAGACACGAGACACCTTATGACCACCTCCTCCACTTCCGACGAAAAGCGCACCCTGATGGCCTACGTCGCCCCGTTCGTTGTCTTCATGGCCGGCCTAGCCCTCGTCTCGGGCGTCCAGAGTTTCGCCCCCGCAGAAAACGCCCCGTTCTGGCTGGCCGAGCCGAAATATTGGGTCTTCCCCCTGCAGGCCATCGTCTGCGGCGCCCTGCTCGTCTGGTTCTGGAAATATTACGACTGGGGCAAAAAATGGCATGTCGTCACCGGCATTGCCGTCGGGTTGTTCGTCCTCGCCCTGTGGATCTCGCCGCAATGGCTCTTCGGCGCCGCGCCGCGCACCGACGGATTCAATCCCGACACCTTCGCCGACAATCCCGCCATGTGGTGGTCGGCCGTCGCCCTGCGTTTCCTCCGCCTCGTCATCGTCGTCCCGCTCCTCGAGGAAATCTTTTGGCGCGGCTTTTTGATGCGTTACCTGATCAAAGAAGATTTCACCAAAGTCCCGTTCGGCGAATTTTCTTGGTTCGCCTTCGGCGTGGTCACCGTGATGTTCGGCCTGGCCCATTGGGGACCGGATCTGGTCGCGGCCCTCGTCACCTGCGCGATCTACAACCTGGTCGCGGTGAAAACAAAAAGCCTCGCCTGCTGCGTCATCGCCCACGCCGTGACCAACCTCGGCCTCGGCCTCTACATCATGCAAACCAAACAATGGGGGTTTTGGTAGTCGCCGCGGCGACAGTTGGCAGCCGCCAGCCTATAGTTTTCAGAAGAAGACACCCTTTCACTCAAGTTTCAAACTCAGGCCTCATCCTTCTCTTTCCTTGAACTCCGGCATCGCACAAATCAACACGACGGTCGGGGATTTTGCCGGCAATACGGACAAAATCCTCCGCGCTTACCGCGAGCTGGTCAAAGCGGGCGCGGACTTCGTCGTCACACCCGAGCTGGCGGTCTGCGGCTATCCGCCGATGGATTTGGTTTTCCGTTCGGGCTTCATCGCCACGGCCGAGCGTCATGTCAACGCGCTCGCCGCCGACACCGGCAAAGTTCCGCTCATCGTCGGCACGGTCGAGCCGAACACCGGACGTCACGGGCGTCCCTGCCGCAACAGCGCGGTGGTTTTGCAAAACGGACACCGTGTGGCCACCGCGCACAAATCGTTGCTCCCGACCTACGACGTTTTCGACGAGGGCCGCTATTTTGAGCCGGCCGATAAAGTGGCGGTCGCGGAAATCGCCGGACACAAAACGGGCATCACTATCTGTGAGGATATTTGGACCGCGGATTATCTGCCGCGCGACTACTACGGACGCAGTCCGGTCGACGAATTGAAGAAGTCCGGCATCGGTCTCCTGCTCAATCTCAGCGCTTCGCCTTTCGAAGCGGGTAAACCCGCGCGACGCATCGTCATGCTCGGCGGCATCGCCAAAAATCTCGGCGTGCCGCTGGTCTACGCCAATCTCGTCGGCGGCAACGACCAACTGGTCTTCGACGGCCATTCACTCGCCTTCGATCGCGATGGATCGGTCGTGGCGCAACTTCCGGGCTTCCGCGAAGAGAACGCGCTTGTCGCCATCCCCGCGCCCAACGGCATCACTATCGTGCCCGACGACGATGTGTGCGATGTGCATGAAGCATTGGTTGTCGGATTGCGCGATTACCTCGCGAAGTGCGGATTCAAACAAGTGGTCATCGGTCTGAGCGGCGGCATCGATTCCGCCGTGACTGCCGCGCTGGCCGTGGCTGCGCTGGGCAAGGACAATGTCCTCGGCGTGACCATGCCCGGACCGTATTCATCGAAGGGTAGCGTGGACGACTCGCTCGCCCTTGCACGCCACCTTGGCATCGAATGCCACACCGTGCCGATCGGCGGCGAATTCGACGCGATGGAAAAACAAATGGCCGCGGTTTTTGCCGGACTAAAACCCGACATCACCGAGGAAAATCTGCAAGCGCGCCTGCGCGGTATCACCCTCATGGCCATCTCGAACAAATTCAACCGCATGGTCATTTCCACCGGGAACAAAAGCGAAATGGCCGTCGGTTACTGCACCATTTACGGCGATATGGCGGGCGGACTCGCTCTGCTCTCCGATGTGCCCAAGACGATGGTCTACGCCCTCGCCCGCTACATCAACCGGCATGGCGAAATCATTCCGCGCGACACGATCGACAAGGCGCCGAGCGCCGAACTGCGCGCGAACCAAAAGGATCAGGACACGCTCCCGCCCTATGATGTGCTCGACGAAATCCTGCAGCTCTATGTCGAGGAACAACTCACCGCAGCGGAGATCGCCGCGCGCGGATTCGACACCGAGACCGTCCGCTGGGTCGCGCACAAGGTGGACACCAACGAATACAAACGCCAACAAGCCGCGCCCGGGATCAAAGTGACGAGCAAAGCTTTCGGCATTGGACGCCGCGTGCCCATCGCGCAGAAATTCAAAGCGTAGAAAGCAACTCAAGGTGGATCGCGATGTCCCATCGCGATAAATCCGAAAGTCCAATCGCGCCGGGGACGGCGCGACCGACCTGACTATATTTCGACATTTTTCAACTCTTGCAGCGGCGGTCAGCCGAGGCTTGGCGAGACGGGCGAAGCCAACGACCGCCGGTGCCTCAAGAAAACATGTTCCGGCGGTCACAGACCGCCGCTACAATGTGGGACAATGCCGTTCTACATCATCGCCCTCGGCGCCTTCCTCCTCGGCTCGGTCCCGACCGGTTACCTTGTCGCTCGCGCCAAGTGCGTCGATATCCGCCAACACGGCAGCGGCAACATCGGCGCGACCAATGTTTTCCGCACCCTGGGCAAACCGCTCGGTATCCTCGTTTTCTTTCTCGATGCGCTCAAAGGATTCGGTGCCGTCTGGCTGGCCAACCATTTCGGCGAGGCTTGTCCGTGGACCGGGATCGTCGCCGCGGTGGCGGCCATTGCCGGACACAACTACACACCGTGGCTCGGTTTCAAGGGGGGTAAAGGCATTGCCACTTCGGCCGGCGTGCTCCTCGCTCTGATGCCGTGGGCCGTGCTGGCCATCGCCATTGTCTGGGTCGTTGTGTTCAAAGTCTCGCGCTACGTTTCGCTCGCTTCGATCTGCGCGGCGGCCGCGTTACCGATTGCCGTCGGCGCGCTTTGGTCTGCGGGCTGCGGGGGAAATGGTCCGCTCCTCGGATTTGCCCTGCTCATTTCCGCGCTCGCCATCTGGCGCCACCGCTCCAACATTGAGAGATTGCGCGCCGGCACGGAGTCGCGCTTCGAAGGCAAAAAGAAATGAGTTTCCAATCGGCATCGGTCATCGGCGCGGGCGGATGGGGCAGCGCGCTGGCGCAACTGCTCTCCTCGCGCGGCGTGCCCGTGACAATCTGGGCGCACGAAGCGGCGCAGGTGGACGAAATCAACACGGCGCACACCAACAAACAGTTCCTTCCCGGGGTCGAACTGAACAAATCGATCCGCGCCACCGCATCGCTGGAAGATGCGGCGAAGTGCGATCTCTGCGTGGTCGTGCCGCCGTCGAAATTCCTGCCCGCCGTGGCGCGCCAACTCGGCGCGGCCGGCATGAAATCCGGCATTCCCCTCGTCTGCTGCACCAAGGGCTTGGATCAAGACACAGGAAAACTTCTCACCGACGTGCTGACCGGAATTTTTCCGTCGAATCCCGTCGCGGCGCTCTCCGGTCCGAACCACGCAGAGGAAGTGGCGCGCGGCACGCCCGCCGCCGCGGTGGTCGCGGCGGATGACCACGATCTGGCCGACAAGATCCGCGATTTTTTCAACACGCCCACCTTCCGTATTTATTCGGTCGACGACGTGGCCGGGGTCGAACTCGGCGGCGCGCTGAAAAATATCTACGCCATCGCGGCGGGAATTTCCGACGGACTCGCCCTGGGCGACAACGCCAAGGCCGCGCTTGTCACGCGCTCGCTGGCCGAGTTGGTGCGGCTCGGCACCAAGCTCGGCGGACAGCGCGAGACATTTTACGGACTGAGCGGACTCGGCGATTTGATCGTCACCTGTTTCAGCAAGCACAGCCGCAACCGCGGGGTCGGTGAGCGCTTGGGACGGGGCGAGAAGTGGGCGGAGATCGAAAAATCGATGGTCATGGTGGCCGAGGGAGTTCCCACCGCGCACACTGCTTACGGTGAGGCGCGCAAGCACGGCGTCGACACTCCGTTGCTCGATACGGTGCACGCCGTGCTCTTCGAAGATCTTCCGCCGCGCGACGGATTGATGCGCCTGCTTTCACGCGATACCAAGAGCGAGAAGGAAAGTTCGCGGTGAACAGGCACGTCGACAGGGCGCGCCAAGGCTGGCGTAAATGGGTCGATTCGGACAACAGCCTTGCCGCGTTGCTCTTCTTCCTCGTGGTCTACGGATTCTTCATTTATCCGCTGGCCGGCAGGGACGGACGCACCGAACCGGTCGCGGCGTGGTCTTTCAGCCTGGTCTTGATTCTCGGCGTATTGGCCACGACCAAACACAAAGGAGCGCGCACCGGCATGGTCGTGCTCGCCGTGATCGCGTTCACCTCGCACTGGTTGCACTACTTTATCCGCGCACACGCCGTGCACATGATCTCCGCCGCGGCGGCCGCCGTCTTTTTCGGAGTTCTCGCCTGGCTGATCACGGCGCGGGTTTTCCGCAGCGGAGAGATCAACATTTGCCGCATCTACGGCGCCGTTGCCGTCTACGTGCTCCTCGGGATTCTTTGGGGCGAATTTTACGTCATAGCTTACCTGCTCGACTCTTCCTCGTTTTACTTTGATCCGTCGACCCAGCGCGGCGAGCCGCCGATTTCCGAACTTATCTATTTCAGCTTCAGCACCCTCACCAGTTTGGGACTGGGCGATATCGTGCCGGTCAGCCCTGTCGCGCGATCCATGGTCACTTTCGAGGCGCTGGTCGGGCAGCTCTATCCGGCCGTGCTGCTGGCGCGCCTGGTTACGCTCTACGAAGAGTGACCACATTCACGGTTGCATCGGGTCCGGCCCAGGCCTAGTTTCACCCTCATGAACTTCCCGCTCGCCTTCTCCGCGCCCGGTTGGCCGGAGATTTTGTTCATTCTCCTCATCATCCTCGTTCTTTTCGGGGCCAAACGCCTACCCGAGTTGGCCAAAGGTCTCGGGCAGAGCCTCAACGAATTCAAAAAAGCCCGCGAGGAATTCGACCGCGAAGTGAAAAAGACCGCGGTGAGCCTCGAGGCGAAAGAAGCCCCGGACAAAGAACCGCACAAACCGGCTTGATTCCGCGGCACCGGCCGAGCGACGGGTTGCCACCATGGATCGGCCGACGGTTTATCTGCTTCCCGGGTTACTCTGCGACAAAACCGTGTGGAGCGCGCAACACACGGCGCTGTGCCCGTCGGCTGATGTCATCGTTCCGGATTTTCGGGGCTTCCGCTCGCTGCGCGGTATGGCGGCCTCAGTGTTGGCCGAAGCGCCGGAGCATTTTTCCGTAGCCGGTCATTCCATGGGAGGCCGCGTTGCCTTGGAGATCAATCGTGCGGCACCGGAACGCGTCGATCGCATCGCGCTGCTCAGCACAAGCTGCCGTCCCGCGGACGAAGACGAGCCTGCGCGGCGCAAAGCTTTCATCGACATCGCCCGTCGCAACGGTATGGCCGCCCTCGCCTCAGCTTGGTTGCCCCGATTACTTCACCCGGACCATCTCGCCAACCGAGACATAGTCGATGTCATCTCGCGCAGCATCGAGAGCTACACCCTCGGCGAACTCGAAGGCCAAATAGGGGCCTTGCTCGAGAGGGCCGACGACGCTGAGAACTTGCGAGGCATCAGCTGTCCCGCGCTCATAGCCTGCGGACGCGAAGATGCGTGGGTGTCGGCCGATGAACACCGGACAATGGCCGCCATGGCTCCTCGCGCCACACTGGCTATCATCGAGCGCTGCGGGCACATGGCTCCGATGGAGCAGCCGGATGAGGTAAACCGGTTGCTCGTCGAGTGGATGAAACAAACCGGGGGAAACACGCAATGAAGGTTAAATCTCTTCCGCGCTGGCTTTTGGTCACAGGGGCACTTGCCGCGACGCTCGATCCGCAGCACGGCACAGCGCAGGCCGCGGCAGCTCCGGTCAAAACTCCGGATGTCAACTTCGTCGCATGGAACGTGCGCAATTACCGGCTGCAACCGGTCAAGGACAGCGAGGGGAATGTCACCACCCCGTCCAAAGACCCGGAATCGGTGAAGTCTGTCGTCGGCACGCTTGTTTCATTGCGACCGGATATCGTCGGACTTTCCGAGATCGGCAGCCGACAAGACCTCGCGCATTTGCAACGCGAATTGAAGAAGTCGGGCCTCGATCTCCCACACCGCACTTGGGTGGAGGCTGTCGATCGCGAAAGGCATCTCGCGCTGCTCAGCCGGTTTCCGCTGCGCGAAGCGCGGCACGACACCAGGTCCGGCTTCAAGCTGGGCGGACTCCCCCATCGCGTGCAGCGCGGATTCCTCGATTGCACGGCGGAGATTTGTCCGGGCTTCGCTTTGCGCCTGCTCGGGGCGCACTTCAAATCGCGCCGCATCGTCCCCGATTTCGATCAAGCCGAGTTCCGCCGCAACGAGTCGCTCCTCTTGCGTTCCAAGGTGGACGGCATTTTGCGCGGGGAACCCGGTTCGCTCCTGCTTCTTTTCGGCGATCTCAACGATGTGAAAAATTCGCCCGCGGTTCGCGGTCTGGCTGGACGCCGCGGAGGCAAAGATTCGCTCGAGATCCTCGAACTGGCCGACCGGAACGGGGACCAGTGGACTTACCACTGGTCGGAAAGCGACGAATACAGCAGGGTGGATTACATCATGGTGAGCAAAGCCCTCCTGCCGCTCGTCCGCAAAAACAAGTCGGTGGTCCATCGCGCCAAAGGATGGACCTCGGCCAGCGACCATCGTCCGCTTGTGGTGAAGATCGGACTGCCCGCCAAAAAGAAGCCATGAAATCCTCCGCCCTCCTCCTGCTCCTTTGTCTCAGCGCTTCCGCTCTGGCCGAAACAGCCGACGAAGCCTGGGCCAACATCGAGACACTGCGCAAAGGCCCGGGTATGCCGTCGAACGACGCGCCCGAGCAGGTGGTGTCCATGGCCCGCGCGCACTTGGTCAAGCAGGAGAAAGCGCTGGAGAGCTTTATTGCCAAGTATCCGTCCGATCCGCGGCGGCACGAAGCGGTGATCGAACTTTCCGGAGTGAATGCCACGCTCGCGGCGTCGCTGTCCGATCGCAACCGCATGGACAAAGCGATCCGCGATCTCGCCGCGGTGGAACGGGACAAAGACGCTCCCTCGAAAACGCGGGCCGACGCGGCGTTCCAGCGCATCACCACCACGATGCAGACCGTGGTGGCGGCCGGCCAGTCGCGCTCGGGTGAGCTCTCCGGCGCGCGCAATCTGATTTACGATGCGGCGGGAAACTTCGCCACGCGTTACCCGGAGGACAAACGCTCGGCGCGCTTGCTGGCCGAGGCAGCCACGCTTTTCGACGATTTGCCCGACCGCAAGCGGAAGATCCTCGAGCAGGCCTCGCTCCTCGCCCGTGACGAAGGAACAAAGCAGCGTGTCGCCGACGATCTCAAACGACTGGGACTTCTCGGCAAAACCGGCGAGATGTCATTCGACACAATCCAAGGGGAAAAATTTTCCCTCGCCGACCAACGCGGCAAAGTCGTCGTGCTCGTCTTTTGGGCCGGATGGTCGCCTCCGTCGGTGGCGTGGCTGGCCGGATTGGCCGGTGAAGCGCGCGATTGGCCGGCCAGCCGCGTCACCATTGCCACCGTCAGCCTCGACGAAAAACGGGAGAACTGCACGGAGACCCTGCGCAAACTTGGTCTCGGTAAGTGGCCGACCGCGTGTTCCGGCAAAGTCTGGGAGGATCCGGTGGCCCGCTCGCTCGCCATCAATGCCATGCCCACGGTCTTTGTTTACGATACCGAGGGGAAACTCCGTTCCCTCAACGCGCGGGACAACTGCGGCGCGCTGGTGCGCAAGCTGGTCGCCGACGGACCGGCTAAGCGCTGACTTCCCAGAACTTGCGCGCGGCCAGCGGCCAACTGCGGTCTTCCACTCTTTTGCGCGCTGCTGTTCCCATAGCCCGGCGCAGATTCGGATCGGCGCAAAGTTTCCGCACGGCCTCGCACATTTCGGTCAGATCCCCGCCGCGGGTGATGAAGCCATCCTGACCGTCGGAGACCAACTCGCGCGGACCGCCCTGGTCTGAGACGACACACGGCAAACCGGCCGCCTGCGCTTCGAGGATGACATTGCCGAAGGTGTCGGTCGTGCTCGGAAAAACAAAGATGTCCGCCGAGGCGTAGGCGCGCGCCAACTCCTCGCCGCTGAGATAGCCGGTGAAGATTCCCTCGGGGAAAAATTTTTCGAATTCCTCGGAATACGGACCGTGCCCGATGACCAAGCCGCGCACCGGGAGTCCGTCCGCCTTGAGTTTCCGCACCGCCGCAGCAAAGAGGTCGAGTTTCTTTTCTTTGGAGACGCGGCCGGCGTAGAGCAACCCGATCTCGCCATCGGCCAGTCCGCGCTTTTTCCAGAAACCGGCGTCGCGGCGCGAGGGATCGAACAGCTCGGTGTCGAGACCGCGCGGCAGAATGTGGATGCGATCGCCGGGAATGCCGCGCGCCTCGAGCGCTTTGCGGTAGTCGCCGGAATTCACATAGACGATGTCCATCTGTTCGTAGAACCACTTCATGAAGTTCCAGGTCAGCGTTTCCATCCAGGAATCGTCGGTCAAGATGCGCACATATTGCGGAAAATCGGTGTGGTAGATACCGCTGGTCTTGAGGCCGAGAATTTTCGCGGCGAGCAGGGCGCACAATCCGATCGGACCCGGGGTGCTGATGATCACCTCGGTGAATCCCTCGCGCTGCACATAGTCGACGATCTCGAGGACCGGCGGGAAGCTGAGCTTCTGCAATTCGTATTCGGGAAGTTCGAACTCGCCGACCGGGGCGAAGTTTTTGATGGGGATATTGCTCGGCTCGACCTCGCCGCGCGAAGTGGCCACGGTGAGGTCGAATCCCTCGGCCCGCGCTGCGGCGGTCATTTTGCGGATGGTCGTCGAGACACCGTTGACGTCCTCCAGCGTATCGGTGAACCAGATGCGTTTGTTGTTGCGCAGATTCTCCGGAACTTCGCCGCAGGTGCTGCGGCAGAGCGGACGCAACTCGGCGCGGCCCGGCGAACGGAAAGCGTAGAAATACGGAGCGAGCCCGAGAGCGAGCGGCACGAGCGAGCTGACAAATTGCAGGCTCTCGATGAGCCGTCCGGCCTGCAGTTGCGCGATGAATTGCGAGAAGAGGCGGAAGGCCAACTGGTTGACCAACAAGTTGGCCGTGACGAAGGCGCGACGCTCGGGCTCGGCCACCCCCTCGGTTGCTTTCTCGATGGATGAACGCATGCCGGGCTTGCCCACCGCATCGGCCAATTCTTTCCACAACGACGCATTGCCCGGCAGCGCGACCTCCCAGATTTTTCCCGTGGCGATGCCCTGGGCGAGAAAGCCGAGCTTTTCCGTGAGAGTGAAACGCGTCGGATCGCTTCCCTCCATGAAACGCCCCGCCATTTTTTCGAGCAAGGTGGCCGCGGGTTTTTGCGCGCCCTTCGACAAACGCTGACCGGCGAATTCGAAAATCACGCTGTAAAGGCTGTGCGCCATGACGAGCGGTCCACCGCCCTGTCCGCCCGGGCGACATTTTCCATCCCGCAGTGCGGACAAAAATTCCTGCGGCGTTCGACCCTCGGCCTCGGTCCAAGCGCGGCCCGCGTAGATGCCGCCTTTGTCGTCGGACCCGCCGGTGAAAGATTTTTTCCAGGGTTCGTCCCAGAGCGGCGCGAGTTTGCGCTCCTTGGCGAAGCGCTCAATGTCGGCTGGCGTCAGCCGCGACAAGGCAAACTCGGCTGTGTGTCCGAGCAAGGGATCGCGCAGACCGTTGTTTGTTTCGAAATGACGGAAGAGCAGAACAAGTCGCTCCCAATGGTCGACCGAGAGGCGCTCGTCCACCGGCCAGAAGGGATGGGCCACGGCGTGGGCGATATTCTGAGTCTTCAAGTAGCGCGCCAGATCGTAGATATCGCGGCGCAGCGATTGGATCTCCGTGTGTTGCGCTTCGTTAATGCCCCACGCGAGGAGATGGACTTTCACATCATCCTCGGGAAAAAACGCGGTGATTTCCTCGCTGATGAAAGCGCCCGGCTGACCGGCAATGGCGAGGCATCCGTCGATCGTGTCGTGGTCGGTGAAGGTGACGAAGTCGAACCCCTTGCCGCACAGCGCACGGTAAAGTTCCATCGGGTCCGAGCAGCTTGCCGGGAAATCCACCTTGCGCAGCAACCAGTCCGTGGCCCGCGCGCTGTAGCGCGTATGCAAATGGAGGTCGACGCGGGACATTGAATGAAACTCTAAGCTGGCCGGAGTTTTCTTTCACCCACGGAATAACGCCAATCCCAACTTGACTGCGCTTTGCCGGAAGCCACTTCCAAACGATTCACAGGAGCCCAAGAGCGGACAGGCAGATGAGCAGATTGAAGACACCGAGGACAAACGCGGGCACCAGCGCATACCACGGATCACGGATGCGCCAGCGCGCCCAGAGTCCGCAAAGCATGAGCAGGCAGAGTCCCGCCGAGGCGGCGATTTTCAGCGGGGGAAAAACCTGACCGGCGAGCAGGCCGAGTGCGCCGGCGATTTCCAAAGACCCGACCAACACGCGCCAGCGCGCCAGACGGTAGCGCTCGAACTCCGCGACAAGCTTGGACGAGAGCAGGCAGGCCGATCCGTAGAAAATGAATGCGGCAATGGAAACGGCTTCGAGAACGGGGGTCGGGGCGGGCACGCAGATTTCTCCTGACCCCGAACCTAGAACGTGCTTAGGCTCGCGTCCAACCACCAGTTCTCCCATGGAAACCATCGTCCAAATCTGCCAGATCATCGTCGGCTGCGGCCTGCTCAACGTCTGGCTCCTGCGTTTCAACAAACCGACCACCTACCGCGGCAGTGCAGCTGCCAACATGCTCGAGGAGTTCGCCGCTTACGGATTGCCCGTGTGGTCGTGCTACCTCGTCGGATTGCTCAAAGTCGCGTCCGCTTTCGCCCTGATCGCCGGGTTGAAATATCCGGCGCTCGTGCTCCCAGCCGCCGCCGTGGTCGCCGTGCTCATGCTCGGCGCCCTGGCCATGCACCTCAAAGTGGGCGATCCGGCGCAAAAATCTCTCCCCGCGCTCTCGGTGCTTGTTCTGACGTTGGTCATCATCGCGGGCCACTGGCCGCTTTAGAAAAGGTCAGACGATCATTCCCGCCGCGACGGTCTCGTGCGTGCCGGGATCGACGAGAACGAAAGATCCGGTCAACCGGTTGCGGCGGTAGCTGTCGTGGAAAAGCGGTGTCGCGGTGCGCAAAGAAACGCGACCGATGTCGTTCATGCCGAGCGTGGGAACGCCTTCCTTTTTGTGCAACGTCTCGATATCCACCTGGTAGCGCAATTCCTGCACGATAACTTTGGTTTCTTTGGTCGTGTGACGCAGGAGATACTTTCCGCGCTGCTCCATCGGTTTCTGCGAAAACCAGCAGACCATCGCTTCGACATCCTGACCGACCGAAGGCGGATTGTTCGTTTTGACCAACATGTCGCCGCGCGAGATATCGATTTCGTCCTTCAGAGTCATGACGACCGACTGCGGGGCGAAGGCCTCGGAAATTTCTTTGCCGCCGGGCTGGTAGATTTTGTCAATCGTGGTGGAGAAACCGGAAGGCATCACGCTGATGGTGTCGCCCGGTTTGAAGACACCGCCGGCCACGCGTCCGGCATAGCCGCGGAAATCATGATGCTCCGCGGACTGCGGACGGATGATCCATTGCACCGGGAAGCGCGCGTCGACGTGGTTTTCCGTTCCGCCGGTGTAAACCGTTTCGAGATGGTAAAGGAGCGAAGGGCCTTTGAACCACGGCATCTTGTCCGACTTCTCCACGACATTGTCACCGTTGAGCGCGGAGATGGGAATGGCCGTGATCTCGGCGATGTCGTCGAGGCGCGAGGCGAACTGGTGGAAGTCCTGCACGATGCGGTGGAAGACGGACTCGCTGTAATCGACGAGGTCCATCTTGTTCACCGCGACGGCGAGGTGACGGATCTTGAGCAGGTTCGCAACGAAGGAATGGCGCTTGGTTTGCTCGATGACGCCTTTGCGCGCGTCGATGAGAATGATGGCCAAGTCGGCGGTCGAGGCGCCGGTCACCATGTTGCGCGTGTATTGGATGTGCCCCGGTGTGTCGGCGATGATGAATTTGCGGCGCGGCGTGGCGAAATAGCGATAGGCCACGTCGATGGTGATCCCCTGCTCGCGCTCGGCGCGGAGTCCGTCGGTGAGCAGCGCGAGATTGACCATGGCATCGCCGCGGCGGCGCGAGCTTTCCTCCACGGCACTGAGTTGGTCCTCGAAGATGCTTTTCGAGTCGTAAAGGAGGCGCCCGATGAGCGTCGACTTTCCGTCGTCGACGGATCCGGCGGTGGCGAAGCGGAGAAGATCCATGGTCAAGGCACCCCCGAAATATTCACCGCAGAGAGCACGGAAATCACAGAAGAAGACATAGACTTGAGGGAGGAGACTTCTTCGGTTCCCTCTTTATGTCCTCTGCGCTCTCTGTGGTTAAAAAATTCCCGTCGCATCAGAAATACCCCTCCTTCTTGCGGTCTTCCATGGCCGTCTCGGAACGTTTGTCGTCGGCGCGCGTGCCGCGCTCGGTCTGACGCGCGGCGGCAACTTCGGCAATCACTTCATCGAGCGTGGCCGCTTTGGATTCGACCGCGCCGGTGCAGGTCACGTCGCCGATGGTGCGGAAGCGGACCACTTTGCGTTCCGGTTTTTCCGTCTCGAGCATGGTGATAAAGGGAGAGACGGCGAGGAGCGAACCGTTGCGGGCGAAGACGTCGCGCTCGTGGGCGAAATAAAGCGACGGCAATTCGATCTCCTCGCGCTGGAGATACATCCAAATGTCCATCTCGGTAAAATTCGACAACGGGAAGACACGGAAGTGTTCGCCGGGATAGTGGCGGCCGTTGAAGAGATTCCACAACTCGGGGCGCTGGTTTTTCGGATCCCATTGTCCGAAATCGTCGCGGTGGGAAAAGAAACGTTCTTTGGCACGGGCTTTTTCCTCGTCGCGGCGTCCGCCGCCCAAGCACGCGGTGAATTTGTGCGCTTCGATCGTGTCGAGCAGGGTCACCGACTGCAGGGCGTTGCGCGAGGCGTAGGGACCCTTCTCCTCTTTGACCCGGCCCTTGTCGATCGAGTCCTGCACATGGCCGACGACAAGGCGCGCGCCGAGTTTTTCGGCGAAGCTGTCGCGATAAGCGATGGTCTCGTCGAAATTGTGGCCCGTGTCGATGTGGAGCAGCGGGAAAGGAATTTTGGCCGGCCAGAAAGCCTTGGCCGCAAGGTGGGCCATGACGATGGAGTCTTTGCCGCCGGAAAAAAGGAGCGCCGCGTTCTGGAACTGCGCGGCGGTCTCGCGCAGGACGAAGACCGCTTCGGCCTCGAGTTGGTCGAGATGGTCTAACTGATAATGCGGCGGCATGGCAAAGGACCGGGGGCGCGGGCTCTTCCGGTAGATTACTCCCCCCGGCGGCCGTCCGCGACGGACCGCCAATACCCGAGCAACTCGGCGGCACACTGATCGACGGAACGGGCCTCTGTGTCAAGGACAAGCGACGGCGCTTCAGGTTCCTCGAACCCGCTGTCCTTGCCGGTGAACTGGCCGATTTTTCCCTCTTGGGCCTTGGCGTAGAGCCCCTTCGGATCGCGCTGCGCGCAGGTCTCGAAGTCCGCTTTCACATAGATCTCGTGGAAATCCGGGCCGAGGATTTCCTTGGCTGCCGTGCGGTGTTTGCGCAGCGGGGTGATGACGGAAACGAACACGACGATCCCTTGCCCCGCGAGAAGCTTGGCCGTCTCGGCCACGCGGCGGACATTTTCCGTGCGGTCGTCGTCGGAAAATCCGAGATTGCGGTTGATCCCGGTGCGCAGATTGTCGCCGTCGAGAATGACGGTCATGCGTCCGTCACCGTGCAGCACGCGCTCTACTTCGTTGACGATGGTCGACTTGCCCGATCCGGAGAGCCCGTAAAGCCAAAGCACAATCCCCTTTTGCCGCAGGAGGTTTTCTTTGGCCGCGCGATCGAGAAAGCGGTTGTTTTCCGGATGAATGTTGGTCATGGGCCGCGGGGTTTGATGCGATAGGTTGCGGTCCGCTTGCGGGCATGGAAACCCAATTCGCGCTTGGCAAAGTAGAAGCGGCTTCTACTTTTCGGGCTTTCACTGCGCAGGACATTGGCCGCCATGAGAGCCCCATGCTCCGTGAAGGCGTATGGCCGGGCTACCTGGTCGCGGAGTCCGACGCGACTAGAGCCGGTCGCAATGTGCGACCGCTCTCCTTTATCATATTCTCGCCCAATGACTTCTGCCGCATTTGCCCGAACCTCACGCCGCTCTTTGGCTGTCAGCCTGAGGACAAAATCTGCAGGAAAACGATCCTTGTTCCTCTTGACCTGTTCTTTGAGCCGCTTGGTCGGCACGCCGTAAATCGCGGCCAGATCGGCATCGGGAATGACCGCAACATCACGAATGTGACGGAGGGGAATTTTCATCCGGATCGCGAACTGCGCCGCGTGCACCCGGTAGGACTCGAACCTACAACCAATTGATTAAGAGTCAACTGCTCTACCATTGAGCTACGGATGCGAAGAGTACGCTAAAATACTTTCCTCCAGTGTTTTATATTTATTCCATTTCCTGCAAAAAAAGAAACGAGTTGCCGGTTTTCTACGTTTTGTTCTGCTTTGCTGGTATGAAAGCACAAGCAATAACAAGGAGCAGAACAATCGAAAAAGAAAACGCTGCCGGCGGCGGTGGATCGCATGGCTCAAATATGGTGAAAGTGCTGGACGCCCGCAAGCACCCAGTCCGCGGACTATGGCGCCGCGGCCAGCGCTTCTACGCGCAACTGCGCTTCGCCGGTGAATCCTGCGCCCGCAAGGTGCCGCTGGACTATGAAGGCCGGCCGGCCCGCACGATCGCCGAGGCCATCGCCGCACGAGACCGCATCAAACTCGCCCGCCTCGACGGCAAGCCGGTAGCCACCCGGGGACGCAAGCCCATGCTCAAGGACGCCATCGCCGAGTATGTAGCACATCAACGCAAGCTGGCCGCGCAAGAGGACGCCCGCCGACTGAAACTGCTCGAACGCGGAGTAACCAATTACGTTTGGCCCGACGGCGTGCCGAAACCGAGCACGGTTCTGTTCCAGGAGCGCCTGCTCGGCGCGTGGCTTAAAGGCCTCGGCAACCTGCGCGTGGATCGCATCACCCGCGCCGCAGTCATTGGCTTTATCAAAAAGATCGAGGCCGACGGCCGCGCCGGTTCGACCATTAACTCTCACGTCACAGTGCTCAGGGGCCTGCTGAAAAGTTTGGCCGACGAAGGCCATCTCAACCACGACCTGCTCCCGACCGCCAACATCGACCGCCGCAGCGTCAAGACCTCGCCTAAGGAATTTCTCAGCGGCAAGGCAGTGGCATATCTTGTCGCAACCGCGCGCCGAATGGGACAAGCCGCGGCGCTGCTCGGTTCCGACAAACCGGAAAGCGCAGACGCATTACGCAATGGCAACGAGCTCGCCGATCTAATTCAACTGCTGGCCCTGAGCGGCGCGCGGCTGGCGGAGACGCTGCGCCTGCGCTGGCAGGATATCGACTTTGACGGCGAGGAAATCCGGCTCGGCACCGATGGGCTGAGCAAGAACGGCCGCCCACGAACCGTGCCCTTCAACCCCGAGCTCGACGCGCATCTACAAGACATGCACGGCCGCCGACTGGCCGACTGCGACTGGCTTTTCCCGAGCCCGAAACGCTCCAAGGATGGCGAGGATTCCAAGTGCGCCAACTGGACCAATCCGCACAAGGCATGGGAAAAACTGCGCGAGCGGGCCGCCCGGCCGGAGCTGGATATGGGCAAGGAGCAGAAGGAGTCGCTGGCCCGGCTCCGGTGCGTGCGACTGCATGATCTGCGCCATCACTACGCGTCGGTCTGCGTCATGGCCGGCGTGGATCTTCCGACGGTCGCATCATTCCTCGGCCACTTGGACGGCGGGCAACTTGTGATGAGAACCTATGGGCACCTTGCCGACGATCACCGGCGGCGCATGGCACGACGCCTTGTGTTTGCCGAGCCGACCGTTTCCCCGGGTCTTGAGGAGGGCCAAACAAGGCTCGAAGCGCCAACATTTGCCGCTTGAGTCCGCAGCGCAACGCATGGGCAACCATCCGGAACCTACATTGCCAAAGTGCATGAGCATCAAGCAAGTTGCCGAGCACGTAGGAGTAAGCAGGCGAACAATTGTGAGAACCCTTGGAACAGGAGACTTGGAGCATTACCGAATTGGCGCCCGGGCCGTCATCCCGGAAACCGCGCTGGTTAAATGGCTGGAATCACAACGCCTGACCAAAAATCCGATGGAACATCGGCGCTGGATGCAGGAGCATTTCCCGGAATGACCAAGGGCAAAATGCCGGCGCAGTCCTCTCACCCTCGCCGCGAAAGAAAACGCCGCAGCGGGGCAGAAAACGCGCCAAAAATCCACCTGCGGCGCGGAAGCTGATCAGCAACCACGAGAAGCGTCTCGATGTTTTGGCGAAGAAGGACGCTGACGCAAAGCGACTGGTGGGCGAAATACGCGCCGCAAGCGAGTGGAACGACGAAAAGCTGCGCGGTTTGTTTGTTTCGTCTCGTCCTCTCCAAGAGCGCCTCACGGGTGCAACAACGCCCGCAGAGGCCGATGCCGTCCGCAGTCAGTATGCACGGCGCGCACTTAAGCGGAGCATTGATGACTTGATTCAACTGCTGCGCACCGGGCTCGAGCCCGAACCGGATCTGATCCTGCAACTGGCCGAGGCCGTCGAGGTCGCCTGCGCAATTCTCGCTGAATCGGCGCGCGATGCCGTCGCCGACCACCAGGACATTGTGGCCGAGGCCCTGCTTCCCGCGGCGCGATCGGCAGTGACGCTGTCCGATTTCGTGAATGTAATCTGCGCCAAGCTCGCCGCCGACGCTCACGCCGACGGCTGCGGCGGCGCCGAGCGCTGGCCTCGAATCCACTACGCCAATGCCCGCCGCAACACTGCGAACGATGAGCTTTTCCACTCATGGAAAGTAGGTGCTGGCCTTCTGCGAAAACAAACTCCGCAGGACAAGCCCGACAAACCAATCGCAACCGCCCGCGACCGCACACTCGAGGCCATGTGCCGACTACTGCCGGAAACCATGCGCAGGTGCTATCCGGTGTTCCCGGTGCTCTTTGACCGCGACGAGAAGCTGATCGCGCCGACAACCGCAACCGGAGCACTCGCCGAGCCCTACAAAGCGCTGGCCCGGTTCCTTGCTGTTGTCAGGCACTCCGAGGACAAAGAGGCCCGCAGCAAAGCTCTGCGTGATTTTCTGGCTACCAACGACAACGCCCTCGAGAAATTCGCCCGCGATGCACAGATCCAAACCGACTACGCCAACACTCGCGACCGGATCATCGCAGAGGTCGAACGTATCGACGCCGAGGCCGACAGCACCAATCCGAAGCCGGTTGCGTGGCTGCGCCCGATGGGGCCGAAACTTTCGTTTGCCTCGGGTAGCAGATAGATGTTTGAGCGAAATTGTCCGCAGCCATTCGCCGGCGATTTACGCCGCGGGCTTAATACGGCAAAGGGTCTGGAAACGATTTCTTGGCCTTGGTGTTGGCAGGAAATGTGAGGCTGCTAACAGGCAACGATCAGGTGCTTGTGCTGACTTCCGGTAGCAGCGTTGGCAAGGTGGACGTGATCTGCGGGTAGTGTCGCAATAAAAGTGTGTATGCAGGCCCTAGTGGAGCCCCGTTGTTATGTTGCAAGCCCAGCTATTCGAGGATCTTCTGCAGCGATCCCACCGCATTGAATGGGGCTTTTGCGGTCAACTGGCGGAGAGGCTGGCCGCTCAGCCTGCCTAGGCATCCCGGTGGGTTATGGCGGTGAGCATCAGGTCAGCTGTGCCGGGATTGGTGGCCAGAGGTACCCCGCAGACATTACAGACTCTCAGCAATGCCTCGATATCCGCGCTGTGGGGCTGGTTGCTGAGGGGGTCGGGGAAAAAGACCACGGCCTCCACCAATCCAGCCACAACAAGTGAACCGACTTCCTGATCTCCTCCCAGGGGCCCGGAACCGACCCGACGACTGATCGTGAGCCCCAGCTCGTCGGTGAGTCTTTCACCCGTGTGGGCCGTGGAGAGCAGGGGTCTGCTACTGAGCAGCTGCCAATGACGCTGGGCCACCTCCAGGAGAGCCGATTTGCGTGCATCATGGGCAATCAGAGCGAGATAGTTCTTGTGGTGATAGTGGCCCTGGAGTCGTTTCATCGCAAGGGCATTCAAGGATTCCAGGAGCAGCCGTCCCTTGGAAGGATTGTTACTAATCCATGCCCAGAGATGATCGGTTTTGATCCAATGAACCACGCTGCTTTCCGCACAGCTTACCGTAGCTCGGATCGGTTCCCCCGAAAGCCACGACATCTCTCCCACAAGACTGGTGGCAGGTAGTTTTAGCTGCGATCTGCTGGGGAGATCGACTGCAAGCATTCCTGTTTCCAGCAGAAACAGTCCGCGAGGACCGGCGCCCTTCGCAAGCAGGAGCGATCCTTTGGCTCTTGTCTCGCTGGAGTCGGCGAGTTCCAGCAGGTCTTGCCACAGGGGCTGGGGCAGTGGGGGTGACTGGACCATGGAATCAACCTCAGGAGACGTCCGCCTGGCCTGGCGATCGCCAGTTCGTGCTCGGACGGTTCACTACAGGAGTATGCACAATCAGCAGCTACCGATCACGCTTAAGTAGGTGATGCTCACAGCCAGCGTTGTCATGGCCGGCCTTC
>Ga0163212_1000340_pt1 | contig 20269 bp, 16 predicted proteins | sample Malawi_45m_30L_FD_113532 | JGI IMG/M metagenome (GOLD analysis project Ga0163212, IMG submission 113532) | Freshwater microbial communities from Lake Malawi, Central Region, Malawi to study Microbial Dark Matter (Phase II) - Malawi_45m_30L | ecosystem: Environmental > Aquatic > Freshwater > Lake...
CGGCGGTTGCGTGCGCGATGCGCTGATGCGGGTGCCGGTCCTCGACGTCGACGTCGAGGTCTACGGCCTCGGCACGCGCCAGGTCGAAGCGGCCCTGCGCAAGGAATTCGGCATCATCACGGTCGGCGCCGCCTTCGGCGTGACGAAGCTCAAGGACTACCCGGTCGACGTCTCGATGCCCCGCCGCGAGAACCGCACGGGCGCCAAGCACACGGATTTCGACGTGCAGGCCGATCCGACGATGACGCCGAAGGACGCCGCGGAACGCCGCGACTTCACGCTCAACGCGATCATGTGGGACCCGTTCACGGGCGAGATCCTCGACCCGTGGGGCGGCGTGGCCGACCTGGCGGCCGGTCGTCTCCGGCACGTGTCGGCCAAGTTCGCCGAAGACCCGCTCCGCGTCCTCCGCGCGATGCAGTTGGCCGCGCGCTTCGAATTCTCGGTCGCCCCGGAGACGATCGCGCTCTGCGCCACGCTCACCCAGGCGGACCTCCCGCCGGAACGCCTGATGGAGGAGTGGACGAAGCTCCTGCTCCGCGGCCGCAAGCCGTCGGTGGGCCTGAATGTCCTGAGGGACTGCGGCTGGACGAAGTTCTACCCGGAGCTGCACGCGATGATCGGCGTGCCCCAGGATCCGGTGTGGCATCCCGAAGGCGATGTCTGGACTCACACCCTCGCGTGCCTCGACGCCTTCGCGGGCATCCGCGTCGGCGACCGCGACGAAGACCTGATCATCGGCCTCGCGGTGCTGCTGCACGATATCGGCAAGGCGACCACGACCAAGAGGGAGGAGAAGGATAACCGCTGGCACGCCTATGGCCATGAAGAGGAGAGCTTCAACCTCGCCCCGCGCTTCCTCGCCCAGATCACGAACGAGAAGAAGCTCATCGACTCCGTCCTGCCGCTCGTGCGCTGGCACGCCCAGCCTTATTATCTGCACAAGGCCGGCGCTGGCGACGCCGCCGTCCGCCGGTTGGCGAACAAGGTCGTCCGCATCGACCGCCTCTGCCGCGTCGACCTCTGCGACCGTCGCGGCCGCGGTGTCGCGAGCATGCACGGTCCCTCGGTCCACGGCGAATGGCTCGCTGAGCGTGCGGCCGCCCTGCAGGTCGCCTCGACCGCCCCCAAGAAGATCGTCCTCGGCCGCCACCTCATCGCCATGGGCCACAAGCCCGCCGGCTGGTTCTCCCAGGTCCTCGATGAGGCCTTCGAAGCCCAGCTGGACGGCGTCTTCGGCGACGAAGCCGGCGGCCTCGCCTGGCTGACGGAACGCATGGCCCGCGGAACTGTCTGAATCTCCATGGCCTCGAGCACCGACGGACTGCAGGAGCCGCTCTCAGGAACTCCCGACTGGACGGGCGTGCTCGACCGCGCGCTCGCCGCTTTTGCCTGCGTGACCGGCACGATCCACCGCACCGATTCCGCCACGGGGCTGCTGCGGCTCGTCGCCCAGCGGGGCATCCCGCCCGCCCTGCTCGCCAAGGTGGACGCGATTCCCTTCGGCAAGGGCATCGCCGGCTGCGCGGCGGAACGCAAGGACGCCGTCCAGCTGTGCAACCTGCAGCAGGACCTCGGCGGCGTGGCCAAGCCCGACGCGCGCCAGACCAACGTGCAGGGCGCGCTCGCCGTGCCGATCCTGTCATCCGACGGCAAGGTCCTCGGCGTCCTCGGCGTCGGCAAGATGCAGCCCTACGATTTCTCGGAGGCCGAGATCGCGGACCTCAAGGCCTTCGCGGGGCTGATTTCAGCGAAGATGTGAACGTCCAGATGACAGATGACGGATGGCCGATGATGGGAAAGGCGGTGCGCATTCTTAACCTAAACCCATCCGTCATCTGTCCTCTGTCATCGACTATTCGTTAGCCCGCTAGGGCTCGTCCCGTCGGCGACCCCTTCTGCTTGAGCAGGCCTTCGGGCAGGCCAGCGTAGACGAGCTGGCCCCCTTTTTCCCCACCTTCGGGACCGAGCTCCATGACCCAGTCGGCCGCGAGGATGACGTCGGCGTGGTGTTCGATGATGATCAGCGTGGCGCCCGCGTCGCGCAGGCGGCCGAGCAGGGCGAGGAGCTTGGCGATGTCGTCCCAGTGCAGGCCGGTCGTGGGCTCGTCGAGGACGTAGAGGCGGCCGGAGTGGTCGCGGCGCGCGAGCTCGGACGCGAGCTTGAGGCGCTGGGCCTCGCCGCCGGAGAGGGTGTTGGCGGCCTGCCCGAGCTTGAGGTAGCCGAGGCCGACCTCGGCGAGGGTGCGGAGTTTTTCGGCGAGCTTCGGCTGCGCGCGGAAGACTTCGGCGGCCTCGTTGACCGACAGGCCGAGGGCGTCGGCGATGCTAAGGCCCTTGAAGCGGACCTCGAGGGTCTCGCGGTTGAAGCGTCGGCCGGCGCAGCTGGGGCAGTCGACGAACGTCTCGCCGAGGAACTGCATGTCGAGCGCGACCGAGCCTTCGCCGGAGCAGGTCTCGCAGCGGCCGCCGCGTACGTTGAAGCTGAAGCGTCCCGGGCCGTAGCCGCGGGCCTTGGCGAGGGGCAGCGCGGCCCAAAGGTCACGCATGAGGTCCATGATGCCGGTGAAGGTCGCGGGATTCGACCGCGGGGTGCGGCCGATGGGCTCCTGGTCCACGGCGGTGAACGCGGTGATCTGTTCGAGGCCTTCGAGGCCGGTATGGCGGCCGGGCACGACCTTGGCGCCGTTGATCTTACGCGCGGCCGCCGCGGACAGGATGTCGATGGCGAGCGTGCTCTTGCCGGAGCCGGAGACGCCGCAGACCACGGTGAGGGCCCCGATCGGGAACGAGGCGGTGACGTCCTTGAGGTTGTTCTCGGTGGCGCCTTTGACGGTGATCGCGGCCTTCCCGATGGGCTTGCGTTTCACGATGCCTTCCAGCGTGGCCCGGCCGGAAAGGTAAGCGCCGGTGCGCGAAGACGCGTGGGCGCCGCAGGCCTTCGGCGTGCCTGCGAAGACGATGCGTCCGCCGTCGAGGCCGGCGCCCGGGCCCATCTCGATGAGGTGGTCCGCGGCGAGCATCATGTCGCGATCGTGTTCGACGACGAGGACGGTGTTGCCGAGGTCGCGCAGGCCGCGGATGGAACCGATGAGGCGGTGATGATCGCTCGGGTGCAGGCCGATGCTGGGTTCGTCGAGGACGTAGGTCACGCCGACGAGCCCGAGGCCGAGCTGCGTGGCGAGGCGGACGCGCTGGGCTTCGCCGCCGGAGAGCGAACCGCACTCGCGGTCGAGCGTGAGGTAGTTGAGGCCGGCCTCGTGGAGGAACGCGAGGCGCTGCTCGAGCCCGCGGCGGGCTTCTTCGGCCGGCATGACGCCGGGGTGCGTGGCGAGCTGCTGCGTGAACTCCAGCGCGGCGGGGATCGTCATCGCCAGGAACTCGGCCATGGTCTTGCCGTTGAGCCGCAAGGAGAGGGCGGCGGGGGAGAGACGGCGGCCTTGGCAGCCCGCGCAGACGGAGCCGGCCTGGAACTGCAGCAGGCGCTGGCGGAGCGACTCGCCGGTGGTGGTGCGATAGGCGTGCTCGAGCTCGGCGAACATGCCCGTCCAGACGATCTCGACGGGCTTCCGACCCTTGGGTGGCGGGAGCAGGAACTTGCGCTTGGGGTCGCCGTGGAGCAGGAGCTCGCGCACGGCCTTGGGCAGGTCGCGCCACGGGGTCTTGAGGTCGAACGGCACCTGTTCGGCGAGCGCGCGGGTGATCGCGTTGCGCCGGATGAGCGTCTTGCGCGTGGCGCACTTCCAAGGCTTCACGACGCCGTCATGGAGCGACAACGATTCGTCGCGGATCGAGAGGCTTTCCTGGAAGCGCATCTGGCGGCCGAGTCCGCCGCAATCGGGGCAGGCGCCTTCGGGATGATTATGCGAAAGGGCCCGCGGGCTGATGGGTTCATACGTCTCTCCGCAATGCTCGCAGGCGAGGTGGAGCGAGAGCACGTGCTCTTCCCAGCGGCCGTCTTTCTCGGCCAGCACGCTCGCGCGATCGCGGCCCTCGCGGAAGGCCAGTTCGAGCGAGTCGGCGAGGCGGCTGCGCTGGTCGGGGCCCGTGACGATGCGGTCGACCACGACGTCGAGCTGCTTGGCTTCGCGTCCGCTCAGCAGGCCGGCGGCTTCCTCGAGGGTGGCGACGACGCCGTCGACGCGGACGCGGGAGAAGCCACGTCGGCCGAGGTCGGCGGAGGCTTCGAGGAGGACGGACGGTTTGTCCTTGGCGACCGGGGCGACGACCATCAGCCGGGTCCCGGCCGGGATGGCCTCCAAGGCGCGGAGATTGTCGTCGAGCGAACGGCGACGGACCGGGTGGCCGTCCTGCAGGCAGCGTCGGTCGCCGGCGATGATCCAGAGGGGGCGGGCGTGATCCGCGATCTCGGTCAGGGTGGCGACCGTGGAGCGGGGGTTGGTGTTGCCGCCGGTCCGCTGGGCGATGGCGATGACCGGGGAGAGGCCCCGGATGAAGTCCACGTCAGGCCGGGGAGCGGCATCCAGCATCCCGCGGGCCTTGGCGGAAAGGGATTCGAGGTATTGGCGGCTCCCCTCGGCGTGCAGGGTGTCGAAGGCCAGGGAGGATTTGCCCGAGCCGCTGACCCCCGTGATCACGGTCAGCTGACCACGGGGGATGGACACTTCCAGGTCCTTGAGGTTGTGGGTGCGGGCTCCCTTGATATGGATGGGCGGGTTCAGGACAGCGGACGATAGCCCGTCCGCCCCCGGGGAGAAGACGGAAGTGGTCCGCCCGTTAATAACTCGTCCCTTAATCCGCTTTTCTTCGTCCGCCCGAAACCTCATGGTGAAGGGTATGACACGCCTTTTGCTCGCCCTCCTGGTCCTGTTCACCGCGCAAGTCCGGGCTGACAAGCAGGAGCCGCGCATCCTCTTCCTCGGCGACAGCATCACGTACGGCGGTAACTGGACCGTCTACGTCGAGTCCGCGATCCGGGCGCAGAAGGGAAAGGCCCACGCGACGATCGTGAACATGGGGCTTTCGAGCGAGACGACTTCCGGTCTCTCCGAGCCCGGTCATGCCGGCGGCGCGTTTCCGCGGCCCGACCTGCATGAGCGGCTTGGTCGCGTGCTCGCCGAATTCAAGCCGACGCTCGTCATCGCCTGCTACGGCATCAACGACGGCATCTACCTCCCGCTCGACGCGCAGCGGCAGCACGCCTTCCAGGACGGCGTGATCCGCCTTCGTCTCGCGTGCATCCGCGCCGGCGCGCAGGTCGTCATGGTCACGCCGCCGCTCTACGCGCCGGACAACCGCGCGAAGGATGCGGTCAACTACGACGGCGTGATGAAAGCCTACGGCGCCTGGCTCGTCGCGCAACGCGCCGCGGGCTGGCAGGTCATCGACATCCATCATCTCCTGCATCAGTCCGTCGCCGCGGCGAAGAAGGCCGACTCGAATTTCATCTACGCGAAGGACAATCTCCATCCGGGCGAGCAAGGCCATCTCTTCATTGCGCAGGCCGTGTGGGCGTCGCTTGCGCCGATGATGAAGTGGAAGTCCGACGTGGCCTTCGCGGAAGGCGAGAAGCTCCGGTTGCTCCGCGAAAGCTCGCACACGCTCCGCGACGCCTGGCTCAAGCAGACCGGGCACAAGCGTCCGGGGGTCAAAGGCGGCCTGCCGGTGGCCGAGGCGGAGGCCCGCTCGGCCCAGCTTCTGAAGGATTACCTCCATTAAGTGGGTTTTTGAGCCCTGAAATGGGTGGTTTTAGGGGAAGGGTCTATCACCGAAGAAACACCCCTCCGACACGGGTTCGTAACAATCGTATGGGATGATGTCGGTGCTTTCCACCACATGCACACCATCCTCAAGTCCCTCGCGCTGGTCGCCCTCACGGCGACTGCCGTCACCGCCCAGGCCGCTGACGCGGTCACCGTCGACCCGAAGATCCCCGCCTACGCCGTGACCTCTGGTGTTTCGGGTAACCTCAACTCCGTGGGCTCCGACACCCTGAACAACCTGATGACCTTCTGGAGCGAAGGCTTCAAGGCCCAGTATCCCAACGTGAAGATCCAGGTCGAAGGCAAGGGTTCGGGCACCGCTCCGGTCGCCCTCGCTTCCGGTGTCGCCCAGGTCGGCCCGATGAGCCGCGAGATGAAGTCCACCGAGATCAACGCCTTCGCCGCCAAGTTCGGCCACAAGCCGACCCGCATCCCGGTCGCCATCGACGCCCTCGCCGTGTTCGTCCACAAGGACAACGCCATCAAGGGTCTCTCCCTCAAGCAGGTCGACGGCATCTTCGCCTCGACCCGCAAGCGCGGCGGCCAGGACGTCGTCACCTGGGGCGACCTCGGCCAGAAGGGCGCCCTCGCCGGCAAGACGATCTCGGCCTTCGGTCGTAACTCCGCTTCCGGTACCTACGGCTTCTTCAAGGAAGTCGCCCTCAAGACCGGTGACTTCAAGGACACCGTCAAGGAACAGCCGGGCTCCTCGTCCGTCGTCCAAGGCATCGCGGCCGACGTCGGCGCCGTCGGTTACTCAGGCATCGGCTACGCCACCTCCGGCGTCCGCGCCGTCCCCCTGTCCACCGATGACAGCGGCAACTTCGTCGAGCCTAACTACGCGAGCGCACTCAGCGGCACCTACCCGCTGTCCCGCTACCTCTACGTCTACGTCAACAAGGCGCCCTCCAAGCCCATGGACAAGCTGACCAGCGAGTTCGTCACCTTCGTCCTCTCGAAGCAGGGCCAGGAGATCGTCATCAAGGACGGCTACTTCCCGTTGCCCGCCGACGTCGTCGACGAAGGCCGCGCCTCGCTGAAGTACTACAGCGCCGAATAAGCTTGGTCTCGAAACCGTATCGCCGCCACCACGCCCTCCGGGGTCGGTCTGCAAAGCGTGGCGATACGGTCTCGGGTCCTCCCAAGGCGGGGTCTCCCCGCCTTACCCTTTTTTAGTATTCCCGACACCCGAACGTCACCTGATGGCGACTTCCGACCCAAAGTCCGCACCCGCCGCCTCTGAAGCCCGCTTCACGGTCAGCCCGCTCACGTTGGCGACGGACCGGTGGATGGGTCGGCTGATCCGTTTCGGCGGGGTCGGCGTCGTCCTTGCGGTCTTCGGGATGCTGGCCTTCCTGATCGTCCAGGTTTTCCCGCTCTTCGTGGGAGCCAAGGTCACGCCGGTGGGTTCGCTCTCCGTGCCGGCCGACGCGGCCGCTTTCGGAGAAGACGAATACGGCGAATTCCCGTTCATCGTGCGTCGCGACGGCTCGATCCTCTGCCTGCGCTCCAAGGACGGGTCCAAAGTCCTCGATTGGGCGCCTTCGCTGGGAGACCGGCGCGTCACGGCGGTCCGGAGCTATCCTCGCACGGGCCTCGTCTTCCTGGGTCTTTCCGACGGTTCCGTCCAGGAGGTCCGCATCGTCTATCGCTCGACGTTCGACGAAGCCGGTAAGCGCACCGTCGAGCCGGTGGTCACCGCGCTGGAGCCGATCGCGATCGGCCGGGCTGGCCTGCCTTGTCTCGATGTCTGGAACGCCAAAGGCCCGCAGTCGCGTCTCATGCTCGCGCGTCAGGAAGAAGGCGGCAAGCCGCTCCTCACCGCGGTCCGTCTGACCGAACGTAAAGGCCTCGGCGCCCGCGGCAAGGTGACCGTGAGTCCGCCCTTCGTCGTCGCGGCCGACGCCTCTTCGGTCGAGCAGGTGCTCCTGCCGTCCACCGCCGAGTCGCTCATCATCGTCGGTCGTTCCGGCGAAGTCCGGACGTATGCCGACGACGGCAGCACCTTCTCGTTCCTGCAGTCCTTCGTCCCGTTCAAAGATGCGGCCGATCCGACGGTCGCTTCGGCCGGACTCATCTTCGGCAACGTCTCCGTGGTGTTCGTCGATAAGGCCGGCGCCCAGCAGGTCTGGTCGATGTATCCGCAGCTCCAGCCCGACGGCAAGAGCCTGCGTCGTTGGGGCAAGATCCACGATGGTGAGAGGCTGGCCGGGGCAGGGCAGGGCATCTACGCGGCCGAATCGAACAAGTGCTATCTCGCCGTCGCCGCCGGACGCTTGCAACTGACGAATATGACGACCGGTACGGTCCGCTGGGACGGCGAAGCCCCTTCCGGCGCGCTCCGCCAGGTGGCCTTCGCCGGCGCCTACGACCGCTTCACGGCGCTGTCCGCTGACGGTAAGCTTCATCGCTGGAGCGTCGTCGATCATCACCCGGAATCCTCGTGGAAGACCTTCTTCGGTAAGATCTGGTATGAGGGCGCCACCGGCCCCGCTTACTCCTGGCAGTCGAGTGCGGGCTCCGACGAATTCGAGCCGAAGTATTCGCTCGTCCCGCTCTTCTACGGCACCGTCAAGGGTACCTTCTACGCCTTGCTCTTTGCCCTTCCCATCGCGCTCACCGCGGCGGTGTACGTCTCCCAGTTCCTCCGTCCGGAATACCGGCAGGTGGTCAAGCCGGTCATGGAGGTCATGGCCTCGCTGCCGTCCGTGGTGCTCGGCTTCCTCGCCGGACTCTGGCTCGCGCCCCTGGTCGATCCCCGGCTGGTCTCGCTCTTCTGCGCCATCGGCATCCTGGCGCCGGCCGCGCTCTTCGCCGGCTACCTCTGGTCGGTCCTGCCGCAACCGGTGCGCCGTCAGGTTCGTCCCGGCATGGAATTCCTCTGGCTGCTGCCGTTCCTCGCGCTCTGCGCCTGGGCCGCCTGGCAGGCCGGACCGGCCATCGAGTCGCTCTGCTTCACCGTCAAGGATAGCGCCACCGGGCTCCCGATCGCCGACTTCCGCGAGTGGTGGCGCCAGACGACCGGCGAGACGTATGACTCGCGCAACTCGCTCGTCGTCGGCTTCGTCATGGGCTTCGCCGTCATCCCGATCGTCTTCACGATCGCCGAGGACTCGCTCTCGAACGTCCCGAACTCGCTCGTTTCCGGCTCCCTCGCCCTCGGCGCCAGCCGCTGGCAGACGGTCTGGAGCGTCGTCGTCCCGACCGCCATCTCCGGCATCGTCTCCGCGGTGATGATCGGCTTCGGACGCGCCATCGGGGAGACGATGATCGTCGTGATGGCCACGGGTAACACCGCCGTCATGGACACCAATCCGTTCAGCGGCATGCGGACGCTATCCGCGAACATCGCCGTGGAGCTGCCTGAGGCCGCCGCGGGCCACACGCACTACCGGGCTCTCTTCCTCGGCGCCTGCTGTCTCTTCCTGCTCACCTTCGTGATCAACACCCTCGCGGAAGTGCTCCGCCAGCGTCTCCGGGAGCGCTATAAAGTCGTCTGAACATGGCTTCCTCTTCCGACAGCAGCACTCCCCGGGGCGAAGCCTGGGTCTGGTTCAGCGGCCTGGGTCTCATCATCGGCTTGGGCATGGTCGTGGGACTGCTCGCCTTGGTCTTGATGAACGGCGCCACGGTCTTCTGGGCGCCGCCCGTGCCGGTGGCGCAGGTCGACGACGGACGCGTCCTCATCGGCCAGCTCGCCCAACGTCGCATCCGGGCGGGTTCGCCGGCGGATCAGCCGCGCTATGAGCGCCAGTATCAGGTCGGCCTCCGCGAACTGAACGGCAACTCCTACCTCTGGATCGACGAGGCGAAGATCAAAGGCGAGACCTTCCCGGCCGACGTCCTCGGCCTGGAGCGCGTCGAGAACGGCCCGGCCTTCGTCCGCCCGCAGACCCTTCGTAAGTCCGACGGCAAGATCATCCCCGCGACCGATGCGGCTTTCGAGGCCGCCTTCCAGGCCGAAGTCGCCGCCGCCGCCGCCGTCCGCGAGAAGCTCATCGACATCACGCGTCACCGGATCGGTGACGTCAACGCGGCCATGGACCAGGCGCGCGTCGCGCTGCGCCGGGCCGAGGACCTCAAGATCACCGATGAGGTCGCCGCTCTGCAGAAGGAGATCGCCCAGCTCGACGGGCGTTTCGCGTCCTTGCAGGAGGAGGCCAAGCAGGTCGTCGCCGGCGGGGCGGTGGCCTCGCTCGTCTCGCAGGACGCTGCCGGCCGCGAGGTCGTGGTGCCGCTCACCCAGGTCATCCGCGCCTGGTTCCCCAACCGTCTCGACACCTGGGGCCGCGTGAACCTCTTCGCCTCCCGTCTCGGGGAGTTCATCTTCGACGAACCGCGCGAAGCTAATACCGAGGGCGGCCTGATGCCGGCCATCTTCGGCACGCTGGTCATGACGGTCTTCATGAGCCTGCTGGTGACGCCCTTCGGCGTCATCACGGCGATCTACCTCCGCGAATACGCCCAGCAGGGGCCCGTCCTGCGCATCGTGCGCATCAGCGTGAACAACCTCGCTGGCGTGCCCTCGATCGTCTTCGGCGTCTTCGGTCTCGGCTTCTTCGTCTACGTCCTCGGCGGCTCGATCGACCAGCTCTTCTTCGCCGACCAGCTGAAGTATAACAACAACACGCCGGTCTTCGGTACCGGCGGCCTGCTCTGGTGCTCGCTCACGCTCGCCCTGATGACCTTGCCGGTCGTCATCGTGGCCACCGAGGAAGCCCTCGCGGCCGTCCCGCGCGGCATGCGCGAGGCCTCCTTGGCCACGGGCGCCTCGAAATGGCAGACCATCCGCGACATCCTCCTGCCGGCTTCCGCGCCTGGTATCCTGACCGGCGTCATCCTCGCCATGGCGCGTGGGGCAGGGGAGGTCGCCCCGCTCATGCTCGTCGGCGTGGTCAAGCTCGCCCCTTCGCTGCCCTTCGACGGGTCCGCGCCATTCCTGCACTTGGATCGCAAGTTCATGCACCTCGGCTTCCACGTGTATGACCTCGGGTTCCAGTCGCCGGACTCCGACGCGGCCCGCCCGATGGTCTTCGCGACCACGTTGCTCCTCATCGTCCTGGTCGTCTGCCTGAACCTCGGCGCGATCTGGATCCGCAACCGCCTCCGCGCCCGCTTCAAGGGGGCTTCCTTCTGATAACAAAACCACTCATGTCCCAGATCATGAATCCTCCTTCTTCCTCCCGCATCAAGGTCCGTCCCGCCGCCGAACGCGAAGGCCGCAAGGACTACATCAGCATCCGCGACTTCGGTTTCTATTACGGAGCGAAGAAGGCCCTCGACGCCATCTCCCTCGACATCCCGGAGCGCCAGGTCGTCGCCTTCATCGGCCCGTCCGGCTGCGGCAAGTCCACGCTCCTGCGCAATCTGAACCGCATGAACGACCTCGTCGACGGCATCCGTCACGAGGGCGATATCACCATCAACGGCCGGTCGATCTACGACCCTGGCCTGGAGGTCATTTCCCTCCGTCGTCGCGTGGGCATGGTCTTCCAGAAGTCCAACCCCTTCCCGAAGTCCATCTTCGAGAACGTCGTCTACGCCCTGCGCGTGGTCGGCGTGCGGGACCGCGCCGTGCTTGAGGAGGCCTGCGAGACCTCGCTCCGCAAGGCCGCCCTCTGGGATGAAGTTAAGGACCGTCTCAACGACAGCGCCCTCGGCCTCTCCGGCGGCCAGATGCAGCGCCTCTGCATCGCGCGCGCCATCGCCAACCGCCCGGAGATCCTGCTGATGGACGAGCCGTGCTCGGCCCTCGACCCGATCGCCACCGGCAAGATCGAGGAGCTCATCCATGAGCTCAAGGAGCAGTTCACCATCGTCATCGTCACCCACTCTATGCAGCAGGCCGCCCGCGTCTCCGACCGCACGGCCTTCTTCTACCTCGGCAAGCAGATCGAATACGACACCACCGAGAAGATCTTCATGAACCCGACGCAGGCCCAGACCGAGGCCTATATCTCGGGTCGCTTCGGCTGATTTCCAAACAAGCAAGACCATGCAACGTTTCTTCCACGACGAACTCCGCCAGCTCCGGGACGACCTCATCCTGATGGGCGAGCGATCGCTCGACATGTCCCGCCTGGTGCTCCGCGCCGTCGAGACCGGCGACGACTCCCTGGCCCTCCAGGTCCGCGGCATGGACGACCGCGTCGACGAGCTTGAGAAGCGCGTCGACCGCGAGATCATGCGCTACCTGACGCTCTTCGGCCCGATGGGCAGCGACGTGCGCCTGCTCCTCGCGGCCCGCGACATCGGCCATGACCTCGAGCGTATCGCTGACGAGGCCTCGGTCATCGCCAAACGTGCCATGGTCATCTCGGAGCGCGGCCCGCTCAAGGACCTGCTGCATGTCCCGGCCGAAGGCGTCATCGCCTGCGAGGTGCTGCGTCTGGCCATCGACAGCTTCATCGAGGGGGACCTCGAGAAGGCACGCCTGGTGCTGCGGCGTGACGCGGAGATCGACGCCCTGAACCGTAAGAACTACGAGGAGCTCTTCGGCAAGGCCGGCGACGTCGCCAAGGTGTCCGCCTCCCACGTCGAGCTGATCTTCATCTCCAAGGCCCTCGAGCGCATCGGCGACCACTCCAAGAACATCGCCGAACAGGTCATCTTCCTGCTCTCCGGCGAGGACGTGCGCCACGCCCGCTGAGCAAACCGCCGGAAAACTCCCCCTTGTCGGGGGGCTTTCCTGTGGTATGATGCGGGGATGGAAGTCGCACGTCGTCTCGGTGTCTTGATCCTTGAGTGGGGCTCCCTCGCCTTGGGGGTCTTCTTGGCCAAGTATTTCGGTTTCCTGAACTACGGCGACCCCGTGACCTTGGCCGTCGTCGCCGTGGTCCTCGGCCTGTTCAACTCCTTCCTGCGTCCGTTCCTCCTGGCGATCTTCATGATCGTCTCGATCCCTATCCTGATCCTGACGCTCGGTTTGGGCGCCTATCTCGTGCTCTTCCTGACCAATGGCGCGATCCTCGCCCTGACCGATAGCCTCATCAAGGACTTCCACCTGAACAACTGGGCCATGGCGACCCTGACCATTTCCATCACCTCCTGGATGATCTCCTCCTCCGTCGGCATCGACCAACTCAAGCCGTTGCGCCGGGCCAACGAAGCCAAGGCCAACGCCAAGAAGTCCCAGGCGGACGTGATCGACGTCTGATTCGCTGCGGCGGATCAGACGTGGGCCCGGGGCTGGGCTTGGGCCAGATAGGCCTGGTCTCTGTCCGATGCGCCTTTGATCAGCGGTAGGAGCATGCTGCCTAGCCCCAGCTCTGGCCCTGGCTCCGGCCCTTTTACTCAGTCTTGCCAATACGCCGGGAGTTCTTTGCGTGGAGGCTCCACGCCATGTCGAATCCCGCTCTCTCCTCCTGGGCCCGCAACGTCGCCCCGTCCCCGACCCTCGCCGTCGACGCCAAGGCGAAGGCCCTCGCCGCCGCCGGCAAGGACGTCGTCGGCTTCGGCGTCGGTGAGCCTGATTTCGACACCCCCCAGTTCGTGAAGGACGCCTGCGCCAAGGCCCTGGCCGAAGGTAAGACCAAGTACGCCCCCACGCCGGGCATCCCGGCTCTCCGCAAGGCCATCGCCGAAGACTACACCCGCCGCGGCTTCACCGGCATCGTCGACGCCAACGTCGTCGTCTCCCCGGGCGGCAAGATGTCCTGCTACCTCGCCATCCTCGCCACCATCAGCGCGGGCGACGAAGTGATCATCCCGGCCCCGTATTGGGTCAGCTACCCGGAGATGGTGAAGCTCGCCGGCGGCAAGCCCGTCGTCGTCAACGCCGAGGACGTCACCGGTTTCAAGATCACCCCGGCCCAGCTGTCCGCCGCGCTCACCCCGAAGACGCGCATGGTCATCATCAACAGCCCGTCCAACCCGACCGGCGCCGTCTACTCCCGCGCCGAGCTCGAGGACCTCGTGGCCATCTGCGTGAAAGCCAACGTCTGGATCATGTCCGACGAAATCTACGAGAACCTCGTCTATGACGGCCAGACCACCTGCAGCCCGGCGACGTTCTCGCCCGAAGCCGCCCGCCTGACCATCACCGTCTCCGGCTACGCCAAGAGCTACTCCATGACCGGCTGGCGTCTCGGCACCCTCGTCGCCTCCGACAAGGCCCTCGCCGCCGCCGTGGCCGACCTGCAGAGCCAGATCTCGTCCAACGCCACCACCTTCGCCCAGTTCGGCGCCCTGGCGGTGCACCAGCACCCCGACAAGGCCAAGGCCTCCCTCGCCGAGATGGGCGCCGTCTTCGACAAGCGTCGCCTCAACCTCCTCGCCGGCCTCAACGCCATCCCCGGCCTGACCTGCTACCGCTCGCAGGGCGCGTTCTACCTCTTCCCGAACATCAAGTCGTTCGGCCTGACCTCCGCCCAGTTCGCCGACCGCCTGCTCGAGGAAGAGCTCATGGCCGTCGTCCCGGGTTCCGCGTTCGGCTCCGAAGGCTACGTCCGCCTCAGTTACGCGACCTCCGACAAGGTCATCGCCCAAGGCCTCGAGCGCCTCGCCCGCTTCTGCGCGAAGCTGAAGAAGTAACGGCAGTCAGGGGACAGGTGCCCCCAGGTTTAGGCCGGCTCGATCAGGATGCACGGCATCCCGGCGGCGTCGGCGGCTTCCTTGCCGCGCGGGCTGTCCTCGATGACGACGCAGTCGGCGGGCTGCAGGCCGAGGCGGTCCGCCGCGGCGAGGAAGAGATCGGGGTGCGGCTTGGAGCGCGCGGCGTCCTCGGCCGTGACCACGGCGTCGAAGAGGTGCGCGATGTCGATCCGCTTGAGCGTCGTATGCACGTGGTCGCGCCGGCCGGCGGAAGCGACGGCGGTCTTGTGGCCGAGGCCGCGGACGTGGTGCACGACGGCGACGACCTCCTGGCGGGCGGTGACGTCCTTGGCGAGGTGCTCCTCGAGGAATTCGTGGCCGTCCGCGAGCAGCTGGGCGACGTTCAGGTCGAAGCCGTAGTCGGCCTTGAGGCGCTGGCAGGTGTCGACCGCGGACATGCCGCCCATCGAGCAGAAGAGCGGCCAAGGGAAGTCGAACGGCCGGCCCAGCTGCTTGCTGACGATGTGGGTCCAGCTGCGGTGGTGGATCCACATGGAAGCCGCGAGGGTGCCGTCGCAGTCGAAGATCCAGCCTGGGCGCGAGAGCAGGGCGGGGTCGAAGGGAATCATCTTGGACATGGCGATCAGCGCATGCCGGGGAAACCGCCGCCCGGGAAGCCGCCGCGGCCGCCGCCCATCTGGCCCATGCGACGCATGAGCTCCTTGCCCTTGCCGCCCTTCATCATGCGCATCATCTCGCGCATCTGGGAGAACTGCTTGATCAGGGCGTTCACGTCGCTGACCTGGGTGCCCGAGCCCTTGGCGATGCGCAGGCGGCGGGAGCCGTTGAGGAGGTCGGGGTTGCGACGCTCCTTCTTGGTCATCGAAAGCACGATGGCCTCGGTCTTGGCGAGATGCTTCTCCTCCTTGGCGCCGACCTGGATGCCGCCCATGCCGGGCATCATCTTCATGATGTCCCCGAGCGGGCCCATCTTCTTCATCTGGGACATCTGCGCGAGGAAGTCCTCGAGGTCGAAGTCGGCCTTCTTCATCTTCTCGGCCAGGCGCTCGGCTTCCTTGTGGTCGACGACCTCCTGGGCCTTTTCGACGAGGGAGACGACGTCGCCCATGCCCAGGATGCGCTGGGCCATGCGGTCCGGGTGGAAGGCGTCGAAGTCCGCGGACTTCTCGCCCGTGCCCATGTAGCGGATCGGGACGCCCGTGACCGTCTTCATCGACAGCGCGGCGCCGCCGCGGGCGTCGCCGTCGAGCTTGGTCAGGATGATGCCCGTGAGGGGCGTGGATGCGTGGAACTTGGCGGCCACGTCGACGGCCTGCTGGCCGAGGGCGGCGTCGGCGACGAGGAAGACCTCGTGCGGCTGGAAGGCGTCGCGGACGCGGCGGACTTCGTCCATCAGGTCGCCGTCGATCTGCAGGCGGCCGGCGGTGTCGACGATGACGAGGTCCGCGGCGGCGGCTTCGGCGTCCTTCACGAGGCGGCCTACCATCGCGGCGACGTCGGTCGCGGCGCGGTCGGCGCGGAAGTCGAAGCCCTCGTTCCTCGCCAAGGTCTCGAGCTGGTCGATGGCGGCGGGACGACGCAGGTCGGCGGCGACGAGGGACGGCTTGCGGACGCCCTCCTTCTTGACGAGGTGCTTGGCGAGCTTGGCGGCGCTGGTGGTCTTGCCCGAGCCCTGGAGGCCGACGAGGAGCACGCGCAGGGGGCGGCGCGGGTCGATCGGGCGTTCGCCTTCGCCGAGCAGCTTCGTGAGCTCGTCGGAGACGACCTTGACGGCCATCTGGCCCGGGTTGACCGATTCGATGACGGCCCGGCCGAGGCAGGCGACCTTGACGCGTTCGGTGAAGTCCTTGGCGACCTTGAAGTTGACGTCGGCGGACATCAGGGCCGAGCGCACCTCGGTCAGCGCCGGGGCGATGTTCTCCTCGGTGAGCTTGGAGAGGCTCCGGAGGTCGCGGAGGGCCTTGGTGAGTTTGCCGGTGAGGTTGGCGAACACGGAGGTCGGGGACTGAGAGTATGGAGTATCGAGTATGGAGTCTCGGGAGACTGCCGAAGGGGTGGGAGTAAAGGCGGTCGGGAATACAGTATCGAGTATAGAGTAGCCTGAAAAGGGCTTCCCCCGGCCAAAATGACGACTTATGCCACGGCTGACTACGAACGGTCGGTGGAAAGCCTTTCCCGGTCCTGTCGCATGCGGATGACACCCCCGATTAGCCGGCCCAGCTCTTCGGCCAGGGATCGGAACCTGGCGGTATCCTCTTGGCTGACCGCTCCGATTTCATGGGCGATTTCCACCTGAGTCTCGAGTTCCGCCAGGGATGCCCGCGCGATGACTATGAAGCGTAGCGATTCCTTGTTGGTGCTCCGTTCGTCTCCTTCGGCGATGTTCGAGGCGATGGAAATGGCCGCATGGGTCATCTGGTCGCAAAGCGCGTATTTTCTCGAAAGACCGGAGTTTCGCAGAGGAGATAGGTCGAGACAGCCATCAGCTTGGCTTTTTGCCAGACGAGCAGATCGCGATAGGTCTTAACCGGGCCGAGGGGTTGGGAAGGTTTCATCGCCACGAGTGAAAGGTTTGGCGGCGAGCGGTCACTTGCGGCCTCGTGGGCTATTACCTGAAGGGTGTCACCCCCTTATGCCCCTGGCATTAACCCTATACTCGATACTCGGCGAAGTCTGCCTCTTGCCTTTCATCGCCTTTCCCGTCTTCTTCGCCTCATGGAAATCCTCGTCATGGGCTGCGGCACGTCGCAGGGCTGTCCCTTGCCCGCCCATGATAATCCAGGGCTGGACTTGAAGGATGAACGCAACTGGCGGGCCCGGACGAGCATCCATGTCGTCATCGAGGGCCATCACGTCCAGGTCGACGCCGCGCCGGAGTTCCGGACGCAGTGCCTGAAGTATGATGTCCGCGAGGTCGGTACGTTCATCCTGACGCATGGCCATGCCGATCACGTGCTCGGCATGGATGACCTTCGCCAGTTCTGCACGAACAACGGCGGGGCGGCCATCCCGGTCTATTCGACCGAGGTCGGGCTCGAGCGCATCAAGGCCATCTTTCCTTACGCCGTCGGCAAGCCGCAGGCCTCGGGCTACGTCTCGTTGGGGCTGGGCCTCATGCCGTCGAAGCTCGTTCTGCCCGGCGGCGGCATCATCCGTTCGACGCCCCTGCCGCACGGGAACGAGTCCACGTTAGGCCTCGTCTTTGAAGAGCCTTCGACGGGACGGAAGTTCGCTTATTATACCGATTGCCGGGCGATGACCGAGAAATCCCTCGAGCTCGGCGCGCATGCCGACCTCGCGATCCTCGACGGGCTGCGTCCGAACCCACACCCGACGCATATGACGATCGATCAGGCCTGCCAGGTCGCGCATGACCTGCGCGCCCAGCGGGCCTTGCTCACGCACATGACCTATCAGGTCGATTACGCGACCTATACCGAGCAGCTCCGGAAGCAACATCCCAAGGTCGGCCTCTGCTATGACGGCCTGCGGATCCGGCTCGGCGCCTGAGCGGGCGCGAAAAAGGGCGCCCGACGGGCGCCCTCGAACCGCCGGCTATGGGACGGCTCAGAGCTCGGTGATGACGAGGTTGCGGAACCAGCAGGGGTCGCCGTGCTCGGTGAGCATCAGCTTGCCCTGGCCGGGGCCGAAGCCCTTCTTGTTCTTGAACTTGCTCTTGGCGACGGCGGCCCTCCATTCCTCGGACTTCGTGTCGGCCGAGGAGCTCAGCTTCCCGTTGAGGTAATGTTCGATCTTGCCGTCCTTCACCACGGCGCGGCTCTCGTTCCACTCGCCGATGGGCTTCTTGGCCTTATCCTTGGCGGAGTCGACGATGTCATAGATCGAACCCGTGTTGTGACTGCCGCCGCGGAGGCCGTCGGGGTGGCCGTCGTCGTCGATCATCTGGTATTCGATGCCGAGCCACTCGCCCTTGCCCTTGGCGTCCTTGATGTTCGTGACCCAATACTTGATGCCGTTGTTGCCCTTGGCTTCGAGGCGCCATTCCCAGGTGAGTTCGAAGTTCACGTATTCCTGCTTCGAGATGAGGGCGCCGGTGCCCTTCTGGGGCGCGAGGTGGATGACGCCGCCTTCTTGGGCCGTCCAGCCGCCGGCGGGGGCGCCACCGTTGAGGTCGGTGAAGTCGGCCAGGGTGAGGGTGGTCTTCTCGCCGGCGAAAAGGGCGCCGGTGGCGAGCAGGGCGAGGAGCAGGAATTTCATGGGTGGAGGGGTTATGAGGCGTTTCCGGGCGGATTTGAAGTCCTATGTCGGCGGTCAGGGCAGGACCTTGATTTCTTTGAGCCAGACGAGGGATTCGGCCTGCCACTTGTCCCAAGACGGGCCCTGGTAGCCGTTCAGTCCATGGCCGCCGTCGGGCAGTTCCACGAGGCGCGTCGGGAGGCCGGCCTTCTGCTGGGCGGCGTAGAACATCCGGCTGTTCTCGATGCCGACGACCTTGTCATCGACCGCGTGCGCCAGGAAAGCGGGTGGGGTGCCGGCCTTCACGTGCTTGTGCGTCGAGAAATATTCCGGCAGCCCTTCGTCGGGTTGTTCGCCCATCAGGTTCCTCTTCGAGCCGCGGTGGACGCCGACGTCCATGCTGATGACCGGGTAGATCAGGAGCGAGAAATCGGGGCGGCTGCTCTCGCGCGCGACCGCGTCGGTGGTCTTGCCCTCGCCGAGGTCGAAGTGGACGGTCGCGGTCGAAGCCAGGTGGCCGCCGGCGGAGAAGCCGATGATCCCGACTTTCTGCGGGTCGATCTTCCAGGCGGTGGCGTTCGCGCGGACGGTGCGCAGGGCCCGCTGGGCGTCGAGGAGCGGCACGTAGGGGCGTCCGGCCGGGAGGCGGTATTCGAGGACGATGCCGGCGATGCCGTGGGCGTTGAGCCAGGCGGCGATGCCGTGGCCTTCGCCTTTGGTCACCAAGCCGCCGTAGCCGCCGCCGGGGCAGATCACGATCGCGGTGCCGTTCGGCTTTTCGGGCAGGTGGATCGTGAGCTTGGCCTTCGAGGAGTCGGAGAACTTGCCGTCGCCTTCCGGGGCGTCGCCGGGCCAGAGCGGCAAGGTATCCGCGGCGAAGGAGGAAGCGGCGAGCGCAAGCAGGGCGAGGAGGGGGCGCATACGGGAAGAGTATGGAGTATAGAGTATGGAGTATGGGAAAAGTGAGGGAGAGGGAAGGGTGTTTGGTAGGGTCGGGACCGCGTCACGACCTAGCTGTATCGAGGTAGGGTCACGACTGCGTCGTGACCTAGGATGTCACTAGGTCAGCACGCAGTGCTGACCCTACCCTGGATGCAAGGGGGCCGCCCGGGCACAAAAAAGCCCCGGAGGGCCGGGGCTTTCGTGGCTCGGCCTGATGGCTTACTTGCCGAAGCCGGCGGAAGGCTTGCCGTCGGCTTCGAGCTTGCCGGCGGTCCAGAGGACGGCGCGGGCGACGAGGTCGAGGTAGCGGGCGTCTTCGACGGTGGCGTTGTTATGGCCGATCGTGGTGCTGAAGATGCGGGTCTTCTTCGGGCCGAACTCGTTGGTCCAGGCGACGACGGCGCTGGCTTCGGTCGCCGGGGTGACCTTGCCCTTCTTGTCCATCTTCTCGGGCACCTTCTGGTTGCCGGTGGCGAGGGTCTTGGCGGTCAGGACCTGGACGTTGTTGTAGAGCTCCTCGTTGACGGTGGTCCAGTCGGCGAGGCCGGTGGTGACCGGGTGGGACTTGTCGGTGAAGGTGATGGCGATCGGCTGCTGCGGGCCGTGGCCGGTGGACTGCAGGCCGAGCATCTCGTACCAGCTGGCGTTGTCGTCGCCGGCCTTCACGGCCGTCCGGAAGTTGCCCCAGCGGTAGCTGTGCATGGCGCAGTGGAGGTTCACGGCGGGGAGGCCGTTCTTGTGGGCGTTGACGATGTTGGCGACGTAGGCCTGGTCGGTGATGTCCGCGGCGCACTCGTCGTGGACGACCACGTCGAAGTTCTTACCCCAGTCCGGGCTCTTGAAGAGTTCGAAGA
>Ga0163212_1000343_pt1 | contig 20166 bp, 18 predicted proteins | sample Malawi_45m_30L_FD_113532 | JGI IMG/M metagenome (GOLD analysis project Ga0163212, IMG submission 113532) | Freshwater microbial communities from Lake Malawi, Central Region, Malawi to study Microbial Dark Matter (Phase II) - Malawi_45m_30L | ecosystem: Environmental > Aquatic > Freshwater > Lake...
CCCCACCCCAGCCTCGCCACAGCGGCTGGCCGCGCCACAGCAGCTGGCCTCGCCGCCAGGTCCGGCCCGGCCGCAGCCTCAGGCGAGCAACTGCGCCAACTGCACAGGCGTCTTGATGCGATCTACGCCGCAGAGGCGCTCGAGCATCCCGCCGACCGCGCGTTTGCGCACGTGGTGCGGGCTCATGCACTCCCGATCGAGCTTCCGCGGGCGCTGCTCGAGGGGTTTTCCTGGGACCTCGAGGGCCGACGCTACCGAAGCATCGATGCGGTAGAGGACTACGCCGCCCGGGTCGCAGGCACCGTCGGCGCAATGATGGCGAGGATCATGGGAGCGGGCCATCCGCTGGTGCTCGCGCGCGCCTGCGAACTCGGCCTTGCCATGCAACTCACCAATATTGCGCGCGATGTTGGCGAGGATGCCCGGGCCGGCCGACTCTACCTGCCGCTGGATTGGCTTGACGAGGCTGGGATCGACGCGGATCGCTTCCTGCGCGAGCCCCGCTTTTCGCCCGCCCTCGGTCGTGTGGTGGCGCGGCTGCTTGCCCACGCCGATCTGCTCTACGCGCAGGCCGACTCTGCCGTGGCAGCCCTTCCCTGGAGCTGTCGTCCGGCCATCGCAGCCGCTGCGAGGGTCTACGCCGAGATCGGGCGCGAGGTTGAGCGCAGGGGGCTCGACTCGGTGAGCCAGCGCGCAGTGGTTTCAACCTCCCGAAAGCTCGCACGCCTCGCCAGCGCGCTTGCAAGCGTCGTGGCGGGTGGAGTCCCGGGGTTTGCCCGACGCGCCCCGGAACCCGCCCGAAGCGCCCTTCCAGGCATCGGGTACCCGGGCGGATGCGGTTCCGTCCGGGGCGCAGCCATCACGCAGGAAGTTCTGTCCGGGTGTGCAGCGCTACGTCCCTCCATCCGCCACCTGGTCGCCTGCACGCTCCCTGCACAACCCCTCACGCCCGCCTGTCGCGATCAGACTGCTGCCCTCGCGCCGAGCTTTCCGGAGTCAGCATCGCGGCATCGACCTCCCGGGCGCGTGCAGGATCAAGAGCAGACCCGCGGCTTCGGAAGACTTGCGGAGCTCTTCGAGCGCCTCGAGCAAATCGACCGCGAGGACCGCGCAAGGCAGCACCCCGGTTTTCATCGGGCCTGAGCCCACCTCACGCAGCGGTCGTGGGCGTCCGCTGCGCCTTCAGTCTGCGCGCGGCATACGCCAGGGAAGAAGGTTCTGCACCCACCACTGGGCAAAGCGCCTCGCATCAAGGGTTTCATGCACTGCCTCGACCCGGTGGCCGAGGACCCTGCAATCGAGAAGCGAGCGCGCATAAAAGGGCGTGTCCTCGAGACGGCGGCGGATGCGTGCAGGTTCCGATCCCTCCTGGTAGCTATGCATCGCAATGCGCCATTTGCTGTGGCCGAGCGATTGGCGCACACCCGGCTCGATACGCCTTGCCTCCGCACCGGCGAAACATTGCAAGGCCAGCAGCCCACCGTTGACCGGGTTCGGGTGCATGCGGTCGCCACCCGACGGGTAACTCCTGGCATTGGAAGTGCCCCGACGCGGGCTGTCACCTGCCTCCAGCTGCTCAGGGCGTGCACGCACCTCGTAGAGCACCGCAGTCGATCCGTCAGGGAGATGCGCTCGCGACCAGTCCCAGTCCGAAAAACCTTGATCGATCGCTTCGTCGCCCTCATTGGAGTCCAGGTAGGCCCAGCCTTCCCAACGCAGAGGTGGGCAGTCGAGCGCCACCGCAATCCGGGCGCGCGGGTTGATCGGTCCCCAACGGTGGGCGCCATCCGGCGTGAGCGCGAAGACCGCAGTGCTGCAGTCGCCGAGCGCGATCGTGACCTCACCGCGGACCCGGCGGGGCAGCGGGTTGGCCACCTCGTCGATTGCAACATGCAACCGACCCTCGCTGCTGCGCAGGCGGCTGGGTCCGATCACGAAGCTCACCGCGTTTCGGGCGCAGACCGCAGCGCTGCGCTCGGTCATCGCCCAGCGCGCGGTGTTGCCGTAGAGCGCGACGTTGAGGGCGCAGTGGTTCATCGGATCGGCGTCGGGCTTGCGGCGGGCCCACGCATAGTAGGGAGAAAAGACGCTTCCCACGAAGGCGATCAGGGTGATGCCATGTCGTCGGTCATCGCTGATCGCATCGACGTACCACCAGAGGTAGCCGCCGGATGCAACGCGCTGGTCGAAGCGCGGTCGGCCATCAGCGCCTCGGCCGCCAAAATGCCCGACATCGCCGCCATCGGCACCCCCGGCCCCGGGTGCACCGTCCCTCCGGCCAGGTAAAGCCCCGGCAAGGGGCTGCGCCCCTGCGCCCGCGCGAAGGTCGCCATCCAGCCATTGGCCGCCGGACCATACAAGGCGCCGCCCGAAGCCGGGAATCGTGCGTGAAAGTCCGCCGGGGTTGTGATCCGGCACTGATGCTCCGCGTAGTTCAGTTCCAGTCCGCACCCTCGCAAGTGCCGGATCATCGTGGTGTGGCATGCAGCGATCTCCTTGTGGTCCTCGACAGTGCTCCCGAGGGGCTGCGCGAGCGCTGCAGGCGCATTGACGAGCAGCAGCATCGCTTCGCGTTGCGGCCGCGCAGACTCAGCGTCCGCGACCCGGTCGGGCGCACACAGGTACACCGTGGGCTTGCGCGGCAGGCGATGACGCGCAAACACATCGTTGAATTCCGAACGGTAGTCATCCTGGAAGAAGACGTTGTGGTGCGCGAGTGGAAATCCCTGGGCCTGCGCGTTCAGGCAGAGGGTCAGCGCCGAGAGACTGAGAGGCGCGCGGGCGCTTGCGTGGTGTGCTCGGGCCGCAGCAGCGCCGTGAAGCCCGGCCGCCAATGCGCGGACGTCGCCGTTGTGCACCACGGCGCGCACCGGCAGCTGCTCGCCGCCGTGCAGGCGCACTGCGTTCACGCGTCCCGCATGGACGACGATCTCGTCGACTGCGGTACCGGTGCGGATCTCCACGCCGAGCCTGGCGGCCACCGCAGCAAGCGCACCGGCAAGCGCCGGCATTCCGCCCTCGATCGACCAGACGCCTTCCAGTTCGACGTGCGCGATGAGTTCGAGGGTTGCCGGAGCGAGCCAGGGCGAAGTTCCGCAGTAGGTGGCGTAGCGGGCAAAGAGTTGCCGCAGCCGTGGATCCGGAAAGTGCGCACCGAGTCTCTTCCAGAGCGAGGCAAAGGGACCCAGTCCACTCAGGGCAAGCAGACCCGGAGCGCCGAGCCGATGCAGCATGTCCCAGAGGTCGGGACGCTGCGCCCGGATGAAGGGGCCCACCAGAGTGTCGTGGATTCGCCGGGCCTCGGCGCAGAAGGTAGCAAAGCGGCGCGCCTGATCGGCGCCCGAGAACCGCCCTACCGCGTCCACGGAGGCGGCTGGATCCGCATAGAGATCGAGTCGCGAGGTCTCCGACCAGGCGTGGCGGGCAAGAACCGCCAGCGGGGTGAGCTTGAGACGATCCTCGAGACGCTCGGAAGCGTAGCCCAGGAGCTCGTCGAACACCCAGCGCATGGTGAAGACGGTGGGTCCGCAGGGCACCGCGCGCCCATCGACAAGGATCGCGCGCATCTTGCCGCCCACCGCAGCGTCACGTTCAAGGACCGTAACCCGGTGGCCGCGTGAAGCCAGCCGGATTGCCGCAGCAAGCCCCCCGACCCCTGCGCCAATCACTGCGATGGCGTCGTTGCCCGTCACGGCGGGCGCACTGCGCTGCGCTGCGCCTTGCTGCGGCTCGATTACCGTTTTCTGCGCCTCCGGGGCGCAGCGCAACCGCAATTCCTGCGGTGTAAGCCCCGGGATTCGCGGGAGTCGCGGGAGCCCCGGGAGCCCTGGGAGCCCCACAGGCCGTCCTCGCCACTGGCCTTCAGGTGCGAGCGGCACGAAACGCACAAACATGTCCTCGGCGAAGTAGCCGCCTTTGCCGGCAGCGCGGATCGCGTCGAGGTGCGCGCCGCTGCGTGCATAGGCCTCCATGGCCTGCGCACTGCTCCAGATGCTGAAGGTGGCCTGGCGTACCAGGGGCGCCTCGCCCAGACCCACAGCGAGCAGGCACTGCGGATGACTGGCCAGATCACGTTGCGCAGCCGGCGCTCTCGACCAGAAGCTGCGCAGGTGCCCAACCCGGATCGAAGCCCGGGTGAGCGCTGCCACCGGTGCGGTCGGGTCCCAGGGCAGGAGGGCAGCGAGGTTTGCGCCCTGATCCACGCCCGCGGCACCAACGCCCGCCGCATCCAGGCTCGTGAAGCCGGAGCCTGCAAGGGCGGAAAGTTGCGCTTGGGCCGTTTGCCGGGAGGCCCCGGCGAAGGGCATTGAGCCTGCCCAACTGCCGCGTGCCCGCAGGGGAACAGCCAGCACGCTGAAGGTTTCGAGGGCGCGTGCCGCGTAGGCCTTCAGCAGCGGCGCTTCGCGGCGGAAGTGCTCCGCAGCACCCAGCGTGTCGAAGACGAGGAAGAGTCCCTGGATGGTTCCGCTCGGGCGCAGTCCAAAGCCGCCCTGATGGCCGCTGCCGAGTTGTCGCGCAAAGCGCAGCCCCGGAGTGCCGCGCAACGGAAAGGTGCCCAGCACGAAGCGACTCCAGCCCCAGAGCCGTGCGTCGCTGCGGAACTCGGCCAGCAGGAGCAGGGCAACTCCGGGCGCGCTGCGATCGGCTGGCGTCATGCCTGGATCCATCGGGTTGCCCCTGGTCGATAGTTCAGCGAGTGTAAAAAAAACTTGACAGTACACATTGTCAGTGGTGCAGTACGCGTCTGTCAACGCGGGACACCGCGCGGGAGGTCGTGCATGGACACGGTGCGCAGGATCGAGGCAGTGCTTGCCGAGGTACTCGGCGAGGTGAACGGGCCCCAGGCCCCAAGGCAGCTTGCAGCCGCGCTCAAGCACGCAGTGTTCCCCGGAGGCGCGCGTATCCGTCCGCGGCTCTGTCTCGCGGTGGCGATGGCATGTGGCGACGATGCCCCGGCGCTCGCCAACGCGGGCGCAGCTGCGATCGAACTCCTGCATTGCGCCTCGCTGGTACACGACGATCTGCCCTGTTTCGACGATGCCGACACCCGACGCGGACAGCCTTCCGTCCACAAGGCCTTTGGCGAGCGCCTCGCGGTGCTTGCCGGGGATGCGCTGATCGTGCTTGCGTTTCAGACGGTTTCTGCGCAGGTACTCCACGCTCCGCAGCGCTGTGCGAAGCTGCTCGCCACCCTTTCGCATGGTGTGGGCATGCCGTTCGGGATCGTTGCGGGACAGGCCTGGGAGTGCGAATCCACCGTTGATCTCGGGCACTATCAACGCGCAAAGACGGGCGCGCTCTTCTCGGCAGCCACCTCGATCGGGGCCGCCGCCGCCGGCCACGCCTGCGAGCCCTGGCTCGACCTGGGCCGCTGGCTCGGGGAAGCGTATCAGGTCGCCGACGACATCCGCGATGTAGCCTCCGATGCGCTCGAGCTCGGCAAGCCGACCGGACAGGATCTTGCCCACGGGCGACCGAGTGCGGTCAGTGCGCTCGGACTCGGCGGTGCGGTCGCACGTTTTGAACGCCTCATGACCCATGCGCTCGAGAGCATTCCCGATTGCCCGGGATCGCGGTCGCTTCAGGCGCTGATCCGGGCCGAATCCCGCCGACTCATTCCCACCCACCTCGCCAGGCCAGTGCATGCAGCCCGCCGCGAACTCGAGTCGCGACCTGCCTGAGTCCCAGGCTGCGTCCGCTTCGCGGTCGCTCTCCGGGTTTCGGTCGGCGGCCGAGATGCCGTCTGCGTCCGTCCCGCGCCAACTGCAGCCCGAGGTCGGTCTGCGTGCGCGCCTTCTGGCCCTGCGCGACCGGCTGGTCTCGAGCCCTGCGTTCCAGCGCTGGGCGCTTGCGTTTCCGCTCACCCGACCGCTCGCGCGCCGCTATGCGGTGCGCCTCTTCGATCTCTCGGCGGGCTTTGTGTACTCGCAGTTGCTTCTTGCCGCAGTACGGCTCCAGGTGTTTTCGCTGCTCAAGGAGGGTCCGCTCGCGTTGCCGCAGATCGCCCAGCGCTGCCAACTCGACGAGGAGGCTGCCGAGCGCCTTCTCGAGGGGTGCACTGCGCTTGGCCTGCTCGAGCATCGCAGCGATTACCGCCACCGACGGACCCACTACGGACTGGGGATGCTGGGTGCTGCCCTGCTCGCCAACCCGGGAGCGATCGACATGATCGAGCACCATACCCGGCTCTACCAGGATATGGCCGATCCGCTTGCCCTGCTTCGCACGCGGGGCCCTGCCCGCGAGATGGCGCGCTACTGGGCCTATGCCACGAGCAGCGATCCGGCGCTCCTGCAGGCTGATGCGGTGGGCGACTATTGCGCGCTGATGGCCGCTTCGCAGCCGATGGTGGCGCAGGAAATCCTCGCGAGTGTCGATCTCTCGCACGTGCAGAGCCTGCTCGATCTCGGCGGCGGCGAGGGCGTCTTCCTTGGCGAGGCTGCCTCTCGCTACCCGCATCTGCAGCTGCGGCTCATGGACCTGCCCGCAGTGGCTGCGCGTGCCACGGCCCGCTTTCATGAGCTCGGGCTTGCGTTGCGGGCAAAGGTGGAGCCGGGCAGCTTTCTCACCGATCCGATTCCTGCGGGCTGCGACATGGTGAGCCTGATCCGCGTGGTGCACGACCACGAGGACGCAGTGGTGGCAAGGCTGCTTGCGCGGGTCCATGCGTCGATGCAGCCCGGTGCGCAACTCCTGCTCGCCGAACCGATGGCGGCCACCCGGGGGGCGATCCCGGTTGCCGACGCCTACTTCGCAATGTATCTGTGGGCGATGGGCAGCGGCCGTGCGCGTCGCCCTGACGAACTGGTGGCGATGCTCGAGCACGCGGGTTTTGTCCGGGTGCGGCTGTTGCCGAGCGCAATGCCCTTGCAGGTCCGGATCATCCTTGCGGAACGCGGCAACCGTTCGTATCCGACGGGCGGCAGCTGATCGTCATGGACGGGCGCCCGCAAGAGGTGTATAAGTGTCAATTAAACTAGACAGTACACGGCGACAACAAATCATGACATCCATGCTCTTCGCTGCTTCTGGCGCTGTCGCCGGACCTGTGTCGGCTTCGGCCCTGTGCCTTGCTTCGAGGGCTATCGCTCGCGCTTGGTCGGCATCGGTGTCGGTCCCTGGCGGGTGCGCGTGATGACGAGCCTCCACACGCTTGCGGTTCTGCTCGAGAAGCCGGGTCATTTGCGGCTCGAGCGCGTGGGTTTGTGTGCGCCCGGCGCGAGCGACGTTCTGGTCGAGGTGCAGGCGAGCGGTATCAGTACCGGGACCGAGAAGTTGCTGTGGAACGGACGTATGCCCCACTTCCCGGGGATGGGCTACCCGCTGGTGCCCGGCTACGAGTCGGTGGGCGAGGTGATGGAGGCGGGCGCAGGAGCGGCCCTGCGCTGCGGCGACCGTGTCTTTGTACCCGGCGCACGTTGCTATCCGGAGGTTCGCAGCCTGTTCGGAGGGACGGCGCAGCGCCTGGTGGTGCCGGCCACGCGCGCGGTGCGGGTGGATCCGTCGCTCGGCGAGCGGGGCGTACTGCTCGCGCTTGCAGCTACTGCGCATCATGCGCTGCATCTGCCGCATGTGGATCTGCCCGAATTGATCGTTGGGCATGGTGTACTCGGACGCCTCATTGCCCGACTCGCGGTTGTGCTCGGTGGCGCTGCCCCAACGGTGTGGGAGCGCGACCCCCAGCGAAGACCCGGATCCCGGGGCTTGCCCGATCTCGGAGCGTTGCCCGAGTCCAGGGGCTTGCCCGATCCCCGAAGCTGCCAGGATTCGGGGCGCTTGCCGCTCCTTGCTGCATCCGCAGCTTCGCCCACGCCCCCGCCCGCGTTTTCGCTCCCGGCCACGCTCGCCACGGCTGCGGTGGACTATCCGGTTCTCCAACCCGAGGACGACCGAAGGCGCGACTATCGCGTGATCTTCGATGCGAGCGGCGATGCTTCGCAACTCGACCAACTGATTGCGCGGATGGCCCCCGGCGGGCAACTGGTGCTGGCTGGTTTTTATGCCGACCCCCTGCACTTCTCCTTCGCACCGGCCTTCATGCGTGAAGCAAGCATCCGGGTCGCTGCCGAGTGGAAGGAGCACGACCTTCAGGCGGTGCGCCAACTCGTCGAGTCCGGAAGCCTGAGTCTCGACGGCCTGCTCACCCACCGCATGGCCGCCAGTGCGGCACAACAAGCGTATGCAACAGCCTTTGGCGAACCTGGCTGCCTGAAGATGGTTCTCGACTGGAGCGCATGCTCATGAAGATCCACGATGCCCGGTTCGAACCCGAGGCGCGGCCGGCCACGCAGATCATTGCCATCTACGGCAAAGGAGGCATCGGCAAGAGCTTCACGCTCGCCAACCTGTCCTACATGATGGCGCAGCAGGGCAAGCGGGTCCTGCTCATCGGCTGCGACCCCAAGAGCGACACCACCTCACTGCTCTTTGGCGGACGCGCCTGTCCCACCATCATCGAAACCTCGTCGGCCAGGAAACTTGCGGGCGACGAGGTGCGCATCGAAGACATCTGCTTCAAGCGTGACGGGGTCTTCGCCATGGAGCTCGGCGGCCCCGAGGTCGGCCGCGGTTGCGGAGGTCGCGGGATCATCCACGGCTTTGAGACGATCGAGAAGCTCGGCTTCCATGAATGGGGATTCGACTACGTCCTTCTCGACTTCCTCGGGGATGTGGTCTGCGGGGGTTTCGGTCTGCCGATCGCCCGCGACATGTGCCAGAAAGTGATCGTCGTGGGCTCCAACGACCTGCAGTCGCTCTATGTGGCCAACAACGTGTGCTCGGCGGTGGAATACTTCCGCAAACTCGGCGGCAATGTCGGTGTGGCGGGGCTGGTGATCAACAAGGATGACGGCAGCGGCGAGTCGCAGGCCTTTGCGCAGGCCGTGGGCATTCCGGTTCTTGCAGCGATTCCGGCGCACGACGACATCCGGCGCAAGAGCGCCAACTACGAGATCATCGGCAAGCCCGGTACTGCCTGGGCGCCGCTCTTCGAGGAACTCGCGCTCGCGGTGGACCAGGCTCCTCCGGTGCGCCCGAAGCCGCTCTCGCAGGATCAGTTGCTCGCGCTTTTCAAGGGCGAAGAAGGTGCCGGTGCGCCGCTTCAGCCCGCATCGCTCGAGGACATGATGGGCCGCCCGATCGTTGCGCGCAAATCGCTCGAAGTCGTCTACGACCAGGCCTAAGGGGAGCGCACTCATGTCCACCGCTGCCCCGCGCAAGTCCGCCCTCTGCGGACGGGTGATCTCGATTGCAAGCGAGCCCTCCGTTTCCGGTCCTTTCCCGGCCCCCGCTTCGGTGTCTGCCCCGGCCGCAGGATCCGGGCCCGTCTCAAACCCGGCGAGTGTCCCGGAGGCAATGCGGCAGTTCGCGCAGGACTATCCGCGGGGGCCGCACGATCAGCCGCAGAGCATGTGCCCGGCCTTCGGTTCGCTCAGGGTGGGACTGCGCATGCGGCGCACTGCCACGATCCTCTCGGGTTCGGCCTGCTGCGTCTACGGGTTGAGCTTCACTTCGCACTTCTACGGTGCCCGGCGCAGCGTGGGCTATGTGCCCTTCAACTCTGAAACGCTCGTCACCGGGAAGCTCTTCGAGGACATCCGGGATGCGGTCCATGCGATGGCCGATCCGGCGCTCTACGACGCAATCGTGGTGACCAACCTGTGCGTGCCAAGCGCTTCGGGCGTGCCGCTTCAGCTGCTTCCCAGGGAAATCCGTGGCGTTCGCATCATCGGAATCGACGTCCCGGGTTTTGGAGTCCCCACGCACGCAGAGGCCAAGGATGTACTGGCCGGAGCCATGTTGCGCTACGCGCGCCGCGAGGCCGAGCATGGACCGGTGGCCACGCCGCGGCAGGGGCGAAGCGCGCTGCCCACCGTCACGCTGCTCGGCGAGATGTTTCCTGCCGATCCGATGGGCATCGCCCGCCTCCTCGAGCCGATGGGGCTCACCATCGGTCCCGCAGTGCCCACACGCGAGTGGCGCGAACTCTACGCAGCGCTCGACTGTGCGGTGGTCGCCGCAGTCCACCCCTTCTATCGCGCCTGCGCGCGGGAGTTCGAGGCGGCAGGGCGCTCGATCCTCGGCTCGGCACCGGTGGGGTATGAGGCAACTGCGCAGTGGCTCGAAGCGATCGCTGCGCATTGCGGCACTCCGGCCGCTTCGCTCGCGGCGGCGAAGCAGGCCGCGCTGCCGGCTATCCGGCAGACCCTCGACAACCACCGCATCAGCGGCCGGATCACGCTTTCAGGCTACGAGGGCTCGGAGTTGCTCGTTGGACGTCTGCTGCTCGAGGCTGGCGCCGATCTGCGCTACGTCGGAACGGCCCTGGCGCGCACGCCCTACAGCGCGCACGATGCCGACTGGCTGACCGCACGTGGGGTGGAAGTGCGCTTTCGCGCATCGCTCGAGCAGGACCTCGAGGCGATGGAGCAGTTCACGCCCGACCTTGCGATCGGCACCACGCCTCTTGTGCAAAAAGCCAAGGAACGCGCACTTCCCGCCCTCTACTTCACCAACCTCATCTCGGCGCGTCCCCTGATGGGCGTTGCAGGGGCTGCGTCGCTGGCCCACACCGTCAACACCGCGATTGCCGGGCGCGAGCGCTTCGACCGGATGCGCCACTTCTTTGCAGGGGTGGGCAGCGGGGATACCGCCGGCGTCTGGCACGACAAGCCCGAGGCACGGCCGGCGTTTCGCGAGCAATTCAGGCGGATGGTGCAAAAGAAGGCCGAGCAGCGCAAGGCGGTGGAGGTGCATTGATGCGCAGGTCCACGCGATCACAGGGGCGCTTCAGTGCTGGTGCTTGACCACGACCGCGCGGGCGGCTACTGGGGTGCGGTGTATGTGTTCACCGCAGTCAAGGGCCTGCAAGTGGTGATCGACGGTCCCGTGGGCTGCGAGAACCTCCCGGTCACCTCGGTGCTGCACTACACCGACGGGCTGCCACCGCACGAGTTGCCGATCGTCGTCACCGGACTCGCCGAGGAGGAACTCGGTCAGCGCGGTACCGAAGGCGCGCTGCGACGTGCGCACCGCACGCTCGATCCCGACCTTCCGGCCGTGGTGGTCACTGGCTCGATCGCCGAGATGATCGGTGGCGGCGTCACCCCCGAAGGCACCAACATCCAGCGCTTCCTGCCCCGCACGATCGACGAGGATCAGTGGCAATGCGCCAACCGCGCGATGATGTGGCTCTGGAGCGAATACGGGCTCAAGCGCCTGCCAACGCGCAAGCCGAGGTCCCCCGATGCGAAACCCCGGGTGAATCTCATCGGTCCGATCTACGGCTGCTTCAACATGCCCTCGGACCTTGCCGAGATCCGACGCCTGGTCGAGGGAATCGGTTGCGAGGTCAATCTCGTCTTTCCCCTTGGCACCCATCTTGCCGATATCCCACGCCTTGCGCAGGCGGAAGTCAACATCTGCATGTACCGCGAGTATGGACGCATGTTGTGCGAGGCGCTCGACCGACCCTACCTGCAGGCACCGATCGGTCTGCACAGCACCACGCAGTTTCTGCGCAGCCTCGGCGAACTCACCGGTCTCAACCCCGAGCCCTTCATCGAGCGGGAAAAGCACAGCACCCTCAAGCCGATCTGGGATCTGTGGCGCTCGGTCACCCAGGACTTCTTTGCCACAGCCTCCTTTGCGGTGGTCGCCAACGAAACCTACACCCGCGGCCTGCGGCTTTTTCTCGAGGAGGACATGGGACTTCCCTGCCGCTTTGCAGTGGCGCGGCGTCCCGGGGAAAAGACACGCAACGAGGAGGTGCGCGCACTCGTGGCCCACAAGACACCGCTCGTGCTCTTTGGAAGCTTCAACGAGCGCATGTACCTGGCCGAGTGTTCGGGCCGGGCAGCCTACATCCCGGCGTCGTTCCCGGGCGCGATCGTCCGACGCCACACCGGCACGCCCTTCATGGGTTATGCAGGGGCTACCTATGTGGTGCAGGAAGTCTGCAACGCGCTTTTCGATGCGCTCTTTCACATCCTGCCGCTTGCCACCGACATGGACAAGGTCGAGGCCACGCCGGCACGTTCCCAGTTGCGCTGGTCCAGCGAGGCGGACCAACTCCTCGAACAAGGCCTCGAACAACTCCCCTTCCTGATTCGTATCTCGGCAGCCAAGCGGTTGCGCGACGAGGCCGAGCGGCGCGCACGCGCCGGCGATGCCAACCGCGTGGAGCCTGGCGTGATGCGCGAGGTCCTTGCATCGGAAGGTTTGCATCCAGGGCACACCGGGACGCGCGAGCGGCCTGGTTCGTGCGTCGTCCCGGCTGTAACGGACGACGTTTCCGGCCGCGTCTTGCACGCGCGGTAACCGCCGAAAGGCACCGTTGGAGGTAATGCAAGGATGAGCAGAACCAACATTTCGGGTCTGAACGATGAGGAATGCCAGGAGTTTCATGGCTACTTCATGCAGGGCATGGCGCTGCACACCGTGGTCGCGGTGGTGGCGCACATTCTGGTGTGGATGTGGCGCCCCTGGTTTACCCCATAGGAGAGGACCTTTGCCATGACTGAAGCAACCAGACATGCTGTGCTCGAGCCGCTCGAGGCTACCAAGGGCTTTGCGCCGATCTTTCTCGTTGGCTTTGTCGTCGTTCTGGCGATTGCGCTCACGGGGAAACTTTTTGCGTGGGATTGGCGAACCTGGTTCCCAGGCGCTGAGGGCGAGGGCGACCTGATACCTAGTGTCAGGTCAGCGGTCTACACCTTCATGTCGCATTTAAGTTGACTTTCTGGAGGGTTTTGACATGTGGCGTTATTGGCGTTTGATTGATCCTCGCAAAGCGATCGTAGCGGTAGGTATCTTCCTGGGCGCACTTGCGTTCATGATCCATCTTATTATACTGAGTAGTGATCGTTATCAGTGGATCGACACCCAGCCGCTGCCGAACAAGGCGGCTGCTGCGGCTCCGGCAAAGTAATCGAGGTCATCGTTGCCGGTTTCAGCGACTGAAGATCGACCTTTGCGTCGAGCCTTCAGCCGCTGAGCGCAAACACCGAGGCGAGGGGATAAGGAGGCTCGGCCATGAGCATGTTGAATTTTGAAAAGAAGTACCGCGTGCGCGGCGGCACGCTGGTTGGTGGCGACCTTTTCGACTTCTGGGTTGGCCCCTTCTACGTGGGGTTCTTTGGTGTGCTGACCGTGTTTTTCACCGTCGTCGGCACAGCAATGATTCTCTACAGCACTGCGCTCGACGGGGTGTGGAATGTCTGGAAGATCAACATCGCACCGCCCGACCTCAAATACGGCCTCGGCCTTGCCCCGCTCAAGGAGGGTGGCATCTGGCAGGTGGTCACCGTTTGTGCGCTGGGTGCCTTCGGGTCCTGGGCGCTGCGCGAGGTGGAAATCGCGCGCAAGCTCGGCATGGGGCTGCATGTGCCCTTTGCCTTTTCGGTGGCGATCCTCGCCTACTTCACGCTGGTGGTGATCCGCCCCGTGCTCCTTGGGGCGTGGGGGCACGGATTTCCCTACGGCATCATCAGCCACCTCGACTGGGTCTCCAACGTGGGTTACCAGTATCTGCATTTCCACTACAATCCCGCGCACATGATTGCGGTAAGCCTGTTCTTTGCCGCCACTTTTGCGCTTGCGCTCCACGGCGCGCTGGTGCTCTCGGCCACCAACCCGATGGAGGGCGAACCGGTCAAGACCGCCGAGCACGAAAACAGCTTCTTTCGCGACACGCTCGGCTACTCGATCGGTACCCTGGGCATTCACCGCCTCGGGCTGATCCTGGCGCTTGCGGCGGTCTTCTTCAGCGCGGTCTGCATTGTGATCAGCGGTCCGTTCTGGACGCGCGGCTGGCCGGAGTGGTGGAACTGGTGGCTACGGCTGCCGATCTGGTCCTGACAGCAGCAGGAGTCTCCCATAATGATCGAATACCAAAACATCTTCACGCGGGTACAACTTCGTACCGACTCGCACGGGCCTGCGCATACAGGACTATCCCTGCCGCGCAGCGACTTCGATCGCTCCAGTAGGCCGTCGTATGCGTATTGGTTCGGAAAGTTCGGCGAAGCGCAAATCGGCCCGATCTACCTCGGGGTGCTCGGCTCGGCCTCGATCGTGTTCGGTGTGCTGTGGTTCTGGATCGTTGGCTTCTCGATGCTCGCCTCGGTGAACTGGAACATCATCGAAATGATCCGTCAGCTGCCGTGGCTGGCGCTCGAGCCTCCGGCGCCCGAGTACGGCCTGCGTATGCCGCCGCTCGGCAAGGGCGGATGGTGGGTTATCGGCAGCGCATGCCTGCTGATTTCGGTGTTGCTCTGGTGGGCGCGAACCTACCGGCGCGCGCGTGCGCTTGGAATGGGCACACACGTGGCGTGGGCCTTCGCCTCGGCAATCTGGCTCTTCCTGGTGCTTGGACTTTTCCGTCCGATCCTGATGGGCTCCTGGTCCGAGGGTGTGCCCTACGGGGTCTTTCCGCATCTGGACTGGACCTCGGCGCTCTCGATCCGCTACGGCAACCTCTTCTACAACCCTTTCCATATGCTCTCGATCGTGTTCCTCTATGGATCGGCACTGCTCTTTGCGATGCACGGCGCAACGATCCTTGCAGTGAGCCGCTACGGCGGCGAACGCGAGATCGAGCAGATCGTCGACCGCGGGACGGCCTCCGAGCGCGCCGCACTCTTCTGGCGGTGGACCATGGGATTCAACGCATCGATGGAATCGATCCACCGCTGGGCATGGTGGTTTGCGGTGCTCTGCACGCTCACCGGTGGCATTGGCATTCTGCTCACCGGAACGGTGGTCGACAACTGGTACCTGTGGGCGGTGAAGCACGGCGTGGCACCCGCCTATCCCGAGGCAAGCCCTGCAATCGTTGACCCTGCGCTGATGCAAAAGGGAGCAAGCCAATGAGCCCCGATACGCACGTCCCGGAAGTCGTTGCACCCCGCACCGTCATGACCCGCCGCAGAGCGCCCCAATCCACGGAGTCGAGGTGCGGCGCATTCCAGGTGCAGGGTGGATGGGGTGGGCCAGGTGCGCCTGGTGCACATGACGGGCCTGGTGCACATGACGGTCCTGGTGTGCCTGGTGCACCTGGTGGGCCTGGTGCGTTCCCCGATGCATTCCCCCACCGCTTTCTTCGGAGCCTGCGCTGGGTTGTCGCCGCGCTCTGCGGGCTGCTGCTCGCTTCCTGCGAGCGCCCGCCCATGGACTCGCAGCAACTCGGCTTTCGCGGCACCGGGACCGTGGAGATCAACAATCCCCGTCTGATGCAAAAGGCCGCCGTCCTGCATCAGGTCCCCGAGGAATTGCCCGCGGTATCGTCGGAAGGGCCCAAGGCTTCCAGCGTCTACCAGAACGTACAGGTACTCGGCGACCTCAGTGTGGCCGAATTCACCCGTCTGATGGCTGCGATCACGCTATGGGTCGCTCCAGAGAAGGGCTGCAATTATTGTCATGCCGGCGGCAACTTCGCGGACGACGATCTATACACTAAATTGGTCGCGCGGCGCATGATCCAGATGACCACGCACATCAACAGCACCTGGAAGTCTCATGTGGCCGAGACAGGGGTGACCTGCTACACCTGCCACCGCGGCCAGCCGGTACCGCAGTACCTCTGGTTTGAGCAGCCTGCCCCGAAGCAGGGGGGTGCAATGGGTTGGCGTAACGCACAAAACACGCCATCGCCCGCAGTGGGTCTCTCCTCTCTACCCTACGATCCCTATAAGATCTATTTCCTCGACAAGCAGCCGATCCGGGTGCAGTCGGGCAAGGCACTTCCCGACGCCAACGACCGTGCGCTCCGGCCGGTGGAAGCGCTTCAGCACACCGAAAGCAACTACGCATTGATGATGCATTTCGCGGGTTCGCTCGGCGTCAACTGCACCTACTGCCACAACAGTCAGAATTTCGCATCCTGGTCGGGTAGCCGTCCTCAGCGGGTCACCGCCTGGCACGGGATCCAGATGGTGAGGGACTTGAACCTGAGCTACCTCGAGCCGCTCAGGGGAACCTATCCCCCCGAGGACCTTGGTCCGCTCGGGGATGCGCCTAAGGCGTTCTGCGCAACCTGCCATCAGGGCCTCAACAAGCCGCTCGGCGGGGTGTCGATGCTCAAGGCGCATCCGGAGCTCGCCGCACCCGGGCCATCGGCAGCCAAGGACATGGTGGCACCCGGCAAGGATGATGCTGCTCCGGCCAAGGACGGCGTTGTCCCGGTCAAGTCCGGCTCGGCATCGGAGCAAGGCCAGGGCGTTGCTCCGGTCAGGTCTGGCGCGGCTGCCGCCAAGAACGTGTCAAGTTTGCTGAAAGACGGCTAGGCCTGTTCCTGGGCCAGCCAGGCTCCGACCCAAGATGACGCAAAACGCGCCAGATCGGGATTACCCGCTCCTCGAGCAGATCGACACGCCAGACGACCTGCGCGGGCTTGCGCCCGGGCAGTTGCTGGAGCTTGCGGCCGAACTTCGCAACTTCGTGCTGCGCTCGGTGGCGTCAACCGGGGGGCATCTTTCCTCCAACCTTGGCACCGTTGAGCTCGCGATCGCGCTGCACTACGTCTACGACACCCCGCGCGACCGCCTGATCTGGGACGTGGGGCATCAGAGCTATCCGCACAAGGTCCTTACCGGGCGCCGGCAGCAGATGGCGCAGCTTCGCCAGCTCGACGGACTCTCCGGCTTTCCCAGGCGCTGCGAGAGCAGCTACGATGCTTTCGGAACCGCGCACTCCTCGACGTCGATATCGGCCGCGCTTGGTATGGCAATTGCCTCGCGTGAACTCGGGGGCGCGGATCGCGATAACCGCCGCCGGCATGTTGCGGTGATCGGCGATGGCGCGCTGAGTGGCGGCATGGCTTTTGAGGCCATGAACCATGCCGGTGTGACCCGCGACATCGATCTCCTCGTGATTCTCAATGACAACGAGATGTCGATATCGCCGCCCGTGGGCGCACTGAGCCACTACCTGACCCGCCTCTTGCTCGGACGCTTCTACGGTACCGCCAAAGCGCTCACGCAGCGCCTGCTTGCACCGTTTCCGCGCCTGCTTCGGGTCGTTACCCGGCTCGAAGGGCACGCCAAGGGCATGCTCACGCCGGGAACGCTCTTTGAGGAACTCGGCTTTGATTACCTTGGTCCGGTCGATGGCCACGAGCTCCCTGTGCTCCTCGAGACCTTGAGCAAACTGCGGGCAAGGCACGGCCTGCGGCTGCTGCATGTGGTCACGCGCAAAGGCAAGGGCTACGCTCCCGCGGAGAAGGATCCTATCCTCTACCATGGGCCCTCGCGTTTTGATCCCGCCACGGGTATCGTCATAGCCGCTCCAGGCGCGCACGCGCCGGCCGCCGCAGCCGCCTCCGGGCGTCCAGCCAGGCCGAGCTACACCCAGGTTTTCTCTGAGTGGATCTGCGACATGGCCGCCCTCGACCGGCGCCTGGTTGCGATCACGCCGGCCATGCGCGAGGGCTCCGGGCTGGTCGAGTTCGAACAGCGCTTTGCCTCGCGCTACTTCGATGTGGGGATCGCCGAGCAGCATGCGGTCACGCTTGCAGCCGGAATGGCCTGCGATGGGCTCAAGCCGGTTGTGGCGATCTATTCCACGTTCCTGCAGCGCGGCTACGACCAGCTCATTCATGATGTGGCCTTGCAGAACCTCCCGGTCACAGTTGCAATCGACCGTGCAGGGCTTGTCGGGGCCGACGGCGCCACCCACGCAGGAAGCTTCGATCTGGTCTACCTGCGCTGCGTGCCCAACATCGCGGTGCTCGCACCGGCCGACGAGGATGAATGCCGTCAGATGCTCTACACGGCCTTTATGCACGAGGGGCCGGCGGCGGTGCGGTACCCGCGCGGCACCGGCCCTGGCGTGCAGGTGCGGCGTGACTTGATCCAGATCCCCTGGGGCAAGGCGCAGGTGCGGCGCGCCGGGCACGGCCTGGCGCTGCTCGCTTTTGGCAGCATGCTCGCGCCGGCACTTGCAGCGGGTGCGTCCCTCGATGCCACCGTGATCAACATGCGCTTCGTGAAGCCCCTCGACCGCGTGCTGTTGCGCCAGATGGCACTTGCGCACAAGGGCATTGTGACGCTCGAGGAGGGCGTCCGGATGGGCGGAGCGGGCGCTGCGGTTGCCGAAGCGCTGAGCGAGATGGGCCTCTGCTGCCCTCTTCTCGTCCTCGGTCTACCTGATCACTTTGTCGATCAGGGCGATGTGGCGAGCCTTCTTGCACGGCTCTCGCTCGATGCAGAGGGCATCCTGCGGAGCATCAGCGGCTGGCTGGCTGCGCTTGCTCCCTCGGCGCGGGATCCTTCGCTTCCGGAGCCTGCAACGCGGGCCCCTGAGCTGCCTCGGCGTTGAGCCACACAACGCCCCAGTTGATCGTGGCGGCGTAGCTCACCCAGATGAGGTAGGGCAGCAGCCAGGCGGCTGCCGCGGGGTTGTAGCGGCGGATCGAAGTAATCAGCCACGCAATCGAGGTCCACAGAGCCAACACCTCGATCCCAGCCCAGAGCGGCATCTGGAGCTTGAAAAAGAGCACGCTCCATGCGATGTTAAGCAGCGCATTCACGCCAAAACCGAGGGTCAGGGCGGCGCGTTCTTGCCTGCGGGTTGCGGCATGCCAGGCGCCAGTTGCGCTCACGGCAATGCAGCCGAAAATGAGCGTCCACGCAGGCCCGAAGGCCCAGTCGGGTGGCTTCCAGACGGGCTGCCTGAGGCCGTAGTACCAGGGGCCGAGCTCGGTGGCGAGGCCGCCGAGCAGCGCGACCAGCACCACCAGCGCCACCACCACAAGCCGAAGCTTGCGCGGAATCGGTCTTGCCAGTCCGTTCCCGTGAAGTCCCGGGTGCTGCCGCATGCCGCGATCAGGTCGAGGCGAGTCCGCTCAGGTGGGCCAGATTCTTGAAGAAGATGCGTACATGTGCGAGCGGTTTGGCGCGCACCAGTTCCTTGTTCATGTAGGCATCCCAGGTGAGTTGCTGGACATCGCGGTCGCCGCAGATGTGGACGAATCGCTCACGCCGGTTGTCATTGGCATACCAATACCTCTGCATCAACCCGAGCACCCAGAACACCTGACCGTGCAGACGCATGAAGCGCTTGCGTGCCGCTGCAAGCGGGCGGGGCGAACGCTCGGCAAGGCATTGCGCAACCGCATCGGCCGCCATCCGTCCGCCAAGCATTGCGTAATAGATACCCTCTCCGGAAGCCGGAGCCACCACCCCAGCCGCATCGCCTGCGAGAACGGTGTCACGGCCGTTGTCCCAGCGCGGCAAAGGCTTGAGAGGGATGGGAGCGCCCTCGCGGCGCACGAGTGCCTGCCGGTCGAGGCCCGTCTGCGCACGCAGACGGGCGATCGCTTCGCGCTGCGAGAAGCCTTTGCAGGCGCTGCCGGTGCCGATGCTCAGTTGTCTTCCGTGCGGAAAGACCCAGGCGTAGAAATCCGGCGACAGCTTCCCATCGTAATACACATCGCAGCGGGTGGGATCGTAGAACACCGGATCGCAGCGCCCGCCCTCGCCAGGTCCCGCTGCCGCCCCCGCCCCCGTGCTTTGCGGTGCCTGCAGGATCTCATGGTAGGCGAACACATACTCGCCCTTCTCCCAGCCCTCCACCTCCTGGCGTGCGACCGCAGAGCGGGCTCCGTCTGCACCGATCAGGTACCGCGCACGCAGCCGCGCCAGACCTTCGCTACCCTCGTAGCATAGGGTGAATCCTTCCTCGGAAGGCGCGCGTTCAACACGCACGAAGCGTCCGCAAATCCGGTGAGCACCTTCGGCGCATGCCCGCTGGCGAAGCCAGGGATCAAAGGCTGCGCGATCAACCATCCCGACGTAGCCGTCTTCGATCGGCATTCCCACGACCCGCTGGCGCGGCGAAATGATGCGCGCTCCACGTACCCGTGCAACCAGCACCTCGGCGCCGATCCCGAACTCGCGCAGCAGCTTGGGCGGTATCGCGCCTCCGCAGGGCTTGATCCGGCCCTCGCGGTCGAGGAGAGCCACCCGATAGCCCTTGCGTGCCAGGTCGTGCGCTGCAGTTGCCCCTGCGGGTCCGCCGCCAACCACGGCGACGTCGTAGATCCCTGGCTGGCTCATGTGTGCTTCTCCTCGGTGGTTCGGTTTCCTCGACCGGCTGGGGGGCCGGCTCCCAGGCCAGCCGCCAGGCCCGGAACATGAGGGTGCGCCGCCCTTGTCCCCGCTCCTAGCG
>Ga0163212_1000344_pt1 | contig 20150 bp, 10 predicted proteins | sample Malawi_45m_30L_FD_113532 | JGI IMG/M metagenome (GOLD analysis project Ga0163212, IMG submission 113532) | Freshwater microbial communities from Lake Malawi, Central Region, Malawi to study Microbial Dark Matter (Phase II) - Malawi_45m_30L | ecosystem: Environmental > Aquatic > Freshwater > Lake...
GCGTGGTCGGCCGATTCGGGTCGCGGCGCCTCGCGCGGTCGGTTGGTCGAAGGCGTCCGCGTTTTGTAACATTCTTGCCCCTTGCCGGGTTCGCGGCGGACGGGGAGAATCCTCCGTATGGGCGGTCCCCCCCGCAAAGCCTCGGCCGGCACGGCTCTGCGTTCCGCTTTGGCCAAATTGCTCCGTGAAACTGCGCGCGCGGTGGAGCAATTCGACGTCGATCCGACGGCCCGCGCGCATTTCATCCGCACGCGGATGAAGCGTCTCCAGTCGCTCGCGCGTCTCGTGCCGAAAGGAGCGTCTTGGCGGGAAATGTTTCTGCCTCCGTGCCGCGAATTGAAAGATCTCTTCGCCGAAATGCGCGATGCTTACATCGTTCGCGCGCTGGCCGAAAAATACGCGCCGGGCGAAGCGCGTCATTTGCGCGCCGCGGCAAAGCCCGACACGCGACGCGCGGCGCATCTGGCCGAGTTCGCCGCCGGAGTTCTTTCCGACTATCCGTCATGGAAAACGGTCGGTTGGGAAGCGATCGCCGATCGCGCAGTGAGGACTTACCGCGCGGCGCGCAACGGATGGAAAGAAGCGCGGCGTTCCGGCGCGCCCGATGCCGCCTTCCACGAATGGCGCCGCCGCGTGAAGCGTCTGCTTTACCAGTGCGAATATCTCGGCGGCCGCGCCCGTTTGGTCCGGCTGACCGCGCGCGTCGACCGGCTCGGCGAGACGCTGGGCGAAATCCAGGATGTTTGCATGGCGGAAGATTGGATCGCCGAGCATGTCGGCAAAGTGCCGCGCGATTTGCCGCGGAGCAAAAAGACGCTGCGTCGCCGTTCGCTCGAACAGGGCGGAAAACTCTTCGCGGCCAAGCCGCGCGAGTTCCGCAAGATGCTGGGCTGATAAAAATGTAGCGGCGGCGTCCTCGCCGCCGGTTGTTTTCCGGATTGGTCGCCGGGGACGGCGACCCTACATTACGAGCTGGAAGGTTTGTGCTCGTCATCATGATGCCGCGCGGGCATTTATTTCTGTCTGATGATCCCGACCCCTCTTGGTGCCAGCCGCACGACGGTGCGCCCGCTTTACGCGCTCATCGCGCCGGACAGCCATGTTCCCAGCGTCGAACCCGGATGGACCAAATCGGTCCCGTTCGTGTTGGTTTCTGTCGGCATGGGTGCGCGGATCGTGGAAACGCTCTACGTGATGGAAGCGGGCGGTCGCGGCGCCGGTGAAACACGCGAGGACGAGCATTTCTACTATGTGGTCGATGGCGCCTGCGCGGTGAATGGGCATGATTTGTCCAAGGGCGGTTTCGCTTATCTGCCGCCGGGGGAGAAATTCGATATCGCGAGCAAATCGGGCGCCAAAGTTCTGCTCTTTGCCAAGCGCTACGAAGCAGCGGCCGGAACCTCCGCGCCGAAAGCGCTCTACGGCGACGAGAAGAAAGTGAAGTCCGAGCCTTTTCTCGGCGATCCGGCGGCGCAATTGCAGGCGCTGCTGCCGGATGACATCGCCTTCGACATGGCGGTGAATATTTTCACCTACGCTCCGGGCGGAACCTTGCCCTTTGTCGAATGTCATATCATGGAACACGGCATGCTCATCCTCGAGGGGGCAGGCGTCTACAAACTCGGCGACGATTGGCACCCGGTGGAGAAAGGCGATGCGCTCTGGCTCGCGCCGTATTGTCCGCAATGGTTTGTCGCCACGGGCAAGACGCCGGCACGCTACATCTACTATAAAGACGTCAACCGCGCGCCGCGCCTGGGCTGATGTCGGCCGGTCTACCCGCGGTGGATTCCGCGCTTCTGCAGAAGCGCATTGATGAGTTGGCGCTCATCACCGAGGCGCATCCGCCGGTGGTGACGCGCGTGCTCTTCTCCGATGCCGACCTCCGCGGGCGCGACTACATCCGCAGGCTTTGCGAGGACGCGGGCCTCGCCGTGCGCGTGGATGCGGTCGGCAATATGTTTGCCCGTTGGAAAGGATCCGCACCCGATGCGCCCGCCGTGGCCACCGGTTCGCATACCGATGCCATCCCCAACGCGGGAAAATTCGACGGCGTGGTCGGAGTGCTTGGCGGACTGGCCGCGATCGAGGCTTTGCAGGAAGCAGGCCTCAAGCCAATGCGCTCCATCGAGATGATTGTCTTTACCGCGGAAGAGCCGACTCGGTTCGGCATTGGCTGTCTCGGTTCGCGCATGCTCGCGGGCGCGATCCCGCTGGAAAAAGTCCGCGCCCTCCACGATCCGGAAGGCCGATCGCTCGATGTTCTGCGCGCTCGCGCTGGATTAAAAGGCGCGCTCGAATCGGTTGCGTTGCCGAAAAATTTTTACTCCGCGTTCGTCGAGTTGCACATCGAACAGGGACCCTTGCTCGAGAAGCAAAATATTCCCATCGGCATCGTGCAGGCCATTGCCGGTCCGAGTGCCTATCGCGTCCGGATCACGGGCGAGGGCGGACACGCCGGAGCGGTGCTCATGCCGGGGCGCCGCGATGCTTCTTTGGCTGCGTCCGAGTTAGCCCTCGCTGTGGAAAAAGCGGCGCATGAGTCCGGAAGCCCGGACACCGTGGCGACTACGGGCAAATGGGAGGTCTTCCCCAACGCGATCAACAGCGTGCCCTGCGATGTCATGCTCGAGATCGATCTGCGCGACACGTGTCTTGAGACACGCGACCGCGCTTTGACCCTCATGCGTTCAGCCTCGGACGACATCGCCGCGCGCCGCGGAGTGAAGATTGTCTGGGAGGAAATCAATGCGGACCCTCCAGCCGACGGTGATCCCAAGACAATGACCATTGCGGAGGACGTCGCGCTGAAACTCGATCTGGCCGCCACGCGCATGGTCAGCCGCGCCTACCACGATTCGCTTTTCATGGCGCGGGTGTGTCCGACCACCATGATTTTCATTCCCTGCCGGAACGGATACAGCCATCGTCCGGAAGAATACAGCGACCCCGCGCACATCGGAGCGGGGGCACGGGTGCTGGCGGGAACCCTCGCGAGGCTCTCCCATGAACCGGTTTAAGAAAGGAAACCGCAGAGGACGCAGAGAGCGCAGAGGGGGTGGGACCTCCGGGATTTCTCTGTGTCCTCTGCGATCTCTGCGGTACAAATATTTATCATGAGCAAAGGCATCGAAATCAAAGGTCAACCGCAACCCGGTCAGGAACGCGTGCTTACCCCGGAGGCAATCGAATTCGTCGCGCGCCTGCACCGCGAGTTCGACGGCGAGCGCAAGCGTCTGCTTGCGGCGCGGGTCGAACGGCAGAAGCGCATCGATGCGGGGGAGATGCCGGACTTTTTGAGCGAGACGGCCCACATCCGGGCGGACCATTCTTGGAAAGTCGCTCCGGTGCCGGCTGATTTGCAGGATCGCCGCACGGAGATCACCGGTCCGGTCGACCGCAAGATGGTGATCAACGCGCTCAATTCCGGCGCGAAAGTGTTCATGGCCGACTTCGAGGACGCGACCTCGCCGACTTGGGCCAATCTCATCGCGGGTCAGGTCAACTTGCAGGATGCAGTGCGCCGCACCATCACCTTCGAAGGCGGGGGCAAGAGTTACAAACTGAACGACAAGACGGCCACGCTCCTGGTGCGTCCGCGCGGATGGCACCTCGTGGAAAAGCATTTTCTCGTCGACGGCGAACCGGTCAGCGGCGGTTTGTTCGACTTCGGTTTGTATTTTTTCCACAACGCGATGGCCGCATTGGAGCGGGGGACTGGTCCGTATTTTTATCTCCCGAAAATGGAGAGCCATCTCGAGGCGCGCCTGTGGAACCGCGTCTTCGAACACGCACAGGACGCGCTCGGCATCCCGCGCGGGACGATCAAGGCCACGGTGCTGATCGAGACAATCCTCGCTGCGTTCGAGACGGACGAAATCCTTTACGAATTGAAGGACCATTCCGCCGGGCTCAACTGCGGTCGCTGGGACTACATCTTCAGCTTCATCAAAAAATTCCGCAACCGCCCGGGATTCGTCATGCCCGAGCGCGGGCAGATCACCATGACCGTGCCGTTCATGCGCGCCTATTGTTTGCAGGTGATCAAGAACTGCCACCATCGCGGCGCGCATGCCATGGGCGGGATGGCAGCGCAGATTCCGATCAAGAGCGACCCGGCGGCGAACGAGGCGGCCATCGCCAAAGTGCTGGCCGACAAAGAACGCGAGGCGAGCGACGGTCACGATGGCACCTGGGTGGCGCACCCGGGATTGGTGCCGGTTGCATTGCAGGCCTTCGACAAACACATGCCGACACCGAACCAGATTTTTCGCCAACGTGATGATGTCAAAGTCACCGCCGCGGAACTGGTCGCCGTTCCGACCGGCTCAATCACCGAGGCCGGATTGCGCAGCAACATGAGTGTGGGTATCCAATACTTGGCCGCGTGGCTCGGAGGCAACGGATGCGTGCCGCTTTACAATTTGATGGAAGATGCTGCCACGGCGGAAATTTCCCGCACCCAGTTGTGGCAATGGATGCGCTACGGCGCGAAACTCGACGACGGCCGCGTCATCACTCCCGCGCTTTACGATGAATTGCTGCCGCAAGTGATGACCAAGATTGAAGAGGAAATCGGCGCCGAGCGCTTTGCCAGCGGCCACTACCGCGAGGCCGCCGACCTCTTCACCAAGATGTCCAAGAGCGCTGACTACGAGGAATTCCTCACCGTGCCAGCCTACGAACTGATCGATTAATCGCGGATTCTTTTGACGAAACCGTCACGCCTGCGCTCCTCTCCGCGGTTGCCGAACGTTGCTTCAAGGGTATTGTCTAAAGAAGGACTCCCCGCGCCTACTTCCCCGTAACGAGTATGAAAAACAAGCGTCTCTTCTTTGCTCTCGCCGCCTTCCTAATTCTCGCCGGGGCCATAGTTTTTTTAACACTGGGGATCACGGGAGAAAATGAATCCTCCCCCGAGAGCTCCTCTACCGCAGTTGAAGCCAGCGACCTCGCTTCATCCGATCCCTCTACGCGGGCATCGATCTCCGGTGGCGCAGGTCCTGCAGCAATTGCTGGCAAAGGTCCCCGGGTCGCAAGCTCCACATCGCCGGCGCGTCCGGTTCGGGCGTTGGACAAAAGGTCGGAGAAGCTCGCCGCAAAAGCGTCAAGCGTCACCGGAAGGCAAACCGACGCGGATTACGCTGTCGTGGACGGTGGTATCCCGAAGAATTTCGTCCTCGCTTTGGATGAAATTTGGGTGACCGATGCGGATGGTAAAGGGCGCGCGGTTTCGGTGGACGCGGCATCTCCGGAACAACTCGAGCAACTTGTCGTGGCATCCTCCGCCTCCGGCCAGCCCGCGCAGGCTGTGCTTTATGAGGAAGGTGTCGAGCGGAACGAGTTCACCCGTCGCGTCGTCTCGTCTTTGGTCACAGTTCAGCTTGCGGAAGGCTCCGAACCGGCGGAGATCGCGCAACGGGCCGGCGCCTCTTCCTTCGAACTTCCCGAGTACGCTCCGGGTTTTGCCGTTTTGCAGACGGGGCCCGGACTTTCCTCGCTGCGTGCCGCGGAGCAGCTTGTCGGTCAGCCCGGAGTTCTGCTGGCTGAAGCGCAACTGGGACGTCAACAGTCCAAACGTGCCATGCCGAATGATACTTTAATCAACCAGCAATGGCATCTGAAGTTCAACAACCAGTCCGGAGCTGTCGCCGGGACAGATCTCAATATCGAAACCGCGTGGGCTTACCCGACTGCCGGGGCGGGCCTACGCGGCCGTGGCGTGCGCATCGGCATTGTTGATGATGGGGTGCAGACTTCTCACCCCGATTTTGCCGGTAATATTGATACAGCCAACGACTACGATTGGAACGACTCCAGTCCCAATGATCCCAGTCCCGGCCTCGGCGATGACCATGGCACGGCTTGCGCCGGCGACGCCGCGGCGCGTGGCAACAACAACCTTGGAGTTAGCGGCTCTGCGCCCGAGGCAACGATCGTTGGCCTGCGGCTCATCGCCAACACGACCACCGACCAGCAGGAGGCAGATGCCATGAATTACCTCCCGCAGCTTATCCAGATCAAAAGCAACAGCTGGGGCCCGAGTGACACCGGGACCATCCTCGAAGCCCCCGGTCCGCTGACCAGAGCCGCTTTCAAAAACGCAGCGGAGACCGGGCGCGGCGGGAAAGGGACGATCTTCATGTGGGCCGGCGGTAACGGTCTTGATGCCAACGACAATTCGAACTATGACGGCTACGCCAATTCGATCCACACCATCGCGGTCGGCGCCTTCGACAGCCAGTCGCGCCAAGCATGGTATAGCGAACCCGGCGCGAATCTCGTGATTGTCTCGCCTTCCAGCGGAAGCAGCCCTGCTCTGGGTAAAACCACCACGGACCGCACCGGGGCCAACGGTTACGTGGCCGGCGACTACGAGAGTGATTTCGGGGGCACTTCCTCGGCCACGCCCACGTCTGCTGGCGTTGTCGCGCTCATGCTCGAGGCGAATCCCAACCTCGGTTGGCGCGATGTGCTGGACATCCTCATGAGTTCGGCCAAGAAAGTTAACCCGGGCGACACGGATTGGAAAACGCCCGTTGCCCCGGCCAATATCAATCATAACCACAAATTCGGCGCCGGCCTTGTTGACGCAACGGCCGCCGTCAACCTTGCAACGGGATGGACAAATCTCTCGGCTCAACTCAAGCGCACGGTTACCCAGACCGGTCTCAGCGTCGCTATTCCCAACCAGAACACCACGGGCATCACGCGTGAGTTTGTTGTCCCGGCTCAGGACAACCTGCGGGTGGAACATGTGACCGTGACGGTGAGCATCAACCACACCGCGCGCGGCAATCTGAAGGTCACGCTCACTTCGCCCTCTGGAACGATCAGCCGTTTGGCTGAAGTTCGCAGCGACTCCGGCGACAATTACTCGGGATGGACTTTCATGACCGTGCGCAACTGGGGCGAAAACGCGGCTGGGACTTGGCGGCTGAAAGTCACGGACGAGAGCGGGACGAGCAATACCACCGGCGGAACGCTCACCTCGGCCACCATGGAGGTTTACGGATCCTCAACCACGCCGGTCAACCCGCCGCCGGTCGTCACCCTGACATCACCGTCCGGCGATCTCGTTGTTTCGCCGGGCGCTTCGGTTGATTTGGCTGCCACCGCCACCGACAGCACGGCGGCCGGCGCCACGGGTTCCGTGACCAGCGTGGAGTTCCTCGCCAATGGCACGGTGATCTTTACCGACACAACCGCTCCTTATGTTTTTCCGTGGCTTCCCGCCATCGGCACTTACACGGTGGCCGCGCGTGCGACCGACAGCGAGGGCGCAAGCTCGACCAGCGCTTCGGTGACGGTCGAAGTCCGCAACCAAGCTCCGACTGTCTCCTCGGCGCAAATCTCACCCTCTGTCGATGCCTACAGCGATGCTCCGCTGCAGGTTGGCGGCGTGGTGGCCAACGATCCCGAAGGCTCGCCGGTCACCTTTTCCTACCAGTGGCAGTCGAGCCTTAACGGCACGGTGTGGACGGATGCCGGTGGCACGTCCTCCACGCTTGCGGCAAGTCCGGCCAACGCGGCGAAGCTCTGGCGTTGCGCGGTTCGCGCCAGCGACGGCAACGCCGCCAGCGAACCATTCTTCACCCCGCCAGTCAGCGTCGGGAACCGTCCGCTCAGCGCTGGAACCCTCGGTTCATCCTACTCGTTCCAACCAGCGATCTATGTGCCCGCAGTGAGCACGACCTTCACGCGACCGGTGATCATCAACGAATTCAGCCAAGGTCCGAGTGGGACATCGGAATGGATCGAGCTGTTGACTCTCCAGCAGACAAGCCTTGCTTACTACGATCTATCGGACTCCAGCACAGGATTCCTGCTCTTTCAGGATGATCCGGTTTGGGACGATATTCCTGCTGGCACGGTCATCATTGTGTACAAAGGAGCAAGCAAAGACCTGCTTCTGCCCGCCGAGGATACGAATCCCCTTGATGACGGGCGCATGGTTCTTTCTTCGGCGAATGCGACCTACTTTGACCAAACAACGTCGTGGCCCGCTTTGGGAAACAGTGGCGATGCGATTTTTGTCAACGACGCAGACGGTGTCACAGTCGCTCAAGTTGCCTACGGCAACAATTCAACGGCGACGCCCAACATTGGTGCGGTGAGTTCGGGGCGCGCTGCGTATTACATCGGCGACACGGAAGACGGAATTACGTCGTCCGCCAATTGGTTTGTCACCACAGCCTCAACGGCGCGAGGTGTGCGTGCTTCGACTAAGTTGGCAAGCCTGCCCTTGGCATTCGGGGGTCCGTGGGGGACCTTGCCGTTGGGTTTCACGGGGAGCGGCCTGGGAAGTCCTTACACTACTGACTTGGGAGGCGACACAGGCGGCAGTTCCGCCAAGTTCGACACCACGGGCGATAGTCTCACTATTCAATTTTCTGCGGCACCCGGTGCGCTGAGTTATAATTTGCGTGCGAACCCAAGTCCTGGGATCGCCCCGCAGGGGACGTTCCTCGTGCAGAATTCGGCGGATGGGGCGAGTTTCACAACCCATCGCACCATCATCGACAAAAACAACACGGATACCCCTTACACCGACACATTACCGTCGACTTCTCGCTACGTGCGTTTCCTCTATCAGACCAAAACATCCGGTAACATCCAGTTGGACAAAGTTGCCTTGGCCGCAGGTTCAGGGGCACAAGCGCTCGTGGTGAGCGCAGCTCCTGCTGTCTTTAGCGAGAACTCGGGTCCCAGTGCTTCCATCGGCTCTGTGAACGTCTCCTCTCCGGCGCCGACCGACCTCGTCGTGGGCCTCGCATCGTCAAACACCAACGCGGCCAGTGTGCCGGCCAGTGTCACAATTCCGGCGGGACAGACCAGCGCTTCGTTTTCCATCTCTGCAGTGGACAACGCTTTGTCCGACGGCACCAAAACAGTGACGATCACTGCGACAGCCAGCGGCTACGTAAGTGGAACAGTGCAACTGACGGTCACTGACGATGAGGCGTCATTCAACGGCGTGACGCCGGGCAAGGGGAACAACCCGGCCAACAGTGCGTTCGTGGCCAACTTGCGCGCCGGCACTTTCGGCCAAGGCAACCTCTATCGCACGGGAGCAGGGAATCAGATGCCGCTAGGTTTGGCGCTCGACTCCGCTACCGGTTTGCTCACTGGAACACCGACGCAGGCGGGCACATACAATATTGTCCTCGAGAGCTACAACGCGCTCGGCGAGACTGCTACGCAATCGTTCCAGTTGACGATTTCCTCCGGATCAACCGGCTTTGCCGCATGGATTGCGGGCTATTCTGGATTGTTGGACTCAACAGCGATGGGCGACTCGGACAATGACCTTATTCCCAACATCGCGGAATATTTCATGAATCTGAATCCCGGTGCGGCTGATGCTGCAGATGCGATGAGGGTCGTTTACACCAACAGCAACGCCATTCATCTCGATTACCGCCGGAGCACGACGGCCACGGGAATCACCAGCTGGGTGAAGTGGAAAAGCGAACTCGCCGCCCCTGATGCTTGGTCGACGAATAATGTTTCCGATGTCCTGCTGAGCAACGGAACCGGCTTCGAATGGCGCCGTGCCTCGGTTCCGGTTCAGCAAGGGGAGATGTCCAAGTTCCTGCGTCTAGAAGTTCAGCAGCGGTAAAGTGTAGCGGCGCTCTGCGAGCGTCGGATGTTTGCCTCGATCGGTGCTGCGGCGCTCACAGACCGCCGCTACAAATCGGGGAAAAGGCTACGCCGTCCAGAGAATGCCCGAGGATTCGATGCGCAGAGTGGCGGGGAGGAGTTTGAGGCGGACGGTTTCCGCGCTGCGCAGGGCGGAATCGGCCGGCGAGGGGAGTGACGCGATTTGTTCTTCGAGTTCGCGCTCGAGTTCGGCGGCGTCGGTTTCGGCTGCGGTGAGTTTTTCCTGCGCGGCGCTGACATCGGACGATTCTTTCATCGCGCGCGTGGCGCCGCGGGCTGCGGTGCTGGCGCGGCTCATGTGACCCAACTTCGAACGGCCTTTGCCGAGGAAAGCGCCGAGGAGTGTGCTGCCCATGCTGATCGCGGTTTGCATCTGCGCGGAGCGTGCCTGGGCCTGCTGCTGCGCGACGGCTTCCTGCGCGCGCGCCACCTTCTGCGCGGCGGCACGGGTCTTGGCCGAATATTTTTCGCGCAGTTTGCGCACGGCTTCGTCGCGTTGTTCGCGTCCGGCCTGTTCGAGACGCAGACGAAATTCGTTTTCGTCTTGGAAGGGCGCGCCGGTGACTTGTCCGGATTTTTGCACGCTGACCTCGAGAGTTTCCCCGAGATTCCGACGTGCTTCCAATTGCCACGTTGATTGCGCCGCGGCTTTGAGCAATTCGGGATTCGTTGCCGCGTAGTGCGGTCCGCCGTGCGGGACAGGTGGGGTGGCATCATCGACCGCACCGGCCACGATGGCATTTTTCCACATCGGTTTGCCATCCGCCCCGAGGGGAACGCTGACCAAAAATTCACAGGAACATTCCGCGGCCGGACGCTTGCAGGCGAAGCTGCCGCGTGCCCGCAATCCGAGCGATGGGACGAGCGTGCCCGCATTTCCATCGACTACCAACTGCCAGACACCGGGCTCGGCCGTCGGCGGGGCGGGGGTTGTTGCCCCGGAAGAAAGTGTTTCGGTAGAAGCCGGTGTTTCGGCGGAAGATGGTGGTGTTGCTTTCGCCGACGGACGCACCACGCCCTGCATGAGCACGCGGATTTGTTCGCGGGTGAGGGGGCCGCGCAGATAGCTCATGGTCCAGCGCGTGGTGAAGGTGATGGGCGCGGGGAGGTGGACGCTGTTGAGGAGGAAGATGCGTTTGCCCAGCGCGTTGAGGCGATCCATCAGCGCGGCGCGATCGGCCCCGCGCCCGGCGCTGGCGCTTTCCAGTCCCTCGAGCACGCGCTGTTTGTCCCGATCGGTCTGCAATCTTCCGATGAACCACGTCCCGCAGTTGGCCAATGCTTTGTAATCGAGGTCGGCCGGGTTTTGCGTGGCGACGAGGATGCCGAGACCGAAGGCGCGGGCCTGCTTGAGGAGGAGAAGCAACGGGCCTTTGGAAGGCGGATTGGCAATGGGCGGGAGGTAGCCGAAAATTTCGTCGATGTAGAGAATGGCGCGCAGCGACGGAGTTCCCGGTTGGCGGCGCATCCAGGCGATGACTTCCTCGAGCAAGGTGGTGACGAAGAACATGCGCTCGGCGTCGGAGAGATGCGCGATGCTGAGCACGGCGAGGCGCGGTTTGCCTTCGGGCGTGTGCAGGAGCCTGGCGATGTCGAGCGGTTCGCCCTCGCGCCACGTGGCGAAACCGGGCGAGGCGAGAAGGTTATTCAGCGCCATGACCAATTCCATGCGCTGCTTGGGCGGATAAAATTCGTCGAGGGGAAGGACGCCGATTTTGTCGAACGGAGGATTTTGCACCGCGGCGATGAGACCGGCGAGGTCGGGCGATTCGCCTTTTTTCCACGCGGCGGTCAGGATGGCCGAGAGCAGGCTGAACTCGCGGCTCTTCAGCGGGTCCGCATCGATGCCGAGCAATCCGAGCAATCCGGCGGTCGTGCTTTGCACGCGTTCGGCGAGAAGTTCGGCATCCTCGGCCACGGTGAGATCGGGCGCGGCGAAGGAACGCAGGATGGAGAGGGGAATACCCGCGTTGCTGCCCGGCGTGTAGATAGCGATGTCCGCTTTCTCGCGCAGCGCGGCGATGCGTTCGGGATCCTGTCCCCATTCGGCGAGACCGTTTTTCCATTTGTCCGCTTCGGTCTGGGCAAATTCCTCCATGGAAACGCCGGCTTTGCGCGCGTCCTCTTCATTGACCCAAGGGGCAAAGTCCTCGCCGCGCATTTGCGGGAAAGTGAGGAGCAGATTGCCGAGGTCGCCTTTGGGATCGACGATGAGCGCGGGAACTCCGTCCATCGCGGCCTCCTCGAGCAGGGCGAGGCAAAGGCCGGTTTTTCCGCTCCCGGTCATGCCAACGCAAACCCCGTGCGTCGTCAGGTTGCTCGAATCGTAAAGGAGGAGGTCGTCGGTCGGTTTGTTGTCCGGGCCAACCTCGCGTCCGAGGTAAAACTGGCCGAGCTTTTCGTAAACTTCGGGGGTCATGGGCGAACTGGAGAAAAGCGGAAAGGGGAAACGCTGAAAAGCGGAAAGGGGAACTGCGGAGCAAACCGGCCGCGGATTAACACGGATAAGCACGGATCATCGGCCGCCGGCTGACACCGGCGGCCGATAGAGTTGCAAAGACCGGCACTCGGGTTGGCTACAGCCGAGTTCTGGCGAAACAGACGGTGCGAGGAACAAAGTCGTCGGTTGGCAGTCGTAAGGCGTCAGCAACTTTCACTGAGCCGAGTCTGCGAGACGGGCCTTAGCCAAAACCGTCAACTGAACACTGAAAACTCCGCGTCGCTAAGACGCGGCCGCTTTGGTTCTTGATAAGCCATTGTTTGCAGGTTTAGCAAAGCGTCATGGAAACAGCGATCGCCGCAGCCGCGATCGGCATGTTGTTGCTGGGTGCCGTGATCTTGGGGATCCGCCGCTGGCGAGCCGGCGCGGCGGAGAAAGTTTCGTTTGCTGCAGCCGGTCCCGTGCTCAACGCGAAAGAGCGGCATTTTTTGGAGACCGCGCGGCAAGCTCTTGCTCCGGAATTCGAAGTGCTGGCCAAAGTGAGTCTGGCCGATGTGGTCCGCCCTTCGCCCACTTCGTCCGCATTGCTTCGCAATAAAGCGCTGCAACGTCTGCGCAAAGAGCACGTCGATTTCGTTCTTTGCCGGCCCGACAACGGCCAAGTTCTTGGGGTGATCGATTTGGACAGCACCGATCCGGGGCACCATGAAGACCGCGAATTTTTCGATGCGGCGCTCGATGCGGCCGGGCTTCCCATCTTGCGTCTCGAGGCCAAGGCGCAATACGACGCGCAGGTCCTGAAGCAGCAGACGCTGGCCACATTTCGTCCTCCGCGCATCGCGGACGGATCTTCGCGGGCGGCGACCCCTGGGGCGAAAGTCCGCGCCATGGTGCGGCGTGGCACGGTGTGGCTGCGCGTCGAGGGCAACGGCACGTTCCAGAACAGCGCCCTGCTCCGCGTGTATACCGAGCAGATGCTCGAGGAGGGCCATCGGTCGTTCGCTTTCGATCTTCACGAATGCGAAATGATGGACTCCACGTTTCTCGGCACGCTGACGGGTCTGGCACTGCGCTTGCAGGAGGATCCGCGCGGCCGGGTGGGCTTTGCGCGGGTCAATGCCAAGGTGGAGTCGCTCTTTGGTCGCTACGGGCTCGAGCGCGTTCTGGCGTTCCAAGGTTTCGAGGCCGCGCCACCCGCTCCCGACGAGATGGAGGAACTGGATCTTTCGACCACGCGGGAATTCAAGCGCAGCACATTGGTCGAAGCGCACGAGGCGCTGGCCGAATCGTCGCCCGAAAACGAAGAGCGCTTCCGCGAGGTGGTCGATTTTCTCAAGCGGAAGGAGCCGGAGTAGCCGCGCTCGCGCGGCGTCGTCAGTAGACAGTTTGCAGTGGGCAGCAAGAAGAGCTGACGACCGCCGACTGCCTACTGACGACTCGGCCTTTTGCGCTCCCATGACGCAAGGTCATGGGCGGCGCCTGGCCTGTGAATAACCTTGTGAATAATCGGTTTGCCTTTGCGGTTTTTTTCCTCTGTAGTTTCAGAGTCATCGATCTTCTGGAGCCTCCCCGAGCTCTGATTCCAGAGTGAAGAAACATTTCCAGCACCTTCAAGCGCTCTTGGGGGCCCGGCGAGGTCTAGCCCCGCGGGGAGCATCGTCCCGGGGTTTTGGGGTTTGCGCGATCGTTGCCATGGCCGCCGCTGCCCTCGTCTCCGCCCAGTCGCCCAATGAGCCCGCTTTGCCCGAGGCGGTTCCCCCGTCTCCCGCGGATGCGGGCGCGCCCGCGCCGGGAACAACGTTGCTGGAGGCGCAGCCCGTTCCGCTCAGCCCCGACCCTACGCCCACGACCCCGGCACCGCCGAGCGCGCCAAGCGTGGCCTACCAACAGACTTCGGCATCGGTGGCGAACGAACCGGTTGTGACAACGGGTCGTCCGGTGGCGCGGCTCAATTACGGTGACGAGGGAAACCGCAAGGCGGCCCAACTGCGCAGCATGCCTCCCGAGCGCTTCACCTTCGATCGTGCCTTGCTGCGCGACGTGCTCCGATTTTTAGCCGAGGCAGCGGGGATTCCTTATATCGGAATACCCGAACACTCACCGCAGGCCCAGCAGCTCGTGACGTTCCGCATGACAGCGAGTCCCTTCGCCGCGCTGGAAAGCGTGGCGCGCCAAAGCGACATCAAGCTCTCCTATGAGGATGGTGTTTGGTTTATGCGGCTGCGCGACGCCAACCTCGAGCGCACGCAGAGGGCCGAAGACGAAAATGAACTGATCGGTGTGGTGTATCAACTGAGGCACGACCCGGCAGACCGCGTTGATTTTCGCGGTGATGTCGGTGGAATCGGCGGTGCAGGCGGCGCCGCAAGCTCGGCCGCAGGCACGGTATCCACGCTTAGCCTTCCGCTGCAAAACTCGCAGCGTGTGTTCCAAGCCAGAGCACCGAAGATCGTCAACGAAATCCGCGTCATGCTTGGGATGAAACCTCTCCAATACAACGAAGACGGTTCCGTTACCGACCCGGACGCATCAAGCGGAACCGAGGCATCCAGAGCACCCATCCCTCCTTTCTCGGGTCTTGTTGCGAGCGGCGAGACGAGCGGCGCTCCAGCGCAAGCTACCGGCGCTGGCAGCACACCGGTTTACATTCCGCCGCAAAAGACGCAGGTTATCTACAACTCGGACACCAACATTTTGTGGGTTGTCGCCACACGCAAGCAGCAGAAATGGGTCGCGGGATACCTGCAACGCGTTGACAAGCCGCAAGATCTCATTGCCATCGAGGTCAAATTTTTCGAGACGCGCAAAAATCCGCAAACCGATTTCGGCATCAACTGGGAGGGCACTTTTGGTGGTGACGGCTTCGTTATTTCCGGCAAAGCAACGGCCGATCCAAGCGGCAACTTTTCAACCCGCGACAGCAGCGAGACAACCTCCACACGCACGCGCCAGACCGACCTGGGAGCTGTCACCACCGACAGGGATTTGACTGTTTCGAAGGATACTGATGACCGGTCGCTGAGCACTTCTACGCCCTTCTCCGCAGTGCTCAGCACGAGTCAGGCCTCGGTCGCTTTGCAGGCGTTCGTCAAAGATCGCGACAGCTCCCTCGTGCAATACCCGCGCGTTCTGACGATCAACAACCGCGAGGTGGCCATCACCTCGGCAGAAAACACACCGGTCAATGCGGGTGTTTCCACCGTGCAGTCGGGAGGCACCTCGAGTCAACCGGTCGGAACGCTCGAATACATTCCGGTCGGCACCCAGATCAACATTTTGCCGAAGGCGGTCGGCAAGAATCAGATAGCGCTCACGGTTGCCATCACCATTTCGCAGATCGTCGATTTCGTTCCGCTCAACCTCGGCACCGGTTCGAACGAGTATCCTGTCACCACGCAGCGGGTCTACAACGCGTCCCTTCAGGTAGATTCGGGCTACACCCTGGCGGTGGGCGGACTGGAAAAAGTTTTCGACCGGAATTCGACTGGTGGTATCCCGGTGCTCAAAGACATTCCGGGTCTTGGCTACCTTTTCAAAAACAAATCGCGCAGCCGGGATCGTTCGAACCTCATTATCTTCATCACCCCGTATCTGATCTCGGATCCTTCGCGCACTCCGGGAATCTCGGAAACGCCGGAGGCTGTCGTTCCTCTTCGCCCGGGGGTGCCGCCGCCGGCTCCTAATTTTTCGCCGGAAGGTGACCTCCTCGGCGGCGAAGCGGCGATTCCCGGCGCTTTGCGCTGGTTGGAGTTTCAAGTCGACTACTTCTCGCAGACGAATGTCGAGGGCCGGGACGACCGGGCAAATCGAGCGGATCTTCGAAATGTGATCCAACGCGCCAGGGCTTTGTCCAACAGTCTGCAAGCGCGTGTGCAGGAGCTCGGGGACTCCGTCTCACCAGAATTGCTCGAGAACTCGCGGCGCGCGGATTCCCTGCTCCTAGAACTCAACAAGATTCTTGCTGCAGCTCAGCTCGACAACTTCCAGTTACAAGAGGGCTTCCCGTGAGCCGTTTGTGCGCCGCGGCAAACGGTGTTATCCTTAAGCGGGGTGCAAAGCTATGATCCGGACCGAAATTCCGAAAGCGGGGTTCTCGCTTGTCGAGATCCTGGTGGTGATCGCGATTATCGGGGTGGGCACCGGGCTGTTGCTTCCGTTCATAACTGGGGCACCCGAAGCGGCCAAGAAACGCAAACTCGAGCAGGATGTCGAAGTCGTGAACAACGCGATCGATGCCTACCTGGCGGCAGGCGGATCGCAGGGCGGTCTGAGCGCCGAAGGCGCGGTTGAGACGCTCAAGCAAAGAGTGACGGCCGCCGTAACCACCGAAATGACCGGCGAGTTGGGGCCATTTCTCGATCCGCGCATCTTCACTGCGCCGAGTGATTTTGGCTGGAGCGCGAGATTCGAGGGAGGCCTGCAGCCACGTTTCGTCATCCAAAATTCTCCCGACGGAGTCGTGTTCGAGCGCGGGTTGCCCACTGCCGTGGGAGGTCCGACCGCCTCGACGAAACCTTCGTGGCTTTGGTCCTACGCCGAAGCAGAGGCGCAATCGGTGAGCAAACCAGTTTTCGAGCCGGCGGCCATCGATACCGGAACCGCGCTGGGCGTGTCCGGCTCGGTTCTTGTCGGGCTTGTAGCCCCCTCGATCAGTCCGGCCAGCCAGACTCTCGATTTGTCGGGCTTCCCCTTGCCGGTGAGCATCGGCAATCCCAATCCATCGGGAAGTTCCATCGTCTATTACCGCATCGACGAGGGGTCGTGGGTCCTGTGGGTCAATTCGCCCTTCAACGTCAACCCGGGTTCGACCGTGACAGCGGTGGCCGTCTCGATAGACCCCAGCCGATACTACAACAGCCCCGCAGCCTCGGCTGCCTACAGCGTGATACCTCTGCAACTAAGTGTGTCGATCGACGCGCCGGCGTCGATCACTTACGCGCAGGCTGGAGGCGCGATGATCGGGCAGGCCGCCCAGTTGCCGCCGTCCGCGACAATATCTTTGGTTGGAGGAGTGCCACCGCCATACATCAGCAGTGCAAACTTCCAGGTGCGCTACACCAGCGACGGGAGTGATCCGCGCACCTCGCCGACGGCTGTTGTCGCTTCGAACTTCAGTGGTGCCTTCCCGCCCGTTTCACTTGGTCTCGGTCTCTCCTCATGGGGAACAAACAATTCGCTTATGGTCCGGGCGGCGGCGGTTTCCCTGCGACCGGATTGGTTCACGGGCTCACCTGTGGCATCCGCTACGGTCTCGCCGCAAAGGGTCAGTCTCGACCCCCCCATCGTTTCGCCGACCAACCAAGTTGTGACCTTTTCCGTCACGGTTGTTATGAGCAACCCGGCGACCGGGCCGTCCTCCGGCATGTCGGTGCGATACACGACGAACAACACGGCGCCCACCGCGGCTAACGGATTCACTTACAGTTCGCCTTTCTCACTTTCGTCGTTCGGAGTGAACGAGCAGAAGCCGGTGCGCGCTTCCACCGTAGTCACCGGCTCGCTGACCAACTGGTTCAACCAAAGCGCGGAAACGACACGCGTTTACACGGGTCCCGCTTTCGGCGGCTCCGGCCTGCCCAGCGGCGCGTTGGTGGGTTCGGCCACCCTGAACAGCACGTTCAACGGCAACGTCACCGTGGCGTATCCGAGCAACGGCGTCGTCGCGAATATCACCTACAATGCCAACGCGGTGATCAACGGCAGCCTTTATGTTCCGGGAACGCCGAGGATTGCGCAAAACTCGCCATACATCCCGCAGTGGACCATCGCGAACGATGCGCAATTCGCCAATCGCATCTACGGCATCGTGGAAGGACAAAGCCCGAGCCCCCGCGTGGTCGACCTCAATGGTCCGGTCACACCAACCAACTACGTGATCACTTTCAACAACAACTCCTACATCACCGGAAAAATTTTCCGCCGGAGCGAGCGCTACACTCTCACCCCGCTCAATGTGGCTACTTTCCCGGTCAAGCCCTCTTCTGCCTCGCTCAGTCTCAGTGGTCCGGTCTCCGGTCCGCTCAGCGCGAGCAATGTGGCCAATGTCACGCTCAACACGACAAGCGTCGGTTCGGTTACTCTGCTCCCCGGCACCTACGGCAACATGACGGCGAACAACAACAGCAAGTTTGTCCTCGGAAATGCGGCGGATCCGGAAACCCCGGTAGTCTACAACTTCGACAGCCTCACCCTGAACAGCGGCGGCGATGTTGTCATTGTCGGACGGGTCATCCTCAACATCCGCAATTCTTTCGCCCTGAGCAATGGCGCGGTCTTCGGCAACGTCGACCGTCCGGATTGGCTGCAGATCAACGTGTGGAGCTCCTCCAATATCAACGTCGCCTCGGGCAGCAGCGTCTACGGACGCATTTTTGCGCCCAATAACACCATAGCTTTCAACAATGGGAGCACCCTGAATGGTTCGGTCTCGGCGAGGGTTCTGGAACTCAACAGCTCTTCTGTTGTCTTCTCTCTCTCCCCGGCCAACTCTCCGGGCCCGTAGCCGGCCAATCATGCGATGAACTACCTCCATCTTGATCCAGCCTCGCCCATCGGCCAGCGCTTCAAGGAACTCAGCCAGGACCCGCGGGTCAGCGACTTCTACCTCACGGCCAACGAACCTCTGGCCTACAAGGTGAACGGCCAGCTCATTTACGACACCGTGGTCTACGAAATCGATGTTCCCGACCACATGGAGCCGGGCTGCGTGGACAGCGCGATCGATTTGCACGGCCGGCGCTACCGCGTGAGCCAGATGCTGACCAAGGGCAAGCTCCGCTGGGTCCTGCGTCTTCTCCCCAACCAGATTCCCACGCCGGAGTCGATCAAGGTTCCGCCGCCGGCACTGAAAGCTTTTCTCGAAGCGAAGAACGGACTGTTCCTCATCTGCGGCGCCACGGGCAGCGGCAAGTCGACAACCATTGCATCGATGGTTCTGCATCGCGCCAAACGCCGCCGCGAGCACGTCATCTCTTTTGAAGATCCGATCGAGTTTGTTTATCCGGAGAACCTGCCCTCGCTCATCTCGCAGCGCGAAATGGGTTCGGACGAAATCGACTTCGGCAACGCTCTGCGTGCTGCTTTGCGCCAGGCGCCCGATGTCATCATCATCGGCGAGATTCGTGACGGCGAAACGGCGGAGATCGCCCTGCAGGCCTCCGAAACCGGTCACGTGGTCGTTGCCACCCTCCACACTTCCTCGGCCTCGCAAACGGTGCAGCGTTTCCTCAAACTCATCCCGAGCGAGCGCCTCGAGAGTTCGCAGGCCAGCTTGGCCGACTGTCTCAAGCTCATCATGTGCCAGCGCCTCATGCTCGATGACAAAGCGGGCAAACGCTTCCCCATCCATGAAGTGCTCCTGCAATACGACGGGGTGGTGAACATCATCCGCCGCGGCGATTTCAAGAAGCTCGACGCGGAGTTGGAGACGGGCTTCAAGCGCGGCATGTTCAATTTCGACAAAAGCCTGCAAATCCGCGAGGCCGAGGGCTTTGTCAGCACGACCAAAGTGATCTCCTCGGGTTTCGGCGAGGACGAGGTGCAGGACTATCTCTCCAAGCAAGAGGAAATTGTTTCTTAGCCCATGCTCGAACAAGTCAAAGCCGTGCTCAATTTCTCGGCCTTCCGTCCCGAGCCGGACGATCCCTCTGCTGTGTGGAAAAGCCGTTTTCCCAAGGGCTCGACCGCATTGCTGCACATCGGGCGCAACAATGTCTCCTACTGTCTGGTCGACGCGAAGGGCGAAGTCTCGCCGGGGGAGGAAAAGCAGGGTGACTACAAGGAAGTTTTCAAGGAGCTCGGTCCGCAGATCAAATCCGCGTCACACGAGGGTTGGTGTGCCGTCTCGCTCGACACTCGCTACGTCATCAGCGTCGAGACCAACCTTTCGCGCAAGAAGGGCTCCGAAGAAGCGCTGCGCAAGGATCCGCGCAGCGTGCTCCACGCGCGCTACGAGAAAGGCAAGCGCTACGCGGTGACGCACAATCCGGAGACCAATGCGAGTCTGCTCCTGACCATCGACGAGGAGAACATCAAAAAGATCGAGGCC
>Ga0163212_1000350_pt1 | contig 20051 bp, 20 predicted proteins | sample Malawi_45m_30L_FD_113532 | JGI IMG/M metagenome (GOLD analysis project Ga0163212, IMG submission 113532) | Freshwater microbial communities from Lake Malawi, Central Region, Malawi to study Microbial Dark Matter (Phase II) - Malawi_45m_30L | ecosystem: Environmental > Aquatic > Freshwater > Lake...
AACCAAGTCTGTTTTGTTTAAGATAATCACGTTAGCAAACTCTATTTGGTCTGTCAGTAAGTTTACAATGGTTCTGTAATCGCCTTCCATATCCGTTAGTTTGCGGTCAACTAACAATTCATTTGTTCCAAAGTCATTGAAAAAATTAAAGCAGTCAACCACCGTAACCATCGTGTCAATGTAACTGAATTTTGAAAGGTCAATTCCTTTTTCTTCGTCCACAAAGCTGAATGTTTGAGCAACAGGAACAGGCTCACTGATGCCAGTGCTTTCAATGAGCAAATAGTCAAATCGGTCTTCACTAGCCAATTTCTCCACTTCTATCATCAAGTCTTCCCGAAGAGTACAACAGATACAGCCGTTGCTCATTTCTACTAATTTTTCCTCTGTTCGTGAAAGCACATTTTGCTCGTTCACAAGTCTTGCATCTACGTTTACTTCACTCATATCGTTTACAATTACGGCTACTCGTAAGCCGTCTTTGTTGTGCAAAATGTGGTTAAGCAAGGTTGTTTTCCCTGCTCCAAGAAATCCGCTTAACACGGTTACTGGTAATTTTTTTGTTAAAGTCATATTTGTTGTAACCATTGAATAATATTTTTAAGATGTTGCTCTCCATAAAGCGAAATGAACTTTTGAGTTTCAACATTTTTATTGTCTAGATAAACTGCCAAGCGTTGTGTTGCAAAGTCCTTTGTAAGGTTAATTTTGCAGTCGTTTACAATGCAGTTTGTCCATTCGTTGAACGTTTGTGGTATCATTTTAATTTGTGTTTCCTTAATGCAACAATGTTGTGAAATTAACCATTATCTTTGTAAACGCAACAATGTTGCAACAATAATTTATAGAAAGATGATGTCAGCAAGTGAACTTTACTTTATCAGGTCTTTGTCCGCAATGCTTGTAAGTTAGTGGTGTGGTTGGGCAACATTAAATGTGCTGCAAAAGCTTTGGTTTGTGTCTCGGCTGGCAGCTCTTTTAATTTTGCGAAGGATTGGCATTTTGTCTGTGTTTTACTGTTCGTTTGTTGTCGGTTGTGTCGTCCGCTACGCTTGCACCTAACTTACTTATAACATTACCAAAAGTTTATCAAGCACCCCGAATCGGTTGTATAAGCGCAGGTTTGTTGCGTAGGCACGAATGTACGATTATTCCCTTTTCATGGGCGCTGGTAAGGGCGTATTTTTGCCCAACATTGTGTATTTTTGACCCAATGGAACCCATTCGAAATAAAGTGAAAGAAAGCGGCTTGCTGCCAATGGATTTGGGCGAGTTGTTGCCCGAGGTTCAACTTCGTGAGATCGATTTGAGTGCGCAACTTTGGCAAGGCTTGGTTTTAAAAGAAAAAGATTTTAGATCCTGGGTTTCGACCGAAGACTGGAGCACGTACCAAGATGCCTTGGTGCGCATTCATTGCTCTACCGATGCCATAGTCCCTACTTGGGCGTACATGCTGGTGGCTTCCGCCTTGCAACCTTTTACCTCCAAGGTTTTGGCAGGGTCCGCCAAAGAGGTGGAACATTACCGAATCAACCTTGCCTTAGCTGCTTTGGATAAAACCGCGTTTCAAGACCAACGCGTTATTGTCAAAGGTTGCGCCAAACTCTTGGATCAAGAATACGCCCTTACTCGCCTCGTCATGGAGTTAAAACCCTATGTAAAAAGTTTGATGTTTGGAGAGCCTTGCTCGACTGTTCCGATTTTTAAGCGTTCTCGGTAGCGACCTCCGGAACCAGAATACGTCCGCAGTGCTCGCATACTAAAATCTTCTTTTTCGTAAGGATGTCCAATACCCGTTGAGGTGGGATTTTATTGAAACAACCTCCGCATGCGTCACGCAATACTTGCACTACCGCTAAACCGTTTTTCGAATTGTTGCGCAGTCGTAAGTAGGCACCTACTAATCGCTCTTCTATTTTCGTTTTTGCTTTGTCAGAATCCGCTAACAATTTGTCCTCCTCGATTTGCGTTTCGCTGATAATGGCGTCCAATTGGGTTTGTTTTACCGATAGGTCTTCTTTTTTGGAATTTAATTTCTCGCTCACCTCGTTCAACAGTTCCGTTTTGAACTCAATGTTGGCTTTGGCCTCTTTGGTGCGCTTTTCGTGAAGTTTAATTTCCAATTCTTGGAATTCAATTTCCTTGCTAATGGATTCGTACTCGCGGTTATTGCGAACGTTGTTTTGTCGCTCCTTGTATTTAGCGATCGCCGTTTCTGCGTCTTTTGAGGCTATTTTCCGATCTGCAATTTCCGTTTGAAACTCTTTTAGCTCTTCATTGATTTTGTTGAAACGCGTTTCCAAACCACCGATCTCATCTTCTAAATCCCGAACTTCTAAAGGCAATTCTCCACGAATCGTACGAATTCTATCGATTTCAGAGTCTATCTGCTGAAGGGCAAATAGTGCATCAAGCTTGTCGGCAATCGTGATTTCTTTCTTGCTTGCAGTAGCCATAGTTACAGAAAATTTATCGGATTTGTATTATGTTCAGTTATTCGGACTGCAAAGTTAGGAAATTTTTCCTTAATAATTTCAAGCAATAATTCTTGAGTATATTGCTCGCTTTCATAATGCCCGATGTCGGCAACCATCGTTTTGCCTTCAGCCTCAAAAAATTCATGGTATTTGAAGTCGGACGATACAAATACATCGGCTCCTTGTTGGATAGCCTCTTTCATAAGAAAGCTTCCACTGCCCCCACAAACGGCCACCCGTTTAACAGGCTTGCCTAATGGTGCTGTGCTTCGTATAACTCCTGTACGGAAGGCGATTTTTAAGAGGTTTAAAAAGTTTGGTTCGCTCATGGCTTCGGGTAATTCTCCGATCATTCCGCTGCCTAAATTACGGTCGGTGTTTTCGAGCAAAACCAGGTCGTGGGCAACTTCTTCGTAGGGATGGGATTGATGCATGGCATTTAAGGCCGATCCAATAAGGTGCTTTGGAACCAAATATTCCATTTTCACTTCTTCAACCCTCTGTGGAATGTTTGCTTTACCCAAGGTGGGATTGGCCTTGTTGTTGGGGGTAAAGGTTCCCGTGCCGCGGCTTTGAAAACTGCAACCGTAGTAATTGCCAATGGCTCCAGCTCCCGCCGCACACAGATTCTTGTGAACCTCCTCAACGTCATCCAACGGGGTAAAAACCGTGAGTTTATAAAGGCTACCTTTTATGGGTACCAAGGCACGGATATTGATCAACCCCAATCGGTCGCTGATCTTTTTATTGACTCCTTCTCCGTGATTGTCTAAATTCGTGTGAATGGCATAAACTAAAAGATCATTTTTAATGCAAGTGGTAATGATACGCTCGACAGCATTTTGGTTGCCGATGCGCTTGATTCCTTTAAAAAGCAAAGGATGGTGAGTAACCAGGGTGTTGCAACCTGTTTTTAGCGCCTCTTGGACAACTGCTTCAGTGCAATCAAGCGCAATCAGCACCCCTTTGACTTCCTGTTCAAGGTTACCGATTTGCAGTCCGCTGTTGTCGTAGCTTTCCTGCAAATACAAAGGGAAACGTCCTTCTAAATAGTCGATAAGTTGCTTGCTTTTCATGAGAGTTTTTTAGTAATTCCAAAACCGAATCCCCATCCGTAAGTGGAATGAATCGCTTCGTTGTATTTGGAATAGGTGTTGCTTACTTGTTTTCGGTATACCACCTTAAACATTCCGCCCCAACCGTTTTTCGCGATCCATTGAACCCCCATTTGTCCAAATACCTCAAAAGCCGATGAGGCGTATTCGTTGTTCTTTTCTCTCAGTTTTTCGTCGTTTTTTGAACCTAAGGTGGTGGTCCATTGGGTATTTTTCACAAATTGGTTGAAAATCATGGGGGTAATTCCCGGCCCAGCAAAAACTTTAAAGGCATTGCCCCAATGAAAATTCAAGGAGAGGGGCATGCCGATGTATCGGTAACGGTTTTCATATTGAAAGGTGCTGTCGCTTTGGGAATCCGAATAGGCATAGCGTTCACCGTTTTGTATAAAATTTAGCCCAATATCCAGGCGCATCCACCTTCCAAGACCCGTTTGCAAGCCTAAACCGTACGACCAAAGACGCAAAGGAACTTCGTTGGCTCTTTCACCCAGTGGCGTGTTGAGAAAATCAGGATTGGGGGTAAGGATGCGTTGGCTGTTAAACGAAAACGCTTCGAAACAAACTTGCGTTGGAGACTTGAGTTGTTCCCGTTTTGTGACCCCAGGGTTTCCGTTCATTTCCAATTGTGCAAAGCCGGGGATTAGTGCAACGCACATCAGTACGAATGCCATAATTTTTTGATGCATAGGTAAAATTACAAAAGAAACCTGAACAGCTATTCATCTTATCGGTCTGAAAACAGGCGCCTAATGAATGCATTTTATTCTAAAAAGATCAGTGCCCTAGCCTCTTGCCTATAAAAGTTCTGCTAGCATAAGCCAGCGGTTGGATTTTTCCTCAAGAATTTGAACCAAAGAACCAATGGTTGCGCCGAGTCTCATCAATTCCTCATTGCTATGGATTTCTTCTGAGAGTTGTTGCGTGAGTTGCTCCTTCTCTAATTCCAATTGCCGTATCTCTTCTTCCAGCGTTTTGAGTTCGAGTTGCTCTTTGTAACTCAGTTTTCGTTTTACCTCTTTTGGGGATACCTTGGACTTTTCCTCCGTCTTCGACGAAACGCTTGTTTTACGATGGGTTTTTCGGTATTCGCTATAATTCCCTAAAATATTGTCGATGGCCCCTCCACCTTTAAATACGAACAGGTGGTCGGTGATCTTATCCATAAAATATCGGTCGTGAGAGATCACCACCAAACATCCTTGGAAGGTTTTCAAATAATCCTCCAAGGCCGTCATGGCAAACAAGTCCAGATCGTTGGTGGGTTCATCCAAGATCAAAAAATTGGGGTTGGACATGAGCACTCTCAACAGTTTTAACCTTCGCTTTTCTCCGCCGCTCAGCTTTGATACAAATTGATAATGCATGTCTCGGGGGAATAAAAAGCGTTCGAGCAATTGTGCCGCCGATAATTGCCTTCCTTTTTCCAAGGGGATGAATTCCGCTACCTCCCTTACAATGTCAATGACTTTGGTGTCTTCCTTGAACTGGATCATGTCTTGGGTATAGTGGCCAAAAAACACCGTGTCACCAACAATCACCTTACCTCTTTCGGGGAGAACTTCTCCTAAAATTAGTTTTACGAAAGTGGTTTTTCCGCTGCCGTTATCGCCAACAATTCCCAGGCGTTCTTGCCGTTGAAAATTGTAGGAAAAGGATTCAAGAAGGGTTTTATCTCCGTAGGCTTTGCTCACTCTGTGAAATTCGACAATCTTGGTTCCAAGACGTTCCATTTTTACCAAAAGCTCCATCGAATCGTTATTGATTTTCTGCGCTGCCGTTTCTTTGATGTCTAAAAAGGCATCAATGCGCGCTTTTTGCTTGGTGCCGCGCGCCTTGGGTTGTTTTCGGATCCACGCTAATTCGCTGCGAAAGGTGTTTTGAGCCTTCTCGATGCTTGACACCAATTGTTCTTGCCGCTCCGCTTTTTTATACAAGTAGTAGGAAAAATTTCCATTGTATTTATGCAGGGATTTTTCGTCCAATTCTAAGATTGTGTCGCATACTGCTTCCAAAAAGTAACGGTCGTGGGTAACCATTAGTACCGTTGCCTTGCTCGAAGATAAATAGTTCTCTAACCATTCTATCATATCCAGGTCTAAATGGTTGGTGGGCTCGTCAAGGATAAAAAAATCAGCCTCGGCGAGTAACACCTTCGCCAAAGAAATGCGTTTTTTTTCTCCTCCTGATAAATCGCCCACTCGAGCTTTCGGATTTAGCTTTAAGATGTCGGTAATCTTGGCGATTTGCGCTTCAGTTCCCCACGCATTATTTACGGTAATTTGGTCGCTTAAACGATCAATTTCTTCCGAATAATTGTTTTCGATAGCGCGATTGTAGGCATTGAGCAATTGGTGATTTTCGTGCTTGTTATCCATAATAAGTGCTCCGACCATAGCATTAGGATCAAAATCTTCTGTTTGTTCCATCCATGATATGCGCTGTTCTTTTCGAAAGACGATTTGGCCATTTTCAGCGCTTTCAAGCCCACAGAGGCAACGTAGTAGGGTCGTTTTTCCGGCCCCATTTTTGGCAACAAGCGCCACTTTTTCACCTTGATCAAGACCAAAGGTTACATTTTGAAATAAGACTTTTTCTCCGAAGGATTTGCTGAGTTTTTCAACAGAAAGTACGTTCATAGAGCAGCTTATCGAAGTCGGTCCATGGAGTCCAGTAACATTTTATCGCGCAAAACGCCTCGGTACCCGAAAAAGCTTAAGGGAGCAGTAATACAAAGAAGGTAATATCCAATGCTCAACGAATTATTCGATGTTGCAGGCGACGCCGCGAATAGATAGGTACTCCAAACAACCAAGGCAAGTAATAGCCCTGCATTTAATAGCAGGGTAATGCGCGCTAAACCCAATTGTTTTTTGGGTGATTTATAGCGCATCAAAGTCAAGAATACGAGCGTAATCATCAACCCGCATAAAACATAAATTGGCTGATGCGTTACTTTTACCAAGCTCTCTTTTCCTTGGATTACTTGAAACGTTTTACACCCGAAAATGGAGATGTATTCGGTGGTTTTCGTGGTTGCATTCTCCATTTTTATAATACTTGGTCCGGAAAAAAAGAAACTCCACAAGATAATTGCTAAGCCGAAATATACGTTTTGGACTCGTTGTAGCATGAGGGTTAATTAAAAATTAAGGTTTTATTTTCCAGGTATGCGTCCAGAATTACAAGCGCGGCCATGGCTTGTACAATAGGAACTGCCCGTGGAACGACGCAGACATCGTGCCGACCCTTGGGATCAAGGGTTAAAAGTTCCCCTTTTTTGGAAACCGTGGTTTGTTTTTGCATTAGGGTCGCCACAGGTTTAAAGGCGACTCTGAAGGAAATGGGCATGCCGTTTGAAATGCCTCCCTGAATCCCACCCGAAAAATTGGTTTTTGTTGTAAAATCCTTCTCAAAGAGATCATTGTGTTCGCTTCCTTTCATACTGGCGGCATTGAACCCACTGCCTATTTCAAAACCTTTCACAGCATTTATGCTCAACATGGCTTTACCCAGTGAGGCATGTAGTTTATCGAATACCGGTTCCCCCAATCCCGCGGGCACTCCTTCAATAATTCCGCGAATACAACCCCCTACTGTATCGCCTTCCTTTTTCACGTTGTCGATGTGTTGCACCATTTGTTGAGAAGCGACGGGAGCGGGGCAGCGTACAATTGACGCTTCGATTACCTCAGTAGGGTAAAAGCCTTCTTGTTCCATTTTGAATGGCCCGATTTGGGTTACATAACAGGAAAATCGAACCCCTACTTTTTCTAAGATTTGTTCAGCTAAAGCACCGGCTACGACTCTGCACGCTGTTTCTCGTGCACTCGACCGTCCTCCGCCCCTTGGATCTCGGTGGCCATATTTTTGATCATAACTGTAATCGGCATGAGATGGGCGATACGACTCCTTGAATGTTTCATAATCTTTGGATTGTACATCCCTGTTTTCAATAACAAACCCTATTGGGGTTCCGAGGGTTTTACCCTCGTAAATTCCGGAGAGGATTCGAACGATGTCCTGTTCTTTTCTTGGGCTACTAGCCGCAGTTGAGCCGGGCTTTCTTCGATCTAGAGCCCCTTGAATGTTAGCCAAATTAATGCTTAATCCGGAGGGACAGCCTTGGATGATTCCTCCTATGGCTGGGCCATGAGATTCCCCGAAGGTGGTGAGTTGAAATACTTTACCAAAGGTTGAGCCGGACACAGGACAAAGTTAGGGCTTTTCTGCGGGTTTTAAAAAACGCAGATTACGCATTAAGCCTTCGTATCCTGTCCGGCTGATGGCGCTATTTTTCATCCAAGAATGAAAGGTACTCTCCTGGACTGTTTCCCAAGTTGCCAAGTCGAGGTCGAGGAATTCAAAGGCGGGTTCGAAACGCTGTTCCTGATGGGCCTTTGAAAATTTATTCCAGGGGCAAACATCCTGACAGATATCACAGCCAAAAGCCCAATTTTCCATTTTATCCTTAAATTCTTCGGGCAAATGCTGTTCCTTCAATTCGATGGTCAAATAGGAAATGCATTTCGATGCATCAATTTCGTAGGGGGCTGTTAGGGCTTGGGTTGGACACTCGTCCAAACAGCGGTTACACGTACCGCAATAATCGGGGAGGGGTGGGTCCTGTGAAAAGATTAAATCCGTAATAAGTTCTGCGATAAAAAAGAAACTGCCTTCTTTTGGATGGATTAAATTGGTGTTTTTACCGATCCATCCTAAGCCTGCCTTTTTAGCCCAAGCTTTATCCATAACAGGCGCAGAGTCGACGAAAACTCTCCCTTGGATATCCCCAATTTCTTCGCGCATTGCAAAAACAAGGGTTTTTAATTTGTCTTTAATGACAGTATGGTAATCTTCCCCGTAGGCATATTTTGAGATTTTTGGCGATGTTTCGGGTGGGGAAGCAGTCGGAAAATAATTAATCAGTAAAGATATAACGCTATTGGATCCTTCCACCAAAAGTTTTGGGTTGAGCCGTTTATCGAAGTGGTTTTCCATGTACGACATTTTACCCTGTCGCCCTTCTTTTAACCAGCGTTCGAGTTTGGGGGCTTCGTCTTCAAGAAAGCCCGCTTGGGAGAAACCGCAATAGAAAAAACCAAGTTCAGCCGCTTTGTTTTTTATGAACGATTTATAGCGATCCGCGTTCATGCTTAAAACAACCCGCCCTGAAAATAACCGAGGTCGCGCCCCAAATGTTTGTAGGTCTTTTCGGTGACTTTTCTACCCCTAGGAGTCCGCATTAAAAAGCCTTCCTGAATTAAGAAGGGTTCGTAAACTTCTTCCAAAGTACCTGCGTTTTCGCCGATGGCGGTGGCGATGGTGGTCAATCCGACAGGTCCTCCATTAAACTTATCCAAAATCACTTTAAGAATGCGAAGATCCATGTCATCGAGTCCATTTTCGTCGACATTCAGGGCTTTCAGCGCTATTTCGGTGATGTCATCGTCGATGGTGCCGGTGCCTTTGATTTGAGCGAAGTCACGCACCCTTCGCAGAAGGGCGTTGGCAATTCGCGGGGTGCCTCGGCTTCGGCTTGCAATTTTGTAGGCCGCAGTTTCGTTGATGGGAATATCCAACAAATTCGAAGAGCGATCCACAATGTGGGTTAAGGTTTGTGCATCGTAGTACTCAAGTCGCGAGTTGATCCCAAAACGTGCCCTCAGGGGCGAAGTAAGCAGTCCGCTGCGAGTAGTTGCACCAATAAGCGTAAAAGGGTTGAGGGTGATTTGAATGGTGCGCGCATTGGGTCCGCTGTCCAATAAAATATCAATAGCGTAGTCCTCCATGGCGGAATAAAGGTATTCTTCCACTACCGGGCTTAAACGGTGAATTTCGTCAATGAATAAAACATCCCCTGCATTTAAGTTCGTGAGAAGACCGGCAAGATCACCGGGTTTATCCAAAACGGGGCCGCTGGTAACTTTGAAGGCTACGCCCATTTCATGGGCAATGATGCTGGCAAGCGTTGTTTTTCCTAGCCCAGGAGGCCCGTGTAACAGGACATGATCCAACGGTTCGCTGCGCAATTTTGCCGCTTCCACAAAAACGCGTAGGTTTTCAACAATGGCGGGTTGTCCGGCGAAATCGCTCAGTGTTTTTGGGCGCAGTACTTTGTCGTACTCTTGATCTGAATTTTCAGATTGGCTTCGGTAATCGAACGAATCTTCCAAGGAGTCTAATTTTTATACAAAGGTATCAATCCTCCTGAATTGTCGTTAAATTGGACCGCAGCAGATGGGGAAATTAAACCGTGTTGGGCTTATTTCTAATTTAAATGGCTCAGCAACTTTTCAACGCTCGATTTTGCGTCACCGTAGAGCATTTCAGCATTGTTTTTGTAAAACAACGGATTGTTTTCTCCTGAATAACCGGCGCTCATGCCTCTTTTCAAAATTATAACTTTCGCTGCCTTCCAAACTTCAATTACCGGCATTCCGTAGATGGAGCTCGACGGATCGTCCTGCGCACTCGGATTCACAACGTCGTTGGCACCAATCACCATAACCACGTCGGTATCTGGCATGTCGTCATTGATTTCGTCCATTTCGAAAACTATGTCGTAAGGAACGCTCGCCTCAGCTAATAGCACGTTCATATGACCAGGTAGGCGTCCGGCGACGGGGTGTATGGCAAATCTTACGTTCTTCCCCTTTTTACGCAAGTTTTGAACCAGTTCGTAGATCAGGTATTGGGCCTTTGCTGTGGCCATACCATAGCCGGGCACGATAATTACTGATTTAGCCTCGCTTAGAAGTTGTGAGGCCTCCTCGTGATTTATGGATGTTACTTCCCCTTCCATTGCCTTTTTCTCACCACTTTGGCTCGAGCTACTGCCGCCACTTGCAAAGATTACGGAGATAAACGACCTATTCATCGCATGACACATGTGCATTGATAATATCGCACCTGAGCTTCCTACCAGCGCACCGGTAACAATTAACAAGTCATTACCCAACATAAATCCAGCGGCTGAGGCCGCCCATCCCGAATACGAATTCAGCATGGAAACAACCACAGGCATATCACCGCCTCCGATAGCCATTACGAGAACCACTCCAATAAAGCTGGCAATACCCGTCATAATTAACAAATAGGGCATGCCTTCCGAGGTATTGTTGGCAGAATAAAAGAGGACTCCCAAAGCGGTGCAAAAAAGGAATAAACTGAGATTCATCCACTGCAAACCTCGAAAGTTCCAGGGCTTACTTTGAACTTTACCGTCAAGTTTACCCCAGGCAATAATTGAGCCGGTAAAAGTGATTGCACCGATGAAAACTCCTACGAAAACTTCGACAAGGTGGATACTATGTTCCACTCCATGCATTTGTTGGGAAGGCGGGTCAAGGTACGATCCTACACCTACCAAAACGGCTGCCAGCCCAACAAAACTGTGCAAGATAGCAACCAATTGAGGCATGGCAGTCATTTCAACCTTTCGGGCAACAATTACTCCAATAACAGATGCGATTGATAATGAAATGATGATAAAAATGTGCCCTTCAACCTTCTCGCCCAAAACGGTGGCCAATACCGCCACCATCATTCCCACAATTCCATACAAGACACCTCGCTTTGCGCTTTCTTGCGAAGATAACCCGCTCAAACTCAAAATAAAGAGCACGCAGGCGAACAGGTAGGCGGTCGTTTGAATTTCTTCTTTTATAATAAACATAATTATGCAGCTTATTTTCTAAACATTTTCAACATCCTGTGCGTAACTAAAAATCCTCCAACAATATTGATGGATGCAACCAGTATTGCAATTGAGGCGATAATGGTCATGGTATTGCTCAAGTCATTGTTGGTTTGCAATAAGCCACCTACAACGATTATTCCGCTGATGGCGTTAGTTACCGCCATAAGGGGGGTGTGTAAAGCATGGGTAACGTTATTGATGACCTGCCATCCAACGAATATGGCGAGAACAAAAACCGTGAAATGCTGTATGAAAGAGGGGGGGGCAAATTTACCGACAAAAAGCAATAACAGCCCAACTACAATAAGACCAATCACCGTCGACATGGTTGCTTTCTTGGCGGCCTCTATTTCTTTTTTTCTTATATCGTCCGGGTTTGGTGCCGTCTTTTTTTCCGTTCCTCCGGCGCTTGGACTTACTTGCAGAGGGGCCGGCGGCCAATTAATTTTCCCGTTATAAGTGACCATTGCTCGCGAAATTACGGCATCTTCCATATCAATGGCGAATTTTTCAGCCTTCCCCATATCGTCCAATAAATGGCAGAGATTATTTCCGTAAAGTTGAGATGCCTGGTTGGGAAGTTGGTTCAACTTGCCGATTATGGTAACCCCGTTTTCCGTGGTGTAAACCTCCCCATTTTTCGTTAATTCGCAATTTCCCCCGGTTGAGGCCGCTAAGTCGACAATCACTGAACCGGGCCTCATCGCCAAAACATGGTAATCCATAATTAGCTTCGGCGCCTCCCTTCCGGGTATTTGGGCCGTTGTGACGATAATGTCTACCTCTTTTGCTTGTTCGAGAAATAAGTTCATTTCAGCCTCAATAAACTCTTTACTCATTTCTTTTGAGTATCCGGATGAGGTGGCACCATCTTCGTCAATTTCAACGGTGAGGAATGCGGCACCCATCGATGCTATTTGCTCGGCAACTTCTTTTCGGGTGTCAAAAGCCCGAACGATTGCTCCCAAGGCATTAGCAGCCCCTATGGCGGCTAATCCGGCAACACCGGCTCCGATAACTAATACTTTTGCCGGCTCCACTTTCCCTGCTGCCGTTATTTGTCCGTTTAAGAACCTTCCGAAATAGAAGGATGCTTCGATAATGGATCGGTAGCCCGCGATATTTGCCATCGAAGACAGAACATCCATCTTTTGAGCTCTGGAAATCCTGGGAATAGAGTCCATGGCAACGGCATTGACTTGTTGTTTTGCCAGGGCCTCCATTAAATGACCATTTTGTGCCGGCCATAGATAACTCAAGAGCACTAATCCCGGTTTCATTAAACTAATTTCTTCCAGACTCGGCTCTTTTACTTTAAGCACAATGTCCGAACCTTGATAGATTTCCTGTGCAGTCTCAACCAGCTGTGCACCCGCCTCAACAAAGCTTTCATCAGAAATATTGGCTTTTTGCCCTGCCCCTTTTTGAACCCTTACGTCAAAGCCCTGTTTTTGTAATCTTTTGATTGTTTTTGGGGTTGCCGCCACTCTCAGTTCATTGGGAGCTATTTCTAGAGGTATTCCGACTTTCATAGTGATGTGTTATAAGGAGGATGGTTAGGGGATAATTTTAGATTTTTAACCCAGCAATTAAGATATACGTAAAAAGGTTGTCGTTAATGGTTGCCATAGAAGTGGGTAACATTTCCATCACATACCATGGTTTAAGTCTTGGTTTTTTCAAAATCTGGGTGCAACGTTTGGTGGGACATCAATAAGGAAACTCCTGCAGATAAAAATCATAGCTACTTGCGGTTGTAATTTCAAAAACAGTGTATTCGCGGTGCAAATTTAAGAATATTAGCGGTCTATCCAAGGGCAGTTAAAAAATTATAAGGGGAGGTGAATTTTAAATTTTACATCCCAAAATTCCCTTATTCATCACCTTTAGTAAGGTTTTAGAATCTTATCGGTGATTTGACTAGCGCTTAGTGAAAAGACAAAAATTTCGTTGTGACCAATTGGAATTTTAAAAACGTTTTGAAGCGGGATATCTAATAATGAAGCCCAAAAACACCTTATTATACCTGCGTGGGTTATGATAAGGACCTTTTTGTGAGAGCGCGTTCGCAGTGCATTCAAAAAACGCTCAGCTCTCTCGAATAATTGCAATAAATTTTCTCCTTTGGGGGGCGAAACATGAACAAAATCAGCCATCCATGCATCGAGTTCGTCTTGGTTTATGTCGTTCCATTTCTTATTTTCCCAATTTCCAAAATGCATTTCCATCAAAGCATTTTCAAACAACGTATTATTCAACCTGAGTGCTTTGGCAAGATCTTTACATCTTTCGAGAGGACTGCAATAAACAGCATCAAAATCGGTGGGAAGTTGCTTTTTAAATTGTTGAACTTCCCTCGAAAAAGAATCAGCCAGAGGGACATCCGTTTGCCCGTAGCAAATATCCTTCCCTACAGCTACCTGCGTGTGACGAATTACATGAATCTCCATATGGCTAAGAAAGCTAGGAGGCAGACACATTCAGCAAGTTGTTCAACAGCTCCCAAACAATCCCCCGTGTAGCCCTCAATCCACTTGTTAAAATAGCGTTTTGACAAGAAGAAAAGCAGGATCAAAGGAAGAAGAGCATAACAAAATTGCCATTGAAAAAGGCACAACATGATTAAAGGTAACAACCCGAAGAAATAAGAACCGGCGATTTCTCGAACACCATGGGCCGTTGCTATGGGCTTCGCTTTACTGGTTTCATCTTCCCGCGTATAGGTTGCGGTAAAAACAATATTAATGGCGGTTAGTCTGGATAAGGAATGGTAAGAAATGAAGATAAGGGCAATAAGGCAGTGGTTCTTGGGCAGGGCAACCAATAAATTTGTCAATGAAGTGAATTTGAGCGCAAATAAAAACACCAATGCAATGACCCCGTAGGCGCCGATTCGACTATCTTTCATAATTTCTAAAATCTTAGCCTTTGTCCAACCTCCGCCGAAACCATCAACAGTATCGGCCAAACCGTCCTCGTGAAATGCCCCTGTTACCAGTACGCCCGCAAGAATGGAAAATACCGCCGATAAGGTGGGGTCAAATAAAAATGAACTTACCCAAAAGACACCGAATGAGACTCCTCCGACAATCCACCCAATTAAAGGGAAATACCGCGTAGCCTTATTGATGTACTCCGGGGAATGATCGATGTTTTTTGGACAGGGGATTCTTGTGTAAAACATCAATGCCGTAAAAAATATTCTAATTTCCTCTTTCATTAAACTTCTTTGTTACTGACCCCAGCGCTTTCAAAACTTGCCATATTGTTAAGGAAGGCAACAGCACTCTCAATAATAGGATAAGCAAGTGCGCAACCGGTACCTTCACCCAGGCGCATGTTGAGGCTTAAGACGGGGGAGACGCCAAGCTTACTTAAAATACTTTTATGGCCAAATTCATCGCTCAAATGGCAAAAAATCGCATTGGTTACAATGGATGGATTGATCTTATTTGCCACTAAAAAGGCACTAGATGCAATAAAGCCATCAACGAGAATTAGCATGTTTCTCTCATAGGCGGAAAGCATTGCCCCGCACATTTGCGCTATTTCGTACCCTCCAAATGTTTGCAATACCTCTCTTGGGTCCTCGATGTTTCCGTGAAAACTTTGGGCGGCCGATAGCACTTTAAGTTTGTGGGCCATTTGCTCATCGTTCAAACCTGTACCGCGGCCTATGCATTTTTCAACGGGCAAATCGCACAGGTAACTCATGATCATTGCTGCACTTGACGTGTTGCCGATGCCCATTTCCCCAAATCCGATAACATTACAACCATCGCTTGCGATTCCGTTAACAATCTCTTCCCCTTTCACCAAACTTTCAGCCAATTCTTCATGAGACATTGCTTTTTGGCGAAGAAAGCTTTTGGTGCCAAATCCAATTTTGGCATCAATCAAATGCGCATGGACGTCAAACTTGAAATTAACTCCGGCGTCCACTATTTTTAAGTCAAGTTGGTTCTGTTCAGAAAACACATTGATGGCGGCACCGCCTTGCAAAAAGTTCATCACCATTTGAAAGGTAACCGCCTGGGGATAAGCACTTACCCCTTCATTGGCTATACCGTGGTCGCCCGCAAAAATTACAATGGTCGGCTTATTGAGAACAGGAGAAAGGGAATTTTGCACTACTCCAATCTGTAAAGCTAATTGTTCAAGGGTGCCAAGTGACCCTAAGGGCTTAGTTTTGAAATTGATCTTTTGTTGAAGTTGGTCTGCAATGGCCATGTTCCTTGGTGTGAAATTTTTTGGTTTTTTAGACTTTGGCTAACAGCATTATGTTCGCGAGGAATTTACAAAAAATAGGAGGTGGCACCATCTTTACCATCTTTCAAATGAATTCCAAGGTGCTCCAATTTTTGTCGAATAAGATCAGCGTGCGAATAATTTTTGTCTACTTTGGCCTGTTGTCGCAGTTCGATGAGGATACCGAGAAGGTCATCGATTTTTTCGGAGTTGGCATTTTCGGGCCGCATACCCAAAACATCTCTCCAGAAACTGCGGTAAGTATCGGATAATTTTTCAACACTTTCGGCACTTATTCGAACAGGTCTTACAGAATCCGTCAATTTATGAATGATTTTACTGAACCCAAACAGTGCAGCAATCAGTTTTGCAGTGTTAAAATCGTCGTTCATGGCCTCGTAACAACTTTCAACGGTTTCCAAAACCTCCTTTTCTGTTTCCTCATCAACAGAACTTGTTGCAGCTGTAGAGTATGAATCTAAGACCTTATAACTTTCTTCCAATTTTGTCAAGGCATTTTCGGCTGCAATTAAACTTTCGTTGGAAAAATCAATCGTGCTTCCATAGTGGGCCTGAAGGATAAAAAAGCGAATTGTCATGGGGGAATAAGCTTTTTGCAATAGGCTGTGGCTGCCGCTAAACAATTCATTCAGCGTAATAAAATTACCCTTAGATTTCGCCATCTTCTGACCATTAAGGGTCACCATATTATTATGCAGCCAATAGTTAACAGGAGGCTTATCATAGGCTCCTAAACTTTGACAAATTTCCGCTTCGTGGTGGGGGAATTTTAAATCCATTCCACCCCCGTGAATATCAAAAGGGATTCCCAAATACTTACTGCTCATCGCAGTGCATTCAATATGCCAGCCGGGAAATCCTCTCCCCCATGGAGATTGCCATTGCATTAGGTGGTCCTTACCCGCCTTTTTCCACAGGGCGAAATCAGCATGAAATTTTTTTTCGTTGGTGCCCTCTAAATCCGCCCTGCTTGCGGCCAGGAGCTCTTCTAATACGCGGCCGGATAATTGACCATAATGGTAGCGTTGAACATAGGCCTGCACATCAAAATATACAGACCCATTCACCTCATATGCCAAACCGTTTTCAATTATTTTTGCAATGGTTTCGATTTGCTCGGGAATATGGCCCGTGGCGAGCGGTTCAATGGAAGGGTCTATAATATTTAAAGCATGCATCGCTTGTCGATATACATTGGTGTAATGTTGCGCTACTTCCATAGGTTCGAGTTGCTCTATGCGGGCTTTTTTTACAATTTTATCTTCGCCTGTTTCGTTGTGTTCATCTTCTAGATGGCCTACGTCGGTGATATTACGAACATACCTGACCTTGTAGCCCAGGTGGGTAAGGTAGCGGTAAATGACATCAAAAGTGATGGAGGACCTAGCGTGGCCTAAATGAGGTTCTCCATAAACGGTCGGTCCACAGACGTACATTCCAACCGCATTTTTTGCGATGGATTTGAAAACCTCTTTTTTTCCAGTTAGCGTATTGTACACGTATAAACTCATCGTCATTTCATTGATTTCTGACACTTCTGACAAATGCCTTCTGCCAGCATATTCAGTTGCAGAACGTTTAATTTTTCAAGTTCCCTTCTGTAGTCTTCTGGTAATTCAGGCAACTCAACAACGTCGTGGCAGGTTTTACACTTATAGTGAGGGTGAACATGCGAATCGTTTTGAGAGGAGTGTTTATCGAGTACATAACTCACGGAGCCGACAGAATCAATGAGTTTACATAAAATTTTTTTCTCGGTAAACGAATGAAGGATTCGATATAAACTTACACGGTTTATTGTTCCGCGGTACTTTAATTCTAATTGGCGATGGTTTAGGGCTATTTTTGACTGTATAAAATAGCTAAGCACCTCGCACCTGTGTTGAGTCACACGAAAGGAATTTTTTTTCAAGATTTCCTGAGGGTTTAACATTTTATATTTAGAATAATTTCCTAACCAATAGGTTTTCAGTTTCAAAGATAATAGACTTTGAGGTTTTAAAGGGTGTTTTTCCAGTAACATAAATTGGAAAAAAGCCAAGTATCCTTTTTTGTGGGTTAGGCAATTTGTTGTAACCCTTGAATGATGTTGTTGAGGTGCTGCTCTCCGTAGAGCAGGGTGAATTTTTTTGTTTCAGGGTTCTGCTGTTCTGATATACTTGCAAATGCTTTTGAATAAACTCTTTGGACAGGGGTATTCCGCAATCTAAGGCGATGCAATGTACCCACTGCTCAAATGTTAAAGGTACCATCTAAAGCTGATTTAACATAATGCAACAATGTTGCAAAATTAAGATTTGCGAGGAAGAAAAGCAATAAGGATTCCTTTAAGAATAATGAATTAATTTCGAAAGCTGATGGTAAAATGCGCTTGTGAAGGTTTTTCCCTTTGTTAGGGTTTCAACCTATCCGATCGACTCGATGCTGTTTTCAGTCCGTAAGATTTCCAAAAACTCGGCAAGCGATGTGTAATGGTAATCTGCCAGGATTAACTTAGGATTGCTTTGATGGGTTTTTTCGGGAATACAGACTACGGTCATTCCGGCTGATTTTCCGGAGATGACTCCGTTTAAGGAATCCTCCACGACCAGGCACTCGCTTGGTCGCAGTTGCAATGTCTTTGCCGCTTGTAAGTAAACCTCGGGGTGAGGTTTTCCATAGGTTAGGTGTTCAGCGGAATGCAGGGCCTGAAAATAAGGGCGCAGTTGTAATGCATCCAGCACCGCCTCAAGCAAGACTACGGGGGAAGACGTAGCCAATCCAACAAGAATTTTTTGCTTGTTCAGGTACTGCAATATTTCGTAAACACCTTCAAGCGCAAAAGGATTTTCTCGAATCAATGCTATCATTCGGGCCATGATTGCCTGCACAATCCTCTTCTCATCGGTTAGCTTCCAATTATGGATGAGGTTCCAATGATGCACCACCTGATCAATACGCAATCCCACCGTCTGCTGAAAATCGGTTTTTTCAAGACGACCACCTAGGGGCTCAAATACCTCATACATCGCAATTTTCCACAACGGTTCGGAATCAATCAATACCCCATCCATGTCGAAGATGACAGCAGCAAAGGGTTGACTCGATAATTTCATCTAGGTGAGTAGGATGCGTACTTTTTCAATCTTACGCTCGCTTGCTTGTTCTATGATCAAGGTAACATTGGGCTCCAGTTCCAAGGTTTCGTTAAGTTCAGGAATTCTTTCCAAGTGGTGAATAATTAGCCCCGCTAGCGTGTCGTACTCATCGGACTCGGGTAAAGGGATGTCGTAGGTTTCTTTTAAATAGTCGATATCTACACGCCCCGAGAATAAATATTCTGCGTCGCTAATTTTTTGTTCCAGCCAATCCTCTTTGTCATGTTCGTCGATGATGTCGCCAAAAATTTCTTCAATAACGTCTTCCAAGGTTATGATTCCTGCTGTGCCTCCGTATTCGTCGTTTACAACTGCGATATTTCCCGTCTGCTTCGAAAAATTTTCCAAAAGACTCTTTCCTGATCGCACTCCCGGGACAAATCCTATCGGTTTTAGAATCGACTTGATGCTATCGGGCTTGGAGAAAAAATCAAACGAATGAACGTAGCCGATGATATTATCGATAGAACCGCGGTACACTATGATTTTTGACAGCCCCCGCTCAATGAACAAATTTAGGGTGTTTTGCACCGTCTCTTCCAATTCCACCGCAACGATTTCTGTTCGAGGAATCATGCAATCGCGGGCCTTAACTTGGCTAAATTCCAAGGCGTTTTTCAAGATAACCATTTCGTGCTTGAGTTCTTGTTCGGGGGAGATGCGCGAATTAATTTCATCTACGTAGTGTTCCAAATCAATTTTAGAGAAAACCTTTTTTGAGGATTTCATTTTAGAGCCAGTTATTTTAAGGAGCAACAAACTTGTTAGCAGGATTAACTGGGTGGGCAGGTACAAAATGCCAAAAACAATGGCTAAGGGAATGCTTCCTATGTTTAGAATTCGATTTGGATTAATGGATGCGATGGCTTTTGGAAAAAATTCTGCTCCGATTAGAACAAGTAAAGTGGAAAGGACGGTTTGCATCACAAGGACAAAAATTTCGCTGTGTACCCCCCAAAGTTGCTTCGTATCTCCTATTAATAGATGACCGAAGGTTATTCCGTAGATTACGAGCGAAATGTTGTTGCCCAGCAGCATCATGGCAATCATCGTTGATTGATTTCGGTAGAAGAAGGCGTTAATTTTTCCTTGCAAACTGCCTTTACCCCGTTCTACTTCGACGCGCAAACGGTTGGATGAAAGGAATGCCTGTTCCATCCCCGAAAAGAAAGCAGAGCCAATCAGTGAGAGGACAAATAAGGTAAGGTAAACGTTTTCTCCCATCAGGTTAAATCTTTGCCAATGTCTGTGCGATAATAAGCTTGATCAAATGAAATTTTTGAAATCGATTCATAGGTTTTTGCTATCGCCAATTCTATATTTTTTCCATAGGAAGTAACGCTCAATACTC
>Ga0163212_1000352_pt1 | contig 20011 bp, 18 predicted proteins | sample Malawi_45m_30L_FD_113532 | JGI IMG/M metagenome (GOLD analysis project Ga0163212, IMG submission 113532) | Freshwater microbial communities from Lake Malawi, Central Region, Malawi to study Microbial Dark Matter (Phase II) - Malawi_45m_30L | ecosystem: Environmental > Aquatic > Freshwater > Lake...
CCCCTGACCCACACCCCAACAACAGATTCCGTTCAGACCCAACATCAAAGTTCCTGCAAATATCGATTCAGATCCGCCAGATCCCGCGGTCCCGAATTTCGCAGCAAACCCTCCGGCATCAGCGAATTCCGCTGCAAATGCCGCCCCGCAATCTCGGCTGCCTCCACACGATACGTGCGATGCTCGGCATCACGCAACAGCAGCCCGTCCACCGACTCGTAAACAATCAGACCAGTCAGCACCTGACCTGCCGACGTCTCAATCGATGTTGTCTGATACCGATTCGAAATGTCCCGATTAGGATCCACAATCGATGCAAATAAATCGGCTCGCGAAAATCGCTTTGAAACACCCGTCAGATCCGGCCCCAGTGACCGCCGACCACCATGACATTTTGCACACCCCAGACGCTCAAACAGAACCTCGCCACGCTTCACATCACCCTCATCCCACGGCACTGCATCAAGACTCTTCAACACAGCTGCCGCCTGCTCGCTTAAAATGGTCGGCCGGTAGTCCGGAAAACGGCGTTCCAGCCACTCTTGCCATAACTGCATCGACTCAGGCTGAACACGATAACCGGATTCACCAAACTCAAACTTCAATGTCTGCTCATTGTTGTTCTGCAGCAGCCGCATCACAGACTCCCGCAGACGAAACTCCCGCTTGTCACCAATTAAACGACGTGCACAGGACAACAGCGACCACTGCTCCGCTGCCTCGCGGCTGCGCGGCAGCTTCTGCAGCGCCTTCAAACAGGCCTCCACCGTATTCAGCTGCGGTGACTCAAGACCAGACACATATAGCGGCCTGTCAGCAGCTACAGGTCGCTCAGAAAGCACCATCAGCACCGCATCCCGGACCGAAAGATTGTCCAGCTGAGCTCTCAGAATCTGTGCATGCTCGGCTCGCTCAGACTCGCCTATCAAAAACACAATCTCACTGGTCCACTGATAGCCCGGATCCGATGCAATCGCGGAAAGTACGTTTTCAATAGCCCGAGGCACCACACCAGCAGGAACTCGGCCCAGATACAACACATGCCCGGGCAATCCAAAACCAGGCTGCTGAACCAGCAGCGAGGGCAAGGCAGGATCCACCTGGCACAATTGCGAGTACAACTCGCCCATCCGGTCGTCCCAGTTCGTATCCTGCTTCAGCCCCAGACGCTTTAGCTTCACGTCAATCCTAATCAACGCCCGGGCGCACCACTCTGACTCCTCCTGAGAACGCTCCAGCTCAAGGCGACTCAGAGCCGCCAGACAGTGAATGTCATCCTGCGGCAGACTCTCCTCCGTCAACTGCCCCAGCAAACGATCAAAGATGTCGCGATTCGGCAAAGCCACCATCGCAAACACCCGTATCAGTTCCCGATCCAGCAGCAGTTCACCCGTCGGAAACACTGCTGCCAGTTGCGGCACTAAAGGATTCAGATCCCGCTCCAATGGCTCCAGTGACCGCTGCGGACTATAACTGTCAAACATCACCGGACGATCCTTCTGCGGCCCCGTATCACCCAGAGCCAGTTGCAGGACTCGCACCGCCTCACGTCGCAACTCCAGCCCATTCGCCGGCTCTGCCAGCACCTGAACCGCCATTCGCGCAGCCTCTGCACTCTGCTCACCACCACGCTGCAGCAAACCCAGATAAAACCACAGCTTACCACGCTGATCCGCCAGACCACTCAGCAACTGCGAACGCTGGCCCGCATCCAGCCTTGACACCAGTTGCGCTGCACTCAGTCGCACCAGACGGTCAGCGTCGCTCAGCAGCGGCCGCAGCTCCAGCGACAGAAAATTCAAGACCGGAACTGCCGTCGCTGTGGAACATGCCTCCAGCGCTGACCGTCGCACAAAGGCATCCCGATCCCGCAGTAAACGCTGCAGCACAGACAATTCCGGCGACCCGGGTTTCGTACGCCCAGCCGCCCACGCCACCCTCGCTCGCACTTCCGCATCACCCGCCGACAACAATCCCGTCGCTGTCACCACATCCAAACCACCAAACAACTCAACCAGCACCTCAATCGCACGCATCCGCTCTGCAGACGATCTGGCACCGTCCGCTGCAGCAGCATGAAACGCATCTGCCGACTGCTGCTTCGCCAGTCCCACCCACTCCGCACGCGACCACGCCGTATTCGGCTGCCTCGCTGCCAAAACACGGTCCACCCCGCTGGCTGCTGCATCAACAGCAGATTTCTGACCGCTGTCCGTCATACGACAGGAAATGCGGTAAACACTGCCGCGAGTCCCCCGGCCACCAACACTCACATACAAACTACCATCCGGCCCCACTTCCATGTCCGTAGGTGCAAAACCAAACTGGTTCTGCCCCACAGCAAACTCCCGGGGCTCACTCACCCAGCCCGCCCCCTGACGCTGCAATGGCACACACAAAATTCGCCCCAGCGTCCAGTCCTGCACAAACAACGCACCCTGATACTCAGCCGGAAACTGATCATGCCGATAACACACCACGCCCGTCGGCGATCCACGACCAAGGGCTGCCGTCACCGGCGGCATATCGGGCCAGCTGGGAGGACGCTTCAGGCCAGCAGACACATAACCCGCGTTGCTGGCCGGAAGAACATGAAACACCTGTGTCGGAAGATACCACGGTAATGAAATATCCCGCTCGTCATCACTGTCCCAGGTAAAAAGATCTCCAATCACAGTAAATGCAAAGTCATACGCGTTCCGAAATCCATCAGCCACAATCTCACCACCCCGCAGCTCCGGCGAAAGACGCAGCAGCGTCCCCGAAACCGGCTGCCGAATCGGAGACGTGCTCGCCGTCGCATAGGCCGATGTCACCCCGGAAAAATTTCCGGCCATGACATACCACCAGCCGTCCGGCCCACGCTGAATCGAATGCACATGATGCTCTCCACCCGCTGCAATCTTCAGAAACACCTGCGGCGCGCCATCAGCACGATCATCCCCGTCGGCGTCGCGATACAGCAGCAGCCCGCCATCACCCGCACACAACAGGCTGCTGCCATGGAAATACATCCCCTGCGAACCCGTCGCCGGACCGTCAGCAAACTGCTGAAAACCATCCGCACGACCGTCGCCGTCAGCATCTGTCAAAATTCGCACGTAACCCGGACCCGAAACAACAACTCGCCCACGCGAATCAAGCGTGAGCGAGTGTATGTCGTGAGCCAAATCATCGTCGGCGTACAACTCAACCCGGAATCCCTCTGGAACTTTGATGCCACTGAACTCCTGAGCCCTGAGCCGGCTGCTGCCCAACAGCAGCACACAGCACAACAACAGCCGCAAACTACCCATGCCCAACTGCACCCAACGCTCGAAAAACATCAGAATCTTCCCTGATTCCATTTCCGCTTCCCCTCAATCACAGCCGACGAATGCGAATATTCCGCCACGAAACATCAAACGGGCCCGTGCCTGCCGCAATCCCATGCACCTGCAACCCAATGTGACCGCGGGGATGAGTCTTGTAGATCTCTTCATGAGTCAGATCGGCTACCGGCTGGTCATTGACCCAGGTCTGAATCCGCGACCCCTGCGCCAGAATCCGAATCCGATTCCATGCACCACTCTTCATCAGTTCGTGAGGCTTGCCACCCGACTTCGGCTCAGGAGACAACCAGCCGTACTGCGTCGCCTCGCCATACACGTAACCAGTAAATCCAGGTGACTTTTCCAGCTCCACCTGAGGACCATGAAAACGCCCCAGACCACCTTCGCCCTGCGGTCTGGTACCCGTCCGCGATTCCTCCGCAGCCACGTCTGCCTCCGTCTTGCCACGTGAACGAATCTGACAGCCGGAATTTAGACCATCATGCACACGCACCTCAAATGTCAGCTCAAAATCACCGTACTGTGCCTCAGACATCAGAAATGTGTTCGGACTTCCCTCCACAGTGACACCGTGAATCGCATCGTCCACAACCTCGTAAACGGCCCGACCATGCTCCGCTTTCTTCCAGCCCTTCAATGTCTTCCCGTCAAACAGTGATTCCCATTTTTCCTCGGCCCTCACGCTGTCGGAAACAACACAGCCACAAACTGCCAGCCCACAGCAGAACAGCAGCCTCGAAAACATCCACCTGCTCATAAACCCCTCACTGCATTAGTTAGATACATACGGCTAAGACGAACCATAAAACGAACTTACCACCAGGCTATGCAGGATAACGAAAGCGAGGGAATTACGCGAGCAATCACGTGGGAGACTCTGGCTCCACAGGGACTGAAAGCTCCCGTTCCCGCTGCCCCCGTCGCAAAAAACCCCGCGCCAGAAAACGCCCCGCAGGACTAGCCAGCAATGCCGGTTGCAACACCAGATTACCAACCAGACTGGCCGTCAGCATCGCCGTCATCATCATCCCGAATTGCCGAATCGATGCGAAATCATTCACAAACTGAGTCGCCATGCCCAGCCCCAGCAACATCCAGCTCTGATAAATCGGACGAACACAAGCCCGCCACGCCAACAGCACAGCTCGCGATTCACCCAACCCGCGCCAGATCCCACTGCGAAACCACACCATGAAGTGAATCGAATCATCCACCGTCACCCCGAGCGCCACACACGGGGCTATCACCGCCCCCACATTAATCGCTGTTCCCAGCCATCCCAGCAGCCCCAGCACAATCAAAGTCGGAAACAAACTTGCCAGACCCACCAGTACTCCACTCGATGCCGTTCGCATCGCCACCACAATCGCCCCAACAATCAGCAGAACATCCGTGCCCAAACCCAACACAAGCCCATCCACCAGCGACCGCCGCGCCCGATAAATTACCGGAGCCACACCAGTGCACAGGACCTCCACACCCTCGGCTCGCTCCCCCTGCAGCAGTTCGCCCGCTATCGTCCGAATTCGCTGCACCAGCCGATTGTAGTCCAGCTGGTCTGCCTTCCGCAGACGCAGACTGATCCGCCAGAACTCATCCCCACCGTCAACCCCCAAAAAACCCGATTCCAGCAACTGCTCACGCTGCTGCTGCAAACGTTGATTCATGCCCGCACGCTGCAGCACCCCCCCCGCAGAGCCCTCCAGTGACGGCGCAAAACTCGCTATCGACAAGGCACCGGAAACACTGTCAATCGTCAGACACTCCAATTGCAGACGTCGAGTCAGCTGCAGTCGCTCAAATCCACTCAGACGACTTACCTCCGGAAATCGCAGCGCCACCTCACAGGTCGTCAGATCGGCCAGCCGGTCCTCAATCCACGCCCCCATCCGCAAAACCTCAGCATCCTCACGAAACTCCTCCAGCAGACTCATCGAAATTTTCAGCCGCAGCACTCCCGGTATAGAAGCCACCATCAGCAGCAGGCACGCCCCCGAAATTAAACCCGCACGCCGTACCACAAATTCACCAAATCGAACCCAAAACACCGGCAGCGGGGCATCGCCCGCCTCATCAGCCGCCTCATCAGCCGGCAACGTCCCGCGAACACCGCGAACCGCGATCCCAGCCAGTGCCGCCGGCAGCCACAACACCAGCAATAACCAGCTCAGTCCAATCCCGACCGCAGAGAAAAAGCCAAACTGCTGCACCGGCTTCAGATCGTTCAGACAGATTGACAGCAAACCAGCTGACGTCGTCGCAGCTGCCAGCGCCAGAGGCAGCCACGCACATTCCACCGCTCGCACGGCCGCCTCCTGCGGGCCACGACTGCGCAATGCCTCGGTATAATAGTTGCACATGTGAATGGCACCGGAAATCCCCGCCGTATACACCATCGGAATCATCGAAATCAGCAGTGAATTCATCGGCACACCGCAGATCCGCAACACCGCCAGACTCAACGTCGCACTGTAAAAACCAGCCGCCAGAACCATCAGCACCACCCGCCACTCACGCAAAGCAGCCCACGCTATCCCCAGTGCCGCGACACAGCTGAAGACAATCGCTCGAGACATCGATCGCGCACTCGCCGCGTCCAGCTCCGCATTCACCACCGGAGCACCCGCCCAGCACACGTCCCGAAATGGAACTCCGCTCCCCTCCAAAAGGTCACGCACGCGAGATAACGTGCCATGAACGTCTGCTCTCGCCTCCGGAGTCAGCCACAGCAGCACACATGTCAACCGCCCGTTCCGACCAATCAGCGTTCCCGACAGTCGCCGAATTGCCTCCTCCCGCTCCAGACTCAACGGCGCTCTCTGCATCTGCTCAAGCACCGATCGTCCACTGGAAACCTTTCGCACCACTGCCGCAGAATCAGCCGCATCCGAAATCCGAGCCTTCAGGACAGCTCGCTCAAAACGATACAGCCGCTCGTCCTCCGACTCACAACCCTCCCACGACACCAGTACAAACTCGTCGTTCCCAAATAACCCCTGAAATCGCTCGTACTCAAATGTCTCCGGATACCCCCGCGGCAGCCAGTCCCGCACCTCGTTCTCGCTGTGCCCCAAAGTCGACAGACCCAGTACTGCCACCACAGGCAATAGACCCCAGCCCAGACGACTTAAAAGCACACGATATCGACTGAAGATAAACTGCCACACTCCGCTGGATCTCCCGACTCAGGCAACCCACAAAAAAACCGCGGCTGCATCCAGCCGCGGTTTCAGTTAATTCGTTGCTCCGGCAATCTGCTGTTCGGCCAACAGCAATCACCCGAAACACCCCAGCTCCTCACTTGTCGGCCGGCTCACTCTTTGCACCCTCGCGAATCGCAAATACGCGATTACGATTGGCAATGAACAAAGTGTCGTTGGCTACCACAGGAGTCGTGTAGACAGAAGAGCCCATGTTCACTTCGCCCAAAATCTCCTGCTCCTGCGCCAGACGAAATACCGTAATATCCCCATCCTCGTCCCCCAGATACACCTTGTCCTCAACGATCAAAGGAGACGCCCAGCTGGCAGCAAACATGTCGTAAGTCCAGTGCGGCTTCCCTGTCTTCGGGTCCAGGCAGTGCACCAGTCCGCTAAAGTCCGACACAAACAACAGATTATTTTTGATCGCGACAGTGCCGCACGTGCGATGCATCGTTGTCTCGAAATTCGATGGATCAGCACCGACATAATGCCAAATCGCAGCCGAATTCGGATTCTCACGCTCAAAGTCACCTTCCTTATCCACCAGCGCCTGGAGACGCTTGTGAGCAATCGGTGTCTTCGGCTCCTTCGAATTGTAAACCAGCGTCGGACTCACGTCACCACGCTTCGTCGGATCAATGCACCACAGATGGCCCTGACCCTCGCCATGCTCAGGGTCCTCGCCAACTCCCACGTAAACCAGTCCGTCATACACGACCGGAGTCGCAATCAGGTGATTGCGAGTCGCTCGGCCACCCAGCAGGTAAATCGAATCCTTCGGATTACAGTCAAACTTCCACAGCAGCTCGGCCTTACCATCCCGACCCTCAGCCAGAAAGCTGTAGGCATAACCGTCACCACCACCCATGATCACCTGAGCCACCCCGGCAAACTCTCCGTATGCCGGTGAAGACCACTGACCATGCAGCACATTCGCCCCTGGCGAATTGTCACGCCACAATAATTTGCCCGAGTTCTTGTCCAGACAGATAAAGCTGGGAGCACGCTCCTCAGGGATCGTAATGTGACTCTCATCAACGCCGTTGCCCGTGATCACAAACAACAAATTACCAACCACCGTCACCGAACAACTGCACATGTTGTGCTGAGAAACTCCCAGATCCTTCATCATGTCCACCAGCCAGATCACGTCCGCTTCCGTCTCGGCCGTTTCCTTCTCGTCCACATAAGGACTGTCGTTCTGACCGTCACGAAAACCTTCAGTATCCAGACACACCACCGTACCACGGCTAGTCACATACCACGCTCGCTCACCATCCACATAAGGCGAACAGCAAATACCCTGATGCGGCCAGTCATGCACTCGACCAGTCGGCAGCTTCTCATTGCTGTGCTGCCACAAAAACGTTCCAGTCTTTTCATCAAAACACACCAGACAGCCCAGGTCCACACTGCTCGGGTAACGCTTGATATACCCGTTGCCGTTGTTCGTGCCAATATACACCTTGCCATTGGCCACAACCGGGTTCCCATAAGTCTCGGAACCAAGTGGCATCGACCACAAAATATTCTCGCCCGACTCCACGTTCCACTTGATCGGGATGTTTTTTCCCTCCGGAGTATTATTGCGGCCGTAACTGCCACCCCACTGCGGCCAGTCCCGCTTGCCCACTTCCATCTTCGAAATCCGCTCCAGCGCAAGCTTCGTCGGATCCTCAGCCGATACCACACCCACACCCACACCCACACCCACAGCAGACGACAGCCACCCGCCAGCCAGCATGCCGGCAAGGACAGCCCTGAAGTTCAGACTCATCGTTGATCGATCCTTGTCAAAAAAACCACAGTCCGGTGAATCATCGCCGTACACTGCAGATGCACTCACTTCTGATTTGCAGTCACCGCCACATTGTCCACAAAATACTCCGCGTCCGTCGCGTTGCCAAACAGACCCGGACTGCCCTGCAGATTCGGAACCTCATCAGTTGCCACTATCTGCCACTCCGCCGGCTCCGCCTCTCCACGCTTCCAGACCTTGCCACGCAAGGTCACCTTGCCGGACTCGGTCTCACTGCGAAATTTCATCGTATACCACGTGTCCGCCTGCCAGGTGAAGTCCATCGTCTTCGCAAAACGCAGCTCCAGACGAGCTGTCCAGGAACGAATCTGCAGCCGCTGAGCCCCCTGGAGGTCCAAAGTATAACGCTGGTTAATCAAACCCATGTCAGGCAGACGATCGCCCTTCTGAGTCGCCTTAAAGTCGGCCTGAATCGTGTAGTCATGCAGATTCGTCCAGCCCAGCCACGCCTGACTGCGAGTCCCCTTCGGAATGGTACTCACCTTCGCCAGACCCTTCTCGCCGTCCAGTGGAGCCGGCTTGTGACGATAATCCGCACCAATCCACACCGGCGGAACCTTCTCGTCCGCAAAATCAAAATTCCACGGCAACGACGGAATTACACGCAGACGAGCCTTCGCAGATAACTCGCCCGCCCTGGCCGTTAACACCACTCCAGACACCCCGGATGCCGGCGCTGCATAAACCAGATCCGCAGAGACCGCACCACCACCCTCCGCAGTCACCGCAGCACCCTTCACAGGCCCCAGCAACTGACCAGCCTTGTTGTAACCCAAAACACGCAGCTGCAGCTTCTCACCCGGCTTCAAAATCTGCTCAGTGGGAGTCAGCAGGACCTGCGCAACCTTGCGGTCCGTCAAGGCAGCCTCGCGAGAAATCGCTGTAACTGACGGCTCCGACGCCGCAGCCTTTGCACCACCAATACAGTACAAAGCCTCAATCGTCGATAGAAAAATTCGACCGTTGGATGCTGCAGGTGAACCAAACACCTCCTCACCCTGGGCCAGACGCGCTTCACTCACAACATCTACACCCTTCTCAGTCGGCTGCAAAACCCAGAACCGACCCGTGTTCTCCGCTACATACAACTTGCCGCCAGCCACCATCGGACTGCCAAACATAATCCGACCCAGCTTTTTCTGACCAACAAGCTCACCCGTCTTCGCATCCAGAATCACCAGAGCCGCACCGTCCTCGATGAAATAAATGCGGTCGTCCAGCTTCACCAGTGAACTGCGACCCAAGGCTCGCTTCTGAGCCTTCCACAGCAACTTGTCCTCTGTAATGTCACCCTCAACGTTGCCGTCAAACGCAAACACCGCACCAAGGACGTTCGTGTCGCTGGAATTCTGCTCAGCATGACCCGCATAAACTATGCCCGCAGCATCCACCACAGGAGTTGAATTGATGCCGCGAGTCGATGCCTGATACTTCCAGATCACCTTGCCCGTTCGCGGCTGAACAGCATAAATCGCCCCGTCAGCAGCACTGAATACCATGGCAGCCTGACCGCGAAATGTGGTGAACACCGGAGTCGTATAGGTGGTGTCCTCCGGACGCACGCGAGTACTGATCAGCCAGCGGGCAACACCCGTCTTTTTGTCAAAAGCAATCATCCGATGAGCCGGCACAGCGGTTTCACCCCAGCCCGTCATCACACCGCTGATGATCACAGTGTCCTCAAACACTACCGGGAAATTTGTACGACCGCCATACGTCGACAACATCCCGTACTCCTCGCTCATGGAATGCTCCCAGATCGTCTTGCCGGTCTTGCCGTCCAGACACTGGAATACACACCCCAGACCAAGTACGAAAACTGTGTCCGTCTGAGGATCAGCAACAACACTCGACCAGCCCACTCGCTCAGCAGGGGCGTCCGACAAATAGATGTTGTGCACACTCTCCCAGATCAGCTCACCAGTCTTTGCGTCCACACAGACAGTCTTCTCGCCCTCCTGAGTCGTCTCGGGGAAAGCTCGGCACACAAGGTAGACACGATCATTCATCACCACCGGAGTCGCCCGGGAGGCATACTCCGCCCGACGCCACAACAGGTTCTCGCCCTTCGGTGACCACTTGTCCGGCAAACCCGCCTCAAATGAATGACCGTCATTGTTCGGACCACGCCAGTACGGCCAGTCTTCAGCCAGCACCACGCCCGAGAATAACAGAAACGCTGCCACCAAATTCCTGATCATAACTTAGCCCCCTCCCAGAGCCGGTCAGCCTGCCAACTCGGCTAATCATTCAGCCAATGACCATCAGCAGCCTCATGCGGCTGCCGAATTCTTTTCAAAAGCTCAACAAATGCACACAACTCAGACTCAGTCAAATGACCAAACTGCTGCCTGTGCATCGATACCACACGATCCGCCATCGAATCCAGCAACTGAATACCAGACTCAGTGATCGCAATCTCCACGACCCGCCTATTCTCGGTGCGCCGCACCCGAATGACAAGATGCCGGTCCTCCAGACGATCCAGCATTCGAGTAGTGTCCGGACTGCGAGAAATCAGGCGACGCCCCAATGCCAATGTCGGCAGCGAACCCGGATGCACAGCGCGCAGCAAACGCAGAGCATTGTACTGCTGAGCCGACAACTGATACTCACCAAACACCGACTCCTCAAGCCCCTTCAAACAGTCATAGGTCCGCCACAGATTCAGGAATGCCTCCTGCTCCGCAGAATCAAATCGCACCGACCGCTTGTTCGAAGAAACCGCCATAACCCTCAAGCATCGACGTTGACACGAATATTGTCAAGACAGCCAACACCTGCAGCAGCCACGATCGACACAAAAGAAAACCGGCCGGGGACCCAAAGGCACTCCCCGCCCGGTTCAAAAACAACAGCATTCCCCCAAGGAAAACTGACTGTTACTGAGCAGATACACAGTACAAATGACGGCTGGAACGGAAAAAAATCTGACCGTTGCTGATCGCAGGAGTCGCACTGAAGTCCTCCTGATCCGCAGTCAGACGGTTCTTCGCCAAAACCTCCAAAGACTCACCCGGCTTCAACACATAAATGTCGCCCGCACGATTCACATAGTAAATCTTGCCGTCCCCCAGAACAGGCGACGCATAGTCCGAACCACCACGGCCACCACCAAAACCTCCTCGACCACGACCACCACCCGGAGCACCCGGAGCACCACCAGGAGCACCACCCGTCAAACGCCCCTGAAAGATCTCCTTCCCGTCCGCCGCATTCACACACTTCACCAAACCACCGGAAATCAGGTACATGCGACCTTCGTAAAGCAGCGGAGTCGAAAAGCGGTTGCTGTCATTCCCGTTCCACAGCACATTGCTGCCACTCACATCACCCTTGCCACCCGCTCGAATCGCAATCGAGCCACCACCACGGCCCTCAACCGCATAAATCATCCCGCCGTCAATCAGCACACTCGAATTAAACTGATCCGTCTCCATCGCTGAACAATACCAGCGAAGCTTGCCCGTCCCCGGATTGATCCCCCAGATCTCATAAGGGGCGCCAATCACCACATCCGTGCGCTGATCATCCACTACGCTAAGAGCCGGGGTCCCCCAGACATTCCCCAATGAATCCCCCTCAGCCTTCCACAGCTGACGACCACTCTCTGAGTCGTATCCCAGCACCGCACGCGATTCCGGACCCGCCGGAACAATCAGGACCTGACCAGCCAGAATCGGACTGGATGATGACCCCCAGGCACGGTCATCTGACCCTGTCCCAGCCGATGCCTTCCACAACTCCTTGCCATCCAGATCCCAGCAGTAAACCCCCGACTTGCCGAAAAACGCGTAGACACGCTTGCCGTCAGACACCGGAGTATGCGATGCATAGCCATGCTCAGGAACGCCCATCCCGCTGTACTCGTCCTCTGGCAGCACAGCGTCAATCATACGCTCCCACACCACTTTGCCGTCCGCACGGTTCACACAAACCATGTGACGCTTCAGCGACCGAATTTCGCCGGCGTCCTGACGACTCACACCATACCCGGAATAACAGGTGACAAAGACCCGCTCACCAACCACAATCGGACACGAAACCCCGGCCCCCGGTAACGCTGCTGTCCATTTCAGGTTCTTCCCCTCTCCAAACTCCACAGGCAGCGGCTCTGAATCCAAACTGATACCGGTGCCATTCGGACCACGAAAACGAACCCAGTCAGATGCCACTACGTCGGCAGCCAACACCAAAAAAACCAGCCCCGCAACCATCATCAGCTGCTTCCACCGCCTGCCAGTCAGCATCACCGTACACTCCCTGCAAAAAACATCCGCCAAACGAAATATCGCCAACAATTCAAGACAATCTCAGCGTGGCAAAACCGGGCGCACTGGCACGCCACCACCTGCACCACCACGCCCCGCAGGACGACTCGGCGGAACCGGCTGCAGTCGACGCCCCCCACCATCACCAAATGGCTCGCTTCCGCGTCGAACGCCTCCCCACGATGGACCAAACCCCGGCAGACGCCCTATTCCAAAACGACCTCGCGAAAATCTGCCGGGTACACCACCAAGGCTTGGTGGACCCACCGGACCACGCCCCCGGAAACCTTCACGATTCATATCAGGACCGCCAAAGCCCGGTCGGCCGAAGCCCGGACCGCCAAAGCCGGGGCCTCCGAAGCCGGGGCGACTCGGCCGATTGCCAAAATTCGATGGGCCAACGTCACGAAGGCCACCATCACGAGGGCCACTGTCTCGAGGACCACCGTCACGCGGACCGCCATCTCGAGGACCACCATCTCGAGGACCGCCATCTCGAGGACCGCCATCTCGAGGACCGCCATCTCGAGGACCACCATCCTGCTGCTCCACAACGGTCAACGACGAAGCTATGCAGCTTTCACCCGCCAGAATCAACGCTGCACACAAACCCAGTTGCCTGAATAACATCGCTACACTCCCGTGTGAGTGTCACAACTGAACGGTATGCTCGGAAAACAGCGAAATGCCCCTCTGGGATTCGAAAAATCCGGGAAAATGGCGATGCAATCCAGAAAATAAAGCCAGCTACAGACTTGTTGGGTCCATCAATTCAACCGAATTGCCCGAAATGTCGCTGATGTAGACCGATCGAGTCCCGTCGCGATGAGGCTTCAAGCCAGGATGAGTCGTTGCTTTTGCCGACGTAAACGCAATGTGCGGCGGATGATGCCCCGGCAACACCAAAGCCAGATGAATGTTTGAGAATTTCAGGAAGGCCCACGTCGCATCCTGATAAACCACCTCGCAGCAAAATTCACCACAATACCACGCGACAGACTCGGCGATATCCCGCACCTCAATCGCCACGTGATGCATTGAATCCAGTGTGCCCGTCATTTCAGAAATCCTCCCGTAAAAACGGCAGCGATCACGCCCGCCGCAACACTGACAGCCCTGCACAAATTAGCCCTGCACAAACACCAGCCGAACTGCCAGAGCCCAGAACAGCGATCCCGTGAGCCTGTCCAGCCACCTGCTCAGCCCCGCATGCCCCTGCAAAAAAACACCCAGACGGCCTGAAAAAAAACCAATTAGACTGAACACCAGCACTGCATTCAGCGTGAACAACACGCCCAACAACGCCAACTGCTGCTCACGACCACCAGTCCGATCATCAACAAACTGAGGCAGAAAGGACAGAAAAAACAGAGCCACCTTGGGATTTACGGCATTCGCCAGCAGTCCCCGCAAAAACCAAGCCCAGCCGCCAGAAGCATGCTGCTGACCAGAATCAGCCGACCCCACGATTTCAGACGCCGCCACGTCCGGTAATCGCAGCACGCCACTACTGCGCAGGGCCCCCCAGCCAATCCAAACCAGATAACCAGCACCCATCAGCCTTAACACACGAAATGCCACCGGCGAAGCCTGCAGCAGTGCCGACACTCCAAGGACAGCCAGTGCAGTATGCAACAGACAGCCGGTGCCACACCCAACCCCAAAACCCACTGCCGCACGCCAGCCACGCGATAAACCCAGACTCAGAGTAGCCAGCACGTCCGGACCAGGCGAAACCGTAATCAGAAACGCAGCCACCAGAAAACGCAACAGTTGTTCGAGCGACAGATACATGCAGTTGCCCGCTCAGTCAGAAGGCAAAGTGCTCACCGACGAGCATTGATGACAGCCAGTGAAGACTGAACCATCCGTCGAGCCTGAACAGCACGCTGTATCACATTGCAAAAGGCCGCAGCATCAGCCACTCCCGACAGGCGCAGCAGCGTCTGACCACCAGCGGACTTCAGCCGGATATCGGCAGCCCGGTAAAAATTCTGCCCCGGCAACTCGTCGATCACAACCGAATCAACGTCACTCAGATCAACCGATGATGTTCGCTGGTTGCCCAGGGAGGACCAAATCTGCATCGAACGGTTCGTCAGAATGTAACGAGCACCCAGCAGACGAGCAAAAAAGAGCAGGGCACCCAACGGTGCCATCAGCGGACCAAACAGCAGATACGAAACTGGAATGCCGGAAATCCGCACCGGAATGCTGCACATCAGCCGGCCAATCAAACGGCCCGCAGAACTGGCTGCCACCGAAGGAAACTCGGTCATGATCCGAGCCTCTGTCGTGGAACTGACACCCGCAATTGCCTGAACTGCCATACCCTGGACCCGCCAGTACTGTCGAAAAACATGACTGCCAAAAACCTGTCCGCCCCATCAAGTCTACCGCTGACGGACACAACAGACAACCAGGGATAGGTGATTCCGGAACATGACCACTTACCGGAATCTTGAAAAAAACGACGGCTAAACGCTTCTCACACGCCCAACCGCATCCCCCGGCCACCTCCTGCACGGAAAAATTGACATCACCTGCCCCAGTTCATTGCCGTAATGCTCAACTGCAGCACCGTTGCAGAGACACCCAGCTGAAGTACGGCACCTGAACCAGACTCACCCACCGATAATGCCGCCAAGCAGCCACCATCATCCAGATAATGGTCACCTAAACCACGAGAATATCCACCGCAGCCCACGGCAGGTTTCGCAGCCCAAACTGAATCGGAGTAAAGGTCAGATTCGCCACCAAATTGATGGCGAACGGCAACCCCACAAACACCGGCACTCTTCTACCCGAGGCCTGCACAAAGAAGAACCCAAAACTCACCAGGATGATCGGGTAAAGAATCTTCCAGATCAGCCCAATGGCGCGCGGAGCTGGCGTCCAGTCGGGTTTTAAAAGCGAGTTGTACCAGTCAATCCAGGGCATGAGTTGAACAACTGGCTACAGGTAAGGATCTGCTCAGCATGCTCCACCATCCGCCGGTTTCATGGAGCCTGAACCCGGTCCACCCTAATCGACTCAATCTCAAGCCTGAACGGCCCGGCCTTTTTGTCGCTCAACGTAAAGCCCACGGCGCTGATCTCTTCCGGATTCACCGCACCAGCGCTCTTAACAGACCTGCCGAACGAAGTGGCCTCGAACTTATCGAGCGGGACTTTAACTTCGATCCATTCACCCTTCTTCGTTTGCACCGTCGCCCGATACGAAAAGGCGATCCGCGGCTTATTGAGGTAAAGGTTCAGCAGATACTCCCGGCCATCGCCTCGCACTTTGGCAACCAGCAAATCGCCTTTCGACAGTTTGAGAATCCTCGACCTGGAACGCACCGAGGCGAATCCGCCGTTATTCTCCAAAGACAGATTGCCAAAGAACTCCATCGTCTGCCTGTTGGTAATCTTGAACTGCCCCTCGGAGACGCCGCCCATCACGCCGTCATTGACCGTCTGCCAGTCCTTTGCAGAATCGGCTCCGCCCGCGCCAAACAAGATCTGTGAGGTATCATCGGCCATGGCGAACGATCCGAAGACCAGAAAAATAAAAGCTGCCGAGGCACTGTTCTGACTGACCATTCTCTACTCCTGATGCGTTAATCCAACACTCTTGAACGAATCATCCCTTTGCCCTTGGGTCCCACAGCCTTGAGCACGGACGCAGCTAATTCTTGTAGGAATCTTTCCTCCGTGCGGCACACCAGCGGAAAAACAATCCGAGTCCGGATGTGGTTCGGCCCGGCAAAGTTCCGTAAGCAAAGCCGAATCTGCTGATCGGCCCTGATTCATTGACAACAGCCATGATCCGGGCCGGTCTTAACCACCACATCCCGATGGCCCACCCGATCACTGCCGCAACTTCACCAGATGCAATTCGGGTGAACGGCGACCACGCCGCGATTAAGCCCAAAAAAAATTGCTCCAATCGCTGCAAGGCCACTGACGCCGCACTAAACACGGTTTCACCTTCCCTCAGTTTAATCCGAGTGTGGTCGATAATATACCCGGGAGGGGGCGTCCTTGCGGTTTTACCGACCGACGACCATGTGAAGTTCAGCACCGCCTGCCTGGCAAGGAAGCGTCGCATGGTTTCAGCAGTTTGTTTTCGCCACGTCAACATCCCATTCCTTGATTTCAACACCACCGAACCCTGTTTTCTGCTTTGACAATCGATAACATTACAGCGTCATACTAGTCGCCGAGAACTCTTTGACCAACCACGAGTCCCCACAAATACGATGACGCCACTACAACTCAAGACTCCTGCAACGTCAAATGGACCCGTCGTGCTGTTGACGGGGGCGTCTGGCTACGTTGGCGGTCGATTAATTTCGCTGCTCGAACGACAACCCGTAATTCTCCGATGTCTGGCTCGGCACCCCGACAAACTGCGTGCATCTGTAACAGATCCTGGAAGGGTCGTGCAGGGAGATGTTCTCGACGCAACATCATTGGATGAAGCGCTGGAAGGTGTCCACACCGCATATTACCTCGTGCATCTGATGTCCGGCTCCAAAGACTTCGAGAAAGAGGATCGGCAGGCAGCATCGAACTTCGCGAGGGCCGCAAAAAAAGCTGGGGTGAATCGAATCATTTACCTTGGTGGCCTCGGCGACGACTCAGAACCAAAACTCTCGCCGCACCTGCAAAGCCGTCACGAAGTCGGAAGAATTCTGCGAAACTCAGGTGTGGAAACCATCGAGTTCCGGGCCGGGATGGTTATCGGAGCGGGCAGCACGTCCTATCAGTTGATGAAGTCGCTGACGGATCGCCTCCCGGTCATGCTCTGTCCCCGCTGGCTCGCCACAGCAACACAACCGATCGCCATTGACGACGTGCTGGACTACTTGCTGGCAGCGAAGGATTTGCCCACGGGCAAGAGCCGCACCTTCGAGATCGGTGGACCGGATGTTGTCACCTACGGGGACCTGATTCGAGAATATGCCCGACAAAACGGCCTGCGGCGCTGGCTAATCTCCGTCCCTGTTCTGACTCCCTATCTCTCCGGACTTTGGCTGGCCCTTGTCACGCCCGCCATTTACGAAGTCGGTCGCCACCTGATCGAGGGGCTGAAGAATCCCACGGTCGTTCGTGATAAGAAGGCTCTGGAGGTCTTCCAAATTCGCCCAATGGGAGTGCAGAAGGCGATTCAGCAGGCCATTACCAACACGCAAAAGTGAACCGCCCGACCACGCCTTGATAAGCCCCGTCGCTAGCCTGCACGCGTGCGACCCGGTCCATTTTCACACACGGCATTGCGGCTTTCCATGTTTTTCATCGCTTTCCACCCCGCCCAGATAACTGGCGAACTGGCCTCAACATATCTCCATACCTCGCGACGACATGTACGGGGCGCAGAGCAGAATCACACCCTACAGGCGATCCACGTTGCGTCTTTGGAAGAGGCCGAGGACCTTGTTTGGCCACAGGTGCTGCGCGCTCTGCACGAGCAGATCAAACTGCCGCTGATCTGGCTTCACCGGCAGGATGATGCCCTCACCCCACCCCACATTTCTCTGGTCGGCACGATCCGCAGTCTTTGCGACTGCGTTGACGATCTCAACAGTTGTAGTCGCCTCTGCCATTCGGTAGACCAATTCGGCAGCCGTAACAGAAGCCGTCCTTGGCTCCGGTTCCACTTTTTCCATGATTTCACCGTTGAGTGAAAACAGCACAAAAAGTGAACGACAAGACTTGGCGGCCATCAGACACGGCTGCACGCCAACAAAAAACTGACGAGCCTTCTGCGTCAGCAGGGCGGTCAGTTTAAAGCAAACTGCCAAGCTGACGACGCACCGAAAAGGCGGGGTATCCCGTCACATGCACAAGTCGCTGACAGACAACCACTTGGAAAACACAAATCACCGATCTATTTCGCCCATCACAATATCCAGTGAACCCACAATCGCTGGCACGTCGGCCAGCGGCACGCCCTCGCAGATTCTGTCCGTCACAGACAAATTACAAAAACAACTGCTCTTCGCTCGCAACCGTAACGGATTGCCATCGCCGTTGCCAACAAGGTAGAAGCCCATCTGCCCTCGAGGACATTCGGTTTCCAAATAGACCTCGTCCTTCGGCAGTTTCGCGCCCAGCTTGAAGTTCTCACGGACGGGCCCCGGAGTCGCCACGTAGTTTTTGATCGCCTGACGCACCAGACTGATCGACTGCACAACTTCCATCATTCGCACGTAGAAACGACACCAGTTGTCACCCACAACGACCTCCCGCGGAGCATCCGCAAAAGGTGCTGTCGGAATGGCGTACTCGTAGCCCTTGTACATGTCCGTGTAAATCGACTCACCGTCACGACGCAGATCAAACTCCACTCCGCTGCCCCGCAGAACCGGACCCGTACAGCCATAACTGACCGCCATCTCGGGAGTCAGAATTCCCAGACCTGCAGTTCGCTTGATGAAGATTGCATTGCGAGTCAACAGGGTGTGGTATTCCCAGATCCGCGGCTCCAGCCACTGCAGGAACATCTCCAGCACATCCAGAAACGGATAACGCTCGCCCGCACGACGCCCCGTCAAAGAAGCCAGCCCGTCAGGAATCTCAATTTCTTCGGGAAGATCATGAGTCGCCCCGCCCACAGTCAGATAGCTGCAGGTCAGACGAGCACCGCAGGCTTCCTCAAAGAGATCCAAAATGATCTCACGCTCACGGAATGCATACAAAAATGGACTGAATGTCCCGAGGTCAAGACCATAGGCCCCCATCCCCACCAAATGGCTGGCAATCCGCCCCAACTCCGCAATCAGCACACGCAGGTGTACGCCACGAGCCGGTACTTTGGTCTTCGTCAGCTTCTCAACCGCCAGCGAAAAACCCAGATTCATATTCATCGCCGCCAGATAATCCATCCGGTCGGTGTAAGGAATATACTGCGGAGGACTGAGGTTCTCACCAATCTTCTCAGCACAGCGATGCAGGTAGCCGATGTGCGGAGTACACTCGTGGACGATTTCACCATCAGTTCGCAGCAGCAGACGAAGCACTCCGTGAGTACTGGGGTGCTGAGGCCCCATGTTCACAAGCATCTCGTCCGTCTGAACGTCAAATTCGACCACTCGAGGATCTTCAATCACCAGACTCATGTCAGCACCCGCTTCCGCAGCGTTTCAAAATGTCGCCCAACCAAAAACTTAAAAAACTACGCCGACATCAACGACCCCGAACACCGTGATACTCCAGCGGAAACTCATAATCCTTCCGCAACGCATGGCCAGTCCAGTCCTCCGGACACAGAATCCTCCGCAAATTCGGGTGGCCCTCGAACAAAATCCCAACCAAATCGTACGTCTCACGCTCGTGCCAATTCGCAATACCCCAGATCGAACTGACCGATGGCACCACCGGCAGTTGCCCCGGCACGTCG
>Ga0163212_1000354_pt1 | contig 19988 bp, 18 predicted proteins | sample Malawi_45m_30L_FD_113532 | JGI IMG/M metagenome (GOLD analysis project Ga0163212, IMG submission 113532) | Freshwater microbial communities from Lake Malawi, Central Region, Malawi to study Microbial Dark Matter (Phase II) - Malawi_45m_30L | ecosystem: Environmental > Aquatic > Freshwater > Lake...
CGCAATCAGCTCAACACAGATGTCATAGGGATGGCAGACGAGTTTAGCGGGTAACCCAAGTTTCTTAAAAAACACGGGACGTAGATCTGCAGTAAACCGATCATGACCAATCATCAGTTCGTAGAGTTGACCGCCGGTTGTCATGTATTGGTCGTCGAAAACAAGTGGATTCTCGCCCGGGTTTGGAGCGACCTCATCGAGCAGCTGCTCTTCAAACTCGGCCATGGCGGCTTTGGCTGGCGGAAAGAATTTTGCGATAGAGCTAAAGCCATGTGACAGCGTCTTTTCCTGACTTGGCCGAATTTGCGCATCCTGCTCACTTCCATCATGCAGGTTTCGGATCCGCCGGAATGCCCCTTCACCCTGGATTGCCCAGAGTTGATCGGCGAGGAGAGCACGGCTTGTCGGGAGCTCAGTCATCATGGCGACCTCGATATCAAGCAACGTGGTCTCTCGTCCCTTGTTGGGTGCGATGCCGCTAAGTGCCCAGCTCGACCGCTTGTTGAACATCAGGTTACGGGTGCCATCAATCGGATCAAAAATTAAAAGAAAGCGGGCATCCTCTTCACGGGCACCATGTGGAAACACTTTCCAGCCCGCATCCTCAACACCTTCGGAGATAAGTACGAGTGGGCCTTCGGCTGCCGCCCACTCTTCGCAGTAAGCATCGATGATGTCTTCTGCAATCGTATCAATCGCGTAAATGGTGTCTCCGCCACGAACATCCGCTACCGCCGACAGGTCATCCACCGTTGATTTCACATCCGCTGCGGTCAAGGCAGCCAATAATGCCTTTTGCAGCTGGTCATGTAGTCTGTGCAGGTGATCCACAAGTGCCTGTCGGTTGTTTAGCAAGGTTTTATAACTCCGGTTAATGGTTTATCAAGCAACACTCAATTCGCACAAAAATCATCCATCAGGGCTTTGCGTGGTGCCGATGTTTGCATCGACAATCGATAGATAATGCAAAAGAGGTTTTCACGTTAGGGGATTCACTGGCAGGAAACCTGTCGCAGTTTTAGTAATTTGCAACTAGGTATCCGAGACAGAGACCAATCCTGCCGGATAACATCGGGTAACAGCAAAATCGTGGCGGTACGCGTCTCTACGCAGTCGTAGCAGTCCGCCAACAAAATGGAGCTTAGGATGACATCTTCTGCGAAAACTGCCTTACTTTTTGTCGGTACATACACGACGAACAATGACTCGGAAGGTATTTACACATATCGCTTCGACCTCGAAAATGGTTCCCTTCGCAAGCTGCATGCTGGTCCCAAGACCGTCAGCCCTTCCTTTTTGGCCCTAAATGCTGATGCAACGGTGCTTTATGCCGTGAATGAAACAGAAACGGGCGAAGTCACATCGTTTACGGTGGACCCTACAGATGCATCTCTGACGGTCCAATCTACGCAAAAGTCATTGGGTGTACACCCGTGTCACATCATCCTTGATCGTTCTGGCAAAAATGTCGTTGTCGCCAACTACACCAGCGGAACTGCAACGTCGCTGGGGCTTGCGCCGGATGGCAGCTTGAAGCAGGGAACCACTGTACAGCAGCGCGGAACGGGTCCAGATAAGGCGCGTCAGGAAGCGGCGCATGCCCATTCAGCAAATCTTGACCCAAGCGGTAAGTGGGTTTTAGTGGCGGACCTCGGCGCAGATAAAGTCTTTGTTTATTCACAAAATAGCAGTGGAGCCCTTGTCCCCCACGCAGACAAAACCATTTCCCTCAAGGCTGGATGTGGCCCAAGGCACCTCTCATTTCATCCTAATGGCAAGTACGTCTATGTCATCGGAGAGCTTAACAATACGGTGACATCGTTTGCATGGGATGCCCGCACTGGGACCGCCAAGCAGGTCTCCAGTTGCCCGACGGTTCCGACAGGCTTTACGGGGACGAGCTACTGTGCTGACATTCATGTGCATCCGAATGGGCGATTTGTTTATGGTTCCAATCGTGGGCACGACTCGATTGCGATCATGAAGACTGATGGCAAAACGGGAGCCATCGCGCTTTCCGGGACGGAGTCGGTGCGTGGCAAATGGCCGCGTAACTTTGCGATTGCGCCTGGCGGACACTTCCTTTTGGTTGCTGGTCAGAACTCAAACCATATTTCAGTCTTCAAGATCGACCAGATTACCGGAAATCTAACGCCGACAGGAACTGACATTTCCGTACCAGCTCCAGTGTGTCTGCTTTTTGCGGGCAGTAAATAAATGCGGACATCCCTCTGCGGCGCAGGTCTGGGTGCAGCCCGTCTGTCATTTTTTGACTTTGCAGAGCTTGCATCCGCAACAGGATTCGATGGCTTTGACTTTGGGGCGCAGGGCGCTTTGGATGCCATTAATGAAACGGGCCTTGCCGCCGTTCAGACGAGGCTTACCGAGTTAAGCGTAGTGCCTGCGGTCTTTGGACTCGATGTTGAGTGGCGCGACTCGGATGAAAAGTTCGAAGAGGGCATACTTGGGTTTGCTGAGCGTGTAGCGGCTGCGGTTGCTGTTGGGAGTGATCGTTGTTGTACGTGGATTCCTCCGGCAAGTGATGTGACAACGGACGAATGGACCGTGCGAACGGTATCGCGCCTTAAGCGCATCATGTCAGTTCTGAATGCGCACGGTGTCCGTCTGGGTCTCGAGTTTGTTGGCCCGCATCATTTGCGTGCCGGCGGCGCAAACGCGATGGGTTCACGACCAACGCTTTGGACGCTTGAGCAAACCTTGGCGCTGATTGATGCGATTGGACCAAAGGGCTTGGGCCTCCTTGTGGACAGCTATCATTTGGATACGACATCCACGGATGCCGATGCGTTGCTCCCGCTGGGTGATGCGTTGATAGTTCATGCCCATATCAATGATGCGGGTAGCGATACGACGGCGGAGACGGCTCTCGATGGCAACCGGGTGCTTCCCGGCGCGGGGAGGCTGCCGTTGCAGCATTATGTTGATGTCCTCAAGGCTGTTGGTTTTTCCGGATTTCTCTGCTGTGAGGTGCTGACGCCGACGCCGCTTGGCCCGACGCCAGCAGCTGCGGCAACCAATATCCGGGAGAGCCTGCGTAAGCTTGGGGTTTAATGGCAGGCTGGTAGATGACGAGTCGCCCCCCAAATTTGACAACTTCTGTTAAACTATTGCGAATCTGACGAGGGAGTCCTTCTAATGTCGAAACATTTACGGACGCGTGTGCTTATTGGAGCCATGATGTTCTTCCAGTATGCTGCGTGGGGTGCCTGGGCCCCAGTCTTGGGTGCCACTCTGGGTAGCCCGGATGGCATTTTCAAGGCACCTGGTGCGGCGATTGGAGCCATCTTTGGGATTCTGTGGCTTGCCTGTATTGTCGTCCCATTCGTGGGTGGCCAGCTGGTAGACCGCAAAGTTCCAGGGCAGATCTTTGTGGGTGTTGCCGGAATCGTTTGTGCTGGTTCCGCGTACGTGATGTCCACACAGACGCAGGTTGGAGACATGATTGGCGGTTTGATTCCAGTCAGCGGTCTCGGTCTCTGGCTCGTTATCTGGTCCATTGCATTCGCGCCAACGATTGGTATCGGAAACTCCATCACTCTACATCACCTCAGCCAAGAGGAAGGCTCGACAGAAGCAGATCGCGAAAAGGCGTTCTCCATCATTCGCACGATGGGTACGATCGGCTGGGTTGCCGTTGCATTCGCTGTGATGTGGGCAAAGGAAAACCTGAAGACCATTCCTGTGTCTGAAATGACGATTTCGACAGGTGCTGCAGTCCTCTGGGCAATCGCATCCTTCCTAGTGCCACATACGCCACCAAAGACCGATGCACCAGATCCATGGGCATTCATGAAGGCCTTTGACCTCTTCAAAAAGGTCCCGGGTTTCACTGCATTCATCCTCATTTCGTTGGTTGCATCTGCAGAGTTCCAGTTCTTCTACACCCTCTCCGGCCAGTTCCTTGGTAGTTTAGGTGTCCCTGAATCGCAAATTGCTCCTTACAAGGCGACCAGCCAGATAGCGGAAGTCATCTCGCTGGCAGTGTTGCTCCCCATTGCAATCCGCAAGTTTGGGATGCGTACGACACTTGTTATCGGAACGCTTGCATGGGCGTTGCGTTACTTCATCTTTGCGACCAAGCTTGTTACTCCGGTTGTGTTGTCCCTCTCCCTTCACGGAATAGGCTTCGCATTCGTCTTTGTTACCAGCTACTTCTACATCGATCGTGTTGCTCCAAAGGACATCCGTGGATCTGCACAATCGCTATTCACGCTGGTCAGTCTCGGTATCGGAAACTACCTCGGCTCCATCCTCTCAGGAAAGCTCCAGGATGGTTTCACAACGGTCGTAAATGGCGAAAACGTTGTCAACTGGCCGATGATCTTCATCGTCCCTGCAGTACTCACCTTGCTCTCTGCCATCGGATTCCAGCTCTTCTTCAAGGAGCCAAAACTGGCTGAAGGCGAGGAAATCAAGCTCGCCCACTAGTTTGCTTGCATCCGAGCTGATGCGACTTCTGACACCCCGGTGGCTTTCGTCGGGGTGTTTTTTATGCCACACTGTGTGCCGTGAGTCCTGCATCCAAGCAATCCCTACTGAACTGGTTCGATATCCATCAACGCGAAATGCCCTGGAGGTTGACCAAAGATCCGTATGCGATATGGGTTTCAGAAATGATGCTGCAGCAGACCCAGGTGGTGACGGCAACGCCTTATTGGCTGCGGTGGATGGATCGGTTTCCGACAGTTGCCTCGCTTGCAAATGCGCCATTGGATGATGTGCTGATGCATTGGCAGGGTCTTGGATACTACGCGCGCGCAAGGAATATGCACAAAGCATCCAAGGTTGTGATGTCGGAACATAACGGTGTTTTCCCAATAGCCTATGATGCCCTGTTGGCCCTTCCTGGCGTCGGTCCATACACGGCTGCTGCTGTGTCATCAATCAGCTCGGATGCTCATCGTGCCGCTGTCGATGCAAACGTCGTCCGTGTCCTCTGTCGGCATGAGGGGATTGCCGACAATTCAAAGCTACCAGCAGTGCAAGTGCGTTTACAAACCATCGCAGATGCCAATCTTGACCTAGCAAGACCAGGGGATTTCAATCAGGCGATGATGGAGCTCGGAGCAACGCTTTGTACACCGAAGCGCCCGGCATGTGATGCGTGTCCGATCGGCAATGACTGCATCGCATTCAAGGCCGGGATGCCTGAGCGCTATCCATTGCCGTTAGAAAAGACGAAGGCAATTCGGCGCACGGATGTCATCATTATTCCGATGTGTGGTGGAAAAACATTGACCGAACAACTGCCTCCGGATGGCCTCTGGGGTGGCTTGTACAGTTTTCCAAGAGCGGTCGTGATGGAAGGTGAGTCAGCCATCGAAGTTGCATCCAGATTTGCAGTTGAGGTTCTTGGTTCAGGAGAATGGCACCCGAACGAGCTTGGTAGAATCCGTCACTCAGTCACGGTTTATAGCGTTGAGTTGATTGCATTTGTCGTGAAAACATCCCACATTGCGCGCAAGCCGGATGCGTGGAAAAGTTTGTCTGAGATAGACACGTACGCGATGCCCAATCCGCAAGCTAAGCTCTGGGCTAAGTACAAACAGGCGTTACTTAGTGGAATGATGCCGATTTCGCAACCGGCATTAGATCTATAAAAGCAAAATCATTTACGTTTGCGTGTAGTCATCATTGGCTTTAGTGTCCGGGAAGCCATGAACTGTTCCTTATCGTACGCATCAAGCCAGTTTTCAACCCAGCCGACGCCTACATCTTCGATGACTTTTTGAACGCAGAGAAACCGCTTTGCTTCATCGACCGTGATTTCATTATCTTCTGACGTTGCAGAAAGTAGCATCTCAAGGCCAGCTTTACCTTCATCTCCGAGGCGTTGATACCACGCATCCCAGTGCTTAATAGTCTCTTCCGGAGTCATGTACAGGCGGGCAAATCGCTCCAGCGCTGTTTCATCGGCATCGTATTCTGTTGCATCCATGTCGCAATTGTACGGTGCGAATCAGAAAACGGATGCGGATTTCAGGGCAAGTATTGAGAAAGTGATGAGAAGCAGTAACCCGATGAGAATGAGTCGGGCAGGCCAGTTGGACTTGAGGTTCCCTTTATAGGCACTCACAAACTTATACATTGCAGCATCCGCAGCACGGTTTATTTTGTCATCTGAGTTTGCTTCGAGCTCAACTTTGATGCTTCCAGGTTTACGGCCGGGCTTCCATGTGACGATGATTCGCGCGACCCAACCCTCGATTGGAATCGTTCCCGTCAGACGACCGGACACGTCAAAGTCCTGCACTCTACCGATACGTTGCAAGGTGTGTCTACAACGTTCGGCTACAGCAGTTTGTTCTCCAGTCGTGGAAAAGTCGAGGTAACGGCTCATTTACAGGTTCAGATTATTCCGTACTCTCAGATTCGGCAAACATCGTGATGCCCCACAGAGATAATAATCGTCGTAATGAGACCAGCGGAAGTCCAATTACATTGCTTGGATCGCCATCAATGGATGCGACAAAAGCCATCGCCTGATCCTGCATCCCGTAGCCACCGGCTTTATCGAACGGGGAACCTGTCGCCACATATGCGTATAACTGGTCATCTGAGATATCTGCAAATGTCACTTTTGTTGTCGTTACCTCAGAGAGCGCACGATAGGGATCCACTGTGGAGTCAACGAGAACGATAGCAGAGTGGACAGTATGCGTTCGCCCTGAAAGGTGCTTCAGCATGCGTACTGCATCATCGACACTGTCAGGTTTCCCAAGAATCTGTCCATCAGGGCATACAACATCCGTATCAACACCAATGACAATCCCCGGATGTAGGTTGGCAACGGCAGCTGCTTTTCCGTATGCAGCCGCTTCTACATACACAAGCGGGTCTTTGATGTGTGCGAGGCTGGCTTCATTATAGTTACTGACAATGACAATCGGGTCAATACCAAGATAACGAATTAGTTCCTGCCTACGAGGGCTGGCGGATGCCAAGTAAAGCGTGGCCGTCATGCGTTGGTGTCGTTGATTGCGTTTAACGGGTGTTGCTCAGATGCTACATCTGTAGTGTCGGCTGCCGTTTCAGCGTGCTCGCTTTCAAGCTCCATCACGCGTTGCTCCAACGCAGTCATCTTGTCATCAGATGGCGCTTCGGTGCGGGCTGCTGCTGAGAATACATCCGCTACCGTTGGACGCTGACGCAGCACATTTAGGATACGGTCACGTATTGGTCGCCCCTTTTCTTCGAGTGTTTCCACAAATTGAGGAGCATCGGCGAGCGCGTGGCGGATACGGTTATCCAGCTCGCCCGCTACTTGTTCCAGTTTTTCAATTGCAGCAACACCCGCCCCGAGGGTTACATCTGCTATACGCTCGGCGCTAGGCGGACGTAGTCCACCAGGCTGAACATCCCCATTATCCGGTTGATCGTGGTTATCGCTTGACATACCGCCTACTCCCTATTCGGCCGGCGCATAGACATCGCGCTTCAGCACACCAATATACGGGAGATTCCTATACTGTTGGTTCCAGTCCAAACCATATCCGACAACAAAATGGTCAGGAATTGTAAACCCGACATAATTTGCTTCTACTTTTCCTTCGCGACGAGCAGGCTTATCCAGCATCGTGATGACTCTTAGGCTTGCCGGCGCTCGCTGGCGCAGGTTACGAAGCACGTAGGAGAGGGTCAGGCCTGTATCGATGACATCTTCTACAACAATCACGTGCCTGCCTTCAATGGACTCATCAAGGTCTTTCGTAAGCCGCGCTTCGCCACTTGACTGCGTTCCGCAGTAGCTCGACACGCCGAGGAGATCAACCGTAAGTGGAAGGTCAATGTTTCGCATCAGGTCAGCGAGGAATGGAATAGACCCTTTGACGATGGTGACGAGGTGTGGTTGTCGGCCCTGATAGTCACGGGTAATCTCCGCACCAAGGCCTGTAACCCTTGATTTAATGTCATCCGCGCTAAACAGGACTCTCTCGATATCTTGATCCATGAAACCCATCTCGTTCCCCCCGAGTCAATATCCCAGATGGCCCCGGAAGTGTGACGCGAAATTCGTATTCGTTATACGTCATTTAGTGCGATGACTTGTACGCGACCCCCAATGCATCACCCCTGACAAAAAATTGTTTCGATTTTTGTAACAATTGCCGCTTTCTGTACGATCAGTAGTCAGGCGAATTATCAATGATGATGGGTGAAAGGCACCGAGCATAGGCATCGTGATGTGAATCGGTCGAATGATTCGCTTGTAGAATATAAGCGAGGATAATTTAGATGGATGTAAAGGAACGAATTGACTGGCTGCGCAGTGAAATTGCCCGGCACAACACGCTTTACTACATCCACGATGCACCTAATATTTCCGATACCGAATACGATGGCCTTCTTCATGAGCTTATTTCTCTTGAGACTGAAAACCCTGCGTTAGTCACCAATGATTCGCCAACACAGCGAGTAGGCGCACCGCTTAGTAGTGGCTTCTCCGAAGTTACGCACGGTCGTCCGATGCTGTCTCTTGCCAATGCTTTCAGTGCAGCGGAGCTCATCGAATTTGATGCACGTGTAAAGCGATTTCTCGAACTTGATGCATCGGAAGCGATTGACTATTGTTGTGAGCTGAAGCTGGATGGCCTTGCCGTCAGTCTCGCTTACATAAATGGAGTGCTTACCCGTGCGGCGACACGCGGTGATGGCACAACAGGTGAGGATATAACAGCAAACGTCCGTACAATTAGGAGCGTGCCGCTCCGGCTCGCAGTGGACAATGTGCCAGAGTTCATTGAAGTCCGTGGCGAAGTTTATTTGCCGCACAATGAGTTCAAGCGAATAAACGACTTACGGGATGCGGCAGGAGAGTCGACATTTGCCAATCCGCGGAATGCGGCTGCGGGCTCGCTCCGTCAGCAGGATCCCAAAATAACTGCCGAGCGACGACTTTCGGCTGCGTTTTATGGCGTTGGTGAGAGTTCAGCGTCCGAATTGCCATCCCAAACCGCGCTCCTGAACTGGCTCCGGACAGCTGGACTCCATACCGATGGCCATGTTCGTCTCTGCAAGGGTATCGATGAAGTCATCGCTCACATCGTCAGTTGGGAAGAACTCCGGTGTGGCTTGCCTTACGATACTGACGGGATGGTTGTAAAGGTCAACGATGCCGATATGCAGCGTCGACTCGGTGCTGTCGCGCGGGCACCACGATGGGCTATTGCCTACAAGTATCCGGCTCAGCAGGTTGAGACCCTTGTTGAAGACATTTTGGTGCAGGTTGGTCGTACTGGTGCAGTGACACCACTTGCAAAGTTACGTCCTGTTGTCTGCGCCGGTGTCACGGTAAGTCGTGCGACGTTGCATAACCAGAGTGAGATTGACCGCAAGAATGTTCGTGTTGGAGATACTGTTGTCATCCAACGTGCTGGTGAAGTCATACCTGAGGTTGTGTCGGTTGTACTTTCTCATCGCCCAGAATCATCCAAGCCGTATGTAATTCCACCATTTTGTCCAAGCTGCGGCACGGAGCTGATCCGCCCGGATGGCGAAGCGGTTATCCGTTGCCCAAATGTATCGGAGTGTCCAGCTCAGTTACAGACGCGCCTCGAGCACTTTGTCAGTAGATTAGCGTTTAACATCGATGGCCTTGGTGGAGAGCGGCTTGCACAGATGATTGATGCTGGGATTGTGACGAGTGCTGCTGCCATATTTCGCATTACACCTGAACAGTTATTGGGATTAGACCGTATGGGTCCAAAGTTGGTTGATAATTTGATATCAAGAATCAACTCCAGCCGAAAAGTAAGCTTGTCTAGATTTATTTATGCCTTGGGTATACGGCATATAGGAGAGCGTGCATCTGAAATTCTTGCAAACCACTTTGGAACGCTTGCAGCAATCCGGAGCGCGAGTGCAGATGAGCTGGTCAAAGTTCATGAGATTGGGCTTAGTACGGCTGAGTCGGTAACGGAGTGGTTTTCCCGGCACCAGAAGATCATTGATGACATTTTGTCAGCGGGAGTTGATGTCGAAGATGCAGTAGTCCCCGTGTCACGGGACATCCTTGCCGGGCAGGTTTACGTGTTTACTGGTGCGCTCGAGCACTTTACCCGAGAGGGTGCAGAGGTGCTGGTACGATCTCTCGGCGGTACGGCAACAGGTTCCGTAAGCAAAAAGACAACCTGCCTTGTGGCAGGTCCCGGGGCTGGATCAAAGCTTGCTAAAGCAGAGGCACTAGGTGTCCCGGTGATTGACGAAGCCACATTCATTGCCAGCTTACCGGATGACGTCGTTGTGAGTCTGTAAGGCTATTCGGCGTTCAGGGTCATGTTAGTCGTGTAAGTCAAAAGAGCGACTAAGCGGCCTGTTTGACCGATGCTTCTGCTTGTGCAATGGGTTTGGTGTTACGTTTTCCAGCCTTGCTCTCATACATTGCGCAGTCCGCATGGTGTAACAGCGATTCAAGATCATTGCCATGCTCGGGGAACATCGCGACGCCAATGCTTGCAGAAATCGACACACGCTGCGTCGTTTCCCCGATGTGGGTAAGTGACATTTCCGAGATGGCTGCACTTAGGCGCTGAGCGATGTGTTTAGCTGATGACTTATCGGTATCAGGCAGTAAGACGACAAATTCATCTCCAGCGTAACGCGCCACGACATCCTTATCCCGCAGTACAGAGTCAACGGTATTCCCAAGAGACCTAAGTACCTCGTTGCCAAAAACATGTCCGTAGGTATCGTTGATCTTCTTAAAGTGATCGAGATCCAGCATCAGGATTGAAAATGGCAGGCCTGATGCTTCGGCACGCACCACAGCTCGTTCAACGACTGTGGTTAGGTAACGTGCGTTTCGCAGACCGGTCAATACATCTGTGATGGCAGACTCACGGTGTTCTTCAAGCTCATTCGCATTGTCAATGCCTCGAGCAACAAATCCGCCAACATTTGTTAGGATTCGAAGGTCTTCGTCGTCAAAGCCTCCCAACCGTTGGTGATAAAGATTGATGGTGCCGACCACTCGGTCATTCACTTCCATCGGGGCGACGATGGCGGTACGGGGCACAAACCAAGCTGCCGTCGCCGCCTGAAGCATCAGATCAGTAGAGTCATAGTCCCCAACATAGCCCACACCAGATTCGATGGTCTTGAATGTAGGTCCCGTTCTTCGATCAATCCGTGCGGCATTGAAGAAGTCCGAATTCATACCACTGACACTAACGGCGCGTGCAATACTCCCGGATCGCAGGATGATGGCGCAGGTGTCCGCCTGAAACAGAATGCGAATTCGCTCAGCTACCATGTCGGTCGTTTCTCTGACATCCCGCATTGTAGAGAGTACCTGAGAAACTTCAAAGATTGTCGTGTATTCAAAGGATGCCCGATTGATTGCGGTAGCGACTTCCGTAGATACTGCATCAGATCGTACGGTAACAGCAGCAAGACTGGAGTTCTCGACGATTACTTGTTCAAAAGCGGCTACGACGCTCGGATCAAAGTGCGTTCCAGTTGAGTCCTGAATATGTAGAAGGGCTCGCTCGTGGGTCCAGCCCTCCCGGTACGGTCGGTCAGATGTAAGCGCATCGTAGACATCCGCAACGGCAAGGATTCGACCTCCGAGGGGGATGTCCTGTCCGACTAGTCCATCCGGATAACCGCTGCCATCCCACTTTTCGTGGTGATGCTTGACGACACCCATCACAGGTCCGGGGAAGTTAACCGGCTCAAGGATGCGAGCACCTATTTCGGCATGTTTCTTGACCAAAGCGAACTCATCATCCGTAAGGCGACCGGGCTTGTTTAGAATATGTTCGGGGATTCCTAGCTTGCCGACATCGTGAAGCGCAGCACCAATCTCAATTGCTTGTATATCATCATCGGAGAGACCTAGACGTTTGGCAATGGCAACCGCTAACTTCCGGACACGGCCGATATGTTCCTGTGTGTACCTGTCTTTGGCATCTATTGCCAATGCAAAAGCTTCAACTGTCGACTTCAAAAGCGTTTCCAGAGCATCATTGCGTTCCACCAGCTCACGCTTCAGTTTTTGCTCGCGGAGTACAAGCATTGCGATTGGTGCGGCAATTACGACAAGTGGCAGCACAACTTCGTATCGTCCTCCGGAGAGGTGCAAACCGATGCGGATTGCGGCTACGATTGCGGCTCCCGCAAGGTATCCGGGAAGTGTGGAATAGAGATCCTTCAATATGGTTAAAAACCGCGACCCGGATGAGGTCGATTGCACTGCGGCGAGGAGGACGACCGAGATGAAGTGGTAGACGAGTGTCATCAAGAAACCAGTGATGACCATATTCCCGATAGTACCTTCAAAGTCAATATAGGCGATTACACCTATGATGCCGCGCGTCGCCAATAGTGTCAGTATTGATGCCGAGCAGTTAAACACACGTTGTAGAAGTTTCCACTTTGTATAAAACAAGTGCAACAACGAACTTACTAGGATGTACATGGCCGCTTGTTTGGAATCGAGCATCATAAGTGCACAAATTTGCAACACAAAGGAAGTATTCAATGTGACTTCTGTTCGACCAAATCCAGGTAACGGAACGGTTACCTGAGTCAATCTTGTTAGCTGAGTCGCGATGATCCACGAAATTAACAACCAAGAGCACACTGCTCCCGAAACTTGAATCAACTGGGGTACTTGGACTAAAAAGATAAACGTTGCAGTGCTTGCTAGGGATACGACTATTCGTTGTGGCGTCATTTGAGTAGATTATGAGTATTCAGGCAGGAATCCTTAAGCAAAAAAACTACGAGAAATCTCGTAGTTTTTGTGCCTGTTTGAAATAATCTAACCAGCGTTTCCAGTACCCCACAATAGTTCGCGCATTATATTTGTCTCCATCAATACCACTAAACGGACTTTCGTATTAATCCGCTCTTTGTTATTAATCACGCATTTGATACGCCGGGTTTTCCACCACGGGTACTAAGTATAACTAACAGGTTTTGGTGTGTCAAGTAAAAAGTTACTGTTGAAGTTACCAGACTTCCGATATCCATTCAGTGCACTGATAACCCCGTACAAATGTCCACATCAAGTTAAACCCGGGTACCACCCGAATATTCAGTTATCCGGAGTTCACCGTTATGTACTCAACTATTTACACACAAACCCCGCAGTCATCGCCTGCACACGACGTCACACCAGCAATCCATGCTCAGGCGCAGATTAATCAGATTCTGATCGATGCGGTCAATGCAGGTGCGAGTGACATTCATATCTCAGCCGGGTTGCCACCTATGGTTCGTCACGATGGAAACCTGCATCACATGGGTATGACACCTCTGGCTCCGAATGATGCAAAGATCCTCGTAGAAGCACTTCTGTCTACGGACCAGAAGAGCCGGATGCACCGGACAAAGGATGTAGACTTCACGTATGTCATTGAAGACTTCGGCCGCTTCCGCGTAAACGCGTATCAACAAAGGGGGACGCTAGCAGCAGCAATCCGCCCAATTCCAGCCCACATCCCTAGTATCGAAAGCTTACGATTACCAGCAATATTGAGCGACTTGACCAGATGCCACGCCGGACTAATCCTGGTCACAGGTGCTACAGGTTCGGGAAAGTCTACGACGATTGCCGCGATGGTAGATCACATCAATCGTGAGCGAGCAGTTCATATTCTGACACTGGAAGATCCTATTGAATACACGTTCCAAAATCGCAGGGCGATGGTTAATCAACGCGAAATTGGTTCGGATTCAGCCGATTTTCATAGTGCGATGAGAAGTGCGCTACGGGAGGATCCGGATGTCATCGTTGTCGGAGAGCTACGTGATCTCGAAACAATGCGAGCTGCCCTCACCCTTGCTGAGACAGGCCACCTGGTGTTTGCAACCCTGCATACAAGAAGTGCACCAAGCACCGTTGACCGATTTATTGATGCATTTGCTGCTGATCAGCAAAACCAGGTCAGAACACAGCTAGCCGGATCTCTGCAAGCAATCATCTCTCAACAGCTCATTCCCAAAACTAACGGAGGTCGGATCGCAGCCATTGAAATCCTAACAGCGACCGCCGCCGTAAGATCCCTGATTCGTGAAGGGAAAACTCATCAACTCGCCAACGCAATCGAAATGGGAGACGAAGCTGGAATGATCAGCATGGACCTAATTCTGTCCGATCTGGTGAAACAGGGATTTGTTAGCCGCTCGGATGCCCTGGAACGCGCAATCGACCGCGAGTCTATCCAAAGGTACCTCCGCACACAAACGGCCGTTCAACAACCATCAAGGGCAGCCTAATCGATGCCATCTTTTCATTACAGCGCAGTCGACGCTGCAGGGAGAAGTGTACGCGCGGATATCGATGCTGATACCCTTGGGGCTGCGGTTCATCGTCTACAAAATCAGGGCCTGCACATCTTAGATGTGAAGCCAGCCAGCGGGCAGGTTCACAGACGCATTTCTGCCACGGTCCGCCCAAAAATTGAAGCCCTTGTGGTTTTCTCCAGACAATTTGCAGTGATGATCGATGCAGGGCTTCCCGTTCTTCGTTGTCTGGATGTTCTGTCATCCCAGACGAAGGATGCCGCACTCCTTCAGGCCCAGCTAGCTGTCATCACTGACATAGAATCAGGAAAGCCGCTCGCCGCAGCCCTGAACAATCAGCCTTAATGCTTTTCCGAACTCTACGTCTCGATGGTTCGTGCGGCCGAAGCCGGTGGCATCCTAGACATAATTCTTGACCGTCTCGCTACCTTTCTCGAAAAAGAACTGGAAATCCGAAACAAAGTCAAGGCGGGTCTTACGTATCCTGTACTGGTTCTCATCTTTGCAACAGTGATGCTAAACGCGATATTCATCATCGTGCTGCCCACTTTCTCGAATATATTCGCCGACCTCGATGTCCCATTACCTACGCTAACCGCAATCCTGTTTGGGCTCGCGCAGGTGATGCGTACCTTTTGGTATATCCATGTCGCGATCCCAATCATCGCGATTGCGATAGCTAAGAAATGGACATCCACTCCAAATGGACGCATCACCCGCGACACCATTCTCCTGAAACTGCCAATCCTTGGCGAAGTGATTCAAAAAATCGCCCTCGCGCGCTTTTCAAGAACGCTCGGTACCCTGCTCTCAAGCGGGGTCCCACTCCTCCAAACCATCGAAATCGTCTCTGCAACCACAGGCAATACCGTTCTCGCAAACGCTATCACTGGATGCAGCCGACAAATCCAAAATGGCCGCCGGCTAGTTGAACCACTCCAGGATTGCCCGTGGTTTCCTCCAATGCTTACAAACATGGTGGAAGTCGGTGAGGAAACGGGAAGACTCGCCGAAATGCTGGAAAAGGTTGCAGATTTTTACGAATGTGAAGTCGACGCAACGGTCAAAGGACTTACAGCCCTGCTAGAGCCGGTACTAATTATGTTTCTAGGAATCGTTGTCGGAGGGATTGTCCTTTGTGTCATGGTGCCTATGTTTCAACTTATCTCAATCCTTGTTGGATAAGTCGACAGCGTGTTACGCAGCCTTACATCGCATTCACATTGAATGCAATAACCCCACTGAGATATACTTTGCACTGGTATTAATCCCGCAGCAACCGGAAATGCGACAACCACTGCATTGTTATGTCGGTATCCAAGCGGTGTGGAGCACCGCACTTCTCACATTAAGGACGCACCCTGTATGGCACTGGACGGCACAATTGACGAGTTGAAGGCGCGCATCGCGCATCTTGAAATCGAGCTCAGTCAAAGAAACAAAATCATCCAAGATCTAAACCGTCGTGTACAGGAATCCAACGATTCAACGCAACCGACGCCTGAAATCAATGAGATTGAAGAGACGCTTCGCCGGTTGATGACCCGTATCGGGATGATTGTTCAGGGCACTAAGTGTTTGTTGATGGTCCACGACCCCGATTCCAACGACCTCATAGCTGAGCGCCCAGCACTTGGTTTGGATGAATCGAACCTTGATGGCTTGCGTATTGCGACAACCGATGGCCTCTCCGGACATGTCTTTACATCCGGTGCGCCGGCCATTATGTATGATGCTGTCACCGATGAGTTTGGTTCGAAGGAAATATTCAGCCAGATTGGTGTCCGTAACGGTGTTTGTGTACCGCTGATTGTTGAAAAACGAGATGAGGAAACCAACAAGGTTATCAACCGCAAGACGATTGGTGTCCTCCACGTCTTCAACCAGCGCTTTGGCGGCGTCTTCACAGACGAAGACGTAGCCCTTCTCGAGCGGATGAGCCGTAACGCAGCAGCAGTCATCAATACCGCAACCACATTCCGCCGTGTAGTCGAAGAAAAGCGCGAACTTGAAGAGCAGATCAACGCACTGTCAATCGGATTGGTGATGATTGGTAAGAACCAGCGTGTCTCACAGATGAACGCATCTGCTCGGCAGATTCTTGGTGTTGCGTTGGATGAAAGCATGCACAACCGCCCAATGGACTCCGTTGTGTCTAATCAGGATGTCCTTAAACTTCTCAGAGAAGCCACAAACTCTGATGCAGAAGTAACTGACGAAATCACCATTTCCGAGCCCGGCGCTCCGGAAAACCTGCACACCTTCCAGGTTCAATCCGCCGCAGTAAACAATGAATCCGGTGAGCGTCTTGGAACCGTGGCAATCTTCAACGACATCACCGAAATAAAAAATGTCGACAAAATGAAGACCGCATTCGTATCCACGGTCTCGCATGAGCTTCGCACCCCGATGACATCAATCAAGGGCTTTGTCAGCACGCTGCTGATGGACGAAGACGGCACAATGTTTGATCAAAAGGACAGAATCGAGTTCTACGGGATCATCGACAAGGAATGTGATCGTCTCCGTCGGCTTATTGATGACCTCTTGAATGTGTCTCGTATCGAGGCAGGTGCGAGCATGCAGCTCGTCTTTGATACGGTAGACCTTCCTGAAGTGCTCAAAAAGACCATCACAATTGAAAACGGCAGTACGTATAAGCGCGAAACGCACACCTTGTCGTTCGAAATCGACCCGAATGTCCCACAGATCATCGATGCTGACCCTGACAAATTTGAGCAGATTCTCCATAACCTGATTGGGAATGCACTGAAGTATTCACCGGATGGTGGTGCCGTGAGAGTCAAGGCATCTATGGTTCCTGGTAATGATTTCGTGCAGTTCGCTATCTCGGATGAAGGTCTCGGAATGAGCTCTGAGTTCCTCAAGAAGTTTGGTGAGAAATTCGCACGGGCCGATAACCGTGATACGCGATCGATTAACGGAACCGGTATCGGTGTTTTCCTCGTCCGGAACTTTGTCGAAGGTCACGGTGGAACCATGTGGCCTGACTCTGATGGGATTGGCAAGGGAACGACGATTTCCTTCACAATGCCTGTAAAGCAAAGTGGTGATCAGGACACCAATTTGTCCAGCCGGGTTGCTGGCTAACCCCCCAAAAAATCATGGATTCCGTGAACGTCGACATCGTCGCACTCCCGCACGCAGCGGACATTCCCCTGCCAGAGTATGGAACCGCGCACTCTGCCGGTATGGACCTACGGGCCGCCATCACGGAAGCCATCACCCTCAAACCCGGCGAACGCCGCCTAATACCAACGGGAATAGCCATCGCTCTCCCATCAGGCTATGAAGCACAGGTCCGCCCTCGGTCGGGCCTGGCCCTCAAATTTGGTATCGGGATGGTCAACGCACCTGGCACCATCGATGCCGACTATCGTGGAGAGGTTGGTGTGATTCTGGTCAACCACGGTCAGGATGACTTCGTGATTAACCGAGGTGATCGTATCGCTCAGCTAGTTATCGCAAGCTACACACGGGTTTCGTGGGTAAGTCAAGACGCTCTGGATGAAACAGAGCGGGGCCGTGGAGGCTTTGGGCACACTGGAAAATCCTGACGAAAGGGCACCAACGCTTGCTGAAATCAATCTATGCAAGCTGCGTGGGCAGTCATCCGTAGCCATCGCACTGGCACAACAGCGGCTTGAGTCCATTCCCGATTGTGCCACTACACATGCACTCCTCGGCGAGCTCTACGAAAACGCAGGTCATATGGCCGATGCGCGACACCACTACGCCCTCGCAGTTGACTGCGCTCCAGCGAATCAGAATCACGCTGAGAGACTAAGGCGGGTGATGCGACCACGTGATGATGCCAAGCAGCCCATCGACATCTCTGCTCCCCGCAATAGCGCGCGAAAGCGAATGTCATCAAAGACAAAAGACAATGAGGCTAACGTATCTGCGACTATTAAGCGCTGGTTTACATCCCTACCGCAGTCAGTAAAATTAGGCCTTCTAGTCGCTGGAGCCATTGCCTTTACGCTTGGCGGCATCGCCGTCGGAACGTCTCTCATCAACCGCGGACCCGACCCCGCGCGTGCAAAACAACAACCTACCTACCCAAAGTTCAATCAAATTAAGCAGTCATCCAGTAGTGATGACTCAACCCCGAAAACTTCGCCACCCCTCGCCGAAGGGGCGAAACCACCAATCCTTGGCGCATCCGCGGAGACATCCAGCACGCCACAGCCAGATGAAGACCCTATTGACCTCCCCGGAACCCAAAACCTCAGCTGGGATCCGGAGCGGAAACGCCTGACATTCGATGTCCAAACAGACATCCCGAAGCTAGGCGTAAACGAACAGCGCATCCAGCTCCGACGTGTCGCTCTGCAGTGGCTCGATAACGCATTCACCGCTGAACCGGATGCAGCCGAGGCCGTTGTAAATCTCGTCGCTGGGTCACCGAAGATGACGGTGGTCACCATCGGTGCAACACGAAGTCAAATGGATGAAGCACGGAATAGTGAGTTCTCGCCAGACAGCGCCGTCAGTATTGAAGATTGGTCGATGCCATTCAAGAGCTGAATACCCCGCCCATCAATAAACTCAAGACAATAAAGACTCCTGCAAACCATTATCGGCCCACACCAAATCTGCCGTGGCGCCCAGACCCGCAGCAAGCAGCACGTTCAATGACTGGACACCCTGAACCGGGGTCGCCTCACCGCTTGTGCGCATCCCAATTCCAAACCAAAGTGTCGACAAGTCACCTGTATTAGCGCACACCAATTGCATGCGCTTCCCACCCACAAGGACATCGACAAATCCTGGGAACAACGGGATGCTATTTCCGAACCGGGATGCCACACCACTCCCGGGAACCAAACTAATCACGCCTGTGAGAACAGGGTTGCCTTCATCGGATGCATCCACCTGAATCGAAATCGAATCGACGGTCCCCGGTAACAACAGCTCACCATCACGGATGACCGTTAGTCCATCGGATTGCGGACCACTGAAAAAGACATACGTCGTCGTGAACTCGACGGCGGCAACACTCGCCGCGGCTGGTCGATTCATACCCTAAGCTCCAAGCAAATCCGTGATAATCACCTCATCACGGAATAAAAAGCGGTTTCGGTAGACTGAGATAACGGCTTCGACCATGTCGTTTCCGGCATCGATGTTCACAACCAAATCAACCAGCTGATCACTTACATCACGGCCATCGAGGAACACACGAGTACCACGGGCATCTACAAACGGCGTGATGTTCTCGACGACAACTTCATGAAATGGAAATTGCAGCGTAATTCTGCCCGGAAGCGCATCGAATGGAGCATCCGGGTTGTCCATCGGACGGACAAATGCGGTCATGTCACAGCCTTCCCAGATACCGCCATCGATAGGTTCATCAAACTCATCCCGGCCCGCACGAATCTCAACCAACAGCTGCTGCGCAGCAAGCTCGAAGCCATTGTTTTGCAACGTCGTCGAATCCCAGTCGCCTCCGGTTACAAAGACCAAATCTGTCATCGTCTGCGGCCTCCAAATCCACCAAATCCACCAGACCGGCGTCCACTACTACCGCCACCAAAGAATCCTCCACCGCTGGAGCGAGTGCTACTACCGAAGAACCCACCCCCACTCGAGCGGGTACTGCTGCTTCCACCACCAAAGAAGCCACCGCCACTTGAGCGGGTGCTTCCCGAGCTCGATGCGCCTCCACCAAAGGGTGCGCGGGTTGAGCC